>Ga0116142_10000517_pt1 | contig 51065 bp, 56 predicted proteins | sample AD_UKC033_MetaG_FD_89785 | JGI IMG/M metagenome (GOLD analysis project Ga0116142, IMG submission 89785) | Active sludge microbial communities of municipal wastewater-treating anaerobic digesters from USA - AD_UKC033_MetaG | ecosystem: Engineered > Bioreactor > Anaerobic > Digestate | place: USA... | reverse complement strand
GCACCTCGGGCCTGTCGATCGGCCACGCCTCGCCCGAGGCGGCAGCCGGCGGCGCGATCGGCCTGGTCGAGGAGGGCGACACCATCGAGATCGACATCCCCAACCGGCGCATCCACCTCGCCGTGGAAAAGTCAGTCCTGGCGGCACGGCGCGCGGCGATGGAGGCGAAGGGCGACGCCGCCTGGAAGCCGGCCCAGCGCGAGCGCACGGTCTCGGCGGCGCTCATGGCCTACGCCGCCATGACCACCAGCGCCGACACCGGCGCCGTGCGCGACGTATCGCAGCTCGAGCGCTGATGGGCGCAACCGCCGCCGAGTTCGAGCAGCTCTACAGCGGCCGCCTGTGGAGCCTGCTGTCCTGGCAGCAGCTCTCCGACTTCTGGGCGCGCATCGATCGCGGCGCCGGCTGGTATCTCTATGCGGTGGGCGAGCCGCTGCCGGCGGCGCCGGCGACGGCGGAAGAGGTGGAACGCTTCCTCGCCGAGACCGACGCGCTGCTGCGCCGCGAGCACCATCACGACTACTGCGGCATTGTCTACGCCGACGACCTCGAAGCGCCGCGCATCGTCAAGATCTACGACCCGAACAACCTCGGCGTCTCCTGCGGCTTCAGCAAGAACCCACCGCCGCCCGGCTGGATCATGAGCCGCGTGCCGCCCGTCGAACTGCAACGCGCCGGCCCCCTGCCGGAATCCCGCAAGCGCTGGTGGCGCAGTCTTCTTGGCGCCTGAGGGCAGATCGTCCTTGCTTCGCTCCGCTTCCGGGTCTAGGATGATGGCATTAGACTGATAATCCGCGCGCCAGGCTCGCGCGGTCAGACCCCGACGGCAGGCTCGCCGCCGGGTTGCCAAAGGCAAAGGAGGGGGGTCTGATCCAAAGTCCGCTTCGGTCAGGCGGGTGCGCGTGCGCAAGGTTGCGACAGTGCGCGCTGCCGGTGATCGTATTGGGCCTGGCCAGTTCTTCGGCGAGGGCTGGCACCCAGCTCTCCGACAACTCCACCGTGCTGTCCCAATTCGCCCAGGCTTCCGGCGCGCCCGCGCCTCGGCTCGCCCCGGACGAAGACGGCGCGACCAGGATCGAATGGCACGGCGGCGCCACGGTCGATTTCTATTCGCGCAGCGCCAGCGGCGGCGCGACCCTGACGCCCTACAGCGGCGGCCACTTCCACCGTATCGGCATGCAAAGCGACCTGCGCGGAACGGCGTCCGAGGGCGATGTGTCCTGGGCGCAGTTCGCCCTGACCCAGTCCGACGACCCTTCCGCGATCATGCTGGGCAATTCCCAGATCAACACCCTCAACGTCGGCCGCGCCGGGCTGGGCTACCGCGTCGCTTTCGGCGACGTGGCGGTCAACCATTCCTCGCTCGGCGCCAACCTGCCGCTGCGCGGCCTGCTGGCGCAGCGCTACTTCGGCCAGACCCTGGTATCGGCCTCGGCCGGCGTCATCGCCGAAAGCTGGGAAGCGCTGGCCGACCAGGGACGGCGGCGCATGTTCCTGAAGAACGCCTACGCCCTCAAGGCCGAATCCTCCTTCGGCCAGAATCTCCAGGCCTACGCCACGGTGCAGGGCTACCGCGAGGACGGCGACTCGGTCGGCGCCAATGTCCTGGCACTGGTGCCCTCGTCGGGCAGCACGGCCACCGCCGGACTGAACTGGCGCGAGGGGCGGTATTACCTTCAGGCAGAGGGCGGGCTCAGCCGCTACGGCGAAAAGGGGCTGGACGGCCACCGCGACCGGGCGCTGATCGTCGACGGCGGCTGGCAGGGCGACAAGCTCGGCCTGCGTCTCGGCCATCACGACCTGGGGCGCTACTACGCCAGCCTGTCGGGACTCGCCGGCGCCGGCATCCGCGAGACCTACGCCAACGCCAGCTGGCAGGCGGCCCAGTGGATGAGCCTGACCGGAGACGTGCGCCGATCGGAAAACCGGATGGCGGCGCCGCCCGTGCCGCCGCCGCCGCCCACCATCCCGCCGACACCGGTCATGCCTTACACCCCGTTCATCGGCAAGACCGAGGCCGCCAGCCTGCGCGCGCAGATCAATTTTCCCAGCGTGCCCGGCCTCGGGCTCGGCCTGAGCGCCGGCGAATCGCACGGCAAGAGCAGCGGCGGCGCCAGCAACCGCAGCCAGAATCAGGGCGCGACCCTGAGCTATGCGGCGATGGCCTGGAACGCCTCGCTCGGCTACCAGAACAGCAAGCAGTCGAACAGCGTCACTGCCGGATCCGACAGCCGCACGGATACCTGGTCCGCCAGCTACGGGCGCAACTGGAGCGATGCCACCGACGTGGTGCCGGCCTCCTGGACGCTGAATGCCACCGCAACAGCCAGCACCCAGCGCCAGCACCTCGAAACCGGTGCAACCGCCGCCCTGAACACCCTCAATCTTGTGATCAGCGGGGAACGGCAGCCCTGGGGCCGCCTGAGCGCGATTCTCGGCGGCAGCCGCGGCCATGACGCGACCGGCGGCGGCCTGCGCCAGTATTGGTACCAGCTCGATGCCGGGCGAGCGCTCGGCCAGCGCGGCGGCCTCCGCCTCTACCTGCGCGGCACCAGCAGCTTCCAGGATCGCGCCGCCATCGCCTGGCGCGACCGCCTGGCCGGCATCCAGTTGAGCTACGCCTTCTGAATGGCGTCAACCCGCGGCCGGCCGCCCCGTTTATCGATTATGCATAAGGGAAACTCATGAACGCCGCCCTGCCGCTCCTGCTCCTCGGCCTGCTGCTGGCCGCCCCCGCCGGGGCGCAGCCCGCCGTGCCGGCGCAGTCCGCCCAGGTTGCCGGCTTCGAGGACATGAAGGCGGCGCGCACGGCCCTCGACGAACTGATCCGCGCCTACGAGACCGGCGACGTCGGCCTGATCCAGTCGCGCCTCGATCCGGGCATGATCGGCTACCAGCGCTTCATCGACGGCCTGCGCCGCGACACGACCGCCCTGAAGCAGATCCGCCTGCACCTGTTCGAGGCCAACGTCACCGCCGGTCCCGACGTGACGATGATCGAGGCGGCCTGGGAGAAGCGCTTCTTCGGCGTCGCCGACTTCACGCCCGGCGTCTTCCGCGGCCGCAGCACTTTCCTCATGCACCGCGCCAAAGAGGGCTGGCGCCTGGCCGCCGTCTCCGGCGACAACCCCTTTTCCAGCGAAGCGGGCGCGCTGGCGACACTGTCGGTGATGCCCGCCGCCCTGCCCCTGGGCAGCCTGGCGCCCTGCCCGGGCGCGGCCGTGCCGCTGGCCATCGAGCTGGTCGATCCCGACCTGGCCGGCCTGAACAGCGTGACGATCGAACTCGCAAGCAGCCAGGGCGACCGCGAGGGCATCGTGCTCACCGCCGTGTCGCCCGGTCGCTTCAGACGGTCGACGACGCCGGTCTGCCAGGAATTTTTCGCGCCGATTCCGGGCAGCGGCATCGTCGAGGTCAATGCCGCCGCCGTCCCGGCGACACTGACTTTTCGCTACATCGACGCCAACCCCGGCGCCAATCGGCCGCCGGCGACGCTGATGCGCAGCATAACCATCCGATGATCCGCCATCTACATCCAAGCAAGGAGGTCGAGATGAGCCGCTACAGAATTCCGACAAGCTTCCTTCCGGTTCTCATCCTGCTCGCAGGCGCCATGACGCACGCCGCCGAGACGCGGAATGCGCCGCCGCCCGCTCGAAGCGCCGTGCCCGGCGCAGCGCCGCCCGTTCGATCTGTCGCTCCCGGCACGCCGGCGGCGCAACCGGTTCCCGGCAGCGCCCAGGCGGCGCCGCTGAAGAGCGAGATCCGGCTCGGGCCCGGCTCGAAATACGGACTTCCGGCCATGCACGTCGTCGCGCAGGTCAGCCGCGAAAAACTGAACCAGCAGTACGCCGAGTTTTCCGGCAGCGCCAAGAGCTACGAGGGCGGCGCCAAGGCGCTGCCCGAAATCGCCAAGCAATGCGCCGCCAAGGCTTACAGCGTGCAGGACCAGATGGCCGCTGGCTGCACCGGCAGCGACACCCTGAACCAGTGCATGGACAAGCTGTACAAGCACTGCGTCAAGAATTATTCAGCCGGCGGCGTCAGTCTTCCCGGCGGGGGAATCAACCCCGTCACCGGCCAGCAGTATGGCGGCGGCCAGCTGCCCGGATTCTCGACCGCCCAGTTCCTGCAATCGGCGCAGATGACTGCGGCCCAGGCGCGGGCACTCAGCCAGCAATTGAGCCAATACGCGAACCAGGTCGAGCAGAACGCCAATGCGCTGATTCCCTGACGGCACGACAAACACCCAACGGAGGATCCGTTCATGAATGACTTTCTGGAGTGGCCTCAAGTATGGCGCCGATTGCGCGGTTTCGCGGTTTGCACGGCGACAGGCGTGGCCTTTGCGAACGCTCTCGCCGCCAATCCCATCTCGATCAGCTTTTCGCCCGCCTCCATGAAAACGCCCGGGGGAGCGACCGTCTGGCAGGTTCAAGCGCCCGCCGGGTCGAGCATGACGATCAAGGCCGCGACGAGTTTCCCCGGGAAAGCCGCGACCGTGAAGCTCAGCTGGAAGGGCTTCCAGGGCACCGACCAGGTATGGACTACGCCGCCGCCCGGCCCGGGCTCGGTCCAGCTCAGCAACGGACAAGCAGTGGTTCCGATCGTGTTCCCCAAGGACAGCCACAAGCAGTGGATGATTACCGCCTGCGTCAATTGGCAGCCGCCGGGCTACGACCACAAGATCGACGATTGCGTGAATACTTATCTCGAGGGTATAGACCAGCTCGCGGCAAACGCCGCCTCTCTGATCCTGATCGTGTCGCCGGAGCACCCGGCCCCCACGCACAACTGGAAGAAAATTTCGATAACCGGCAATCAGCTCGGCGTGGCCTTGCAAGAAGACCTGGTGTCGAAAAGCCCCGACAAGCTTGTCAAGTTGAAGTACGCGTCTTCACATTCGACGACCGAGAAGAATACTTCCTGGCCGGGAGGGGACGACGAAAAGATAACACCGAAAACCATCTCGCTGTCCGGCATTGCCAGCCAGGGCGGATGGATCAAGAAAACCGAACCGCTCGTACTGCAGCCGAACACCGGCGAATGGTTAACGGTCCGTGCCTGCATCACCCTCGATTATTCCGGAGAGGTATGCAGCGCAACCTACGCATACCGGCTGATCGAGTCAAAGACCGCCAAGATGTCCGATCAGCCCAAGGATTACAAAGTCGACACCAGCCAGCCCTTGCCTCCGCCGCCGGGCGGTGGGGGCGGAGGTGGTGGCGGCGCCGACAAGGGAAACCTGATGGCGCCCCCGCCGATGCTGGGCGCGCCCGCAACCGGCGTTCCCGCCTCGGCTGCACCCGCGCCTCGGGCCCCGCCGCCTGCGCCCGTCATGGCGCCGCTGCCTGCCCAGGACGGAAGGGCTGCAGCTACGGCAGGCGTGCCCGGCTGCACAGCGATAGCCGGCGCACCCGGCCAGTATTCCTGCGGCACGCCCGAGGCCCAGGCCGCCTGCGAGCGGCAGCGCGCCTCCGGCGCTTCCGGCATCCGAGCTTGCAACGCCATCGCCGAAGGCAGGCGTCGATAACCTCACCGCGTTCGCGGAATAGTTGACGAAATCAGTCGACTGCTAGCCGGCCGGCGGCTACACTGGGCGTATGTCCAACCGCCTCGCCGGCGAGACCTCGCCCTATTTGCAGCAGCACGCGGAAAACCCCGTGGATTGGCATCCCTGGGGTGAGGAAGCGCTCACCCTTGCGAAGCGGGAAGGCCGGCCGATCCTGCTCTCCATCGGCTATTCCGCCTGCCACTGGTGCCACGTCATGGCCCACGAATCCTTCGAGGATGCGGAAGTGGCGGCGGTGATGAACCGCCTGTTCGTGAACATCAAGGTCGATCGCGAGGAGCGGCCGGACCTCGACCAGATCTACCAGACTGCCCAGCAGATGCTCACCGGCCGCACCGGCGGCTGGCCGCTGACCATGTTCCTCACGCCGGACGGCGCGCCCTTCTTCGGCGGCACCTATTTCCCCAAGGCGCCGCGCTACGGCCTGCCCGGCTTCCCCGACCTGTGCCAGCGCGTGGCGGAGGCCTGGCGCGACAAGCGCGCCGACATCGAACAGCAGAACGGCGAACTGCTCAGGGCGCTCTCGGCCGGCGCCGCCAGCCGTCCGCTCGCCGGGGAACTGTCGGCCGCCCCGCTGCAGCTCGCCGTCGAGCGGGCCGCGCAATCCTACGATCCGCACTTCGGCGGCTTCGGCGGTGCGCCGAAGTTCCCGCACCCGGCCGACCTGGAACTGCTGCTGCGCCGCCATGCCGCAACCGGCGAAGCGCGCTGCGGCGAGATGGCGCTCACCACGCTGCGGCGCATGGCCGAGGGCGGGCTCTACGATCAGCTCGGCGGCGGCTTCTGCCGCTACAGCGTGGACGAGCGCTGGGCCATCCCGCATTTCGAGAAGATGCTCTACGACAACGGGCCGTTGCTGCGCCTGTACGCGGATGCCTGGCTGGTATCCGCCGATCCGCTGTTCAAGCGCGTCGCCGAGGAAACCGCCGGCTGGGTCGTGCGCGAAATGCAGTCGCCGGAGGGCGGCTACTATTCCTCGCTCGACGCCGACTCCGAGCACGAGGAAGGCAAGTTCTACGTCTGGTCGCGCGAAGAAGTCAGTCGCTGCACCACGGCGGAGGAGCATGCCGTGGTCGCGGCGCACTACGGACTGGAACGGCCGGCCAACTTTGAGGGCGCGCACTGGCACCTGACCGTGACGCGGCCGCTCGCCGAGGTCGCCGCGTCGCTCGGCAGGCCGCTCGACGAGTGTGAGCGCCTGCTCGCCTCGGCCCGCGACAAGCTGTTCGCGGCGCGCGAGCGGCGCATCCGCCCCGGCCGCGACGAGAAGATCCTGGTGAGCTGGAACGCGCTGATGATCGAGGGCATGGCCCATGCCGGCCGCGTCTGCTCTCGCTCCGACTGGCTGGCGTCGGCGCGCCGCGCGCTGGATTTCATCCGACTGAAAATGTGGCAGGACGGCCGCCTGCTCGCCACGTACAAGGACGGGCGCGCCCACCTGAATGCCTACCTCGACGACTACGCCCACCTGCTCAAGGCCGTGCTGGAATTGCTGCAGGCGGAATTCGACACCGAGTTGCTGGCCTTCGCCGAAGCGCTCGGCGAGGCCCTGCTCGCGCATTTTGAAGATGCGTCGGGCGGCTTCTGGTTCACCAGCCACGACCACGAAGCGCTGATCCACCGGGTCAAGACGGGACACGACAGCGCCATGCCCTCGGGCAACGGCGCGGCGGCGTTTGCCTTGCAGCGCTTGGGGCATGTGACGGGCGAAACGCGGTTTCTCGAGGCCGCGGACCGCACCCTGCGCCTGTACTACCCCGACATGGAGCGCCAGCCCGGAGGCTTTGCCACCCTGCTGGCGGCACTGGACGAGGCGATTGTCCCTCCTGCCGTCGTTGTCTTGCGCGGACCGCAAGACCAACTCGCTGAGTGGAAAAGGAAAATCTCCGGGCGCTATTGGCCCTGGGCGCTGACGCTGGGGCTGCCGGCGCAGGCCGGGACGCTGCCGCCGGCCCTGAACAAACCGCTGAAGGAGGGTGTCAACGCCTGGGTCTGCTCGGGCGTTAAATGTCTTGAGCCGATCGACGATTTCCCTTGTCTTGAACGGGTTTGCAAGTCCCCGGAATTGATTTAGAGTATCGGCGCTTTCTACCAACCACGCCTACGAGGAAACGGATAAATGAAACTGCTGAAAACCCTGCTGCTCGCCGCCGCCGGCCTGCTCATCGCCGGCCAGGCCTCCGCCGACGAAGCCCTGGCGAAAGCCAAGAACTGCATGAGCTGCCATGCCACCGACAAGAAAGTCGTCGGCCCCTCCTACAAGGACGTCGCCAAGAAATATGCCGGCCAGGCCGATGCCGCCGCCAAGCTCGAAGGCAAGGTCAAGAAGGGCGGTTCGGGCGTGTGGGGCACCGTGCCGATGCCGCCGAACGCCGCCGTTTCCGACGCCGACATCAAGAAGCTGGTGGCGTGGATTCTCGCCATGAAGTGAGCTTCGGCTCAACCTAAAAAAGCCGGCCCGCGGGCCGGCTTTTTTATTGACATCGCCCGGGGCGGGCAGCACAATCCCCGCGCATTCGCTTGTCACAACAACAAATCACTCTTTTCCTGGAGACGATGACCATGCGATTTCCCGCCAAGCCGCTCGGCCTCGCCGTAGCTTCCGTCATTTTCGTATTCGGCTGCGGCAAGGAAGCGCCGCCGCCCCCGCCGCCGAAGGCAGAAGCACCTGCCGCGCCGCCGCCCAAGCCGAGCGTGACCGTGAAGATCGGCCACGTCGCCCCGCTCACCGGTCCGCAGGCGCATCTGGGCAAGGACAACGAGAACGGCGCGCGCCTGGCCATCGAGGAGGCCAACGCCAAAAAAATGGAAATCGGCGGCGCCGTGGTGTCCTTCGAACTGCTCGGCGAGGACGACCAGGCCGACCCGAAGCAGGGCACCACGGTGGCGCAGAAGCTGATCGACGCCAAGGTGAATGGCGTCATCGGCCACCTCAACTCCGGCACCACCATTCCGGCCTCGAAGCTGTATGCGGATGCCGGCATCCCGCAGATCTCGCCCTCGGCGACCAATCCGAAATACACGCAGCAGGGCTTCAAGACCGCCTATCGCGTGATGGCCAACGACGAGCAGCAGGGCAAGGTGCTCGGCGGCTATGCCATCCAGCAGCTCGCCGCCAAGAACATCGCCATCGTCGACGACCGCACGGCCTACGGCCAGGGCGTCGCCGACGAGTTCGAGAAGGCCGCCGTCGCCGGCGGCGCGAAGATCGTCGCGCGCGAGTTCACCAACGACAAGGCCACCGATTTCGCCGCCATCCTCACCAAGATCAAGTCGAAGAAGCCGGACCTCGTCATGTACGGCGGCATGGACGCCCAGGCCGGCCCGATGGCGCAGCAGCTGAAGAAGCTCGGCATCAAGGCCAAGATGATCTTCGCCGACGGCGGCTGCACCACCGAGTTCCACAAGCTGGCGGGCGATGCGGCGGAAGGCCACTACTGCTCGCTGCCGGGCGTGCCGCTGGAGAAGATGCCGGGCGGCACGGCGTTCAAGGAAAAATACGCCAAGCGCTTCAATGTCGACATCCAGCTCTACGCGCCCTATTCCTACGACGCGGCCAACGTCATGATCGACGCCATGAAGCGCGCCAACTCGGCGGAGCCGGCGAAGTATCTGGCCGAGCTGCCGAAGACCGCCTTCGACGGCGTCACCGCCAAGATCACCTTCGACGAGAAGGGCGACGTCAAGGACGGCGCCATCACGCTGTACCAGGCCAAGGGCGGCAAGTGGGATCCGCTGGAAACCATCGGCGGCGCGGCGCCGGCGCAGCCGGCCGCCATGGACGGCATGGCCGGAATGGGCGGCATGGCGCCGATGGGGGGCATGTCCTCGATGGGCGGCACCGCCGGCATGGGCGGCATGAGCATCTCGCCTCCGCCCGCAGCGGCTGCGCCCGCCGAGAAAAAATAGGCGGGATTTATGCCTGGCGAACGGCACCTTCGGGTGCCGTTTTTGCGTAAAGTTGGCGCATGGACACTTTCATCCAGCAGATCATCAACGGCCTCGTGCTGGGCAGCATCTACGCCCTCGTCGCGCTCGGCTACACGATGGTCTACGGCATCCTCGGCCTGATCAACTTCGCCCACGGCGAGGTGGTGATGATCGGCGCGCTGACGGCACTGACTGTCATCAAATTGCTGGCCAACAGCGGCCTGCCCGGCGTCGTCGTCGTGCTGCTCGGCCTTCTGGCGGCGATCCCGGCGTGCATGGCGCTCGGCTTCACCATCGAGCGCGTCGCCTACCGCCCGCTGAGGCACGCGCCGCGGCTCGCCCCGCTCATCACCGCCATCGGCGTCTCCATCGTGCTGCAGCAGCTGGCGATGATCTTCTGGGGCCGCAGCTACCACGCCTTCCCGCCGATCCTGCCGGCCAGCGGGCGCGACATCGGCGGCGCCCACATCATGGACCTGCAGATCGTCATCGTGCTGCTGGCGGCGGCGATCATGGCCGGCCTGATGTTGCTGATCAACAAGACGCGCCTCGGCCGCGCCATGCGCGCCACGGCGGAGAACCCGCAGATCGCCGGCCTGATGGGCGTCAACATCAACGCCATCATCTCGGCCACCTTCCTCATCGGCTCGGCGCTGGCGGCGGTGGCCGGCGTGATGGTCAGCGCCAACTATTCCATCGCCCACTACCACATGGGCTTCATCCTCGGCCTGAAGGCCTTCACCGCGGCGGTGCTGGGCGGCATCGGCAACCTGCCCGGCGCCATGCTCGGCGGCGTGCTGCTGGGGCTGATCGAATCGCTCGGCGCGGGCTACGTCGGCGATCTCACCGGCGGCTTCCTCGGCAGCCACTACCAGGACGTGTTCGCCTTCTTCGTGCTGATCCTCGTGCTCGTCTTCCGGCCCTCCGGACTGATGGGCGAAAAGGTCTCCGAACGCGCATGAAGACCGACAAGCGCAAGGCCCTGCTGGGCATGGTCCTCATCGGCGTGGCGCTGGCCGTGCTGCCCTTCCTCGTCGGCAAGGGCCTCGGCAACTCCTGGGTGCGCGTGCTCGACTTCGCCCTGCTCTACGTCATGCTGGCGCTGGGGCTGAACATCGTCGTCGGCTTCGCCGGCCTGCTCGATCTCGGCTACATCGCCTTCTACGCGGTCGGCGCCTACCTGTACGCCCTGCTTGCCTCGCCGCATTTCGGCATCCACTGGCCGGCCTGGGCGATCCTGCCGTTCGGGGCAATGGTCGCGGCCTTTTTTGGCATCTTGCTGGGAGCCCCCGTGCTGCGGCTGCGCGGCGACTACCTCGCCATCGTCACGCTCGGTTTCGGCGAAATCATCCGCATTTTCATCAACAACCTGAATGCGCCGGTCAACATCACCAACGGCCCGCAGGGCATCAGCCAGATCGACCCGGTGCGCATCCTCAACACTCCGTTGTCGAAGCCCCTGGACATCTTCGGGCTCGGCGTGCCATCGGTCTATCTGTACTACTACCTGTTTCTGCTGCTGGCCCTGCTGGTCGTTTTCGTCTCGATCAGGCTGGAGGATTCGCGCATCGGCCGCGCCTGGGTGGCGATCCGCGAGGACGAGATCGCCGCCAAGGCCTGCGGCATCGACACGCGCAACGTCAAGCTGCTCGCCTTCGCCATGGGCGCCACCTTCGGCGGCATCGCCGGCGGGCTGTTCGCCGCCTTCCAGGAATTCGTCAGTCCGGAGAGCTTCGGGCTGATGGAATCGATCATGGTGCTGTGCATGGTGGTGCTGGGCGGCATGGGCCACATTCCCGGCGTCATCCTCGGCGGGCTGCTGCTGGCGATCCTGCCGGAAGCGCTGCGCCACGGCGCCGTGCCGATGCAGCAGGCGGCCTTCGGCAAGGTCCTGCTCGACCCGGAGTCGCTGCGCATGCTGCTGTTCGGCCTGGCGCTGATCGCCGTCATGCTCTACCGCCCGGCCGGCCTGTGGCCGGAAGCGCGCAGGAAGCGCGAGCTCGCACGGCCTTCCCCCCAACCCCCTTCCAGGGGAAGGGGGTGACGGTGGTTCGCTGCGCTCAAAGACCAAGACTGGCCCCCTTTTGGGACGGCCCGGCGGCGGGACAGGCGAAATGAGCGGGACTTTGCTCGACGCCCAGTCGATCGGCAAGCGCTTCGGCGGCGTGCGCGCGCTGCACGACGTTTCGCTCACGATCCGGCGCGGCGAGATTTACGGCCTGATCGGCCCCAACGGCGCCGGCAAGACGACCTTCTTCAACGTCCTCACCGGACTGTACACCGCCGATAGCGGCCGCTTCGTCTTCGACGGCGCGCCGCTGAAGATCACGGCGCCGCACGAGGTCGCCGCCGCCGGCATCGCCCGCACCTTCCAGAACATCCGCCTGTTCGCCAACATGACGGCGCTGGAGAACGTCATGGTCGGCCGCCACCTGCGCACTTCGGCCGGCGTCGTCGGCGCCGTGCTGCGCAACCGCGCCACGCGCGAGGAGGAAGCGGCCATCGGCCAGCGCGCCCACGAGCTGCTCGAGTACGTCGGCATCCATCGCCACGGCAACATCCTGGCGCGCCATCTCGCCTACGGCGACCAGCGCCGGCTGGAGATCGCGCGGGCGCTGGCGACGGAACCCAAATTGCTGGCGCTCGACGAGCCGGCCGCCGGCATGAACGCGACGGAAACCGAAGCCCTGAAGAAGCTGATCGAGGCGCTGCGCGCCGACGGCCTGACGATCCTGCTCATCGAGCACGACGTCAGGCTGGTGATGGGCCTGTGCGACCGCGTCGCCGTGCTCGACTACGGCGAGAAGATCGCCGAGGGCGTGCCGGCCGAGGTGCAGCGCGACCCGAAGGTGATCGAGGCCTACCTGGGCGGAGCCGTGGCATGAGCACGCCCATGCTCGAGGTGCGCGACCTGCATGTCTCCTACGGCGGCATCGCCGCCGTCAAGGGCATCGGCTTCGAGGTCGCCGCCGGCGAGATGGTTTGCCTGATCGGCGCCAACGGCGCCGGCAAGACCACCACGCTGAAGGCGCTGGCGCGGCTGCTGCCGGCGCGCGGCGCCATCCACTACAACGGGCACAGCCTGCTGCACCGGCCGCCGCATGCATTGATCGGCGAAGGCATGACGCTGGTGCCGGAGGGGCGCGGCGTCTTCGCGCGGCTGACGGTGGCGGAAAACCTCGACATGGGCGCCTATTGCCGCCGCGACCGCGCCGAGGTCGGCGCCGACCTCGACCGCGTCTATGGCATGCTGCCGCGCCTGAAGGAACGGGCCGGGCAACTCGCCGGCACGCTCTCCGGCGGCGAGCAGCAGATGCTGGCCATCGGCCGCGCGCTGATGAGCCGGCCGAAACTGCTGCTGCTCGACGAGCCCTCGATGGGCCTGGCGCCGATCATGGTGCAGAAGGTGTTCGAGGTGATCCAGTCGGTTGCCGCCCAGGGCGTCACCATCCTGCTGGTCGAGCAGAATGCCCGGCTGGCACTGTCGGTGGCCGTGCGCGGCTACGTCATGGAAAGCGGCGCCATCACCCTGACGGACACCGCCCCGGCCCTGCTCGCCGACCCGAAAGTGCGCGAGGCCTATCTCGGGGAGTGAACCCGTTCAGCCGATCAGGCTGTGCAGCATCTTCGTCGCCAATAAAGCCAGAAACACCCCGAAGGCGCGCTTCAGCTGCTTCACCGGCAGGCGGTGCGCCGTCTTCGCGCCGAGCGGCGCGATCAGCATGGTCATCGCCGCCACGCCGAAGAAGGCCGGCAGGTAGATGTAGCCGAGGCTCCCGGCCGGCAGGTTCGTCGCCTGCCACCCCGCCGCGACGTAGCCGATCGTTCCCGCCACCGCGATGGGGAAGCCGAGCGCCGCCGAGGTGCCGACGGCGTGGTGGATCGTCACGTTGTGCCAGACCATGTAGGGGATCGACAGGAAGCCGCCGCCGGCCGCCACCAGGCTGGAGACGATGCCGATCGCCGTGCCGACGACGAACATCCAGGCCGCGCGCGGCAGGGCGCGCGTCGGTTTCGGCTTGAAGTCGAGCACCATCTGCACCGAGGCGTAGTAGACGATGGCGGTGAAGGCGAAGGCCAGCGGCCGCGTCGGCACCAGGCTGGCGAAGAGCGAGCCGCCGAGCGTGCCGAGCACCAGCCCCGGCGCCATGGCCTTGACGATCTCCCAGCGCACCGCGCCGTGGCCGTGGTGGGCGCGCATGCTGGAGATCGAGGTGACGACGATGGTCGCCATCGAGGTGCCGAGCGCCAGATGCATGACGTGTTCGGGCGGAAAGCCCTGCGCGGCGAAGATCATGAACAGCAGCGGCACGATGGTCAGGCCGCCGCCGACGCCGAACAGGCCCGCGATGAAGCCGGCGAAGCAGCCGAGCAGGGGATAAACCAGCCACCACCAGCTCATTTCTTCATACCCATCAGTTGTTCGGTGATGAACTTCCACTCCGCCGGGTCGACCGGCGTGATCGACAGGCGGTTGCCCTTCGCCAGGGTGCGCATGTTGGCGAGTTCCTTGTGGCTGCGCAGTTCGGCGAGGCTGACGAGCGGCGTCTTCTTCACCAGTTTCACGTCCACGTTCAGCCAGCGCGGGTTGTCCGGCGAGGACTTCGGGTCGAAATATTTGTGCTTGCGGTCGAACTGGGTGGCGTCGGGGTAGGCGAGCTTCGCCACCTCGACGATGCCGACGATGCCCGGCTCGGCGCAGTTGGAATGGTAGAAGAAGCCGCGGTCGCCGAGCCGCATCTGGTCGCGCATGAAATTGCGCGCCTGGTAGTTGCGCACGCCCCACCAGGCCGTCACCTTGTCGCGGACGAGGTCGTCGATGCCGTAGGCCTCGGGTTCGCTCTTCATCAGCCAGTAGCGCATGGGCCGCTCCGCAAAAACAAAGCGCGGAATATTCCGCGCTTTTGAAGGGATCCCCCGCCTGTGCCGCTAGGCCGGCATCCTGAACCTAGGGTCCAGAGCGGCCGCTTTCCGGTCACCGCAGGTGCATCCGCTCAGTTGCGTACAACTGGGGACGCGCACAAAAGTGACGCTGTGGTCCGCGGCCAATGCCAAGTCATTGGTTCAAGGAATGGTTGACCTTGGCGAACACCGCAGGGGAATTCGGGGGCGCCGGATCGGCGGCGCGTGGGCGGTCTAGAACAACTGTTCCTGGCTGGCCATCGCTTCGTCGAGCCGCGCCTGCATGGATGCGATTCTACGCCGGAACTCCTGCATGTCAAAGCCGCCGGGCAGCTTGACGGAGAGCAGTTCGTGGGCGAGGTTGAGCGCCGTCATGACGGCGAGGCGCTCGCCGGTGGACTTGGTCTTTTCGCCGATCTCGCGCATCTTCTCGTCGACGAAGGCGACGGCGGTTTGCAGGGCTTCGCGCTCGTCCGGCGCGCAGGCGACGCGATAATCGCGCCCCATCAGGACGATGTCCAGGGTGTTGGCTTCCTTCTTGGTCATTGCTCCGGCATCCGCTCCATGAGGGATTCCAGGCGGGTGCAGGCCGTCTCGATCTTTTCATTGAGGCGGTTGCGCTCGACTTCGAGCCCGGCGACCCGCGTGCGCAGTTCCTGATTTTCCGCGCGCAGGTTGTGGCACAGCGTGATGAATTGCTCGATGCGTTCATCGAGCGCGAAGAGTTCCCGGTCCATCGCGACAAACTAACAAAAAAAGCGGTTTCACGTCAAGCAATAACAGAAAACTCTGAATGTTGTTTGTGACGCCGTCGCCGTGCCGCGGGGACTGACTTCGCCGTTTTGCGGCTATAATCCGCCGCGTCGCGTGGTTTTGCCATGCGACATCCTGTTCCAGGTGCTCCGCCGGTCCTCAGCCGGCGGGTTAAACGGGAACGAGGTGCGCCGGCCCTGCCGGCAAGGCCTCGGCTGCCCCCGCAACGGTAAGCGAGTGCGGGTCCGCCACACAGCCACTGGGCGACAAGCCCGGGAAGGCGGCGGATCAAGACTCGCGAGCCCGGATACCGGCCTCGGACAGACCAGTTCGGAATCGCCGCGGGGGTGCGGCCACCGGCTCCGGGTCCTGCCCGCTCCGATTTCAGCTCCCTCGTCCGTTTCCGTTTTATCGACATTGTCCGGCAGCGGGGACGCAGGCCGGGCCGAGGGAGCCCTCCACATGCACTTCAGGCATCGAGCCGCGGCGCTTGCCATCGCCGCCCTGTTCCACCCATCCAGCCAGGCCGCCGCAGTGAACGCGGACGAGGCGACGGTGATCGTCAGCGCCACCCGCTTCGCCGAGGCCGACCCGCGCGTACCGGCCAACATTTCCGTCATCACGCGCGAGGACATCCGCAGCTTGCCGGCCTTCGACCTGCCCGCCGTCCTGCGCAGCGCTGCCGGCGTCGACGTGCGCACCCTCTACGGCAGCCTCGGCGTCGATGCCGGCGTCGACCTGCGCGGCTTCGGCGACACGGCCGCCAGCAACACCCTGGTCCTCGTCGACGGCCAGCGCCTCAACCCCATCGACATGGGCTCGATCAGCTGGTCGGCGGTGCCGCTGGAGAGCATCCAGCGCATCGAGATCATCCGCGGCGCCGGCACCGTCCTGTATGGCGACCGCGCCAGCGGCGGCGTCATCAACATCGTCACCGACAAGTCCGGCCGCCCGCGCGCGGCGGTGACGGCCACGGCGGGCAGCTTCGGCCATCGCGGGCTCGATGCCCACGGCGCCGCCGGCAACGACCGCGGCTACTTCAACGTCTTCGCCCACCATGCCGAGACCGGCGGCTGGCGGCGCAACAGCCAGCAGGACCAGCAGGCGCTCTCCGGCCGCGCCGGCGTGTACGTCGGCGCCGGCGAGGTCTTCCTCGACTGGGCCGCCTACAAGGACTCCTCCGGCCTGCCCGGCTACCTGCGTCGTGCCGCCTGGCGCGCCGACCCGCGCGCCAGCACCACGCCGGACGACTGGCAGAAGCGCGACGGCCATCGCCTGCGCCCCGGCGTCAAGCTGCCGCTCACCGATGCGCTGACGCTGGAGGCGGAGCTGTCCGCCGAGCGGGAGGACCAGCACGCCGACTACGCTTCCTTCGGCAGCCGGTCCGACCGCGCCAAGGACATGCTGTCGTTCACGCCGCGGCTGCGGTTTCGCCACGGCCTCGGCGGCCTGGCCAGCGAAACCGTGCTCGGCCTCGATCGTTACGACGGCGACGTCGATGCGCGCTACACGACGGCGCCGCGACAGACCGCGGCACAGACCAGTACCGCCGTCTATTTTCAGAACATCACGAACCTGACCGAGGCGTGGGCGCTCACCCTCGGTGGACGCAGCCAGCGCATGGCGCAAAGCGCCCACCAGGACGCCTATGCGCCGTGGTTCTCGCCGGCGATGGACGGAGCCGCCACGCGGCGGCGCAACGCCTGGGACCTCGGCGCCAGCTACAGCGGCCAGGGTTGGCGCGCCTACGGCAAGCTCGGCACCACCTTCCGCTTCGCCAACACCGACGAGCTGTTCAGCTTCAACCCGCTCACCGGCAACCCCGCCTTCGCCGGCGACCTGCGCCCGCAGCACGGCCGCATCGGCGAGATCGGCGGCAGCGCCAGCCTCGGCCCGGTGCAGGCGCGCGCCTCGCTTTATCGCATGCATCTGAAGGACGAGATCGGTTACGACGGCGCGCTCGGCGCCAACGTCAACTTCGATCCGACGCGGCGCCAGGGCCTGGAAGCCGAGCTCGACTGGCGCATCGCCGAACCGCTCAAGGCGAAGCTGGCCTATGCCCGCACCGACGCCGAATTCCGCGACGGCCCCTACGACGGCAAGCGTGTGCCGCTGGTGCCGCGCGACAAGCTCACGCTGCTGCTCACCTGGGATGCCGGGCGGGCGGGCAGCTATTCCGCCCTCGTCAACCACGTCGGCGCGCGTCGCTACAGCGGCGACTTCGACAACGTGCGGGGCCAGCTGCCCGGCTACAACACGCTCGACCTGCAGGCCGCCTGGAACCTCAAGCCGTGGACCGTCACGGCGCGCCTGCTCAACGCCCTCGACAGGCGCTACGCGCCGTATGCCGGCTACTCGCCCTGGATCGCCGACTATTACTACTATCCGGCCGACGGGCGCAGCTTCCACTTGAGCGCACGCTACGACTTCAAATGAGACGCGCCCCGCTCGGCCGCCCGAAGGGGCGCAAGTCACAAGCCGGAGCCGCGCAGCGGCGAACCTCCGTCACCCCCTCCCGCGGGGAGGGGGTTGGGGGAAAGGGGGCCTAACCTATGCCCACCCGCCGCCGCGCCCTGCTGGTGATCCTGCTCCTGGCCCTGGTCGGGCTGGCGAGCCTGGTCGTCGCGCTGGCGGCGGGCAGCCTGCCGGTGTCGGCGGGCGACCTCGGCGCGGCGCTGCTCGGCGACCGGTCGACGGTGGCGGCGGAAGTGGTGCGCGAGCTGCGCCTGCCGCGCGCCCTGGCCGCCTTCGCCTGCGGCGGCCTGCTGGCGCTGGCCGGCGCGCTGATGCAGGTGCTGCTGCGCAACCCGCTGGCCGATCCCTACGTGCTGGGCATTTCCGGCGGCGCCTCGGTCGGTGCGCTCTGCGCCATGCTCTTCGGCCTGCCGCTGCTGCTGGTGAACGGCGGCGCCTTCGCCGGCGCGCTCGCCGCCACCCTGCTGGTGTTCGGCCTGGCGCGCGGCGACGGCTCGTGGACGCAGACGCGGCTCTTGCTCACCGGCGTCATCGTCGCCGCCGGCTGCGGCGCGGCGGTGGCGCTGATCCTCTCCGTCGCGCCGGAGAACCAGCTGCGCGGCATGCTGTTCTGGCTGATGGGCGACCTGTCGCATGCCGTCACGTTCTGGCCGGCGCTGGCCCTGCTGGCGCTGGGGCTCGCCGCCGCGCTGCCCTTCTCGCGCGACCTCAACCTGCTGGCGCGCGGCGACCTGACGGCGCGCACCCTCGGCGTGCCGGTGGCGCGCCTGCGCGGCGGCGTCTACGTGCTGGCGGCGCTGGCGACGGCCACCGCCGTCACCACCACCGGTTCGGTCGGTTTCGTCGGCCTGATCGTGCCGCATCTAGTGCGCCTGGCCATCGGCAACGACCAGCGCGTGCTGCTGCCGGCGGCGGCGCTGGCCGGCGGCGCTTTGCTGACGCTGGCCGACACGCTGGCGCGCACCGTCGTCGCGCCGCAGCAGTTGCCGGTGGGCGTACTCACCGCGCTGATCGGCGTGCCGGCCTTCCTCTATCTGCTCACGCGCAGCCCCCGGGGAGGTGCGTCGTGACGTCCTTGCTCTCGGTGCGCGACCTCGACGTGAATATCGGCAGCGTGCGCGTCGCCGCCGGTTTGGGCTTCGACCTCGCCGCCGGCGAGCGCCTCGCCATCCTCGGCCGCAACGGCACCGGCAAGACCACGCTGCTGGCCACGCTGGCCGGCCTGCGCGCGGCCGAGGCCGGCAGCGTCGCGCTGTGCGGTGAATCGTACGAGGCGCTCGGCGCGCGCCGCGCCGCGCAGCTGCGCGGCCTGCTGCCGCAGCGCCACATCGACGCCTTCCAGTCCACCGTTTTGGAGACGGCGCTGACCGGCCGCCATCCGCATCTCGGCCGCTGGCAATGGGAGGGCCGGGAAGACGAGCGCCTCGCGCGCGAGGCGCTGGCGGCGGTGGACCTCGCCGGCCTGGGCAGCCGCGAGGTGCACACGCTCTCCGGCGGCGAGCGCCAGCGCCTCGCCATCGCCGCGCTGCTGGCGCAGCAGCCGCGCCTCTACCTGCTCGACGAGCCGCTCGCCCACCTCGACCTCAACCACCAGATCGCCGTGCTCGAGCTGCTGTCGCGGCGCGCGCGCGAGGAGGGCGTCGGCATCGTCATGGTGCTGCACGACATCAACCTGGCGCTGCGCCACGCCGACCGCGCCCTGCTGCTGTTCGGCGAGGGGCGCACGCTGGAGGGGCCGGTGGCGGCGGTGCTCACCGCCGAGTCGCTGTCGCGCCTGTACGGCTATCCGCTGCGGGAAATTCCGGATGGAACCGGCCGCCATTTCGTCCCGGCGTAGGCCGGTCCGCAGGTCGGGCTTCGGCCCGACTCGGGCCGCCGTTGCCGGCCTGAAGGCCGACCTACGGCCGCGGCCGGCGCGAACGCGCCGTCTCGAGGTGCTGGCACAGCCGCTCGATGCCGTCGAGGATGCGCGGCGTGTGGCGCTGCAGGTGGTCGGGGTGCACGAAAAAGAGGTTGTCGCGGGCGACCGCGGTGAGCGCCGGCCAGCGGCGCCACTCGTCCAGCCACTCGGGCCGCGCATCGCCCATGCCGCTGGCGACGATGGCTTCCGGGTCGGCGGCGAGCACGGCCTCGACCGTCACCGCCGCCGCCATCGGTTTCAGCGCGGCGAAGACGTTCTCGCCGCCGCACAGGCGGATCGCGTCGGAAATGATCTGGCCGCCGCCGACGGTCATCAGCGGCTGGTTCCAGACCTGGTAGAAGACGCCGACCTTCGGCTGCCCGGCGTAGCGTGCGCGCAGCGCGGCCAGGCGGTCGCGGAATCGCGCCGCCGCGGCGCGCGCGGCGACGCTCGTGCCGGAGAGGGCGCCCAGGCGCTCCAGGTCGGCGGGCACGTCCTCGATGCGGCGGGTTTCCGTGACCACCACCGGCAGGCCGATGGCCCGCAGCTTGGCGACGTGGGAGGCGCTGTTGCCGGACTCCCAGGCGACGACGAGGTCGGGCCGCAGCGCGGCCACCGCCTCCAGGTCTATTTTTTCGTAGCCGCCGATCTGCCGGATCTTCTTCGCCTCTTCCGGGTAGTTGCTGAACTCGACCGTGCCGACGACGCGGTTGCCGGCGCCGATGGCGAACAGGTTCTCCGTGATGTGCGGCGACAGGCTGACGATGCGCCGCGCCGGCTGGGTCAGGCGCACCGTGCGGCCGCTCTCGTCATTGACGGCGACGTCGGCCAGGGCGGGTGCGGCGGCGAGCAGGGCGATCAGGCAGAATGTTCTCATGGAGGCATGATTCTACGATGACCAGAGGAAATCCCGCGGGATGAAGGAGCTGATCCTCGGCGGCGCTCGCTCGGGCAAGAGCGCCTATGCGCAGCGGCGCGCGGCCGCAACCGGCCTGCCGGTGACGGTGATCGCCACCGGCACGGCGGGCGATGCCGAGATGGCCGAGCGCATCGCCCACCACCGCGCCGCGCGGCCGGCCGGCTGGCGCGTGGTCGAGGCGCCGCGCGCCCTTGCCGCGGCCCTTCGGGCGGAGGCCGCGCCGGGGCGCTGCCTGATCGTCGACTGCCTGACGCTGTGGCTGATGAACGTCATCGAAGGGGATTTCGCCGCCGAGCGGCGGGCGCTGCTCGAGGCCCTGCCGGAGCTTCCCGGCGAAGTGCTGTTCGTCGCCAACGAGATCGGCCTCGGCATCGTGCCGCTCGGCGAAGAGACGCGCCGCTTCCGCGACGAGGCGGGACGGCTCAACCAGGACCTGGCCGCCGCCTGCGAGCGCGCGACCTTCGTCGCCGCCGGGCTGCCGCTGCCGCTCAAGACACCGCAGCATTGCTGAAAGGACATTCATGGACTTCAATATCATCGCCCCCGACGACGCCCTGCGCCCCGCGCTGCAGGCGAAGATCGACGGCAAGACCAAGCCGCCGGGCGCGCTCGGCCGGCTGGAGGCGCTGGCCCTGCAGCTCGGCCTGATCCAGCAGACGCTGTCGCCGGAGCTGCGCGCACCGCACATCCTCGTCTGCGCCGGCGACCACGGCGCCGCGGCGTGCGGCATCTCCGCCTACCCGCAGGACGTCACCTGGCAGATGGTGGAGAACTTCCTCGCCGGCGGCGCCGCCATCAACGTCTTCGCCCGCGCCAACGGAATCGGGCTGGTGGTTGCCGATGCCGGCGTGGCGCACGATTTCGGCTCGCGCGAAAACCTGATCGACGCAAAAGTCAGTCCCCACGGCACGGCGAACTATCTGGAGGGCCCGGCCATGACGGCGGCGCAATGCGAGACGGCCATGATGCGCGGCGCCGAGATCGTCGCCGGCCTCCACGCGCGCGGCTGCAACGTCGTCGGCTTCGGCGAGATGGGCATCGGCAACACCGCCGCCGCCTCGCTGATCACCCACTTCCTCGCCGGCATCCCGCTCGCCGACTGCGTCGGCCGCGGCACCGGACTGGACGATGCCGGCGTGTCGCGCAAGCTGACCTTGCTGCAGCAGGCCGCCGATCTCTACCGCGGCGATTACACGCCGCTGACCGTGCTGGCGCACTTCGGCGGTTTTGAAATTGCCATGCTGGCCGGCGGCATGCTCGCAGCGGCCGAGCGCAGGATGCTGCTGCTCATCGACGGCTTCATCGTCACCTCGGCCCTGCTCGTGGCGGCGACGCTGCATCCGGCGATGCTGCAGTATTGCGCCTTCTCGCACCGCTCGCAGGAGCGCGGCCACCGCCTGCAGCTCGAGCACCTCGGCGCGCGGCCGCTGCTCGACATGGACCTGCGTTTGGGCGAGGGCACCGGCGCGGCGCTGGCCTGGCCGCTGGTGCGCGCCGCCTGCGCCTTCCTGAACGAGATGGCCAGCTTCGAATCGGCCGGCGTGAGCGAAAGGAGCGAGTCCTCGGATGTTCAGGCAGGAAGCTGAAGCCTTTTTCGGCGCCGTGCGCTTCTTCACGCGCCTGCCGGTGCCGGCCTGGGTCGGCCACTCGCAGGAGGCGCTCGACCGCGCGGCGCGCTACTTCCCGCTCGTCGGCATCCTCGTCGGCGCGCTGGGGGGACTGACTTTTCTCCTTGCCGCCCTGGCCCTGCCGGTGTCGATCGCCCTTCTCTTCAGCATGGCGGCGACGCTGCTCGTCACCGGCGCCTTCCACGAGGACGGGCTGTCGGATGCGGTCGACGGCTTCGGCGGCGGCTGGACGAAGCCGCAGGTGCTGGCGATCATGAAGGACTCGCGCATCGGCAGCTACGGCGCCCTCGCCGTGGCACTGATGCTGCTGGCGAAGTTCAACGCCCTCTACGAGCTGCCCGACGAGTGGATCGCGCCGGCCCTCGTCGCCGCGCACGCCGCCTCGCGCTTCTGCTCGACGGCCCTGATCTACGCCCTCGACTACGTGCGCGACGACGACTCGTCGCGCGCCAAGCCGCTCGCCGTTCGCCTGGGTTCCGGCAGCCTGGCGGTGGCCGGGCTGTTCGGGCTCGCGCCGCTGGCGCTGCTGCCCTGGGAAGCGGCGCTCGCCGGATTGGCGCTGGCGGCGCTGACGACCTTCCTCGCCGCGCGCTACTTCGTCAAGCGCATCGGCGGCTACACCGGCGACTGCCTCGGCGCGGCGCAGCAGCTTGCCGAGCTGGCGATCTACCTTGGTATATTGATCGCCGCATGGAACTTTTCCTGATCCGCCATCCCGAGCCGGCCGTGCCCGAGGGCACCTGCTACGGCCGCAGCGACATCGGCCTCGCCGGAGACGCCGGCACGGAGGCGGCGCGCCTGCGCGGCATGCTGCCGGCCGGCATCCCGGTCTACACCAGCCCGCTCCTGCGCTGCCGCAGCGTGGCCGAACACCTCTCGCCGGCGCCGGCCGTCGACCCGCGCCTGGTCGAGATGCACTTCGGCGACTGGGAGATGCGCCGCTGGGACGAGATCGAGAAGGCCGCCTTCGATGCCTGGGTGGCCGACATCCTGAATTTCGCGCCGCCCGGCGGCGAGTCGGCGGCGGCGATGCTCTCGCGCACCCTGGCCTTCCTCGACGAGCTGCGCGCCAGCGAGGCCCCGGCCGCGGCGGTGGTCACCCACGGCGGCGTGCTGCGCGTGCTCTTCGCCCACTGGCTGGAGGTGCCGCCGCGGCGCTGGCCGCGCCTCACCTTCGAGTTCGGCGCCGTCAGCAAGGTGGTCCTCGGGCGCAAGGATTTGCGGGTGGAATACCTGAACCGCAGGTAAAATTGCGGCCCATGAAGGTTATCCAGACCGAAATCCACGACGCGCTGATCCTCGAACCGAAGGTCTTCGGCGATGCGCGCGGCTTCTTCCTCGAGAGCTACAACAAGCGCGTGCTGGCCGAGGCGGCCGGCATCCGCGCCGAGTTCGTGCAGGACAACCATTCCCGCTCCGCCCGCGGCGTGCTGCGCGGGCTGCACTACCAGCTGCGGCAGCCGCAGGGCAAGCTGGTGCGCGTGTCGGCGGGCAGCGTGTTCGACGTCGCCGTGGACCTCCGCAGGAGCTCGCCGACCTTCGGCAAGACGGCCTGCGTCGAGCTGTCGGATGCCAACCAGCGCATGTTCTGGCTGCCGCCGGGCCTCGCCCACGGTTTTCTCGTGCTGTCCGACACGGCGGACTTCCTCTACAAGACCACCGACTACTACGCGCCGGAGCACGAGCGCTGCATCCTCTGGAACGATGCCGAGCTGGCCATCCCCTGGCCGCTGGAAGGCGAGCCCCTCCTCTCCGCCAAGGATAGGCAGGGCCTGCCCTTCGCCGTGGCGGAGTTGTTTCCGTGAACATCCTGCTGACAGGGAAGAACGGACAGGTCGGCTGGGAACTTGCGCGCGCGCTGCTGCCGCTCGGCCGCATCCATGCCTGCGGCCATGCCGAACTCGACCTCGCCGACGCCGCCGCGGTGCGCCGGAAGCTGGACGAAGTGCGGCCCGACGCCATCGTCAATGCCGCTGCCTACACCGCCGTCGACAAGGCGGAGAGCGAGCCGGAACAGGCGCATGCGGTGAACGCCGTCGCGCCCGCGCTGCTGGCCGAAGAAGCTGCCAAACGCGGCGCGCTGTTCATCCACTATTCGACCGACTACGTCTACGACGGCGCCAAGGCCGCGCCCTACGTCGAGACGGATGCGACGAATCCCTTGGGCGCCTACGGCCGCAGCAAGCTCGCCGGCGAGGCGGGCATCCGCGCCGCCGGCTGCGACCACCTGATCTTCCGCACCAGTTGGGTGTATGCCGCGCGCGGCGCCAACTTCCTGCGCACCATCCTGCGCCTGGCCGCCGAGCGCGAGGAACTGCGCGTGGTGAACGACCAGATCGGCGCGCCGGCCTGGGCACGCCTGATCGCCGAGGCGACGGCGCACGCCGTGCGCCAGGTGATGCAGGAACGCAGCGGCGGCAAATTCGAAAGCGGCGTTTTCCATCTCGCCGCCGCCGGCGAGACGAGCTGGCACGGTTTCGCTTCCGCCATTGTCGAAGGGCGGAAAGGACTGCGCGTAAAAACGGTGACGCCGATCACGACTGCCGAGTATCCGCTGCCCGCGCCGCGCCCGGCCAATTCGCGCCTGGATACCGGTGCCTTCCGCGCCCGCTTCGGCCTCGCGCTGCCCGACTGGCGCGACTGCCTGCAACTCTGCCTCGAGGAACTCCCGCAATGATTTTGGTCACCGGCGGCGCCGGATTCATAGGTTCAAACTTCGTCCTGGACTGGTTGCGCGAGACCGGCGAGCCGGTCGTCAACCTCGACAAGCTCACCTATGCCGGCAACCTGGAGAACCTCGCCGGCCTGCGCAACGATGTGCGCCACGATTTCGTGCAGGGCGACATCAACGACGCCGCACTGCTTGCGGAATTGATGAAACGCCACGCCCCGCGCGCCATCGTGCACTTCGCCGCCGAGAGCCACGTCGACCGCTCCATCCACGGCCCGGCCGAGTTCATTCAGACCAACATCAACGGCACCTTCACCCTGCTCGAGGCGGCGCGCGCCCACTGGTCGGCGCTCGACGGCGAGGCGAAGGCCGCCTTCCGCTTCCTGCACGTGTCCACCGACGAGGTGTACGGCTCGCTCGGCATGGACGATCCGGCCTTCGCCGAGACGCATCCCTACCAGCCGAACAGTCCCTACTCGGCCTCGAAGGCGGCCTCCGACCATCTGGTTCGCGCCTACCACCACACCTACGGCCTGCCGACGCTGACCACCAACTGCTCGAACAACTACGGCCCCTACCAGTTCCCCGAGAAGCTGATTCCGCTGATCCTCCTCAACGCCATCGGCGGCAAGCCGCTGCCGATCTACGGCGACGGCCTCAACGTGCGCGACTGGCTCTACGTCGGCGACCATTGTTCGGCGATCCGCGCCGTGCTGGCGAAGGGCCGCCCGGGCGAGGTCTACAACATCGGCGGCCGCGCCGAGATGACCAACCTCGCCGTGGTGAAGACCTTGTGCGCCTTGCTCGACACGCTGCATCCCGGCTCGCCGGTGACGCCGCACGAGAAACTGATCACCTACGTCAAGGACCGTCCCGGCCACGACCGCCGCTACGCCATGAACGCCGACAAGCTCGAGCGCGAGCTCGGCTGGCGGCCGGCGGAGAGCTTCGAGAGCGGCATCGGGAAGACGGTGCGCTGGTACCTCGACAACACGGCGTGGACGAGCCGCGTCGCCAGCGGCGCCTATCGCGACTGGGTTGCGCAACACTACTCGGACTGACGACATGAAAGCGAAACGGAAAGGCATCATCCTTGCCGGCGGCTCCGGCACCCGGCTCTACCCGGTGACGCTGGCGGTGTCGAAGCAGATGCTGCCCATCTACGACAAGCCGATGATCTACTATCCGCTGTCGACCCTGATGCTCTCCGGCATCCGCGACATCCTGATTATTTCCACGCCGCAGGACCTGCCGCGCTTCGAGCAGCTGCTCGGCGACGGCAAGAGCTGGGGCATCTCGCTCTCCTACGCCGTGCAGCCGAAGCCCGAGGGCCTCGCCCAGGCCTTCCTCATCGGCCGCGACTTCGTCGACGGCGCGCCCAGCGCGCTGGTGCTCGGCGACAACATCTTCCACGGCCACGACCTGCAGAAGGACCTGCAGGCCGCCGCGGCGCGCGCGCAGGGCGCCTCGGTCTTCGCCTACCCGGTGACCGACCCGCAGCGCTACGGCGTGGTGGAATTCGGCGCCGACGGCCGCGCCGTCAGCATCGAGGAGAAGCCGGCGAAGCCGCGCTCGCGCTACGCCGTCACCGGCCTCTACTTCTACGACGAGCAGGTCTGCGACATCGCCGCCGGCCTGAAGCCCTCGCCGCGCGGCGAGCTGGAGATCACCGACGTCAACCGCCGCTACCTCGAGCTGGGCGAGCTCAACGTGGTGATGATGGGCCGCGGCCACGCCTGGCTCGACACCGGCACCCACGAATCGCTCATCGAGGCCTCGCACTTCGTGCAGACCATCGAGAAGCGCCAGGGCCTGAAGATCGCCGCCCCCGAGGAGATCGCCTGGCGCATGGGCTACATCGACGCCGCCCAGCTGCGCCGCCTCGCCGAGCCGCTGCACAACAGCGGCTACGGCAAGTACCTGCTGAGCGTGCTCGAGGAAGGCTGAGCCGCGCCGCCCGCTTCGAGCTTGAATATACATATATTTGTGCATACAATACATCCATGCGCTACACCTACGATCCGAAGAAGCGAGCCGTTAACCTGAAGAAGCACGGCCTCGACTTCAAGGATGCGAGGCAGGTAATCGAGAGCGAGCGGACCGTGACCTTCGAGGACCGTCGCCACGACTACGGCGAATAACGCTTCGTGACCCTGGGGGTGTTGCGCGACAGGGTGGTTGTGATCGCAACCGCCGAAACGGATGGGGAGATCCGCGTGATCTCGATGCGAAAGGCCGAACGCCATGAAACGGAAATCTACTACCGCAACATTTGACGGGGACACGCCCATTACCCAGGCGGACATTGATGCCGGGAGGCTGATTCTGCGCAAACGAACGGCCGGACGCGCGGTGCAGACGAAGAAGCGCGTCACCCTTTATCTCGATGCCGGCCTGGTCGAGTTCTTCAAGGCAAAAGCCGGCCAACGCGGCTATCAGACGCTCATCAACGAGGCGCTGAAGACGACATTGAGCCAGGCCGATTTCGAGGCGACCTTGCGCAAGATCATTCGCGAGGAACTGAAGGGCCGCAAGGCCGCGTAGCCGTATCAAGCACGAGAGTGTGGTCACCGCCACCTTCCGCTTCTACGAGGAGCTGAACGACTTCCTCGCGCCGGAGCGGCGCAAGCGGGATTTCTCCGCGCCCTGCGCCCGCGCCGCCACCGTCAAGCACATGATCGAGGCGCTGGGAGTCCCCCATACTGAAGTCGAGCTGATCCTGGTCAACGGCGAGCCGGTCGGCTTCGGCCGGCTGATCGCCGACGGCGACCGCATCAGCGTCTATCCGAAGTTCGAGGCCCTCGACGTGACGCCCCTGCTGCGCCTGCGCGAGCGGCCGCTGCGCGAGACGCGCTTCGTCGCCGACGCGCACCTCGGCGGCCTGGCCCACCTGCTGCGCATGGCCGGCTTCGACACCCTCTACCGCAACGACTTCGATGATCGCGAGATCGTCGACCTCTCCGTGCGCGACGCCCGCATCGTGCTGACGCGCGACCGCGAGCTGCTGAAACTGCGCGAGCTGACCCACGGCTGCTACGTGCATGCCTTGAAGCCTTCGCTGCAGTTCAGGGAGATCCTGCATCGCCTCGACCTCGTCGGCAGCCTGCGCCCCTTCACGCTCTGCCTGGAATGCAACCAGCCGCTGCGCGATGTCGACAAGGCGCAGGTGCTCGACCGGCTGCCGCCGATGGTGCGCGAGCGCTACCAACGCTTCACCACCTGCGAGGCCTGCGGCCGCATCTATTGGGAAGGCTCGCATTGGCAACGCATGCGCGCGCTGGTCGACGAAGCCGCCCCCTGAGCCGGGCTTGGCGCGGGCGGCCCGGATGCCCCACAATGGCCGCATGGACGACGGCAAGATGAAAGCGAAGATCCTCGAGGACGTTACCGCCTACGCCGGCTTCTTCCGGCTGCGCCGGCTCGTCGTCGAGCACGACCGCTTCGACGGCGGCACGACGGGGCCGCTGGTGCGCGAGGTCCTGCACCGCAGCGATGCCGCCGCCGCGCTGCTCTACGATCCCGCGGCGGACCAGGTCGTGCTGATCGAGGAATATCGCGCCGGCGCCCATCTGGCCGGCGCCTTCCCGTGGCTGCTCGACATCGTCGCCGGGCGCATCGAGGCCGGGCAGACGCCGCTGGAAGCCGTGGAGCGCGAGATCGCCGAGGAGGCGGGACTGGCGGCGAAGACGATCGTGCCGATCGGCAGCTACCTCACCGCGCCGCATCTTTCGAGCGAGCGGCTGCATCTCTTCTGCGCGACGGTGGACGCCGCCGCCGTGGCCGGCAGCCACGGCCTCGCCCACGAGGGCGAGGACATCCGCCCGCGGGTGCTCGGCCGCGCCGAGGCGCTGCGCCTGCCCGAAGCGCGGCCGCTCTCGCTGTGGACCGCCCTGGCGCTCGGCTGGCTCGACCGCGCCGTCTCGCAGGGACTGACTTTTCGCTGATCGGCGGAAAGCGCCGATCGTCAGTGCGCCTCGTCCCGCATCAGGCCCATTGCCTCAATGGGCCTCGTCCCAGTTCGCGCCGACGCCCACCTCGGCCAGCAGCGGCACGGAGAGCTCGGCCACGCCGGCCATCAGCTTCGGCAATTCATGGCGCACGGCCTCGAGCTCCGCCTCCGGCACTTCCAGCACCAGTTCGTCGTGCACCTGCAGGATCAGCAGCGTGCGCATGCGCGCCTCGTCCAGCCAGCGCTGCACGATGATCATCGCCAGCTTGATGATGTCGGCGGCGGTGCCCTGCATCGGCGCGTTGATGGCGGCGCGTTCGGCGGCCTGGCGCCGTGCCGGCGCGGCCGACTTGATCTCCGGCAGCCACAGGCGGCGGCCGAACACCGTCTCGACGTAGCCGCGCTCGCGCGCCTGCAATCGCGTCGTCTCCATGTAGTTGGCCACGCCGGGATAGCGCGCGAAGTAGCGGTCGATGTAGGCCTGCGCCGCGCCGCGCTCGAGGCCGAGCTGGCGCGCCAGGCCGAAGGCCGACATGCCGTAGATGAGGCCGAAGTTGATCACCTTGGCGTAGCGGCGCTGCTCGCTGGTCACCTCCGCCGGCGCCGCGCCGAACACCTCGGCGGCGGTGGCGCGGTGGATGTCCTCACCGGCGGCGAAGGCATCGAGCAGGCCGCGGTCGCCGGAGAGGTGGGCCATGATGCGCAGCTCGATCTGCGAGTAGTCGGCGGAGACGAGCTTCGATCCCGCCGGCGCGACGAAGGCCTGGCGGATGCGCCGGCCTTCTTCCGTGCGGATCGGGATGTTCTGCAGGTTCGGGTCGGAACTGGCCAGCCGACCGGTCACCGCCACCGCCTGGGAATAGTTGGTGTGCACGCGGCCGGTGGCGGGGTCGACGGATTTCGGCAGCTTGTCGGCGTAGGTGCTCTTCAGCTTGGCCAGGCCGCGGTAGTCGAGGATCAGCTTCGGCAGCGGGTAGTCGAGCGACAATTGCTCCAGCACTTCCTCGTCGGTGGACGGCGCGCCGGAGGGCGTCTTCTTTAGCACCGGCAGCTGCTCGCGCTCGAAGAGGATCTCCTGGATCTGCTTCGGCGAATTCAGGTTGAAGGGCTGCTTCGCCGCGGCGTGCGCCTGCGCCTCGATCTCCAGCATGCGCAGGCCGAGCTGCTGGCCCTGGCGCTCCAGCAGCGGCGCGTCGACCAGCACGCCGTTTCGCTCCATGCGGAAGAGGATCCGCATCACCGGCATCTCGATGTCGCGGTAGAGCGCTTCCAGTCTCGGCTCCTCGGCGAGGCGCGGATGCAGCGCCTCGTGCAGGCGCAGCGTGACGTCGGCATCCTCGGCGGCGTATTCCGCGGCGCGCGCGATGTCGACCTGCTCGAAGCCGATGCGCGAGGCGCCCTTGCCGGTGACTTCGTCGTACTTGATGGTGGCGATGCCGAGGTGGCGCAGCGCCATCGAATCCATGTCGTGGCTCCGGTCCGACTCGACGACGTAGGATTCGAGCAGGGTGTCGTGGGCGATGCCGTCGAGGCGCAGGCCGTGGTTGGCGAGCACGTGCATGTCGTACTTCAGGTTCTGCCCGACCTTGGCGTGGCGCGGCGATTCCAGCCACGGCTTCAGCTTCGCCAGCGCCTCCTCGAAAGTCAGTTGCTGCGGCACGGCGGCATAGCGGTGGGCGAGCGGCAGGTAGGCGGCCTCGCCGGCGGCCGTGGCGAAGGACATCCCGACCAGGCGCGCCCGCATCGGGTCGAGGCTGGTGGTCTCGGTGTCGAAGGCGGCGAGCGGCGCGGCGTCGAGCTTCGCCAGCCAGGCGTCGAAGGTCGGCCAGTCGAGGATTGTCTCGTAGGCGATGCGGTGGGCGCCGGCGGGCTGGGTCTCTGCGATTTCCCCCCTCGCCCCGGCCCTCTCCCCCGGCGGGGGAGAGGGGGTGTCGAGTTCGCGCAGCCAGGTCTTGAACTCCAGCCGCGCGAACAGCTCGGCGAGCTTCGCCTTGTCGGGCGGCTGCGGTGCGAGGTCCGCCACCTTCACCGGCAGTTCGAGGTCGCAGACGACGGTGACGAGCTTCCTGCCGAGCGGCAGGAAATCCAGGTGCTTGCGCAGGTTCTCGCCGACCTTGCCGCCGATTTCACCGGCGCGGGCGACGATGGCGTCCAGGCTGCCATATTCCTGCAGCCACTTCGCCGCCGTCTTCGGCCCGACCTTGTCCACGCCCGGCACGTTGTCCACGCTGTCGCCGACCAGCGCGAAGTAGTCGACGATCCGCTCCGGCCCGACGCCGAACTTGGCCAGCACGCCGGCCTCGTCGAGCACCTCGCTGCTCATGGTGTTCACCAGCCGCACCTGCGGGTTCACCAGCTGAGCCAGATCCTTGTCGCCGGTGGACACCACCACCTCGATGCCCTGGCGGCTGGCTTCGCGCGCCAGCGTGCCGATGACGTCGTCGGCCTCGACGCCCTCGATGGCGAGCAGCGGCCAGCCCAGCGCGCGGATGCACGCGTGCAGCGGCTCGATCTGGCGGACGAGGTCGTCGGGCATCGGCGGGCGGTGCGCCTTGTAGTCGGGGTACCACTCGTCGCGGAAGGTCTTGCCCTTGGCGTCGAAGACGCAGGCGCGATAGGCGACGCCGTTCGCCTTGAAGTCGCTATCCAGGCGGCGTAGCATGGCGATGACCCCGTACACCGCGCCGGTCGGCTCGCCCGCCCGGTTGCGCAGGTCGGGCATGGCGTGGAAGGCGCGGTAGAGGTACGACGAGCCGTCGACCAGCAGCAGTACGGGCATAGGAAATTCAGACAACCATGAACGAGAAACTTCGCAACGCCGCCAACCCGCAGACCGATGCCGCTTCGCCGACGGCGCGCGAGTCGTGGCGCATGTTCGGCATTATGTCAGAGTTCGTCGAGGCCACCGAACGCCTCGGGGCGATTCGCCCGGCGGTGTCGATCTTCGGCAGCGCGCGCATCGGGCCGGAGCACCCCTACTATCAGCGGGCGGAGCAGGTGGCGCGCCTGCTCTCCGACGCCGGCTTCTGCGTGATCACCGGCGGCGGGCCCGGTGTCATGGAGGCGGCCAGCAAGGGCGCCTACCAGGGCAAGAGCGCCAGCGTCGGCCTCAACATCCAGCTGCCGCAGGAGCAGCTGAGCAATGCCTACCAGGACATCTCGCTCAGCTTCCGCCACTTCTTCGCGCGCAAGGTGATGTTCGTCAAGTTCGCCGCCGCCTACGTCGTGCTGCCGGGCGGCTTCGGCACGCTCGACGAGCTGATGGAGGCGCTGACCCTGATCCAGACCGGCAAGAGCCGGCGCTTCCCGCTGATCCTGATGAACGCCGACTACTGGCGGGGCCTGCTCGACTGGTTCCGCGAGCGCCTGGTGGCGGAGGGCATGATCGACGTCGAGGACCTCGATCTGATGCAGGTCATCGACGATCCGGAACAGGTGGTCGACGCCATCTTCAAGCACTACGAAGGGCGCGGCTTCGAGCCCCTGCCGCACGAGCACGAGCTGCTGCTCAACCTCTGATACAATTCCCGGCGAATCTCCCTAGGACAAAGCCATGCGCCGCCTGCTGATGCCCCTGCTGATCGCCCTCGCCCTGCCCGCCGCCGCGCAGCAGCCTTCCGCCGGCCTGCAGCCGGTGCCCGAGCCCCCCCCGCCCCCGCCGGGCTACCAGCCCGACCCGGCGCTGGAGCCGCAGGTGACCATCATCCGCCGCGGCGAGGACAAGGTCGAGGAATACCGCATCAACGGCCGCCTCTACATGATCCGGGTGACGCCGCCGCACGGCGTCTCCTATTACCTCGTCGACGACAAGGGCGACGGCCGCATGACGCGCCAGGAATCGACGGATTCCGGCCTGCGCGTGCCGATGTGGGTGATCGGAACGTTCTGATTCGCGGTTTGTTCGTACTGCCAACAACAGGGGGGTGGTCATGGCTGAACAGAATCCGTTTCTAGTGCCGGGCGGCGATGCCGGGCAGGGCGGCAGCTTCGATCCGGGCGGCCGCAGCGTGGCGGCCGGCCGCGGCATCGAGTGGCTCAAGCAGGGCTGGCAGCTGTTCACGAAGAATCCGGGCATGTGGATCGCCATCGCCGTCATCCTGATGGTCGTCTTCATCGTCCTCAGCTTCATTCCCGTCATCGGCGGCCTGGCGGCGCAATTCCTCATGCCGGTCTTCGCCGGCGGCATCCTGCTCGGCTGCAGGTCGCTCTCGGAGGGCGGCGAGTTCGGCATCGACACGCTGTTCGCGGGATTCAAGCAGAACACCACCAACCTCGTCCTGGTCGGCGTGTTCTACCTCGTCGGCGTGATCGCCATCACCGTGCTGGTGTTCCTCATCGGCGGCGGCGCCGCCCTCACCGGCGGCCTGATCGGGCGCGGCCCCGGCGTCGGCATGGCCATCGGCGGGTTCTTCGTCGCCCTGCTGGTGATGCTGGCGCTGATGGTGCCGCTGGCGATGGCCGTCTGGTTCGCGCCGGCGCTGGTGGTGTTCCGCGACATCGCGCCGCTCGAGGCCATGAAGGCCAGCTTCTTCGCCTGCCTGAAGAACATCGTGCCCTTCCTCGTCTATGGCGTGATCGTTTTCGTGCTGTGCGTCGTTGCGATGATTCCCTTCGGCCTCGGCATGCTGGTGATGGTGCCGGTATTGATGGGCGCGCTCTATTCCTCGTATGTGGAGATATTCGAATAACCGCACCATGACCGCGGCCCTGCACGGCGGCGCCTTCCGCTGAATGCAGGCCCGGCAACTTCCCGCCATCCGCGGCTGGAACTGGATCGTCGGGGGTTTCCGCCTGTTCCGGAAAAACCCCGCCCTGCTGACCTTCCTGGTCTTCGGCTACTGGCTCGCGCTGATCTTCCTCAACCTGGTGCCGTTCCTCGGCGTGGTGCTGGCGCCGCTGTGCGTGCCGGCACTCTCGGTCGGCGTCATGAACGGCTGCCGCGAACTCGAGCGCGACGCGGGCAACGGCTTCGGCCTGCTGTTCTCCGGCTTCGGCAAGAATCGCAACACCCTGCTGGTCCTCGGCGCGGCCTACCTGCTCGGCTCGCTGGGGGTGTTCGCGGCGAGCGCCCTGGTCGACGGCGGCACCCTGTTCGGCATCATGATGGCCGGCCAGACGCCGCCGGACGAACTGCTGGAGAGCGACCAGCTGCTGCACGGCCTGCAGATCACCCTGATCCTGATGGTGCCGATGCTGATGGCGTTCTGGTTCGCCCCCATGCTGGCGGCCTGGGACGACCTGTCCGTCCTGAAGGCGCTGTTCTTCAGCTTCGTCGCCTGCTTGCGCAACTGGCGTCCCTTCCTCATGTATGGCCTCGGCGTGGCGCTGATCAGCGCCATCCTGCCCGGCATCGTCCTCGGCATCGCCTCCGCGCTATCGCCGGGGCTGGTGCGCATGACCGCGGTGGCGATGTCGCTGCCGCTGCTGTTCGTCTTCGTGCCCTCCCTGTTCGCCAGCTTCTACCTGAGCTATCGCGACGTCTTTGTCCGTTCCGCCGAGCCGGCCGATGCCTGAACCGCTCGGCCTCATCGGCGGCACCTTCGATCCCGTGCATTACGGCCACTTGCGCCTCGCCGAAGAGGCGCGCGAAGCGCTCGGCCTGGACGAAGTGCGCTGGATTCCCGCCGGCCGGCCGCCGCATCGCGCCGCGCCGCGGGTGGCGGCGGCGCACCGCCTGGAGATGGTGCGGCGGGCGGTGGCCGGCAATCGCGCTTTCACGGTCGACGATGCCGAAACGCGCAGTGACGCGCCCAGCTACACGGCGAGCACCCTCGAGCGGCTGCGCGCGGGGATGCCGGCGCGGCCGCTGGTGCTGCTGCTGGGCGCCGACGCCTTCCTCGGCCTGGCCGGCTGGCATCGCTGGCGCGAGCTTTTCGCGCTGGCCCATTTCGGCGTGGCCAGCCGCCCCGGCTTTGCGCTGTCGGCCGAAGACCTGCCGGCCGAGCTGGCGGCGGCCTGCGCCGGCCGTCTGGGCGACGACGCCGCGGCGCTGCATGAGGCGCCGGCCGGCCGCGTCGTCCGCTTCCCCATGACGCCGCTGGCGATTTCCGCCTCGCTGCTGCGCGCGCAACTGGCGGCCGGCACCAGCGTGCGCTATTTGCTTCCCGATCACGTGCGGGAGTATATTCAGCTTCACCACCTCTACGGCATGCCTGATGGACGTTAGAAAACTGCAAAAGATCGCCGTTGCCGCGCTGGAGGACATCAAGGCGCGCGACATCGAAGTCATCAACACCACCCGGCTCACCCCCCTGTTCGACCGCATCATCATCGCCAGCGCCGATTCGGCGCGGCAGACCAAGTCGCTCGCCCGCAGCGTGCAGGACAAGGTGCTCGCCGCCGGCGGCAGCGTGCTCGGCATGGAGGGCGAGGAGAGCGGCGAGTGGGTCGTCGTCGACCTCGGCGATATCGTCGTGCACGTCATGCAGCCGGCCATTCGCAGCTACTACAACCTGGAAGAGCTGTGGGCCGCCAAGCCCGCGCCGCGCAAGAAGGCGGCGGCGGGAGGATGAAGCTGCTGGTGGCGGCCGTCGGCACGCGCATGCCCGGCTGGGCCGACGCGGCCTTCACCGAGTTCGCCAAGCGCATGCCGCGCGAACTGCCGCTCGAGCTGAAGCAGATCAAGGCCGAACCGCGTGGCGGCGGCAAGCCCGCCGAGGCGCTGCTGGCCGCCGAAGCCGGCCGCCTGCGCGAGGCGCTGCCGCCGCGCTGCCGGCTGGTGGCGCTCGACGAGCGCGGCGCGGACCTGACGACGCGCGCGCTGGCCGAGCGCCTGCGCCGGTGGATGGCGGGCGGCCAGGACGTCGCCCTCGTCATCGGCGGGCCGGACGGCCTGGCGCCCGAGATCAAGGCGGCGGCGGCGGAAACGCTGCGCCTGTCCAGCCTGACCCTGCCGCACGCCCTGGTGCGCGTGGTGCTGGCCGAGGCGCTGTATCGCGCCGCCAGTCTGCTGAAGAACCATCCCTACCACCGGGAATAAGGGAAGCATGATCACCCTTGAACCCAGGATTTATCTCGCCTCCCGCAGCCCGCGCCGGCGCGAGCTGCTGGCGCAGATCGGCGTGCGCTTCGAGCTGCTGATGTTCCGCGGCGTGCCGCGCGAGGACCCCGACGTCGACGAGGCGGTGCTGGCGACCGAGGCGCCGGAGGACTACGTCGTGCGCGTCACCCTGGCCAAGGCCCGCGCCGGCACGCGGCGCATCCGCGAGCGCCACCTCATCCCGCATCCGGTGCTGGCCGCCGACACGACGGTGGAGATCGACGGCCACATCATCGGCAAGCCCGAGCACGAGGCCGACGCCGTCGCCATCCTGCAGCGCCTGTCCGGCCGCACGCACCGCGTGCTGACGGCGGTGGCGCTGTCCGACAACGGCCGCACCGATCACCTGCTCAGCATCAGCGAGGTGCGCTTCCGCCCGCTCGAGCACGAGGAGATCCGCCGCTACGTCGCCGGCGGCGAGCCGCTCGACAAGGCCGGCGCCTACGGCATCCAGGGCCGCGCCGCCATCTTCGTCGAGGAGATAAGGGGTTCCTATACGGGCATCATGGGATTGCCCCTTTACGAGACCGCCCTGCTTCTGCGACGCTTCGGTTATCCGATATAAAGGGGGAGGCAACCATGAGCGCACTCGACTGGTTCAAGCGCATTCTCGGGCAAAAGGAGGGCGAGGCTTCCCCGCCCTCGCCGCCGCCGGCCGCCGATGCGTCGGCGATGGAGGTGGCCGGCCTGAATTTCATGACGGCCATCGAGGCCCACATCAAATGGAAGAGCCGCCTCGAGAGCTACATCCAGGGCACCAGCCAGGAGAACCTCAAGGTCGAGGTGGTCTGCCGCGACGACCAGTGCCCGCTCGGCAAGTGGATCTACAGCACCGGCGGCGAGCGCTTCGGCACCCTCGACACCTTCGGCGAGATGAAGGGACACCACGCCCTTTTCCACCAGTGCGCCGGCCGCATCCTGGAAACCGCCCAGGCCGGTAAAAAGGAGGAGGCGATGCGCCTGCTGCAGTACGGCGATTACGTGCGCGCCTCGGAGCAGGTCAAGCGCCTGCTCGCCAAGCTCTACGTGCGCCTGAACGCGAGCTCCTGATCGCCCTCGCGCGGGGGATTCCGCGACGACCTGATACACTCCTCGCCATGAGCGAGGAATTTCTGGTCAACTTCACGCCGCAGGAAACCCGCGTCGCCCTCATGCAGGGCGGCATCGTGCAGGAGCTGCACATCGAGCGCACCGCCTCGCGCGGCCTGGTCGGCAACGTCTGTCTCGGCCGCGTCGTGCGCGTGCTGCCCGGCATGCAGTCGGCCTTCATCGACATCGGCCTCGAGCGTACCGCCTTCCTCCACGTCGCCGACATCTGGGAGCAGCGCCAGAACGGCCAGGGCGGCAACGGCGGCGAGGGGCCCAAGCCGATCGAGAAGATCCTCTCCGAGGGCCAGAACCTCATCGTCCAGGTACTGAAGGACCCGATCGGCACCAAGGGCGCGCGCCTGTCCACCCAGATCAGCATCGCCGGGCGGCTGCTCGTCTACCTGCCGCAGGAGAAGCACATCGGCATCTCGCAGCGCATCGAGGGCGAGGCCGAGCGCGAGCAGCTGCGCGGGAAGCTGCAGCAGCTGGTGCCGGCCGACGAGACCGGCGGCTTCATCGTGCGCACCATGGCCGAGAAGGCCGGCGACGAGGAGCTCGCCAACGACATCGCCTACCTGCGCAAGATGTGGGCCGAGGCGAAAAATGCCGCGGTGAGCGCCCGCCCCCCCGCGCTGCTCTACCAGGACCTGACCCTCGGCCAGCGCCTGCTGCGCGACCTGGTGACGCCGGAGACCTCGCGCATCTTCATCGACTCGCGCGAGAACTTCCACAAGCTGACGGCCTTCGCCCAGGAATACATGCCGCAGCTGGCGCCGCTGCTCACCCACTACACCGGCGAGCGGCCGCTGTTCGACCTGCACGGCGTCGAGGACGAGATCCAGAAGGCGCTGGCGCGCCGCGTCGACCTCAAGTCCGGCGGCTACCTGATCATCGACCAGACCGAGGCGATGACCACCATCGACGTCAACACCGGCGGCTTCGTCGGCCTGCGCAACTTCGACGACACCGTCTTCAAGACCAACCTCGAGGCGGCGCAGACCATCGCCCGCCAGCTCAGGCTGCGCAACCTCGGCGGCATCATCATCCTCGACTTCATCGACATGGCGAGCGAGGAGCACCAGGCCGCCGTGCTGGCCGAGCTGAACAAGGCGCTGGCGCGCGACCACACGCGCATGTCGGTGAACGGCTTCACGGCGCTGGGCCTGGTCGAGATGACGAGGAAGCGCACGCGCGAGTCGCTCGCCCACGTCCTCTGCGAGCCCTGCCCGACCTGCGGCGGCAGGGGCGAAGTGAAGACGGCGCGCACCATGTGCTACGAGGTGCTGCGCGAGCTGCTGCGGGAAGCGCGCCAGTTCAACGCGCGCGAGTACCGCGTGCTGGCCGCGCCCGCCGTCATCGACCTCTTCCTCGACGAGGAATCCGCCTCGCTGGCCATGCTCTCCGACTTCATCGGCAAGCCGATTTCCCTGCAGGCCGAATCGGGCTACACTCAGGAGCAGTTCGACATCGTCCTGATGTGACGCCGGGAGGAGGCATGGACGCCAGCATCAGTGTCCCGCTTTGGCTGTTCGTCATCCTGGCGCTGCTCGCCGCCTGGGCCGCCGGCGTGCTGCTGCTGGCGCCGGGCATGCGCTGGTTCTTCCGCCGCCGCATCAACGCCGTCATCGGCGAGCTCAACACCCGCCTGAGGATCGAGCTGCCGTCGTTCAAGCTGACCCGGCGCGAGGTGCTGGTCGACCGCCTCTTCCACGACCCGCGCATCCAGGCCGCCGCCGCGGCGCAGGCGCGGGAGAGCGGCGAGCCGCTCGTCGACGTGCGCCGCCGCGTCGACCGCTACGCGCGCGAGATCGTGCCCTCCTTCAACGCCTACCTGTACTTCCGCCTTGGCTACTGGCTGGCGAAGACCACGGCGCGGCTGCTCTACCGCGTGCGCCTCGGCTACGCCGACGAGGCCGGCCTCGCCGCCGTCGACCCGAAATCCACCGTCGTCTTCGTCATCAACCACCGCAGCAACATGGACTACGTGCTGGTGGCCTTCCTCGCCGCCGAGCAGGTGGCGCTGTCCTACGCCGTCGGCGAATGGGCGCGGGTGTGGCCGCTGCAGGCGCTGATCCGCTCGATGGGCGCCTTCTTCGTGCGGCGCGACTCCGGCGATCCGCTCTACCGCGTCGTGCTGTCGCGCTACGTCGGCATGGCCACCGAGGCCGGCGTGCCGCAGGCGCTGTTTCCCGAGGGCGGCCTGACCGTCGACGGCGCGCTGCGCCAGCCGCGCTTCGGCCTGCTCGACTACATGGTGAAGTCCTTCCGCCCGGACGGCGAACGCGACCTGGTGTTCATCCCCGTCGGCCTCAACTACGACCGCGTGCTGGAGGACCGCAGCCAGCTGCTCAAGCTGGAGGCGTGCCGGCGCCGGCGCGGCCTGCCCGGCGCCGTGCTGACGACACTGACTTTCATCGGGCGCAACCTGTGGCAGATGCTCGCCGGCAACTGGCACCGCTTCGGCTATGCCTGCGTGAACTTCGGCAGCCCGGTTTCCATGCGGCGCTACGTCGCCATGCGCGGCGTGGATTTCCCCGCGCTGGACGACGAGGCCCGGCGGCGCGAGGTCGAGGCATTGGGACGCCACCTGATGCAGGCCATCGGCGGGGTGATCCCGGTGGTGCCCGTCGCGCTGGTGGCGCAGGTGTTCGGGCGGGACGCGGCGCGGGCGCTGTCGGAACTGGAGATCAAGTCGGCTGCCTGCGAACTGCTGCGCGACTGGGAGGCGCACGGCGCCCACATCTACATCCCGCGCCACGATCGCGACTACGCCATCGGCGTCGGCCTGCGCATGCTGACCCTGCGCCGCATCGTCGAGGAACGCGACGGCCTCTTCCGCCCCGTGCCGGAGAACCTGCCGGTGCTCGCCTACTACGCCAACTCCGTCGCCCATTTCGCCGGCGAGGTCGCACACGCGATCCCCGTCGAGCAGGCCGCCTCGGCGCCGGCCGTTTCCTGAATCAAAGATCCCGCGCGCTGAGGAAGCCGACGAAGATGTCGTCGCGGTGCGGCTCGTAGAAATTGCGGAAGGCCGGATCGAGCAGGCGGGCGGGCGTGGCGAAGGAGCCGCCGCGCACGACGCGGTGCGTGTGGAACCAGGGCTGCGAATAGTCCGCGTAGGCGTCCGCCGAAAAGCCGGCATAGGGCGCGAAGGGGCTGGCCGTCCACAGCCAGACATGGCCCCAGGGCAGGAACGCCGCATCGGCGCTCCGCGTTGCGCACTCCCACTCGGCCTCCGTCGGCAGGCGCCGGCCGGCGCGGCGGCACCAGGCCTCGGCCTCGAAGGCGCTGACGTGCAGCACCGGCTCCTCCGGCGCGAGCGGCTGCCAGGCGTCGAAGACGCGCCGCTCCCAGCCGTGCGCGCCGCGGCGCCAGTAACGCGGCGCGCGGCGGCCGGTGCCGGCCAGCCACTCCCGGCCGGCCTCGCTCCACCACTCCGGCCGCGCGTAGCCGTCGTCCTCGACGAAGGCGAGGAATTCCTCGTTGCTCACCGGCCGCGCATCGATGGCGAAGGGCGCCAGCGCCACCGTGTGCGCCCACTTCTCGTTGTCGAAGACGAAGCCGGCGTCGCGGCGGCTGCCGATCTCCGTCTCGCCGCCGGGGAAGGACAGCTCCGCGGCGGCGGGCAGGGAAGGCGGGCCGCGGCGCGTGCGCAGCTGCGCCGGCGGCGCCAGGCCGAGCGTCTGCAGCGTGTAGCACAGCGCCTCGCAGTGCATGTCCTCGTGATACAGCGCCAGCTGAAAGAAATATGCATCGGCGTCCTCGCAGTCGAGTGCGGCGTGGCAGGCGTCGAGCACGCCGGCCAGGTAGCAGCGCGTCGCCGCCAGCCCGGGCAGGTCAAGCGTCCAGCGCGCCGCGTGGGCGACGCGGCTCGAGTCGTACCAGCGGTCGGGGTCGTGCAGGAAGCGCGAATCGGCGAAGCCGCCGCTGCGGCGGCGCAGGCACCAGCGCTCGGCGAACCAGGCGACGTGGCCGATCTCCCAGCGCGGCGGATTGATGATCTTCAGGTAGGGCACCGACTGCCACAGCGCCGCCGGCAAGTCGGCGTAGGTCGCCAGCAGGCGCGCGCGGCTGTCGTCGAGCGTGGCATGCAGCGCGGCTTTCGAGAGCCGGCGGCTCATGCCGGCGCCGCCAGGAACAGCGCGAAGCCGCCTTCTTCGGCGAGCCACCGCCGCTGCTTCGGCAGGCCGGCTGCTTCGAGCAGCGCGGCGAATCCCTCCGCCGTCCACTTGTACGAATCCTCGGTGTGGATGCGTTCGCCGGCGGCGAAGCGGCGCGCCTGCCCGGCCAGTTTTACCGTCACCTCGCGGCGCGCCTCCAGGTGCATCTCGACGCGGCTCGCCGCCGGGTCGAAGAAGGCGACGTGGCGCCAGTCGGCGACGTCGAAATCCGCCGGCAGCAGGCGGTTCGCATGGTTCAGCACGTTCAGGTTGAAGGCGGCGGTGACGCCGAGCGCATCGTCGTAGGCGGCCTCCAGCGCGGCCTTCTCCTTGACGAGGTCGACGCCGATCAGCAGGGCGCCGCCGGGAGGAACTGCACCGCAGGCGCGGGCGATGCGCGCCAGGAAGGCGCGCGCCGCCTCGGGCGCGAAATTGCCGATCGACGAGCCGGGATAGAACCACAGCTGCGGCGCAGAGGCCGGTGCCAGCAGGTCTTCCGGCAGGTCGAGGCTGTGCGTGAAGTCGATCGCCGCGCCGGCGATCGGCAGGTCAGGGAAGCGCTGGCGCAGGCGGCCGAGCGCCTCGCGCAGGAAGTCCGCCGAGATGTCGAGCGCGGCGTAGCCGGCCGGCGCCAGCAGCGGGAACAGGCCGGCCGCCTTGCCGCAGTCGCCGGCGCCGAGGTCGATCAGCAGGCGCCCGCGTCCCGCCGCCTCGGCGATCTCCCCGCCCCGCCGGGCGAACAGGTGCGCCTCGCTGCGCGTCAGCGAGTATTCGGGCAGGCAGCAGATCGCGGCGAACAGGCGCGAGCCGAGTTCGTCGTAGAAGTATTTCGGCAGGATCGCGGCGCGCGCGGCGAGCAGGCCGGCCAGCAGCTCGGCCGCCGCATCGCCGCCGCCGCGCCGCAGGTCGGCGAAGCGGAAGGGCCGGGGGCGGTCGGTGCGGGGATTGTCCACCCGCACAGAATAGACCGTCCCCTGCCGAAGCGCTATTTCTTCGGCAGACGGCCCATCAGGTAGAACTCGTCGTTCGGCCGCATGTTGCTCAGGTTGGCCATGCGGTTCGAGAGGCCGAAGAAGGCCGAGATGGCGCCGATGTCCCAGATGTCCTCGTCCGAGAAGCCGTGGCCGCGCAGCGTCTCGAAGTCGGCGTCGTTGATCTTGCCCGACTCCAGGCAGACCTTCATGGCGAAGTCCAGCATCGCCTTCTGCTTCGGCGTGATGTCGGCCTTGCGGTAGTTCACCGCCACCTGGTCGGCGACCAGCGGGTTCTTGGCGCGGATGCGCAGGATCGCCCCGTGCGCCACCACGCAGTACTGGCACTGGTTGGCGTTCGAGGTGGCCACCACGATCATCTCGCGCTCGGCCTTGGTGAGGCCGCCTTCCTTCTCCATCAGCGCGTCGTGGTAGGCGAAGAAGGCGCGGCACTCGTCCGGCCGGTGGGCGAGCGCGAGGAAGACGTTCGGCACGAAGCCGGACTTCTCCTGCACCGCCAGGATGCGGGCGCGGATGTCCTCGGGGATGTCCTTCAGTTCGGGCACGGGGTAGCGGCTGATCGGGGCGTTCATGAGATGTCCTTTAGGCTTGAAGAATTGGTCGAACCGGGGTATTTTAGCGTTTCGCCGCACCCCACCCCGACAGGAACACACAAACATGAGCGGACAAATCGCCGCCGACTTCAACGGCCTCGTTCCCGAGGTGCCCTTCAACCGCCGCGGCTTCCTCGTCACCGCGCTCGGCGCCGGCTTCGCCCTGGCCGTGCAGCCGGTGATGGCGCAGACGGCGATCGCGACCGACACGCAGGGCCTCGCCGCCGGCGAAATCAAGGTGAAGACGGCCGACGGCGAGATGGTCGCCTACCGCGCCCAGCCGGCATCGGGCAGCAACTTCCCGGTGATCCTCGTCGTCTCGGAAATCTTCGGCGTGCACGAGTACATCGCCGACACCTGCCGGCGGCTGGCCAAGCTCGGCTACCAGGCCATCGCGCCGGAACTCTTCGCCCGCCACGGCGATCCGCGCAAGCTGACCAACATCCAGGAAATCCTCACCGGCATCGTCGCCAAGGTGCCCGACGCGCAGGTCATGTCCGACCTCGACGCCTGCGTCGCCTGGGCAAAAGTCAGTGGCGGCGACACGGCGCGCCTCGGCATCACCGGCTTCTGCTGGGGCGGCCGCATCGTCTGGCTCTATGCCGCGCACAACCCGCAGTTGAAGGCGGGCGTCGCCTGGTACGGCCGCCTGGTCGGGCAGGCGAGCGCGCTCACGCCGAAGCAGCCGACGGACCTGGCTGGAAACCTCAAGGCGCCGGTGCTCGGCCTCTACGGCGGCGCCGACGCGGGCATTCCGCTCGACACGGTCTGGGACATGCAGGACAAGCTGAAGGCGGCCGGCGGCAAGTCGATGATCCACGTCTACGACGACGCGCCGCATGCCTTCCACGCCGACTACCGGCCGAGCTACCGCAAGGAGGTCGCCGAGGACGGCTGGAAGCGCATGCGCGAGTGGTTCGGCAAGAACGGCGTCTGAAGCGGCCGCGCGGCGCGCCTACTGGACGGGCAGCCGTCCGACCACCCTGATTTTCCCGCCCGCGCCGCGCACCACGACGATCTCGGCGGTCGACGGCGCGATGCCGGTGAGGGCGCGGATGTTGGCCGCGTGCGTCACCAGCGCGATGTTCTGCGGCGGGCGCACGGTATCGGCCAGCGCGATGACGGCGCTCGCTCGCTCGGCCTCGCGGTCCGGCGCCTGCTCCAGCGCATCGAGCGCCTCCCACGCCACGGGCGGATGGCCGAAGGCGAGTTCGGCCGTTTCCAGCGTCCGGCACCAGCGCGAGGCACGCACCTCGCTCACGGCGACGGCGCGCCACTTCAGCGCGCGGCCGAGGCGGCGCGCCTCCTCGCGTCCCGCCTCCGACAGGTTGCGCTGCGTCTTGCAGTCGCCGAGGAAAAAGCCTGACGGATCGCCGGTTCCAGGCCCGCTGGCGGCGTGGCGGATCAGCAGCACGTTGCCGCCGGCCTTCAGTTCCGCCCACAACGCCTCGTCGGCGCGGACCGGCGTCAAGGGCACCAGCAGGGTGCAGGCGCACACGGCCAGCCAGTACAGCAGTTTTTTCATTTCACCATGACTCCAGCACCGAACTTCGCTGGACTACGCCGAAGCCCGATACAGCAGGTTTATCAATAACTTAGGCGAGTTCAACATATGCCGGTTCTTTCCGAAACCTGACCCAACTTCCCTGCTGGTGGCCCCTATGAGGCTCTTGGGAATCGGGTCTTTCCGAGGAGTCATCATGGCAAAGATCAAGCTCACCAAGTCCGCAGTCGATGCGGCACAACCCCAGGCGCAGGCTGTCGAACTCAGGGATACCCTGGTGCCCGGCTTCTTGTGCAAGATTACCCCATCGGGCCGCAAGGTGTTCATGCTCCAGTACCGGACGAACGCCGGCGAGCGCCGCAAGCCCGCCTTGGGTCAGTACGGGGAACTGACCGTCGAACAGGCCCGCTCGCTGGCTCAGGAATGGCTGGCCCAGGTGCGCCGGGGCGGCGACCCGGCCGCAGACAAGGCGCAGGCGCGCAAAGCGCCCACGGTCAAGGAGCTTTGCACGAAGTTCATGGAGGACTACTCCAAGCTGCGCAACAAGCCCAGCACCCAGGAAGGCTATCAGAGCGTCATCGACCGCAACATCGTCCCGATGATCGGCCGGATGAAGGTTCAGGACGTGAAGCGCCCGGACGTGGCCGGGATGATGAAGAAGATGACGCACAAGCCGGCCGACGCGAACCGCACGTTCAGCGTCATGCGCCGCATGTTCAATCTGGCCGAGGTGTGGGGCTACCGGCCCGACGGCACCAATCCGTGCCGGCATGTCCCGATGTTCCCCAACGGCAAGGCCACCCACCTCATTAGCGACGAGGACATGGGCAAGCTGTTCCGTCATCTTGAGCATCTGGAGGCCGAGAGACTGGAGAGCTACGTCATCCCGCTCGCGATCCGGCTGCAATTCGAGTTCGCCGGCCGTCGCGGCGAAATCGTCACGCTCCAATGGGATTGGGTGGACTTCGAGAACCGGCGCGTCGTCTGGCCCGACAGCAAGACCGGCGGCATGTCCAAGCCCATGAGCGAGGAAGCCTATCGGCTGCTTTCGACGGCACCGCGCCGGGACGATTGCCCGTATGTGCTGCCGTCCCCGAACCATCCCGGCCAGCACCTGACCACGGGCGAGTATTACAACGGCTGGAGCCGTGCGCTCAAGGCCGCAGGCGCGGCGCATGTAGGCACGCACGGCATCCGCCACCGCTCGGCGACCGACATAGCCAACTCGGGCATCCCGGTCAAGGTCGGCATGGCGCTGACCGCGCACAAGACCGTGGCGATGTTCATGCGCTACGTCCACACCGAGGATGACCCGGTGCGCAAGGCGGCCGAACTGGTGGCGAACCGGCGCAAGACGATCACCGGCGCCAAGCGGCTCCCTGCGGAGGCAACGGCATGAGCAGGCGCAAGGCATCCATTGCGTCACCAGCAGCACCAAAGGCGCTGGTGGGCGACATTCGGGCACTGATCGAGGCGTCGCGCCAGCGCGCCGCCTCGGCGGTCAATGCGGAACTGACCTTGCTGTTCTGGCGCGTCGGCCAGCGCATCCATACGGAAGTGCTGGCCGGTCAGCGGGCCGGGTACGGCGAAGAAATCCTGCCGTCCCTGGCCGCACAGCTTGTCCACGACTACGGGCGCAGCTTCGCGGACAAGAACCTGCGCCGGATGGTGCAGTTCGCCATCGCCTACCCCGACGAGCGAATTGTCGTTTCACTGTCACGACAATTGAGCTGGTCGCATTTCGTGGCACTGATCCCGCTGAAAGACCCGCTTCAGCGAGACTACTACGCGCAGATGACCAGCGCCGAACGCTGGAGCGTGCGGACGCTGCGCGAGCGCATCGACTCGATGCTGTACGAACGCACGGCCCTGTCCCAAAAGCCGGAGGAAACCATCGCGCAGGAACTGGCGACCCTACGCGATGTGCAGCGCATGACCCCGGCGCTGGTCATGCGCGACCCGTACATCCTCGACTTCCTGGGCCTGCGGGATAGCTGGCAGGAAAGCGACCTTGAGGCGGCCATCATCCGCGAAATGGAAGCCTTCCTGCTGGAGCTGGGCGCGGGCTTCTGCTTCGTCGCCCGGCAGAAGCGCATCCCGATTGACGACGAGGATTTTCACCTTGACCTGCTTTTCTACAACCGAAAGCTGCGGCGGCTGGTGGCGGTGGAGTTGAAGATCGGCGAGTTCAAGGCAGCCTACAAAGGGCAGATGGAGCTTTACTTGCGCTGGCTGGACAAGCACGAGCGGGAGCCGGAAGAAGCCTCGCCGCTGGGGATCATCCTTTGCACCGGCAAGAAGCGCGAGCAGATCGAATTGCTGGAGCTGGATAAGTCGGGCATCCACGTTGCCGAGTACCTGACCAGCTTGCCGCCGCGTGCGGTGCTGGGCGAGAAGTTGCAGCAGGCTACCGAGCGGGCGCGGTTGCAGATCGAGCAGCGCAAGCAAGATACCGAGTAGCCCAAACAGCATTCGTGCGTCCCGGCGTGCCGCCGTCGGGTTCGCGGGCTGCGCCCCGCGCTTCGTGCCGAATCGCGGCCATCCGGCTTTGACCCCTGACGCCTTCGGCCCTGGCGGGCCTGCGCGCTCCGCTTGCCGAAACCCGAGTGTGGGCAGTGGGCGGGTGTGGGCGGTCTTGCTGTTCCCTTCACCGTATCACGGCGTTCTCGCCGTCAATGACTGCGCGTGCTTCGCACGCTTGCGTCCTGGCGGCCGTCTTCGATCGTTGACTGCTTGCGCTGCGCCGTGAGGGCGACGGTTCCGGGCAATTCCGCCCGAGCAACCGGAGCACGATCATGTCGCAACTGTCCTTTTCCTCGTTCGATTCCTCGCTGATGGTGCGTGATGCGCAGGGCCGTTACCTGCTGGCAACTGCCGAGCAAATTCTGGAGGCCGCGCGCCAGGCCATCGAGCGCAAGATGCAGCGCGGCACGTCGTTCACGTCGCCGGCGGCAGTCAAGGAGTACCTGCGCGCCAAGCTGGCCGGCTTCGAGCATGAGGTGTTCGCGGTGCTGTTCATGGACACGCATCATCGGCTGATCGAATACGCCGAGATGTTCCGAGGCACCATCGACGGCGCATCGGTGTATCCGCGCGAGCTGGTCAAGGAGGCGCTGCGGCTCAACGCGGCGGCGGTCATCATTTCGCACAACCACCCGAGCGGCAATCCCGAGCCGAGCGGTGCCGACAGGGCATTGACCCAGCGGCTCAAGGAGGCGCTGGGGCTGGTGGACGTGCGTGTGCTGGATCACATCATCGTCGCGGGCACCGACACCACATCATTCGCCGAACGCGGCTTGATCTGACGAAGGGGCTTCGGCCCCTATTTGCTGCGCCCGGCGCGGGCCGGGCGAAAACGCTGCCTCGAAAATCCGAGACAGCGTTTCGGAAATTCATCGGCCTGCATGGAGGTATGGGGCGGTCTTGCTGTCCCCTTCATCGTGCCACGGCGTTCTCGCCGTCAAGGGCTGCGCGCCGATGGCGCTTGCGTCCTCGCGGCCGTCTGCGACTGACCTTGCCCCCGAGAACCGGATCCCTTGCTGAGTGGTTGAATTCAGACAAGGAGAGCGGATGTGAAGAAGGCGACGAGAGCGAAGTACACGCTGGAGTTCAAGCTCGAGGCGGTGCGGCTGGTCAAGGGCGGGCAGAGCATGGCGGCGACGGCGAAGATCCTGGGCATCGCCGAGCAGACGCTGCACAACTGGATCAGGGCCGACAAGGATGGTCGGCTGAGCGGAGCTGGCACCAAGCCGGTGAGCCCCGAGCAGATGGAGATCGCGCGGCTGCGAGCTGAACTGGCCCGTGTGAAGATGGAGCGCGACATCCTGGGAAAAGCGACGGCGTACTTCGCGAAGGAGCGGGGGTGAAGTACGCCTGGATCGAGCGGCACCGCAATCACTGGCCGGTGTCGCTGAGCTGCGAGGTGCTGGGCGTGAGCGCCAGCGGGTATCACGAGCACAAGCTTCGATCGGCCAAGCCGCGACGCCACATCGGCGACGACGCGCTGCTGGTGCACATCCGCGCTGTGCACGCCCAGACACGTGGCGAGTACGGCTGGCCGCGGGTATGGAGGGAACTGCTCGCAGGTGGCATCCGCGTGGGCAAGGAGCGAGTGCGCAAGTTGATGAAGCTGCACGGCATCAAGGCGCGAGGCAAACGCAAGTTCAAGGCGACCACCGACAGCAACCACAAGCTGCCGGTGGCCGAGAACCTGCTCGACCGCCAATTCACGCCAGCGGCACCTGACCGCGTGTGGACGAGCGACATCACCTACGTTGCGACCGATGAAGGATGGCTGTACCTGGTCGTGGTCATCGACCTGTTCAGCCGTCAGATTGTGGGCTGGTCGATGAAGCCACACATGAAGCGCGAGTTGGTCATCGATGCTCTGCGCATGGCCTGGTTCCGACGCCGGCCCGAGCCCGGGGTGATCTTCCACTCCGACCGCGGCAGCCAGTACTGCAGCGACGACTTCCAGCGGGCGCTGACCGAGTACGGCATGCGCAGCTCGATGAGCCGCAAGGGCAACTGTTGGGACAATGCGCCGACCGAGAGCCTGTGGGGCTCGCTGAAGGTCGGCAGGCTGCACGGGTGCCGGTTCGAGACCCGGCGCGCCGCGATGGACGAGATCGTCGACTGGCTGACGTTCTACAACCACCGACGACTTCACTCGTCGCTGGGCTACGTCAGCCCGATGCAGTTCGAACGGGCTTGGCTTGCCGCCCAGGCAAGGCAGGCCGCGTGATGGTCTCAGCTATGGGATCCGGAGAACGCGGGCAAGGTCAGACCCCTGACTGCTTGCGCTGCGCCGTGCCCCGGAAGGGTCGGGCAATTCCGCCCGGCATCCTTTCAGGAGTTCACCATGAACCACGCACTCATCACTGACGAGCGGCGCATCGTGCTGCTGGCCAACGGCCGTGCATCGCTGGAAAACCCGCACTTCGATCCGGCCCCCGTGGTCAAGCTGTTCACGCCGGATGCCGGCGCGACCTGGCTGCTGACCGAGATTGATCCCGATGACCACGACCACGCCTTTGGTCTTTGCGACCTGGGCCTGGGAATGCCGGAAATCGGTTGGGTCAGCTTGAACGAGCTGGCGACCGTGCGCGGCGGGCTGGGCCTGTCGATCGAACGCGATCTGTCTTTCCGCGCCGAGAAGCGGTTGAGCGCCTATGCACGCGAAGCGCGGCTGGCCGGGCGTGTCGTTGTCTGACCCGGCCCTTGGAGCGCCGCAAGGCGCTCCATGTGTTTTCTCGACCATCACAGGAGATCAATGCCATGAGCAGCCATCAAGATTGGGTCATCGAAGTTTCAGCGCAGCACGACGCGCACAAGCCATTCGCGCCGGAGAACGGCGAGCCGCTGCGCTTCAAGATCGGCGACGCGGTGATCTACACCAACGACTTCGGCGCACAGTTCCATAGCCGCGTCACCGGGTTTTATCAGCCTGCCGGGCCTTGCGGGCTGTACGCGCTCGGGCGGCGCTATTTTCTGGATTCGTCCTCACCGTGGATGCCGGTTGCGGAATCCAGCCTGCGCCCTGACGACGCGGCTTGATGCCTTCGCGCCCCTTCCGGGGCGCTGCGCGCTTCGCTTGCACTCCAGGGGAAGGCCATGCGGCCATCCCCGCCGCGCTGCGCTTGGCGCCCCTCAAAGCCCGCCGCCCCGGCTGCGCCGGCGCGGCAACACCTGCATACCATCGGCATTTCATCCTGAGCATCCGGCCCATGCTGTCCATTGTTGATTGCATGGGCGTCCCCGGCCAAGAAACATGGCCGGTCGCGCTGTCGTGCGTAGCGCATCGAGCCGCCTGCGGCGTCTCGCCCCTGTCGGGCTTCCATCGTTCCCTCGCTCCGCTCGGCTGACGCCTCCGGCCCGGCTTCCAGATCCGGGCCTGCGCGCTTCGCTTGCCGTGCAGTCAGCGCAAGGGGAAGGCCGTTGCCATGTCCAGCCGTCTCCCCTGACTTCATCACCTTGTCCGCGACTGTAGCCCGCTCCCGTGTGCCGTCAAGGCGCGCAGGGCCGTGTCCTCGCTGCGCTGCGGGCCGCACCAACCCTGCGCTTTTCTCCTTGACGGCCCCCGTCCGCGCGCTCCTGACCGTCGCGGGCGATGAACTCAGGAAAGACGGTGGCAACAGGGCCAACCGGGTTCCTCTCGCCGACCGCACCAGACAGCCGAAAGGCTGGGCTCCGAATCTAGGAATCCGGTGTGCGGTGTGAACAGCAAACCTCTTTTTGTCAGGAGAAATGAAATGCAACTCGCATCCCGATTCGCTTCCCGCTCCCCGTCACTGCGCAGCGATTCCCCGCTGTCCGATGACCAGATTCACCGCGTAGCGCCGTCCATCTTCGCGGACGCGCCGCATGAGAGCCGTTCGCAGCGTTACGCCTACATCCCCACCGCCGCCGTGCTGACCGAGCTTCGCAAAGAAGGGTTCCAGCCCTTCATGGTGACGCAGACCCGCGTGCGCGACGAAGGCAAGCGCGAGCACACCAAGCACATGATCCGCCTGCGCCACGCCAGCCAGATCAACGGCGCGGAGGCTAACGAAATCGTGTTGCTGAACTCGCACGATGGCACGAGCAGCTATCAGATGCTGGCCGGCATGTTCCGGTTCGTTTGCAGCAATGGCCTTGTGTGCGGCGACACCGTGGCCGATGTGCGTGTGCCCCACAAAGGCGACGTTTCCGGGCATGTCATCGAAGGCGCTTACGAAGTCTTGCAGGGCTTCGACCGGGTGAAGGATTCCCGCGATGCCATGCGTGCGATCACGCTGGACGAAGGCGAAGCCGAAGTGTTCGCCCGCGCCGCGCTGGCCCTCAAGTACGACCCCACCGACAACAAGCCCGCGCCCATCACCGAATCGCAAATCCTGATGCCGCGCCGGTTCGACGACCGCCGCCCGGACTTGTGGAGCGTGTTCAACCGCACCCAAGAAAACCTGACCAAAGGCGGATTGCATGGCCGCAGCGCCAACGGACGCCGCCAG
>Ga0116142_10000510_pt1 | contig 51521 bp, 34 predicted proteins | sample AD_UKC033_MetaG_FD_89785 | JGI IMG/M metagenome (GOLD analysis project Ga0116142, IMG submission 89785) | Active sludge microbial communities of municipal wastewater-treating anaerobic digesters from USA - AD_UKC033_MetaG | ecosystem: Engineered > Bioreactor > Anaerobic > Digestate | place: USA... | reverse complement strand
TGCCGGTATTCGTGCGGGAACACCTTGACGAAGCGCTGGCGGCTGGCGGGCCAGGCATCCAGCAGCGCACGCGCGCGCGCCGACCCGGTCCAGCGCCAGTGCGCGTTCAGCAGCTGCTGCAGCAGCGCCTCATCGGTCTGCCCTTCGTGCCTGGGGATGCCGGCCTCGTCCTGCTCCTGGGCGCGGAGCACGGGCTCGAGCGCCACCTGCGCGGGGTTGCAGCGCTCGGCGAAGCGGCCGTCCTCGTCGAGGACGAAGGCCAGGCCGCCAGTCATCCCCGCGGCGAAGTTGCGCCCGGTGAGGCCCAGCACGACGACGGTGCCTCCGGTCATGTACTCGCAGCCGTGGTCGCCGACGCCCTCGACGACGGCGCTGGCGCCGGAAAGCCGCACGCCGAAGCGCTCGCCGGCGACGCCGCGGAAATGGGCCTCGCCGGAGGTCGCGCCGTAGAGCACGGTGTTGCCGACGATGATGTTGCTGCCGGCGTCGCCGCCGAAGGCCGGACTCGGTCGCACCACCAGGCGTCCGCCCGAGAGACCCTTGCCGGTGTAGTCGTTGGCCTCGCCCTCGAGCCGCAGCGTGATGCCGCGGGCGAGGAAGGCACCGAAGCTCTGGCCGCCGGTGCCGGTGCACTCGATGCGCACGCGATCGTCGTCGACGCCCTCGGGATGCAGCCGGATCAGCTCGCCGGAGAGCATGCCGCCGACCGTGCGGTGGACGTTGCGCACGCGCGCCTCGATCCGCACCCGCTCGCCGCGCGCCAGGCCGCTGCGCATCGGCTCGATCCAGTGGCCATCGAGGGCCTGGCCGAGCTTGTGATCCTGCAGCTCCTGGTGGCGTCGGGCCACGCTCGCCGGGGCCGCGGGTTGCGCAAAGACGCGGCTGAAATCGAGACCTCTGGCCTTCCAGTGCGAGATGCCGGCGCGCAGCTCGAGCAGGTCGGTGCGGCCGACCAGCTCCTGCAGGGTGCGCGCGCCGAGCTGAGCCATCAGGCGCCGGGCCTCCTCGGCAACGAAGAAGAAGAAGTTGACGACGTCCTCGGGCGTGCCGGTGAAGCGGCGGCGCAGCACCGGATCCTGCGTCGCGACGCCGACCGGGCAGGTGTTGAGGTGGCACTTGCGCATCATCACGCAGCCCGAGGCCACCAGCGGCGCGGTCGCGAAGCCGAACTCGTCGGCGCCGAGCAGTGCGCCGATGACGACGTCGCGCCCGGTCTTGAGCTGGCCGTCGACCTGCACGCGCACGCGTCCGCGCAGGCGGTTCAGCACCAGCGTCTGCTGCGTCTCGGCCAGCCCCAGCTCCCAGGGCGTGCCGGCGTGCTTGATCGACGACCAGGGCGCCGCGCCGGTGCCGCCGTCGTGCCCGGCGATCACGAGGTGGTCGGCCCTCGCCTTGGCGACGCCGGCGGCGACCGTGCCGACCCCGACCTCGGAGACCAGCTTGACCGAGACGTCGGCGCGCGGATTGACGCTCTTGAGGTCGTGGATGAGCTGCGCCAGGTCCTCGATCGAATAGATGTCGTGGTGCGGCGGCGGCGAGATCAGGCCGACCCCCGGGATCGAGTGTCGCAGCCGGCCGATGTAGGGCGAGACCTTGTTGCCCGGGAGTTGTCCGCCTTCGCCCGGCTTGGCGCCCTGCGCCATCTTGATCTGGATCTGGTCGGCCGAGACGAGGTAGCCGGTGGTCACGCCGAAGCGCCCCGAGGCCACCTGCTTGATGCGCGAACGCAGGCTGTCGCCCTCGCGCAGCGGCTGGTCGCGCACCAGCACGCTGCCCATCACGCTGCGCAGCGTGCTGCCCTTGGCGATGGCCTGCCCGCGCATCTCGTCGCGATAGCGCGCGGGGTCCTCGCCGCCCTCGCCGGTGTTGCTCTTGCCGCCGAGGCGGTTCATCGCGATCGCCAGGTTCACGTGCGCCTCGGGCGAGATCGAGCCGAGCGACATCGCACCCGAGGCGAAGCGCTTGACGATCTCCGCTGCCGGCTCGACCTCCTCCAGCGGGATCGCACTGGAAGGATCGATGCGCAGCTCGAACAGCCCGCGCAGCGTCATGTGGCGCCGGCTCTGGTCGTTGATGATGCGGGCGTATTCCTCGTAGGTCTCGTAGCGGTTGGTGCGCGCGCCGTGCTGGAGCTTGGCGATCGCGTCGGGCGTCCACATGTGCTCCTCGCCGTCGCTGCGCCAGGCGTACTCGCCGTCGTCGTCGAGCATGTCGGCGAGCCGCTGCCCGGCGGCGAAAGCGCGGCGGTGATTGCGCAGCGCCTCCTCGGCGATGCCGAAGATGTCGATGCCGCCGATCTGGCTCGTCGTGCCGCGGAAGTGCGCCTGCACCAGGGCCTCGTCGAGGCCGACGGCCTCGAAGATCTGCGCGCCGCAGTAGGACATGTAGGTGCTGATGCCCATCTTCGACATGGTCTTGGACAGGCCCTTGCCGACGGCGTGGATGAAGTGGTCGACGGCCTCGCCGGCGCCCAGGCCGCAAGCCGGTGCGATCCCGGCGACGGTCTGCAGGGCCAGCCAGGGATGCACGGCCTCGGCGCCGTACCCGGCGAGCACCGCGAAGTGATGGACCTCCCAGGCGCTGCCGGTCTCGACGACCAGCCCGGCCGCGGTGCGCAGGCCGATGCGCACCAGGTGCTGGTGGATCGCCGACAGCCCCAACAGTGCCGGGATGGCCACATGCTCGCGGTCCATGTGGCGGTCGGTGAGGATGAGGATGTTGCAGCCCGAGGCGATGCGCTGCTCGGCCTGGGCGCACAGCGCCGCCAGCCGCGCCTCGATGCCCTGCGCACCCCATGCGACGGGGTAGCTGAGGTCGATTTCGCAGCTGCGCAGCTTGTCGCCCGTGTGGCGGGCGATGTCGCGCAGCCGCGCCATGTCGGCGGCGTCGAGTACCGGCTGCAGCACCTCGAGCCGGATCGGGGGGTTGATGGCGTTGATGTCGAGCAGGTTGGGGCGTGGTCCGATGAAGGAAACGAGGGACATCACCACCGCCTCGCGGATCGGGTCGATCGGCGGATTGGTGACCTGCGCGAAGAGCTGGCGGAAGTAGTCGTAGAGCGGCTTGCTGCGCTCCGAGAGCACGGCCAGCGGCGCGTCGTTGCCCATCGAGCCGATGCCTTCGCCCTGGCCCTGCGCCATCGGCGCGAGCAGCAGCCGCAGGTCCTCGCGGCTCATTCCGAACGCACGCTGGCAGTCGATCAGGGGCTTGGGCAGTGCCGCCGCCGGCGGGGTTTCGGGCAGCGGGATGCTGTCCAGCCGGATGCGCACGTTGTCGATCCACTGGCGGTACGGCCTTGCCGAGGCGTGCAGCTGCTTGAGTTCGTCGTCGTCGACGATGCGGCCCTGCTCCAGGTCGATGAGGAACATCCGCCCCGGCTGCAGGCGCCACTTGCGCACGATGCGCTCCTCGGGGATCGGCAGCACGCCCGCCTCGGACGCGAGCACGACCAGCTCGTCGTCGGTGACGAGGTAGCGCGCTGGCCGCAGACCGTTGCGGTCCAGCGTCGCGCCGATTTGCCGGCCATCGGTGAAGACCATTGCCGCCGGCCCGTCCCAGGGCTCGAGCATCGCCGCGTGGTACTCGTAGAACGCGCGCCGCTGCGCGTCCATCGTGGCGTGCTGCTCCCAGGCCTCGGGGATCATCATCATCACCGCCTGCGCCAGCGGGTAGCCGGCCATCACCAGCAGCTCGAGCGTGTTGTCGAAGGTTGCGGTGTCCGACTGCCCGTCCAGCGTGATCGGGTAGAGCTTGCGCAGGTCCTCGCCCAGCACCGGCGAGGTCATCACGCCCTGGCGCGCGCGCATCCAGTTGAAGTTGCCGCGCACGGTGTTGATCTCGCCGTTGTGCGCAACCATGCGATACGGATGCGCCAGCGGCCACGAGGGGAAGGTGTTGGTCGAGAAGCGCTGGTGCACCAGCGCCAGCGCCGAAACGACGCGCTCGTCCTGCAGGTCGCGGTAGTAGCGGCCGACCTGGTCGGCCAGCAGCAGGCCCTTGTAGATCACCGTGCGACAGGACATGCTGGGCACGTAGTACTCGGCGCCGTGCGTGAGTGCCAGGCCGGTGATGCGCGCCGAGGCGATCTTGCGGATGACGTAGAGCTTGCGCTCGAGTGCGTCGGGCACGCGGATGTCGGGGCCGCGGCCGATGAAGACCTGGCGGATCACCGGGGCGCTGGCGCGCACCGCCTCCGACATCGGCAGGCTGTCGTCGACCGGCACCTCGCGCCAGCCCAGCAGCACCTGACCCTCGGCCATCACCGCGCGCTCCAGCGCGTCGATGCAGGCCTCGCGCGAGGCCGGCTCCTTGGGCAGGAAGATCATGCCGACGCCGTACTCGCCGGGCGGGGGCAGCGTGACGCCCTGGCGCTGCATCTCGGCACGGTAGTAGGCGTCGGGGATCTGGATCAGCAGTCCGGCACCGTCACCCATCAGCGGGTCGGCACCGACCGCACCCCTGTGGTCCAGGGCCTCGAGGATGCGCAGGCCCTGCAGCACGATCTCGTGCGACTTGTGGCCCTTGATGTGCGCGACGAAGCCGACGCCGCAGGCGTCATGCTCGGCGTTCGCGTAGAGCCCGCGCGCGTGGGCGTCGTGCATCTCTTCGGGGCTTGCCATCGGGGTCGCCGACGCAGGGCTGGTACGCGGGGGCAGGGGAAGCTCCTGGAGCATGGTCTTGGCCTCGGGTTCGTGACGGCCAGGCGCCCGCATCGCTGGCCGAGCTGCATGGGCGCTTGACCGTCACGGGCCTGGACAAAGCAAGCGCCGTGCCCGGATCGTGGATCCGACCCAGTTCCTCGGAATCAGGCCGGTTTAGACACCCCCGCAGCGCCATTTTTTGGCTTCGCGTGCACCAGGACCGTGCACGCGTGCATCAAGACGGCGCGGCCGGCCGCGCCGGGGGGACGGCGGTTCAGACTGCCGGCAGCGGGCGCACCACCACGCCCATGTCGCGCCAGCGCTCGGCGTGACAGGTGAAGAGCAGGACCTGGTGCCGCTGCGCGGCGTCGTAGAGCGCGCGCTTCATGCGTGCCAGGCGTTCGGCGTCGCTGTGCACGAGGGCGTCGTCGAGGATCAGCAGCGTCGGTCGCCCGGCCTCCTTCAGCAGGTCGGCGTAGGCGAGACGCGAGAGGATGCCCAGCTGCTCGCGCGCGCCGAAGCTCAGCTCGGCCAGGGACGCACTCTCGACAGGCGCGGGCGATGACGGCACTGCGCCGACCGTCGCCCGGTGGTCCGACGGGGCCGACGGTGCCCCTGGCGAAGGGATCGTCGACCGCTGCGCCGGGTTTGGCCGCGCGAGCCGATCCGGCTGCAGCGCCTCGTCGAGTTCGAGGCGTGCGCCGGGGAAGAGCAGCGCGAGGTAGTGGTCCAGGTGCCGCTGCAAGGGCGCGCGCAGCCGTTGCGTGAGCGCCTGGCGATGCGCGGCGAGCGTCTGCTCGAGCAGCACGAGCGCATCGGCGCGAAGGCTCAGTTCGTCGAGCCGGCGACGGGCGGCAGCGCCTTCCGCCAGCGCCAGCGCCAGCGTCTCGTCGATGCCCTGCGCGCCAGCGGCGGCGAGCTCCGCTTCCAGCTGCACCAGCTGCAGCTTGCGCTCGCGGTGCACGCGCTCGGCTTCCTCGGCGCTGCGGCGCAGGCGCTGCACGTCCTGCGCGAGGATCTCGGGGCGCGCAGCGACAAGCTGCTCGTCGAGCACCTGCAGCTCGCGCTGCCTGACGGCGAGCTCGGCCTGCGCGTCGACCAGGCGCTGCTGCGCCTGCCGGCGCTGCGCCTGCTGTGCCGGGTTGGCGCGCAGGGCGGCGCGAGCCTCGTGCTCACGCGCGGCGGCCTCGGCGACGCTGCGCGCGGCGGCAAGCGTCTGCCGTGCCTGATCGAGCGCGCGGGCAGCCGCCTCACGGCCGCGCTCGGCCTCGTCGGCTGCGGCCTGAGCCAGTGCGAGCGTGGCTGGCGCTGCCGGGAAGGGCGGGGAGAGCGGGGAGGGCGCCGGGATGGCGGGCTGCGCTGAGGCCGCAGATTCGGGGACGGCGGGCAGTTGCGCCAGCGCCGCGCTGGCCTGTGCATGCTCGCCGTCGACGCGGTCGGCCTCGGCCTGCAGCGCCCCCAGTCCCTTGGGCGCGAGCAGGTGCAGCGCCTTGGCCGCAGCCTCGGCCTGCGCGAGCAGCGCGCGCACGGCCTCGTCGCGCGCATCGGCTTCGGCGCGGCCGGCAAGCCCCAGGCGCTGCAGCAGGTCGCGATGCTCGGCCTGCAGCCGCTCCTGCTCGGCGCGGCGCGCGGCGAGGTCGCTGCCACCGGGCGCGAACGTGAAGCGGCCGATGCCCTCGATCTCGAGCTCCGCGGACGCGGTCAGCAACCGCTTTCCCTCGCCCTGCAGCGGTTCGCCGTCGAGCCGCGCCGCCGCAGCGGGCTGCAACGAATACGCGATGCGCGTGGCCAGACCCTCGAGCTGCAGCGCGAGCGCGCGCAGGCGCTCGTCCTGCGCGCGCAGCGTCTGCAGGGCGTCGGCCGGCAGCGCGAGCGCCTGCGCCTGGCGTCGCAGCTCGGCTTCGCGCGCGGCCTCGGCACGCGTGCGCTGCAGCAGCTCGGAGACCGAAGCGGCGTGCGCGCGCGTCGATTCGAGCTGGCGCTGCAGCTGCGCGCGCGTCTCCTCCTGGCGCGCGAGCGCCAGCGCCTGGGCCGCGGCGCGGGCCTGCGTTTGCGCCTGCGCGAGCGCGCGCGCCGCCGCCGTTTCCGCGGCGAGCAGGGGTTCGAGCGCCGCCTGCGCCTGCTGCAGCGCTGCCTCGCGGCGCTCGAGCTCGGCGGCCTGCGCGTCGTCGTCGGCGAGCTGCTTGCGCAGCAGCGCGCACAGCTCTTCGCCGCGCTGGATCTCGGTAGCCTTGGCGGCGCGTTGGGTGCCCAGAGCCTGCGCCTGCGCCTGCGCCGCCTCGGCCTGCGCGAGCTGCGCACGCAGCGTTTCCCAGGGCCGGCTGCGCTCGTCGGCGGCGTGCTGCTCGCTGAGCTGCCGCAGGCGGTCGACCTGCTGCCGGTAGCTCGCCGCGGCCTCGGTCAGCGCCTGCGCCTGCGCGGCGGCCTGCGCCGCGGCCCGCTGCGCCGCGTCGAGGAGCCCGCGCGGCTTGCCGGTGGCCGTGCGCAGCTCCTCGCGCAGCTTGGCAACGCGCGCCAGCAGCGCGTCGCCGCCGCTCGCCGCCACTTCGCCGAGCTGCGCATCGAGCGCGCGCTGCAGGTGCGCAGCGGCGTGGCGCACCGGCTCGTGCAGCTCCTGCGCGGCGCCCTGCTCGATCCACAGCAGGCCCGGGATGCCACCGTGCTCGGGTCGGCTCGCGCCGCGGCCGGCGAAGGCAAAACCCAGCAACGCCGCCAGATGCTCCTCGGCAGCTTCGCCTTCGAGCCGCTGCGTGCCGACATGCAGCTCGCAGCGCGGCTTGCGCAGGAAAGCCTTGTGCAGGCGGTAGTCGGTGTCGCCGACGCGGAAGTCGAGCTCGATCGTCGGCGAGGCCGCGCTGTCGCCCCAGGGGCGCAGGTCCTCGACCGCGGTGCTGCGGTAGCGCTCGAAGAAGGCAGCGCGGATCGCTCGCACCAGCGTGCTCTTGCCGGCCTCGTTGGCGCCGGCGAAGAGGTTGAGGCCGGGCTGCAGCCCGGTCAGCTCGAGCCGCGCGCGGAACTGCCGCAGCTCGGCGACCGCCAGGCGCGTGATCCTCATGCGGCGGCCCCTGCGGCCTTGTCCCGCGTCGCGGGTAGTGCCCCGTCAGGCTGCGCATCGCGCTGCTCGGCCAGCAGCGCGGCGAGGATCGCCAGCGCCTCCTGCGCGGTGCGCGAGCGCTCTGGCGGTGCCTCGCGCAGCTCGGCGATCACCGCGCCGAGATAGCCGTCGGCCTGCAGCGCGGCGAGGTCCTCTTCGGTGGGGGCCAGGCGCAGGCCGGATGCGTCGACGAGGAGCGCGCGCAGCCTTGCCTCTGCGTCCTGCAGCGCGCGCTGCAGCCGCAGGTGCGCGGCGAGGTCGAGCTGGCCCGAGAGCTCGAGCCGCAGCACCTCGTCGGCGCCGCAAGCCTGCAGCAGTGCGATCGCCGCGTCGGTGTCGCTGGCCACCGCGAAGGCGAGCGTCTCTTCGCGCCAGCGGTGGCGCGCGATCGCCTCGCGCTCGACCTGCGGCATCTCGCCCGGTGCGCCCAGCGTCACCCAGAGCATCTGCCCCGGGTCGTTGCCCTTGAAGCGGTCGGGCTCGGGCGTGCCGGCGTACCAGGTGCGCGCGTCGATCTGCCTGGCACCGTGCCAGTCGCCGAGCGCGAGGTAGTCCAGCCGCGCGCGCGCCGCGCGGTCGGCGGCGATCGGGTTCGGTGCATCGGCGGCCTCGGGCAGCAGCCCTTGCACCGCGCCGTGCGCAAGGCCGACGCGCAACCAGCCCGGCGGCGTGGTGGCGGCATCGAACCAGGCGGTGGTGTCGTCGTAGGTGTGGCGTTGCGTCAGCGGGGCCGCGAACACCGCCAGTTGCAGCTCGGGCAGCTCGACGACGCGCGGCTGCAGCGCCAGGTGCAGTTTGGGCGGCAGCAGCCCCTGCCGCTGCGCCTGCGCCCAGACGCCGTCGGCCAGCGCCGCGTCGTGGTTGCCCGGGATCATCACCCAGGGCCCGGGGTAGGGCGCGAGCGCGTTGAAGAGCCGGCGCATCGTGCGCGGCGAGATCGCCTGCGCGTCGAAGACGTCGCCGGCGACGAGCACCGCGTCGGCGCCGCGTTCGGCCGCGCGCCGCGCCAGGCGCTCGACCGTGGCGATGCGCGCCTCGGCCAGGGCTGCGGCGTCCTCGGCGGCGAAGCGCGCATCGGTGCGGCCGATCTGCCAGTCGGCGGTGTGCAGCAGCAGGGTCATGACGTCGGGTTCGGAGGCGGGGTGAGTACCGGGGAGGCTTCGTCGGCTTCGGCCAGCGCCTCGCGCAGGCGCGCGGGCAGCCCCGAGTGTCGCCGCGTCGGCGTGCGCACCGCGGCGCCGAGCACCGCGGCGCTGCTTGCGATCGCGACGCGCCGGCGCGCGCGCGTGACCGCGGTGTAGAGCAGCTCGCGCGTGAGCACGGGGCTCGCCGCCGCGGGCAGCAGCACGAGTACGGCGTCGAACTCGGAGCCCTGCGCCTTGTGCACCGTCATCGCCCAGGCGCTCTGGTGCTCGGGCAGGCGCTGCACCGGCACGCGCCGCACGCTGCCGTCGGCCTGCGCGAAGGCGACGACGAGCTCGACCTGGCGTTCGCCCGGCAGAGTGATGCCGATGTCGCCGTTGAAGAGCTGCAGCAGCGGCTCGTTCTTCAGCACCATCACCGGGCGCCCGACGTAGAAGGCGCTGCCGAGCGCGCCCGGATGGCGCGCCAGCAGCGGGGCAAGCCGGGCGCGCGCGTGCGCGTCGAGCGCGGCGTTGACTTCGGCCATGCCGCGCGCGCCTTCGCGGTGCGCGCAGAGCACGCGAAAACGCGCGAAGGCCGCGGCGAGCGCAGCGGCGTCGTCCGTGGCCGCGAGCAGCGCGTCCAGGTAGGGCGCGTAGCCCTGGCGCCAGGCCTCGCGCACTGCAGGCGCGGGCAGCGTTGCGGCCTCGTCCCACCACTGCAGCTCGTCGCCCTCGGCGGCGGCAAGTGTTGCGAGCGCGTCCTCGTCGGCCCCGGCCTTGATCTGCGCGGCCAGGCGCCCGATCGCCGAATCGGCGGCGAAGCGGTAGTTGCGCTCGAACCAGACGACGCTGTCGACGAGCGCGCCCGGCGCGAGCGCGGCCGGCGGCTGCAGGCTTCGCGGCGGCAGCGCGCACGCGGCTTCGATGGCGGCGCGGCAGGGCTCGCTCAGGCTCGGGTCGACCGCGAGCTCGGCGAAGACCGCCCCCGACTCGACCGCGGCGAGCTGATGCTGGTCGCCGAGCAGCACGATGCGCGCTGCGAGCGGCACCGCGTCGAGCAAGTGCGTCGCCAGCGCCAGGTCGAGCATCGAGGCTTCATCGACGACGAGGACGTCGATCGCCAGCAGCCGCCCGGCGTGATGCACGAAACCATGCGGCGTGACGCCGAGCAGCCGGTGCACCGTGCTTGCGGTCTGCGGCAGGCGCTCGCGCAAGCCCGCGGGCAGCGTGGCTGCGCTCTCGCGCACTGCTTCGGCCAGACGCGCCGCGGCCTTCCCGGTCGGCGCAGCGAGCGCGATGCGCGCATCCGGCGCCTGGTCGAGCAGGCAGGCGAGCAGCTTGACGACGGTCGTCGTCTTGCCGGTGCCGGGCCCGCCGCTGATGACGAGCAGCCGCTGGCGCAGCGCGAGTGCTGCGGCAATCTGCTGCCAGTCGGGTGCGCGATCGCGTGATCCCGACTCACGGCCGCCACTCCCGAAAAGCTTGGCGAGCCGACCCGCTGCCTGCTCGCTCAGCGGCTGCGCCGGCGCGCGCGCGGCCTGGACGAGCCGGCGCGCGAGGCGTCGTTCGAGGGCGTAGTCGCGCTGCAGGTAGACGCGGCCCTCGTCGTCGACGATGAGCGGGCAGGCGCCGGGCGCAACGGGGCTGCCGACGACGCCCGAGGCCCGCAGCGCGGGCAGCGTGGGGCGCTCGTCCCCGGGCAGGGCCTCGCCAAGCGGCACGCAGACATGCCCGGCGCGCGCCGCGCGCGCGAGGGATCGGCCGAGCGCACCGAGTTGCCGCGCAAGCGGCTCGTCGACCCCCAGCGCGCGCGCCCAGCGTTCGAGCTGGCGTGCCAGCCCTTCCGCGTAGGCGTCGATCCCGGACGGGGCCGCCGAGGGCGGCACGCTGCCTGGCATGCCGCTCTTCATGACGACGTCCTCTGCAGCGCCGCACGCCCGGCGTCGACGCCATCCATGTCCTCGAACAGCGCCGAGAGTTCGTCCAGCAACGCGGCGGGCGGCTGCAAGCGCCAGACGCCGCTGGGCGTGCCGTCCTCCTGCCGCCACGCGGGTCGCAGGCCGCGGACGAAGAGCAGCATCGCGCCGCCGAAGTGGCGCGCGGGCTCGTAGCCGGGGAGACGGCGCTGCAGGTGGCGGTGCAGCGCGAGCGAGTACAAGAGCGCCTGCAAGCCGTAGCCGTGCGCCTGCACTTCGGCGTCCAGCGCCGCGCCGGCGTAGTCGGCCGGCGTCTGGCCGAGGTGATTGGACTTCCAGTCGACGACGAACCAGCGCCCCTCGTGCTCGAACGCGAGGTCGACGAAGCCGCGCAGGAAGCCCGACAGCGGCGCGAAGGCCGGCAGCGGCAGCGACAGGCCGTGGCGCGCGAGCGTGGCCGCCAGCCGCTCGGGCGCAAGTCGCTGCAGCGGCAGCATGAATTCCCATTCGCTCAGTCGCCGCGTGCGCGGGATCTGCGCCAGGGTGAAGCCGGGTGGCAAGGGTGTGTGCACCACGTCGCGCAGCATGCGCGCGAGCTGCCGCGCATGAGCTGCGGCGTCGGTGGACGGTGGCTGGGGGTGCAACTGGAGCGCCTGCGCGATCGCCGCCGGCCAGGTCGAGTCGTCGGTGAAGTCCGCGTGCTCGAAGAGCGCGTGCACGCATTCGCCGGCCTCGGGCCCGCGCGGGAAGGCGAGGATGTCGTCGCCTTCCTCATCGCCGTTGCCGTTGCCGTCGCCTGGGCACTGCGTCGTTTTCGCGCCTGCTGTGCCCGGAGGCTCGGCGGCGGAATCGTCGTGATCGCGCGCTGCGGCCTCGTGGCGCAGGCCGCGCGCAAGGCTGCTGAAGCTGGCGAGCGCCCAGCTCGGCGCGCGCGGCGGCGGCGCGGGCAGGGCCGCGAGCGACTCCGGCACCGCGCGCCGTGGCGCGAGCGGCGGCTGCGGCGGCAGGGGCAGCGGCTGCAGCCCAATGTGCGGCGCGTGCTCGCGAGCGAACTTGGCCCAGGCGGGGTCGATGCCGTCGGCCGCGGCGTCGCCCTTTCCCGAGGACGATGCCGGCGCAGGCAGCAGCCGGTTCAGCGGCGCCGCGGCGGCCTCGTTGCACGTGCCGTGGCTCGTGTAGGGCCCGACGACGAGGCAGCAGCGGTGCACCGCGCGCGTGAGCGCAACATAGATCAGCCGCACGCGCTCGGCCAAGCGCGCCAAGCGCTGCTGCTCCTTCACTTCCTTCGTCGCCGCGTCGGGGCGGAAGTCGACGACCGCGCGGCCGTCCTCGTCGTGGTACTCGACGCCGGCAGCGAGCGTGTCGCTTTTGCCTGGGGCGCCGTCCCAGAGGAAGGGGCAGAAGACGAGCGGGTACTCCAGCCCCTTGCTCTTGTGGACCGTGACGATCGCGACCAGGTCGCGGTCGGATTCGAGCCGCAGCTGTGCCGCCTCGCACTCGCCGCCGTGCCGCCGCTGCGTCTGCAGCCAGCGCAGCAGCGCTTCGGGTGCGCTGTGCTGCGCCGAGGCCTCGTGCAGCCGCTCGGCCAGGTGCAGCAGGTTGGTGAGCCGGCGCTCGCCGTCGTCGCGCCGCAGCAGGCGCGGCGCCACGTCTTCCTGCTGCAGCCAGCGCCGCAGCATCGGGCCGATGCCGCGCGCAAGCCAGGTCTCGCGGTGGGCTGCGAAGCGGCGGGCGTGCGCGAGCAGCGCGGCCTCGTCGTGCGCGAGCGCCTCGATCGCCGTCGCGTCCAGGCCCATCAGCTCGGTCGCCAGCGCCGCGCGCAGCAGGCCTTCGTGCCGCGGCGCGAGCATCGCCGCGAGCACGCGCTCGAGCTCCTCGGCGTCGACGCTGTGGTGCACGTCGGCCTGCGAGAGCTCGACGCAGCCGACACCCATCGCCGCGAGCGCCTGCCGCATGCGCGCACCCTCGGCGTGCGTGCGCACCAGTACCGCCAGGTCGCCGGCCGCCAGCGCCCGCCCGGCGATCGTGATCTCGCCGCGGCGCGAGGCGCCAAGCAGCCGCGCGATCTCGCCGGCCACGCTCTGCGCGGCCAGCGCTCGCGCCGCTTCCTTGACCAGCGGCACGCCGGTCTCGTCGCGCGGCAGCGACCACAGCTGCAGCGGGGCGGTCGATGTCCCGGGCACGGCGGCTGCACTGCGGTCGACGAAGACCGGCCGCGGCTTGGCGCCCGCCTGCACCGGCAGGTAGGCAAGGCCCGGCAGCACGAAGCCGTCCTCGCGCGCGCCGAAGAGCGCATTCAGGCCCGCGAGCAGCTCCGGCGTCGAGCGCTGGTTCTCGGTCAGCGAGCGCAGCGCGTGCGCGCGCGAACGCGCCTGCAGGTAGGTGTGCAGGTCGGCGTGGCGGAAGCTGTAGATCGCCTGCTTGGGGTCGCCGAGCAGGAAGAGCGGCAGCCCGGCCTGCCCGTGCAGCGCGTCGAAGATCGCCCACTGCAGCGGGTCGGTGTCCTGGAACTCGTCGATCAGTGCCACCGGCCAGCGCGTGCGCAGCGCGGTGGCGAGCGCCGCGCCGCCGGGGGCGTGCAGGCGCTCGTGCAGGTCGTGCAGCAGGTCGTCGAAGGCGAGCACGCGCTGTTCGCGCTTGCGCGCGCGCAGCGCCGGCGGCCCGTCTTCGAGCAGCGCGCGCAGCAGCGCGAGACGCTGGCTATCGAGCGAATCCGCATGCTGCCCGGCAAGCGCCAGCAGTTCCTCGGCGGCGTCGAAAAAAGGGTGCGGATTGACCGGAGCCTGGTTCTTCTTCGGCTCGAGCTTGCGGCGCGTCAGCAGATCGAGCTTGGGCAGACCGAAGTCGGCGAGCATCGGGTCGGCTGCGGTGAAGAGCTGGCGCCAGCTCTGGCCAGCCGCTGCCGGCGCGCCGGGGCGATAGGTGTTGCCGTTCAGCCGCGGCCGCGCGTCCTCGACGAGGGCGACGATGTGCTCGCCCTCGGCGGCCCACATCGCCTGCAGCCAGGTGAAGCGCTCGTGCAGGCGCGCGAGGTCAACGGGTTGCGGCAGCGTATCGGGCCAGCGCATGCGCGAGAGCGGGCGCGCGACGCGGCGCCGCAGCAGTTGTGCCCAGCGCGCCGGCGTGTCCTTGCGGCGCACAAGGTGTGCGGCCAGTGCCGGCGACAGTCCTGTGCCGGCGTTGCTCGTCGCGCCGACGAGCTCACGGCGCCAGAAGTCGTTGACCACCTGCTCGAGAAGCTCGGAGTCGTCGGGGGCGAGCTCGCTTTGCATCGGCAGCGCGGCGGCGAAGGGCGCCTCGGCGAGCGCGCGCTGACAGAAGCTGTGGATCGTGAAGATCGAGGCCTCGTCGAAGGTCTGCAGCGCAAGCCGCAGGCGCTGGCGCATCTGCGCGTCGTCGGCGCCGCGCGCGCGCAGCGCCCGCAGCAGTTCGGGAACGAAGGGATCGGGCGTGGCCGCGCCGCCTTCGAGCGCGTCCAGCACGTCGGCCAGGCGCGCGCGTACGCGTTCGCGCAGCTCGGCAGTCGCCGCGTTCGTGAAGGTGACGACGAGGATCTGCGGCAGCGCGAGCCCCTGTTCGAGCAGCAGCCGCAGCACGAGGCCGCACAGGTTCCAGGTCTTGCCGGTGCCCGCGGAGGCCTCGATCAGTGTCGTGCCGACGAGTTCGTCGTTGAAGACGTCGAGCGGCTGCGGCTTCATGCCGGCTCCTCTTCTTCGTCTTCTTCGTCTTCTTCGATGTGCGCGCGCAGCGGCCCGAAGATCGCGTTCGCGGTTTCCTCGAAGGCCTCGTCCAGCGGGTCGACGCAGCCGCGCAGCGCGAGCCGGTGCGCGGCCTCCTGGGACTCGCCGCGCGCATCGGGTCCACTCGGAGCCCAGACCCGCTGCGCGCCCACGATGTCGCCGTCCCTCTCGACGTAAGCCCAGGCGCTGCGGGGGTAGAAGTGCAGCGGTTCGGTGAGACCCTGGCGATAGAGACGCAGCAGCGCGCCGAGCTGCGCCTCGGCGTCAGCGACGGGCCTGAGCGCGAGCGTCTGGTCCAGCGCCAGCCAGCGCGTGCGCATCGCCACACCCTCGGGCGCGGCGGCGCACAGGGCCAGGTGCTGGACCCAGGCTTCGAGCCGGTCGCGCGGATGCAGCTCGCGTGCACGCCAGCGCGTCTGGCCTTCGCCGCGCAGACCGGAGAGGGTGATCGCCAGCGTCCAGCGCTCGCCATCGAGATCGAAGTCCAGTTCGACGAGGCGCGGAGGCAGCGGCGGCTCGGCGGTGGCCTCGCGCACCCGAGCGGCGAAGTGCAGCAGCGGCGGCAAGGCCTGCTCGAGCTGCACGAGGCCGATCGCCCCCGCCGGCCAGTCGGTGCCCGCCTGCGCCAGGCGCAGCGCCTGCTCGCGGTCGGCGCCGGCCAGCAGCGCCGGCAGCAGGCGCTCGGTCAGCGTGCGCTCGGCGGATCCGTCGGCGTGCAGGGGGTCCTCGTCGTCGAGCTCGTCCTCGTCCCAGGCCAGCTCGATGCCCAGGCGCCGCCGCAGCAGCGCCGCGCAGGGTCGGCCAAGGAAGGCGACGAGCTGCTCGACGCTGAGCTTGCGCCACTCGGGACCGGGCGCCGGCAGCGGCGCGGCGAAGAAGGGCGCCTGCGCGGCGACATCGGGCAGCAGCGCGTCGTCGTCGCTTTCGTCGCCCTTCGCGTCTCTGTTTGCGTCCTTCCTTCCGTCCCTCCTTTCATCCCGCTCATGAGCTCGAGCGTCGCTCTTCGAAGGCGCACTCGTGATCGGGAGACTGCTGGCCTGCGCTTGGTCGCCGGTCTCCTGAGCAAGGGCCTCGCGCAGCGCCGCGGCCAGCGTCTCGTCGTGGCTGCGCAGGCGCGGGTCGCCGTCGACCTGGAAGGCGATGGGCGAGAAGGCCTGCAGCGGGTGTTCGACGACCAGGCGCGCGCGCGCGTGCTCCAGGCTCGCCCGCTCGCGCGGCTCGGACGCGATCGCCGGCACCAGCACGTCGAGCAGCTCGGCGACGACGGTGGACGACGGCAGCGGCGCGTTGTCGCGCACGCTGCGTCCCGTGTGGCTCAGGTGCAGGTGCGTGCGCGCGGCCAGCAGCAGATCGAGGAAGAGGTTGCGCTCGTCCAGGCGCCGCTGGCGGTCGCCGCGGCGGGGGCTCGCAGCCAGCAGGTCGAACTCGGCTGCGCGCGTCGGCCCGGGGAAGAGGCCATCGTCCAGCCCGAGCACCGCAACGACGCGGTAGGGCAGGCCGCGCAGGCTGCTCATTGCCGCGAAGGTGACGCTGCCGCTGGGCACCCCGCCGCGCGCCGGGTCGTCCAGGCGCTGCTGCAACGCCTGCCGCAGCACCGGCAGCGGCAGCGGCTCGTCGAGGCCGCCGCGCTGCATCTCGTCGGTCAGCTGTGCGATGGTGGCCTGCAGCTCGCGCAGTTCGGTGCGCTCGTCGTCGCGCGCGTCGATGAAGCGCTCGCAGGCCCCGAACAGGAGTGATGCCCAGGCCGCGGGCGGGTGCGCACGGCTCATCGCCGCGTGCGTCTGCTGCAGCGCGTCGACGAAGCTCCAGAGCCGCCCGAGCAGCTCGGCCTGGCTGCCGGGGATGTCGGCCGCGGGCAGCAAGCCGGCGAAGGGCTGCCCGGCCTGATCGGGCCGATCGGGCTGCGGCGGCAGCGCGTGGCCGAGGAAGAGCCGCGCGATGCCGTCGGCCAGCGTGTGGCGCTCGTCGGCCGGGACGCCGAAGCTGCCGCGGTGTGCGCCGTCCAGCCCCCAGTGCGTGCCCGCGGCGTGCAGCCAGGCGTGCACCTGCTCCAGGTCGGCGTCGTCCAGGCCGAAGCGCCGCGCGACCAACGGCTGCTGCAGCAGGCCGAAGACGGCGCTGGCCGGCACGCGCGAGCCCATCAGCGCCAGCAGCGCGAGCAGCGCGCGCGCCGGCGCGGCGACCTGGCTGCGCGCGCGGCCGGTGATCGTGAACGGGATCTGCCGCTCCTGCGGCACGCTGCCGAAGACAGCGTCGATGAGCGGCGCCGCGTCCTCGAGCTCGGGCAGCACGACGAGCACGTCGCCGGGCTGCAGCGTCGCATCCTCGGCGAAGAGTGCGAGCAGGCGATCGTGCAGCACCTCGAGCTCGCGCGTGCGCGAGTGGCAGACGTGCAGCTCGATGCTGCGGTCGCCGTCCGCAAGCGCGATGCTTCCCGGCTCGATCTCCTGCAGGTCCAGCAGCGCGTTCTGCACGTGCGCCAGCAGCGTGCCGCCTTCGCTTGAGCCTTCGCTTGGACGGTAGTCGCCGTCGTCGACGACGGCTTCGCCGGCCAGGTCGACCAGGCCGTCGACCAGCGCCTGCGTCTGCTTGCCCCAGGCCGCCAGCATCCGGTTGCCGACCTCATGGCCCGCTTCCTGCCCGCGCGCCGAGAGGTGCGCAAGCCGCCTGCGGTCGACGAGCTCGAACCAGTACTCACGGCAGGGGTTCACGATGTAGACGTCGACGTCGATCAGCGCCCCGAGCTGCGCGAGCAGCTGCTGGTGCAGCGGCGGCATCGCCGGCGGCGCAAAGACGTGCAGGCGCGGCGGCAGGCCCGCGGCGCGCACCGCAGCCGGGCCCGCGCGCTGCAGCGCTGCGACCAAGGCCGCCACCGGTTGTTGCTCGGGCAACGCCAGCTCCGCGGCCAGCCGGCGCCACAGCGCCGCCTGCCAGGCTTCGTCAGGGTGAGGTGTTGGCAGCGCCTGCCGGCCGGCGCTCCAGGCCTGCAGCCAGTCGGGGCGGTAGCTGGTGTACTGCTCGATCAGCGCGGCGACGGCCTGCGCGAGCTCCGCGCGCATCACGGGATCGGCCTGCGCGAGGTAGTGCGCAAGCCGCGGATGCGCGTCGACCCAGGCGCGGTCGCCGAAGGCGGCATAGATGCGCCAGGCGAGCACCGGCGCGGCCAGCGGCGACTCGGTCGGCGCCGAAGCGCCCTGTGTGGCGCCGTGGATGGCGACCAGCCGCCACAGCCACTGCGCGAGGAAGGGCAGGCGCAGGTTCGCGCACAGGCCGAACTCGCGTGCGACCGCAAGCTGCAGCCAGCGCCGCATCGCGGCACTCGGCACGACGACCTCGTCGACCGCGAAGGGATCGGTCGCCGGCGCCGCCAGCGCAGCCAGCAGCCGCTCGGCGAGAACCTCGATCCGGTTCGAGAAGTGCAGGTTCAGCATCGGGGCGTGGTGCTCGTCAGGACGGAGCGCACGGGCGGCCGGTTCCCGACCGCAGCGAGCGTGCCGACAGCATGCCGCAGCGGTGGCTCATGGAGTGAGCCAGGGCCGCTGCACGCGGCCAATCTTTTCTGGCGACGCCGTTGACGGCATCGCGGCAGCAAGCCGTGAGGATCACCCCGGCACCGCCTGACCGGCACAAGCCTGCCTGCGGCCGGGGCGCCGCTTCAAGGCTGCGGGCGTCCGGGGCCCTGCGTGCCCTGCGCGCGCGCCGACAGCCAGGCGTAGAGATCGACGATGTGCGCCTGCACGACCGGCTCGCCCTGCCAGGCGCGCATCGTCAGCGCGCCCTGCCGGCGCTGCTCGATGTCGCTGAGCAGCGCTTCGCGCGCCGCTCCCTCGGTGCGCGCGCCGGTCGTCGGGAAGGGCCAGTCGTAGCGGTTGAGGACGACGCTCACGAAGCGGCGCTGTCCCATCTCGCGCACGCGCGGCAGCAGATCCGGTGCGCCCCGGGTGCCCGTCGCATCGGTGCCGTGACAGGCCGCGCAACGCTCCTGGAAGACGCGCCACCCGGCGTAGAGCGAGCCCGGCGGCCGGGACTGCTCGGCCAGTTCCCTGGCGGCCTGGCGGTTCTGCCATTCGACGGCGCAGCCGCCGAGTGCGCCTGCGGCCGCCAGCGCGGCGAGGGCGGCGAGGGCGGCGCCCAGGGGTTTCGTCCTGCGCGCCGGATTCCGGGGGGTCGTCATCGTCGGGGTTCCTCCGCGAGCAACTGTAGCGCCGCCGTCGCTGCCGTCGTTGGCGACGCCGACGGCAGCGACGATCCCGCCGGTGCCCAGTTGCGGCGTTCTACGATGCGGCGATGTCGCCACGCGTGATCGTCTTCTGCGCCTGTGACCGCCACAACCTCGGCGACCTGCTCTTCCCGCACATCGCCGCGGCGCTGCTGCCGGGGCGGGAGATCGTCGTCGCCGGCCTGGTCGAGCGCGACCTGCGAGCTTTTGGCGGGCACGCGGTGCAGGCCTTGCACCGGCTGCGCGCCGACGACGGTGCGACGCTGCTGCACGCCGGCGGCGAGATCCTCGGCTGCAGCGCCTGGCAGGCCGCGGCGATGCTCTTGCCGCCCGAGCCGCCGCGCGCACTGCAGGCCACACTCGCCTATCTGGAGAAACACCCGGCCGAGCGCGAAGCCTACATGCGCGCGCGGCTGGGGACCGAGGCGCAGGCGCCGTATGTTGCCGCGCGCCACCGCCTGCCGGGTGTCGGGCGGATCGTCCACGCCGGTATCGGCGGCGTCGATCTCGATCGCGCCGAGCCGCGCTTTCGCGATGAGGTGCTGGCCGCGCTGCGCGAAGCCGATGTGGTTGCCGTGCGCGATGCGCGCACGCAGTCGCACCTGCTCGCTGCCGGCGTGCGCTGCAGCCTGCTGCCGGACCCCGCGGTGCTCATCGCCGAGCTCTTCGGCGAGCGCATCCACGCCAAGGCAGCGGGCGGGGAAATCGCCGCGCTGCGGCGTGCGTTCCCGCAGGGCTGGCTTGCGGTGCAGTGCAGTGCCGAATTCGGCGACGACGCGACGCTGTCGCTGCTCGCGGCCCGGCTCTCGCAGTTCATCGCCGGGACCGGGATCGGTGTCGCGCTCTTTCGCGCCGGTGCGGCGCCCTGGCACGACGATCTCGGGCTGCTGCAGCGCCTGGCGTCGCGCTTGCCGACGGGCCGGGCGCGGCTTGTCGAGTCGCTCGACATCTGGACGATCTGCGCGCTGCTGGCCGCAAGCCGCGGCTACTGCGGGAGCAGCCTGCATGGGCGCATCGTCGCCGCCGCGTTCGGACGTCCGGTGCTGAACCTGCGCGCGCCGAGCGCTGGTGGTGGGTCGGCGGCGAAAGTGCAGGCCTGTGCCGACACCTGGGAGGGCGTGCGCCGCGCGGCCGGCGTGCCCGCGGTCGTCGACGTCGAGGATCTCGCCGGCGGCCTGCGCGCCGCGCTTGCGCTCGATTCGCGCCGCCTGCAAGAAGAGGCGCGGATGCTCGCCGCGCGCTATCGCGCGGGCTTCGACGCGCTCACGGCGCTCATGGCATGACCACCGTGCGCGACTGCTCGCGCAGGTAGAGCGGCAGGTAGTAGAAGCTCGCGATCGCCTTGCCGGTGGAGCCGGAGCCCTTCCAGCCGCCGAAGGGCTGGTAGCCGGGCCAGGCGCCGGTGGTCGCACCCTGGGCGCGGTTGGCGTAGGTGACGCCGGCCTCGATGTGATCGTGGAACCAGGCGACCTCGTCGGCGCCGCCGTAGAAGCCGGCGGTCAGGCCCACATCGCTGTCGTTGGCAAGCGTCATCGCTTCCTCGCGCGAATCGACGCGCTGCAGCATCAGGAGCGGGAGGAAGAGCTCCTGGCGCCATAGCGGATGCGCTGCCGGCGCCTCGACCAGCGTCGGGGCGGCAAAGTGGCCGTGCGCCTGCTCGCCTTCGGTCAGCCGCGTGCCGCCGGCCAGCAGCGTGGCGCCGCCCGCCTGCAACTGCTGCACGCTGCGCGTGAAGCGCTCGCGCGCCGCGGCGTGGTTGACCGGGCCCATCCAGTGGCGCTGCTCGGTCGGGTCGCCGACGGACAGCGCGCGCGTCTGCGCCTGCAGCCGCTCGATCAGTGGGTCGGCAACCGCGCGGTGGACGTAGAGGCGCGAGAGCGCCGAGCACTTCTGCCCCGAGAGGCCGTAGGCCGAGCGCACGATGCCGGCGGCAGCGACGTCCAGATCCGCGCGCTCGGTGACGATGCAGGGATTCTTGCCGCCCATCTCGGCGATGCAGGGGCGCGGCCAGCGCCCGCCCACGCACTGCGCCAGCAGGCCGCGGCCGACCGCGACCGAACCGGTGAAGGTGATCCCGGCCACATCCGGGTGCGCGGCAAGCGCCGAGCCCAGTTCGTGCGTGTCGCTGTGCAGCCACTGGAAGACGCCGCTCGGCACCCCGGCGTCGCGCAGGCAGTCGGCGAGCAGCCGGCCGCCCCAGGGCGTGTGCGGCGAACCCTTGGCGATGACGACGTTGCCGGTGACGAGCGCGGCCGCGGTCGGGCCGCCCATCAGCGCCAGCGGGTAGTTGAAGGGCGCGATCACGAGCCACACGCCGTAGGGGCGCAGCACCGAGCGGTTGGTCGCGCGCACGCCGACGAGCGGGTCGTCGGGCAAGGGCACGTCGAAGCCCTGCGCGCGATCGAAGTCGTCGGCGTACTGGCGGAAGAAGTCGACCGTCTCCTGCGCCTCGCCGATCGCCTCCATGCGGTTCTTGCCGACTTCGAGCGCGAGGGCCGCGGCGATCGCATAGACGCGTTGCTGCATCAGCTCGGCCACGCGGCGCAGCAGCGCGACGCGCTCGGCCATCGGCGTGGCGCGCCAGGCGGGATACGCCTGGCGCGCGGCCTGCAGCGCGCGTTCGATGTCGTCGGCTTGCGCGATCGCGAAGTGGCCGAGTTCGAGCCGCGTGTCGATCGGCGAGACGAGCCGCTGCGTGCGGCGGCGGGACACATCCTGCCCCTCCAGGAAGAGCCCGTGCGTGGCGCCGAGTCCGCCGCGCAGCTGGATGAGCGCGGCGTCGAAGGCCTCGTGCATCGAGGCCGGCGGATCGAACATGCTGGCGTAGGTCAGGCGAAAGCTCATCGCATGGTTCCTGTTCGAGAGGTGTCGCTGCGGCGTGCTGCCGTGCTGCGTCGCCGAATGCCGGCCTCGAGCATCAGCCGATGAAGCTCACCGCGGCATCCAGATCGACCCGGTCGGTGCAGGTCCGGTTGGCGGGGGCCTCGGGGTCCGCGTATCCGATCGACATGCCAAAGAGGATGCCGACCTCCTCGGGCAGATCGAGCACGCGCCGGGCCGGGTCCGGGTACATGCCGAGCGCCCCCTGGAAGCAGCTCGCGATCCCGCGCTCGGCCAGCAGCAAGGCGACCGCCTGCGCGAAGATGCCCAGGTCCACGGCACCGACCATGCCGAGATAGCGCTGCATCGTGAAGAAGACGGCGTGCGGCGCGCCGAAGAAACCCCAGTTGCGCAGCAGCGAGCGCTGGCGTGCAGCGCGGTCGTGGCGGTCGACGCCGGTCGTCCCGTAGAGCGCGGCGGCGGCGCCGAACTGGCGTTCGCGGTGCTCGCCGACGAACTTGACGTCCCACTCGAAGTCGGAATTCGGCGGGCGGCCGCTGCTGGCCTCCGCGATCAGAGTGCGGCTCAGCTCGTCCTTCTGCGCGCCGGAGACGACGTAGGCGCGCCAGGGCTGGGTGTTGCAGTTGGAAGGGACGTGCCGCGCGAGGCCGAAGACCTCTTCGAGCACGGCGCGGGGCACGGGCGTGGGCAGGAAGGCGCGGGTCGAGCGCCGCGCCTGCAGCGCCTCGGTGACGGTGAGCTTGGGACTGGACATCGTGCTGGGGCGGCACAGGGGTTTCGGGGACGACCCATTGTCCAGCAGACCCCGGAACGGCGCCTCATGTGTCGCTGAGGCCTTCCCAAGCGGAGTCGGGAGGTCATTGCAATGTTCGACGGGATCTGGACGGGCTGTCCGGAATGCGGAGGGAGGCGACGCCAGCCACCGTCGGCGGTTGGCGTCGCCGAGCACGGGGCATGGTCGTCCGTGCGGGGGGTCGCGCGCTTTGGCAAGGCCGATTACAATTTCGTCAACCCGCAAGGGGTTACTCATCTGCTGGTTGGAGAGGACGCCATGCCCGACGACGCCCTGTTCCAATTGGGGATAGTTTCAGTCCGTCTGAACCGCTCCCAAACGGAATGCTCGATTCGCGCCGCTTCGATGACATCGAAGCGCGAGCGAAGTCCGTTGCTGCGCGCGCGCCTGGTTTCGCGCTGAACGCAGCCCCTCTCCGCAGCATTTCCGTTCTCCCTCTCCGTTCGTCTTTGCATTGAGCCTGCCTTGAAGGGCAGGGCGGCCCAGCCTCGGCGCGCCGTGTGACTCGTTTCGACCCTGCGCCGGTTGCCGGTGCGGTGGCTTGTGTCCATTGCGAGGCCTGTCGCGAGGCTTCATTGCGAGATTTATTGCGAGCGATGACCCAGAACCCGATTCAGACGCCGTACTACCTGATCGACAAGTCGCGCCTGCTGGAGAACCTGCAGCGGATGCAGCAGCTGCGTCGTGCCTCGGGGGCCAAGCTCGTGCTCGCGCTCAAGTGCTTCGCGACCTGGTCGGTGTTCGACCTGATGCGCGAGTTCATGGACGGCACGACTTCGTCCTCGCTCTACGAGGTGCGCCTTGGCCGCGAGAAGTTCGGCGGCGAGACGCACGCCTACAGCGTCGGCTACGCCGCGCACGAGTTCGACGAAGTCGTCGCGCACGCCGACAAGATCATCTTCAACAGCCTCTCGCAGTTCGAGCGCTTCGCGCCGCGCACCGGCGGCAAGCCCCTGGGCCTGCGGCTCAACCCCGGGATCTCCTCGTCGGACTTCGACCTCGCGGATCCGGCGCGACCCTTCAGCCGTCTGGGCGAGATCGACCCAGCGCGCGTCGAGTCGGTGGTGGATCGGCTCGACGGCTTCATGATCCACAACAACTGCGAGAACAGCGATTTCGCGCGCTTCGACGCGATGCTCTCGCAGATCGAGGACCGTTTCGCGCCGCTCTTCGCACGGGTGCGCTGGGTGAGCCTGGGCGGCGGCATCCAGTTCACCGATCCGGATTACCCGCTCGATGCGCTCGCGGCCCGCCTGCGCGCCTTTGCCGACCGGCACGAGGTGCAGGTCTACCTCGAGCCCGGCGAGGCCGCGGTGCGCGACGCGGCGACGCTCGAGACCTCGGTGCTCGACGTCCTCTTCAACGGCAAGCCGCTGGCCGTCGTCGACGCCTCGACCGAGGCGCACATGCTGGACCTGCTGATCTACCGCGAGAGCGCGCAGGTGCGACCCGACGAGGGGCCGCACCGCTACCTCGTCTGCGGCCGTTCGTGCCTGGCCGGCGACGTCTTCGGCGAATTCTCGTTTCCCGAACCCTTGCAGGTCGGCAGCCGGATCTCCTTCGGGCAGGCGGCCGCCTACACCATGGTCAAGAAGAACTGGTTCAACGGCTTGACCATGCCTTCGATCGTCGTGCGCGAGCAGGACGGCAGTGAGCACCTGGTCCGGCAGTTCGGCTTCCAGGACTACGTGAACAGCCTGTCTTGACGCAGGCCGCATTGCAGGAGTGAAGAGACCATGAAGCGAAACATCCTGATCGTTGGCGCCGGTGGGGTCGCCCATGTCGCAGCCCACAAGCTGGCGGCCAACAGTGCCGGCCTCGGCGAGATCCACATCGCCACGCGCTCGGTCGCGAAGGCGGACGCGATCGTCGCGTCGATCCGCGGCAAGGGTGGGCGTTACCCCCCGGCCGTGCTGCGCACGCACGCGCTCGACGCGATGGACGTCGCCGCCACCGAGGCGCTGATCCGCAAGACCCGCGCGAGCATCGTGCTGAACCTCGGTTCGGCCTTCGTCAACATGTCGGTGCTGCAGGCCTGCATCCACACCGGCGCGGCCTACATCGACACCGCGATCCACGAGGATCCGGCGCGCGTGTGCGAGCCTCCGCCCTGGTACGCGAACTACGAATGGAAGCGGCGCGAGGCCTGCGAGAAGGCGGGCGTGACCGCGGTGCTCGGCGCCGGCTTCGACCCGGGCGTCGTCAATGCCTACGCACGCCTGGCGGTCGACGAATTCTTCGACCGCGTCGATTCGATCGACATCATCGACATCAACGCCGGTCGCCACGGGCGCTACTTCGCGACCAACTTCGACCCCGAGGTCAACTTCCGCGAGTTCACCGGAACGGTGTGGTCGTGGGAGGGCGGCAAGTGGGTCGCCGGACGCATGTTCGAGCGTCGGCACGAGTGGGATCTGCCCGTCGTCGGCAAGCAGACCGCCTACCTGACCGGCCACGACGAGCTGCACTCGCTCTCGCAGCACCTGGACGTGCCCGACATCCGCTTCTGGATGGGTTTCGGCGAGCACTACATCAACGTGTTCACGGTGCTGAACAACCTGGGCCTGCTCTCGGAGAAGCCGGTGCGCACCGCCGAAGGGCTCGAGGTCGTTCCGTTGAAGGTCGTGAAGGCCGTGCTGCCGGACCCGGCTTCGCTGGCGCCGACCTACAAGGGCAAGACCTGCATCGGCAACCTCGTGCGCGGCACGCAGAACGGCAAGCCGCGCGAGGTCTTCATCTACAACATCGCCGACCATGTCGAGAGCTACCGGGACGTCGGCAGCCAGGCGATCGCCTACACCGCCGGTGTGCCGGCGGCGACGGCCGCGCTGCTGATCGCCGACGGAACCTGGGACGTGCGCCGGATGGTCAACGTCGAACAGCTTCCGGCCCGACCCTTCCTCGAGCTGATGGCCGAGCTCGGGCTCGAGACCTGGGTGCGCGAAGGCAAGCGCGACATGCCGGTTGCGGTGCCGCAGGCCGCACAGGCAGCGATCGCCTGAACGACCTGGGATGCCGCGGGCCGAGGACCAGGCAGGGCCCGGCCCGCAGCCGCGTCACCCGGCGCGGCGCGTGACAGCGATCGCTCAGCCGCGCCAGATCCGCGTCGCGGTGAGCATGCCGGCCCAGGCGGCGAGCAACGAGCCGAAGAGGTGGGCGGCGATCGCCAGCAGCGCGGTCGCGTGGCGCCCGTCCAGCAGCAGGCGCAGCACCTCGGCGGAGAAGGTCGAGAAGGTCGTGAGGCCACCGAGGAAACCGGTGATCACGAAGAGGCGCCATGTCGGCGGCAGGTTCGCGTGCTGCATGAAGAACACGATCGCCAGGCCGACCAGATAGCCGCCGATCAGGTTGGCGGCGAGCGTGCCCGGCGGCACGCTCGGCAGCAGTCCGTTGAGCCAGAGGCCGAGCAGCCAGCGCAGCACCGCGCCGAGCGCCGCGCCCAGGCCGATCGCGAGCACGGCGCCGGTCATCGCTGCTCGTCGGTTGCGGATCCTCGCGCCGCGGGCCAGCCCCGGCGTTGCCGCTGCGTCCCGCTCAGGCGGCTTTCTTCAGATAGGTCTCGGCCAGGCGCACCCAGTAGCTTGCGCCGGTGGGCAGCACGGCGTCGTTGAAGTCGTATCCGGGGTTGTGCACCATGCAGCCGCCTTCGCTGCCTTCGCCGTTGCCGATGAAGACGTAGCAGCCGGGAACCTTCTCGAGGAAGAAGGCGAAGTCCTCGCTGCCGGTCACGGGTTCATTGATCGGCAGCAGCCCGTCCTCGCCGAGCCAGTCGCGAACGACCTGCTTGCAGAACTCGGTGTGCTTGGGGTCGTTCTGCAGCACCGGATAGCGGCGCTGGTAGTCGATCTCGACGCTGGCGCCGAACGACGCTGCCTGCGCCCTGGCGATCTCGGGGATGCGCTTCTCGAGCAGGTCGCGGACGTCGGGCCGGAAGGCGCGGACCGAGAGGCGCAGCTCGGCGGTCTCGGGGATGACGTTGGGCGCCTCGCCGGCATGGAAAGCGCCGACGGTGACGATGCCCATCTCGAGCGGGGGCACGTTGCGGCTGACCACGGTCTGCAGCGCCATCACGATCGACGAGGCCGCGACCACCGGGTCGACGGCGGCGCTGGGCATGGCGCCATGACCGCCCTGGCCCCGTACCGTGATGATGACGGTGTCGGAACTGGACATCGCGAAGCCGGGCACCGCGACGAACTTGCCTGCGGGCTTGCCCGGCATGTTGTGCATGCCGAACATCGCCTCGCAGGGGAAGAGTTCGAGGAAGCCGTCCTCGAGCATCTTGCGCGCGCCGGCCTGCCCTTCCTCGGCCGGCTGGAAGACCAGGTGCAGGATGCCGTCGAAGTTGCGCGTGGCCGCGAAGTGGCGCGCGGCGGCCAGCAGCATCGCGGTGTGGCCGTCGTGCCCGCAGGCGTGCATCTTGCCGAACACCTTGCTCGCCCAGGGCTTGCCGCTGGTCTCGGCGATCGGCAGCGCGTCCATGTCGGCGCGCAGCCCGATGCGGCGCGTCGAGCTGCCCGCCTTCAGCGTGCCGACGACGCCAGTCCCGCCCAGACCCCGGTGCACCTCGTAACCCCAGCGCTGCAGGCGCTCGGCAACGAGATCGGCGGTCGCGTGCTCCTCGTAGGCGAGTTCGGGGTTGCTGTGAATCTGGCGCCGGATCGCGACCATCTCGTCTTCGTGGGCGCGGATCTCGTCGAGCGCGGGCAGGGGCAGGGGGGCATTCATGAAAGGATGTCTCCGGTGGGGATGGGACGTCGTTGCGTCTGGAGCTGCGATGCTAGCGCCGCGTTCGCGAGGCTGGGTGCTCTTGCTACGATCCCCGCCTTTTCGGGCCGTGACGGCCCGGTGGACAAGGCGCACGAGCGGGAGCAGGCGATGGCAATGGACGTGGTCGACTACGAGATCAAGGGCGCGGAGATGCAGTTCGTCGAGGTCGAGCTCGACCCCGGCGAGGCGGCCATCGGCGAGGCCGGCAGCATGATGTTCATGGACGCCGGCATCGGCATGGACACCGTCTTCGGCGACGGCTCGGCGCAGCAGGGCGGCTTCTTCGGCAAGCTGCTGGGCGCGGGCAAGCGCCTGGTGACGGGGGAGTCGCTCTTCACCACCGTGTACTCGAACAACGCGCGCCAGAAGCAGCGCGTGGCCTTCGCCGCGCCCTACCCGGGCAAGATCCTGGCGATGGACCTGCGCCGCCTGGGCGGCACGCTGATCTGCCAGAAGGACGCCTTCCTCTGCGCCGCGCGCGGCGTGCAGCTGGGCATCGCCCTGCAGCAGAAGCTCTCGGTGGGCTTCTTCGGCGGCGAGGGCTTCATCATGCAGCGGCTGGACGGCGACGGCATGGCCTTCGTGCACGCCGGCGGCACGCTGCTCGAGCGCGAGCTGCAGCCCGGCCAGACGCTGCTGGTCGACACCGGCTGCGTGGTCGCCTACACGCCCAACGTGAACTTCGAGATCCAGTACGTCGGCAAGATCAAGACCGCGCTCTTCGGCGGCGAAGGCCTCTTCTTCGCCAAGATGACCGGCCCGGGCCACGTCTGGCTGCAGAGCCTGCCCTTCTCGCGCCTGGCCTCGCGCGTCTTCGCCGCGGCGCCGCAGCGCGGCGGCTCGCGCGAGGAGGGCTCGGTGCTCGGCGGCCTGGCCGGCGGCGGACTGCTCGGCGGCCTGCTGATGGGCGACGACGAGTGAGGCCGCGCGGCCGCTGAGCGTCCGCCTGGCGAGCACGGATGCGCGACATGCTGGACGCGAGCTGGCGCGCGGCCGCCTACTGCTGGCATCCTCTGGCCCTGCTGTGGGGCCTGCTGCCGCTGGCGCTGGCCGGAGGCGGGGTGTTCGGGTTCGAGCGCATCGGCTGGGAGCCGGCACTGGCCACGGCGAAGGGCGTGCTCGAGCACAACGAGCTCCTCGGCGCACTCTTCGAATGGCTGCAGGATCTCGGTGCGCCGAATCTGCGCCCGCTGCTGGCACCGATGCTGGTGCTGGCGCTCATCGTGCCGGTCGTCGTGCTGGCGACGCTGCTGCTCGTGACCTGGCTGCTCTCGCCGTCGATGGTGCGCCTGGTGGCACGCCGCCGGTTCCCCGACCTGCGGGCCGATCCGGGTGCTCCCGGAGGCTGGGGTACTTCTGCCTGGGCGCTGCTGTGTGCGCTGGCCGCTGCGGCTGCGCTCGTCGTCGGCATGCCGCTGTGGTTGCTGCCGCCGCTCGTCCTGGTGCTGCCGCCGCTCGTCTGGGGTTGGCTCTGCTACCGCGTGTTCGCGTTCGAGGCGCTGGCCTGGCACGCCGGAACGGCCGAGCGGCGCTACCTGCTTCATCGTCACCGCTGGGCGCTCCGGCTGGCCGCACTGCTGTTCGGGATCCTGTGCGCGCTGCCGATGCTGCTGGGGGCGGTGGGGGCGCTCGGCACGGCCGGGACGATGCACGAGGGGCTGCACGAATCCCTGCCTCGTTCGTTGCAGCTTGCGCTGCTGGCCGCGCTTGCGCCCCCCTTGCCGACATCCTTGCTGGCGCCGCTGCTGGTGTGGCTCTACACGATCGTCTTTGCGTTCGCGACGCTGTGGTTCACCCATTTCCTGCTGGCGGCGCTGGAACGGCTGCGCCGCGACCTCGCCCCGCCAGCTCCTGAGACCGAAAGCCCATCCACCCCATGACTACGCCCGCCTTCGGCCTGATCATCATCGGCGACGAGATCCTCTCGGGCAAGCGCCAGGACAAGCATCTGCAGAAGGTCATCGAACTGCTCGATGCGCGCGGCCTGATGCTCGCCTGGGCGCGCTACGTCGGCGACGAGCGGACGCGGATCACCGCTGCGCTGCGCGAGGCCTTTGCCAGCGGCGACATCGTCTTCTGCTGCGGCGGCATCGGCGCGACGCCCGATGATCACACGCGGCAGTGTGCCGCCGCGGCGCTGCAGCGGCCGCTCGAACTGCACCCAGAGGCGCGCCGATTGATCGAGGAGCGCATGCAGGACGTCGCGCGCGAGCAGGGCCTGCCCTATGAGCCCGACCGACCCGACAACGTGCAACGCCTGCAGATGGGCGTGTTTCCGCAGGGTGCGACCCTGATCCCGAACCCGTACAACAAGATCCCGGGCTTCTCGGTCGGCGACGTGCACTTCATGCCCGGCTTCCCGGTGATGGCGCACCCGATGATCGAGAGCCTGCTCGACGGCCGCTACGCGGCGCTGCACGGCAGCGGGGCAATCTCGGAGCGCTCGATCATCGTCTACGAGGGGATGGAGGCTGCGCTGACGCCGCTGATGGAGCAGGTCGAAGCGCGCCACCCCGGGATCAAGGTCTTCAGCCTGCCCAGCGTCGACCACCCGGTGCATGGCCGGCACATCGAGCTGGGGGTCAAGGGCAGGGGCCAGGCGCTTGCCGCGGCCTGGAACGAGCTGCGCGAAGGCCTGCTGAGCCAAGGTGCCAAATTGGGCACCGAGGCGGCGCGCGGCCCCGACGCCGCCTGATCGAAAATGCACCGCCGCGCATCCCGCGTCCCCGACTTCGTGTGCGGCGGACGAGGCGAGCATGGCCGGTCGTGCCCAGGGCATGCGGCGCGCTTGCAGAGCGTGCAAAACGAGAACCTACACAACCCAAACCTTGCGGCCCTCGCGTGCCGCTATCCGCTAGGAGAGCCTCGATGGCCAAGAGCATTGCCGACGTCATGAACATGGTGCAGGAGAACGAGGTGCGCTTCGTCGACCTGCGCTTCACCGACACGCGCGGCAAGGAACATCACATCACCGTCCCGGTCTCGCACTTCGACGAGGACAAGTTCACGAGCGGCCACGCCTTCGATGGCTCGTCGATCGCCGGCTGGAAGGGCATCGAGGCCTCGGACATGCTGCTGATGCCCGACCCCGACACCGCGAACATCGATCCCTTCTTCGACGAACCGACGCTGATCCTGAGCTGCGACGTCGTCGAGCCCGGCGACGGCAAGCCCTACGAGCGCGACCCGCGCAGCCTGGCCAAGCGCGCCGAGGCCTACCTGCGCAGCAGCGGCATCGGCGACGCGGCCTACTTCGGACCCGAACCCGAGTTCTTCATTTTCGACCAGGTGCAGTGGAACATCGACATGTCGGGCTGCTTCGTCTCGATCGGCTCGAACGAGGCGCCCTGGAGCAGCGGCGCGGCCGTCGAGGGCGGCAACCTCGGTCACCGGCCGGGGGTCAAGGGCGGCTACCTGCCGGTGCCACCGGTCGACGGTTTCCAGGACATCCGCTCCGAGATGTGCCTCGTGCTCGAGGCGCTGGGCGTCCCGGTCGAGGTGCATCACCACGAGGTCGGCGGCCAGGGGCAGAACGAGATCGGCACGCGCTTCAGCACGCTGGTGCAGCGCGCCGACTGGCTGCAGCTGCAGAAGTACGTGATCCACAACGTCGCGCACAGCTACGGCAAGACCGCCACCTTCATGCCCAAGCCGGTGGTCGGCGACGCCGGCAGCGGCATGCACGTGCACCAGTCGGTGTGGAAGGACGGGCGCAATCTCTTCGCCGGGGACGGCTATGGCGGGCTCTCCGAGTTCGGCCTGTTCTACATCGGCGGCCTCATCAAGCACGCGCGGGCGCTCAACGCGATCACCAATCCCGGTACCAACAGCTACAAGCGCCTGGTGCCGGGATTCGAGGCCCCGGTCAAGCTCGCCTACTCGGCGCGCAACCGCTCCGCGGCGATCCGCATCCCCTATGCCGCGAGCCCCAAGGGCCGGCGTGTCGAGGCCCGCTTCCCCGATCCGCTGTGCAACCCGTATCTCGGCTTTGCCGCGCTGCTGATGGCCGGGCTCGACGGGGTCGAGAACCGCATCCACCCGGGCGACGCAGCGACCAAGGACCTCTACCACCTGCCGCCGGAAGAGGACGCGAAGATCCCGACGATCTGCCAGAGTCTGGAGGAGGCGCTGGAGCACCTGGATGCCGATCGCGCCTTCCTGACCAAGGGCGGTGTCTTCAGCGACACCTATATCGACGCCTACCTCGAGCTCAAGCGCCAGGAGGTGAGCCGGATGCGGATGACGACGCACCCGCTCGAGTTCGAGATGTATTACAGCCTCTGACCGCAGCACGGACCGGCGGCGCCCCATCGTCCCCAGGACGCGCGGCCCTGCGTTCGGGGGGCGGGTTCTCTCGCCTGGGCAGCTCGGGCGCGGGCCCTATACTGCGGCGCGCCGGACCCAGCAGGGTCAGCGGGTGCGGCGTCGGCGCCGATGCGAGAGCCGATGCGCGCATGACCGCTGCCCGGATGGTCGACGCTGCTGCGGCAGCGCCGCTGCCGGACGGGTCTGGCGATCCTCGAACCAGACAGGAGACACCTCATGCCTCGTGCACGCATTCGCGTCCTGGCGGCCGGACTGGCCAGCGTGGCGCTGATCGCGTTCGCTGCCCCCGCCGCGGCGCAGCAGAAGTTCATCAACGTCCTGACCGGCGGTCAGAGCGGCGTCTACTACCCGCTGGGGGTGGCGCTCGGTCAGATCTACACCAAGGCCATCCCTGACGCGAAGACCAGCGTGCAGGCGACCAAGGCCTCGGTCGAGAACCTCAACCTGATCCAGGCCGGGCGCGGCGAGATCGCGTTCACGCTCGGCGACTCGCTCTCCGACGCCTGGAAGGGCGTCGAGGAGGCCGGCTTCAAGGCGCCGCTCAAGAGCCTGCGCGCGGTGGCCGGGATCTACCCGAACTACATCCAGATCGTCGCCAGCGCCGATTCGGGCATCAAGACGCTGGCCGACCTCAAGGGCAAGCGCATCTCGGTGGGGGCGCCGCGCTCGGGCACCGAGCTCAACGCGCGCGCGATCCTCAAGGCCGCGGGGCTGAGCTACGCCGACTTCTCCAAGGTCGAGTACCTGCCATTCGGCGAGTCGGTCGAACTGATGAAGAACCGCCAGCTCGACGTCACGCTGCAGTCGGCGGGCCTGGGCGTCGCGTCGATCCGTGACCTCTCGACCTCGGTGCCGATCAACGTCGTCGCGGTGCCGGCGGACGTCGTCGGCAAGATCGGCGACCCGGCCTACCAGGCCGCGACGATCCCGGCCAACACCTACACCGGCCAGGCGCAGGACGTGCCGACGGTTGCGGTGCGCAACTTCCTCGTCACCGGCGAGAAGGTCCCGGCCGACACCGTCTACGCGATGACCAAGGCCTTGTTCGACAACCTCGACCAGATGGTCGCGGCGCACGCGGCGGCCAAGGCGATCCGTGCCGAGGATGCGCCCAAGGCCACGCCGGTGCCGCTGCACCCCGGTGCCGAGCGCTACTACCGCGAGGCCGGGCTGCTGAAGTGAGGAGGCGCAATGAGCCGTAAGGGCTCCGCTGCCGATGGCACAGCCTGCGCTGTGCCATTTTCGTTCTCCGACCGGCCCGAGGTCCCGCCACGATGAGCGCTATCGTTCCTGATGCCGACGCCGACCTGCAGCACGGCAGCGCAGCGCTGCCGCGCATGGTCTTCTGGATCGCGGTCGCGTTCTCGAGCTTCCAGGTCATCACCGCGGCCTTCAGCCCGGTGTCCAGCAGCGTCGTGCGCGCGGTGCACGTCGGCTTCCTGCTCCTGATGACCTTTCTTCTGATGCCGCCGCTGTCGCGGCGCTGGCTGGGCTGGTTGCTCGGCGGCGTCGGCTTCGTCTTCGGACTCTACCACTGGGTCTTCGAGGCCGACCTGGTGCAGCGTGCCGGCGAGCTGACGAACTGGGACATGGTCGTGGGCATCGTCACGATCGCGCTTGTGTTCGAAGCCGCGCGCCGCGTCATGGGCATCGCGCTGCCGCTGATCTGCGCGGTCTTCCTGCTCTACGGGCTCTTCGGTGAGCACCTGCCGGGGACGCTCGCGCACCGCGGCTACGGCCTGGATCAGGTGATCGGGCAGCTCGGCTTCGGCACCGAAGGCATCTACGGCACGCCGACCTACGTCTCGAGCTCGTACATCTTCCTCTTCATCCTCTTCGGCTCCTTCCTCGAGCAGGCGGGGATGATCACGCTCTTCACCGACTTCGCGCTCGGCCTCTTCGGGCATCGGCAGGGCGGGCCGGCGAAGGTGTCGGTCGTCTCGTCGGCGCTGATGGGGACGATCAATGGCTCGGGCGTTGCCAACGTGGTGACGACCGGGCAGTTCACGATCCCGCTGATGAAGCGCTTCGGCTACAAGCCGGCGTTCGCCGGCGGCGTCGAGGCCACCGCGAGCATGGGCGGCCAGATCATGCCGCCGGTGATGGGGGCGGTGGCCTTCATCATGGCCGAGACCATCAACATCCCCTACGTGGAGATCTGCAAGGCGGCACTCGTGCCGGCGCTGCTGTACTTCTTCACCGCCTTCGTGATGGTCCATCTCGAGGCCGGTCGCGCGGGCTTGCTCGGCATGCCCAAGGACGAATGCCCCGATCCCTGGCGCGCGGTGCGGCAGCGCTGGTACCTGGTGCTGCCCCTCATGGTGCTCGTGTTCCTGCTCTTCTCGGGCTACACGCCGCTGTTCTCGGGCATGGTGTCGCTGGCGCTCACGGTCGTGCTGATCTTCGGCTTCGCGATCGCGTCGCGCTTTGGCTCGATCGGCATCCGCATCCTCTTCTGGATCGTGATCGGCGCGGCCAGCTCGGCCTTCTTCGAGTACGGCATCGGCGCGATCGTCGCGCTCGTTGCCGTGATGGTGCTGGTGCTGGTCGTGGCCAAGGGCGGGCGCGCGACGCTGTCGCAGGCGCTCGATGCGCTGGCCGACGGCGCGCGCCATGCGCTGCCGGTGGGCGTGGCCTGCGCGCTCGTCGGCGTGATCATCGGCATCCTCACCCTCACCGGTGCCGCGACGAGCTTCGCCGGCTACATCATCGCGATGGGCGAGAAGAGCCTGTTCCTGAGCCTCTTCCTGACGATGCTCGTGTGCCTGGTGCTGGGCATGGGCATCCCGACGATCCCGAACTACATCATCACCAGTTCGCTCGCGGCGCCCGCGCTGCTGCAGCTGGGCGTGCCGCTGATCGTCTCGCACATGTTCGTCTTCTACTTCGGCATCATGGCGGACCTGACGCCACCGGTGGCGCTCGCGGCCTTCGCCGCGGCGCCGATCGCGCGCGAGAGCGGCATGAAGATCGGCCTGCAGGCGATGCGCATCGCGATCGCGGGATTCATCATCCCCTACATGGCCGTCTACACGCCGGCGCTGATGCTGCTCACCGATTCGCCCGCCGCCGCGGCCTACGTCATCTTCAAGGCAATCCTCGGCATCCTGCTGTGGGGCGGCACGGCGATCGGCTACTGGCTTGCGCCGCTGGGGCTCGTCGAGCGCGTGCTGGCCTTCATTGCAGCCATGCTGCTCGTGACGGCCATGCCGATGACCGATGAGGCGGGCTTCGCTCTCGCGGCGGTGCTGCTGGCCTGGCATGGCTGGCGCGTGCGTGGCCGGCGGCGTACGGGCAGCGGTACCGCGGTGGCGCAGGCACCAGAGCCCTGAACCCGTGCGTGCCCGGTTGGCGATCGCTGCGAAGGCGAGCTGATGCCCTTGTGCATCGCCGCCTCCGGCGTCGTCGTGGCGCTGACGCTGTCGCAGTTCACGCTCGCCTGGACGCACTCGATCGAGAAGCTGCGCTGGGAGGAGGACTACCGCGTCGAGGCGGATGCGCTGCGCCTCGTCGAGGCGCGAATCCAGGGCAGCGGCGCCGGCATGGAGCCGCCCGAGGGCAGCGTGCTGATCGAGGGAGTCTGGCATTACAAGCCGGCGCTGCCGCCCCTGCCGGTGCTGCGGCTGACGCAATCGGGCTACGCTGGCGACTATGCGTTGTGCAACCAGGGCCGCTGCCGGCCGCTTGCCGACACGATCGGCAAACCCGACGACGTCAGGGTGGTCGAGATCCGGCCGTGCGCCGATGGGAGCACAGGTCTTGCGGCCACCGGGCCTGCATCGGGCGCGACGCGATGAGTGAAGTGCGCCCGGTCCAGGACCTGCCGGCCGCCCCGCCGGCGGCCGGGCTCGAGCACCCGCCGGTCGATCGCGTCAAGGTCTTCGCGATCGTCGCGATGGCGCTGATGATGATGTCGATCGACTCGACCATCGTCGCCACCGCGCTGCACGCGCTGCAGCACGACCTGCAGGCGCCGATTCACTGGGCCGGGTGGACGATCACCGCCTATCTGTTCGGCTTCGTGCTGATGCTGCCGGTGAGCGGCAAGCTGAGCGCGCAGTACGGGCGCCGGCGCGTCTTCCTCGGCTCGGTGCTGGCGTTCACGCTCGCGTCGCTGCTCTGCGGGTTGGCCGACAGCATCTACGTGCTCGTCGTGCTGCGCGTGCTGCAGGCCGCGGGCGGCGCCGGCTTCACGCCCTCGGCCACCGGCATCGTCGTCGACTACTTCGGCAAGGAGCGCGATCGCGCGGTCAGCCTCTTCGGCAGCATCTTTCCGATCGGCGGGATGATCGGGCCGATCTTCGGCGGCATCTTCGTCACCTACTGGAACTGGCGCGGGATCTTCCTCGTCAACGTGCCGATCGGTGCGCTGATCCTCTGGCTGTCGCTGCGCCACATCCCTGCGGACCCGCCGCGTACGCGCGGCGTCCACGAACCCACCGACTTCACCGGCATGGTCCTGCTCGCCCTGGGCCTGTTCTCGGCGATGATGGCTGCCACGGTGCTGGGTGAACATGGGGCGCATCCGCTCTCCGCCCTCGTGCTCGTCCCGGTGCTGATCGCCTTCGTCGCGCTGGGCGCCTTTGTTCGGCACATCCGGCTTCGGCCGCAGCCGTTCGTCGTCCCGCGACTGATCTACGGCGAGGGCTTCGGCGCCGTCAACCTCGTCAACGCGATCTTCGGCGGCATTCCGTTCGGTGCGACCGCGTTGATCCCGCTTTATGCGACCAATCGTTACGGCATCGACGCGCTGGGTGCCGGCACGCTGCTGGTCGGCAAGGGCTTCGCCGCGATCGCGCTCTCGACGACCGCGGCCTTCGCGATCCGGCGCACCGGCTACCGGCTCCCGGTCTACGTCGGCGGCTCGCTGGTGGCGCTGGGCATGCTGCTGCTGGCATTCGAACCTCCGGCGGGAATCGGCGGTTTCGGGTGGCTCGCGGGCGCTGCGTTCATCTCCGGGGCAGGGAGCGGGACGCTCAACCCGGCGACACGAAATGCCGGCCTGCAGCTGGCGCCCGAGCAGTCCTCGGTGCTCGCGGCGCTGCGCACGATGAGCATGCAGGTCGGGTCGATCCTGATGGTATCGACCGCGACCGCGATCCTCGCGGTCTCCGACGACCCGGGGCACGCGCAGGCGTGGATCTACGCCTGTGTCGCGCTGCTGATCGTGCTGGCGATGCCGCTGGTGCGCCGCATCCCCGAATTCCGTGGCGCGTGGTGACTGCCCCCAGGGCCGGACTTCGCCCGGCCCGCCCCCCGAGGGGGGCAAGCAAAGTGGCAGAGCCACATTTGCTTGAGACTGCCCCCAGGGCCGGGCTGCGCCGCCCGGCTCAGCTCCCCGACGACTTGCGCGGCGGATGGGCGCGCGGCTGCGTCAGCAGCTCGCAGCGCAGGGCGTCGTCGAGTTCGGCCGGGGTCATCAGGCCGCGCTCGAGCACGACCTCGCGCACGGTGGTCCCCTTGGCAAAGGCTTCGGTGGCAACGAGCGTCGCCGACTTGTAGCCGATGATCGGGTTCAGCGCGGCGGCGAGCGCGGTCGAGCGCTCGGCGTTCTGCCGCAGTATCTGGACGTTGGCGGTGATCCCGGCGACGCAGAGATCGGCCAGCGTCCTGCAGCCGTTGCTCAGCAGCCCGAAGCTGCGGAAGAGTGCGGCGACGATCACCGGCTCGAAGGCGTTGAGCTGCAGCTGCCCCGCCTCGGCCGCAAGCGTCACCGTGAGGTCGGCGCCGATGACTTCGAAGGCCACCTGGTTCACCACCTCCGGAATCACCGGGTTGACCTTGCCGGGCATGATCGACGAGCCGGCCTGCCGCGAAGGCAGGTTGATTTCGCCGAGGCCCGCGCGCGGCCCGCTCGAGAGCAGGCGCAGGTCGTTGCAGGTCTTCGAGAGGTTGACCGCGATGCGCTTGAGCACGCCGGAGAGGTGCACGAAGTCGCCGCAGTCCTGCGTCGCCTTGATCAGGTTGGGCGCGCTGCGCAGCGGCAGGCCGCTGAGTGCGGCCAGGTGCCGGGTCGCACGCGCCGCGTACTCCGGGTGCGCCGTGATCCCGGTGCCGATCGCAGTGGCGCCGAGGTTGATCTCCAGCAGCAGCGCGCTCGCGTCCTTCAGCCGCGCGATGCCGTCGGCGAGCATCGCCGCATGCGTCGAGAACTCCTGGCCCAGCGTCATCGGTACCGCATCCTGCATCTGCGTGCGTCCGAGCTTGAGCAGGTCGGCGAACTCCGCGGCCTTGGCCTCGAAACTCGCGCGCAGGTGCTCGATCGCCGACACCAGCCGGTCGATGGCCAGGCAGCACGCGATGTGGATCGCCGTCGGGTAGACGTCGTTCGTGCTCTGCGCCATGTTCACATCCTCGTTGGGATGCAGGTACTGGTACTCGCCGCGCCGATGCCCCATCAGTTCGAGCGCGCGATTGCAGACCACCTCGTTGGCGTTCATGTTGGTCGAGGTCCCGGCGCCGCCCTGGATGATGTCGACGATGAACTGGTCGTGCAGCGCGCCGTTGCGGATCTCCTCGCAGGCGGCGACGATCGCATCGCGCTTGTTCTGCGGCAGCAGACCGAGGTCCGCGTTGGCCATCGCGGCCGCCTGCTTGATCAGTGCGTGGGCGACGACGAGCTCGGGCAGCGTCGAGATCGGCTGGCCGCTGATGCGGAAGTTGTCGCGCGCGCGCACCGTGTGCACCCCGTAGTAGGCCTCAGCGGGCACCTCATGGTCGCCCAGCAGATCGTGTTCGATGCGGCTGCTCTTCATGCCGGCAATCCTGGTTCGTGAGTGAAGCAAACCGGCTATTGTCTTACGACTCGCCCCGGGCCCCGGCGCCGCGACGACGAAAGGGTCTCGGCCCGCGCCCGGCGGCGTGCCTGGCGGCCGGTTCAGCGGTAGATCAGCGCAGGCAGCCAGGTGACGATCGGTGACCAGTAGCTGGCGACCATCAGCGACGCGATCGCCGCGACGACGAAGGGGATCACCGCGCGCCCGATCTGGCCGAGCGTGATGCCGGCGATGCCGCAGCTCACGAACAGGCAGATGCCGACGGGCGGCGTCAGCATGCCGATCGCCAGGTTGACGACGACGAGCACGCCGAAGTGCATCGGGTCGATGCCCATGTGGATCGTCAGCGGCGCGAGCACCGGAACCAGCAGGATCAGCGCCGCGGTGGTCTCCATCACGCAGCCGACGATCAGCAGCCCGACCATCACCAGCAGCAGCAGACCCCAGGGCGGCAGTGCCATCGCGGTGATCGCGTTCTGCACCAGCACCGGCGTCTGCTGCATCGCAACGAGCCAGGTGAAGACCTTGGCCATCGCGATGATGAAGAGGATCGTCGCGGCGATGACCTGCGACTCCACCAGCAGCGCCGGGAGGTCGCGCCAGCGCAGCTGGCGGTTGATCCAGATCGCGACGACCAGCGCGTAGAAGACGGCGACCGCAGCAGCCTCGGTCACGGTGACGATGCCGCTCAGGATGCCGCCCAGGACGATCACCGGCGCCCCCAGTGACCAGAGCGCGGCGCGCAGCGAGGCGAGAACGAAGCGCAGCGAGAAGGGACGCCGCGCGCCGTAGCCGTGGCGCACGGACTTCCACACCGCAACGGCCATGAACGACAGGCCGAACAGCAGCCCGACCATCAGGCCGCCGGCGAAGAGCTCGGCGATCGAGACGTTGGTCAGGAAGCCGTAGATCACCATCGGGATCGACGGCGGGATGATCACGCCGATCGCGCCACCGGCGGCCACCAGCGCCGCGGAGAACGCCGGCGGGTAGCCCTGGCGCACCATCGCGGGGATCGCCACCGCGCCCAGCGCCGCGGTGTCCGCTGCCGCCGAACCGGAGATGCCGGCGAAGAACATCGAGGCGACGATCACCGCGCAGGCCAGGCCGCCGGGCGCCCAGCCGACGAGCGAGTCGGAGAAGTCGATCAGCTGCTGCGAGATGCCGCCGCGTTCCATGATCGATCCGGCGAGCATGAAGAGCGGCACCGCGAGCAGGTCGAAGGAGTCGACGCCGGCAAAGAGGAGCTGCGCGACCGTCTGTCCGAGGCCGCTCCAGTCGACCTCGGGCGGGAAGACGCCGGGGGTGAGGATCAGGCCGATCGCCGGCACGCCGATCGACAGCGCGATCGGCAGACCCAGCGCGATCAGCAGGAACAGCGCCGCAAAGAGCAGGACGACGATCACGTCCGCCTGCCCTCGCGCGGTGCCGTCATGTCGGCCAGGACGTGGATGATGAAGATCACCGCCGAGACCGGGATCACCGCATAGGGGATCGACATCGGGATCTGCAGCGACGCCGAGGTGTGCTCGGCGGCCTTGAAGGTGTAGGCGGCGCTGAACCAGGCGATGAGGCCGAAGCAGACCAGCGTCAGCACCTGCAGCAGCCGCAGGACGGCGCGCTGGAACGCCGGGCCCAGGCTGCTGCCCACGCCCTGCAGGCCGATGAAGCTCGCGCGCTTGTAGGCGACCGTGCCGCCGAGGAAGGTGATCGCCACCAGCAGGTGGCGGCTGACCTCCTCGGACCAGCCAAGCGAATCACCGGCGTAACGGAACACGACCTGCGCGAACAGGATCAGGCAGATCGCCGCGCCGATCAGCATCAGCAGCTTCTCGGCGACGGTGTTGAGCGCGCGGCTCGCGCGCTGCAGCGCGTGCACGGGTGCGGCGTCGACTACTGCACCTGGGCGCGGATCTGCTCGACGAGCTTCTTCGTGTCGCCCGAGAGCGAATCGATCACCGGCTGCGTGGCCTTGCGGAACGATGCCAGGTCCGGGTTCTCGTCGACCTGCATGCCCTGCGCCTTCAGCTCGGCGAGCTGCTGGCGCTCGTTGTCGCGGATGTAGCGCCGGCCCTCGAGCGCCGCCGTGTTTGCGCACTGGTACAGCGCCTTGCGATCGGCCTCGGGCTGGCTGTCGACGAAGCGCTTGTTGGCGACCATCACGAGCGCCGAGTACACGTGCCGCGTCAGGGAGAGGTACTTCTGTCCGGCCTCGGGCAGCTTGGCGGCGTGGATCACCGCGATCGGGTTCTCCTGTCCGTCGATCACGCCCTGCTGCAGCTGCGTGAAGATCGGCCAGGCCATCGGCGTCGGGTTGGCGCCGAGCGCCCGCCAGATCGCCAGGTGCGTGGGCGCCTCCATCGTGCGGATCTTCAGGCCCTTCAGGTCGCTCGGTTCCTTGACGTCACGCTTGGAGTTGGTGACGTTGCGAAAGCCGTTGTCCAGGAACGAGAGGGCGACGAAGCCGGCCTTCTCGAAGCGCTTCTTCAGGTCGGCGCCGATGGCGCCGTCGAGCACCTTGTCCGCCGCCTCGTACGAGGGGAAGAGGAAGGGCATCTCCAGCGCCTTGATCTCCGGCACGAAGGCCTCGACCGGGCCGGTCGTGCTGACCGACATCTGCGTCGTCCCGAGCTGGATCTGCTGCAGCACCTGGGTCTCGCTGCCGAGCACCGCCGAGTGGTGGACGACGACGTCGTACTTGCCCGGGATTTCCTTGTCCAGGCATTCCTTGAACCAGTTGGCCGCGCGCGTGTGCACAAAGCTCGGGTTCGTGACGATGCCGATGTTGATCTTGGTCTGGGCACTGGCGGCGGTGGCGGCTGCCACGCACGCAAGGGCAACCGCGAACGCTGCACGCATGCTGGGGACTCCGTGAGGAAGAGGGCAAAGACGCATGAGGATTGCGGAAAACGCCGGATGTGTCAACGCGGCCCGCGACGGCAGCGCTGCCTTGGGCGGTGGCTCAGGCGCGACCCCGTGCGGCGGCGAATCTTGCTGCCGGACGGGCGCCGCAGCGAGGCGACGGAATCAGGCCGGTTCGACGCGCAGCCGCCCGTGCTGCTGCGCAAGCGTACGTGCCAGCAGCGCGGTGGCGGCATGGATCGCCTCGATCGTCGGCGTCGGCACTTCGGCGATGCGGCCGAGCTCGATCACCGCGCCGACCAGCGCGGCGAGTTCGGGGGCGCGGCCGGCCTCGACGTCCTGCAGCATCGAGGTCTTGTGCGCGCCCACCGCCTCGGCGCCGGCGATGCGCTGCTCGAGGCCGATCCGAAAGCGCACACCCAGCGCCTCGGCGACGTGCTGCGCCTCGCCCATCATCGCCGCGGCGAGCGCGCGCGTCGGCGGGAAGCGGCAGATGTCCTCGAGTGTGGCGTGCGTGAGTGCCGAGATCGGGTTGAAGCTCAGGTTGCCCCAAAGCTTGACCCAGATCTCGCTGCGGATGTCGCGGCTGACCGGCGCCTTGAAGCCGGCCTTCATCAGCGTCTGCGACAGGGCCTCGATGCGCTCGCTGCGCGAGCCGTCGGGCTCGCCGAGCGTGAAGCGGTTGCCCTCGATCACGCGCACGACGCCCGGCTCGAGCAGCTCGGCCGCCGGGTAGACGACGCTGCCGATCACGCGCTCGGGCTCGATGGCTTCGGCGATCAGGCCGCCCGGGTCGACGCTCTCCAGCCGCCGGCCCTCGTGCGGTCCGGCGAGCTTGTGGAAGTACCACCAGGGCACGCCGTTCTGCATCGAGACCAGCACCGTCTGCGGGCCGAAGAGCGCGCGCAGGCCCGGCAGCAGCTCGGCGACCTGGTGCGCCTTCACGGCCAGCAGCACCGCGTCCTGCGCGCCCGCTTCGGCCATGTCCTGCACCGCGCGCACGCCTTGCGCGTGCTGCTCGCGGCCGTCCTCCTCGATCAGCCGGAAGCCGCGCGCGTTGATGGCCGCGAGGTTGGCGCGTCGGACGATGAAGGTGACGTCCTCGCCGGCCAGCGCCAGGCGCGCGCCGAGGAAGCCGCCGATCGCGCCGGCGCCGACGACAGCGATCTTCATGCCAGGCCGAGCTTGGCGGCCAGACCGATGCGCTGCAGCTTGCCCGTCGCGCCCTTGGGGATCTCGTCCATCAGCAGGATCTTCTTCGGCACCTTGAACTCGGCCGCACGCTGCGAGACGAAGGCCTGCAGCTCACGTTCGGTCGCGGTCTGCCCCTCGCGCAGCACGACGGCCGCCGCGACTTCCTCGCCGAGCTTCTCGTGCGGCATGCCGAAGCACACCACCTGCGCCACCGCCGGGTGGTCCATCAGGATCTCGTCGACCTCGCGCGGGCTGATCTTCTCGCCGCCGCGGTTGATGATCTCCTTCAGGCGGCCGGTGAGGCTCACGTAGCCGTCCTCGTCCATCCGCCCCTGGTCGCCGGTGCGAAACCATCCGTTCGTGAAGGCCTCGGCGTTGGCCTTCTCGTTGGCCTCGTAGCCGGCGGTGACGTTGGGCCCGCGGATCACGACTTCGCCGATCGCGCCGCGCGGCAGCAACCGGCCGGCTTCGTCCATGATCGCCACCTCGGGCCCCGCGCTCGGGCCCACGCTGCCGGGCTTGCGCGCGGCCGGCGGCAGCGGGTTGCTGCACATCTGGTGCGTGGCCTCGGTCATGCCGTAGGCCTCGATCAGCGGCGCCTCGAAGATCGCTTCCAGCTCCGCGATCACCTGCGGCGGCATGCTGCTCGAGCTGCTGCGCATGAAGCGCAGCGGATGGCGCGCGATCACGTCGCGGTTCTTCGTGGCGCGCGCGATGATCGCCTGGTGCATCGTCGGCACTGCCGTGTACCAGGTCGGGGCGGCCTCGTCCATCCAGGCGAAGAACTTCAGCGCGTTGAAGCCCGGTGTGCAGAAGACGCGCGAACCCACGGACAGTGGCGTCAACACGCCGGCGATCAGCCCGTGGATGTGAAAGAGCGGCATGATCACGAGGCCGCAGTCGGCGGGCGTCAGCTGCAGCGTCGCGGCGATGTTCTGCGCCGAGGCAGCAAGGTTGGCCTGCGACAGCGGCACGATCTTGGGCCGGCTCGTCGTGCCCGAGGTGTGCAGCACCATCGAGACGTCCTGCGCCTGCGCGAGGCCGCCCTGCGCTGCCGGCGCGCCGCTCGCAAGGCCTTTGAGCGTGAACTCGCCGGCCGCCTCGCCCGCGTGCAGCTCGATCACCGCAACGCCGAGCTTCCGTGCCACCTCGATCGAGGGCGAAGTGCTGCCGGCCTCGACGATCAGCGCCTTGGCGCCGAGATCCGAGAGGTAGAACTCGAACTCCTCGCCGCGGTAGGCGGGATTGAGCGGCGCGCTCGTCACGCCGCTGGCGCAGGCGATGAAGCAGGCCGCCATCTCCGGCCCGTTCGGCAGCACGATCGCGACGCGGTCGTTGCGGCCGATGCCGCCGGCGTTCAGCGCGGCCAGCGTGCGTTCGACCTGCGCGCGCAGCGCGCCGTGGGTCATCGTGGACCGGCCGGGCGCGGCAACAGCCGGTGCGGCGGCGTCGCCACAGGCAAGGAGTTCGTGCAGGGTGGTGAGCATCGGAGTTCGATCCCGGCGGTGGTGAGCCCGGGCCTTATACCGTGACGGGTGGGCTGGTGTCAGACCCCGGGAAGCTGAGGCAGGTTCAGTGCCCGTCGTCGGCGCGGTGCACGAGCTTGCGCGCGCGGTGGACCGCGAGGTACACCGCCAGCACCAGCACCGGGACGAGCAGGCCGACCGCGAGATCGGGGTTGAGCGGCAGCCCGGCGGCCTTGGCCGCCTTGACGAGGTAGCCGGCCAGACCCGTGGCGTAGTAGGCGATCGCCGCGACCGACAGACCCTCGACCGTCTGCTGCAGGCGCAGCTGCAGCCGGGCGCGCCGGTCCATCGACGCCAGCAGCGCCTGGTTCTGTCGCTCGCGGGCGATGCCCACGCGCGTGGCCAGCAGCGTGCTCGCCTGCGCGACGCGTTCGGAGAGCTGGTGCAGCCGCTGCGAGACGCTGGCGCAGGTGCTCACCGCCGGCGAGAAGCGGCGGGCCATGAAGCCGCGGATCGTCTGCAGCCCGGGCAGGCGCTCCTCACGCAGGTCGTCGATGCGCCTGTCCACGAGTTCGCTGTAGGCGCGACACGCGCCGAAGCGGAACTGGCTCGACGACAGGCACTGCTCGATCTCCGCCGCCAGGCGCGTGAGCTCGCGCAGCAGGGTCTCGTCCTGGCCTTCGTCGCGCGCGATGCCGGCGGTCAGTTCGGCAAGCTCGGCCTCGATGCGCCGTGCGCGCGGCGAGAGCTGCCGCGCCAGCGGCAGCGCGAGCAGCGCGAGCATGCGGTAGACCTCGATCTCGAAGAGACGCTGCAGCACGCGCCCGGCGCGCCGCGGCGTGAGGCCGTGGTCGAGCAGCACGAAGCGCGTGCAGCCATCGTCGTGCAGCCGGAAGTCGGTGTAGGCGCAGGCCTCGCCATCGGCCACCTGCGCGCCGATCACCGTGGCATCGGGGCCGAACCAGCCGGCCAGCTCCGGAGCGCTTGCCGGCTCCGGCGCCGGCAGGACCAGGGCATGGGCGGCGACGACAGTCGCGCCGGGCACCGCCTCGAGCCAGCCTTCGGGCAGCCGCGACAGCGCCGTCACCTCGAACGCGTCGCCGCCGCGACCGCGGGCGTCGCCGGTTTCGCTTGCAGCGTCCGCGTCGCCATCGTCGGACGGCGCGCTCGGATCGGCCTCGGCGACGACGGTGTAGCCGGAGAACTCGCCGTGACGCTCCCACTTGATCTGCAGGGCCCCGGATTCGAGGATCACCTGGTCGGCATCGACCACCGGCAGGGCCTGCCCGAGCGCCTGGCAGAGTCGTTCGAGCTGCGCACGTTCGGCGGAGCGGTCGGCGGCGTCGACCAGCACTGCGAGGTGGCTGGCGTGCGCTGGCGCGCGCAGCGCCTGCGGTGGGCGCGCATGCACCTCGTCGGCCAGCAGGACGCGTTGCGGATGATCGGCAGGCAGCAGGCTCACGCAGCCCAGTATCGCAAAGGCTGCAAGCGGCGGATGGCCACGGCGGGCTGGCGGACGTTCAATCGAAGCGCCGCTGCCGCAGCCACTTCGTGGCCACCCACTTCTCGCCGCCAAGCACCGGCGTTGCGCCGTGCAGCGTGCGCGTCCATGGCTTGGGCGCCTCGTAGGCGAAGAACACGGCGTTGCCCTTGACCGGAGCGACTTCGATGCCCGCGTCCGGAAAGCTTGTTGCGCCACCGCCATCGGGCGAGGCCAGGTAGATCACGAGCGTGGCCACACGCTGCCCGCCGCGCGCGAGCACTGCGGCACTTCCCGGACGGTCCGGATCGAAGTAGTCGTGGTGCGGCCGGTACTCGGCGCCGGGACGGTAGCGCAGCACCTGCAGCCCTTCGCCGCGCTCGACCGGCCAGCGCAGCAGCGCGGCGATGCGCTGCTCGACGCGTGCCAGCAAGGGCGTTTCTCCACGGGCGAAGAACATGCCGTCACTGGTTCGCGCGCCGTTGATCTCGGTGCTCCCGGTCGCAGTGTCGACGGTCTCGCTGCGGGCCAGTCGCGGGCGCGCGAGCTCGACCAGCGCGTCGCATTCCGCATCGTTCAGCAGCCCGCCGAAGACGACCAGCCGCGGGCGCTGCATCACCGCGAGCACGTGTACCCGATGCCCGTCGACGACGATGCTCGAGGGCGAACCGTCCAGCGCGGGACCCGGCGTCCGCCCGGCGCGCGGCTCCTCCTCCGGCGCCGGCGTCAACACCAGCTGCAGCGCTGCCGTCGCCTGGTCCTGAGTCCAACCGACGTCGCGCATCGCAGCGAGGATGGCGTCCGGGCTGCGGCCCGCTCCGAGCTGGGCGAGCATCCAGTGCCGCAGCTCCGCGGTGACGGCGGCGTCGCTCATGGTTTCGGCCGGATGCGACCGGCAGCCGGCGCAGTGCCCGGCTGCCGGCCAGAGACGGCGCCCTCAGCCGAGGTGCCGCCCGAAGAAGCGCAGCGTGCGGTCCCAGGCCATCTGCGCCCAGGCGGCGTCGTATTGCGTTGCGGGGATGCGCCCCGGGCCCTGCGCGGTCTCGTTGGCGAAGGCGTGGTGCGCCAGGTAGCGGTGGCCGGTGTAATCGACCTTGGCCTCGCGCAGCTTGGCTTCCAGCGCATCGACGCCGGCTTCGCCGAAGAACTCGTCCTGGGTCCCCCAGTGCGCCATCATCGGCGCCTTGATCTTCGTGGCATCGACGAACTCGAGCGGCGGCATGCCGTACCAGACGACCGTCGCGTCGAGCTCGGGGACCATCACCGCCGAGAGCACGGTCAGCGCGCCGCCCATGCAGAAGCCGGTGACGCCGACCTTGGGTGAGCCCTGCTTGAGGTGCTGCACCGCGCCGCGGATGTCCTGCGAGGCCGCGGCGCCGAAGTCCAGCCCCGTCATCAGGTGGTTGGCCTCCTCGGCCTCGACCGTCGACTTGCCGCGGTAGAGATCGGGCACGAGTGCGCGCAGGCCCGCGGCGGCAAGCCGATCGGCAACGCCGCGGATCTGGTCGTTCAGGCCCCACCACTCCTGGATCACGACCACGCCGGGCGCGCCGCTGCCGTTGTCCGGTTCGGCCAGATAACCCTGGACGGTCTGGCCGTCGGGGCGTTGATAGCTGATCATCGTTCCCATCGTCTTCATCCTCCACAGGCTTGGAGCCGGGCCGTGCCTCACGGCCGGCTGCGCGACGCGTTCGGGGCCCAGGCGGGCTTGCGCGTCAATCGGGCGCCACCCGGCGCCGGAAAACGAGGCGGTCCGGGTCGGAATCCGCCGCGGCGAAAGCATAGCCCTCGGCTTCGAACCGGGGCAGCCGCTCGGGCATGTCCACGCGCTGCTCGATCGCCCAGCGCGCCATCAGTCCGCGGGCCCGCTTGGCGTAGAAGCTGATGATGCGGTAGCGCCCGTCCTTCCAGTCCTCGAACACGCATTCGATGACGCGCGCCTTCAGGCTCGGGCGCAGGGCGGCACGCGAATACTCGTTCGAGGCCAGGTTGACGACGACGGCCGGGCCGCGCGCCTGCAGGAGCCGCTCGTCGAGGTAGGCCGCCAGCGTGTCGCCCCAGAACGCGTACAGGTCCTTGCCCCGGGCATTGCGCAGCGCCGTGCCCATCTCCAGCCGATAGGGCTGCAGCCGGTCCAGCGGACGCAGCGCGCCGTAGAGACCGCTCAGGATCACCAGATGGCGCTGTGCCCAGTCCAGGTCGCCGACCTTGAGTGTGCCCGCCTGCAGCCCCTCGTAGACGTCGCCGGCGAAGGCCAGTAGCGCAGGCTTGCTGTTCGTGTCATCCGCGCGCTCCTGCCAGGCCGCGTAGCGGCCGACGTTCAGCAGTGCCAGCGGATCCGAGAGCTTCATCAGCGACGCGACCTCGGCCGGCGACTTGCCCCGCATCAGCTCGATCAGCTCGGCGGCACGTCCGGTGAACAGCGGCTCGGTCGCGCGGCGCGCGACGGCTGCCGGGACCGGCGTTTCGTAGTCCAGGCGCTTGGCGGGGGAGAGGAGATAGAGCATCGTGAATGGCAGCGAGGGCGGGTGGAGCTTCAGTGTGCGGCGCGCTGGCCTTCCTGGTGAACGGGCAGGGCGCCCAGCGCCTCCTCCCAGGTGCGGCGCGGGATATAGCTGCGCAGGCGCTGCAGCGCGCACTCGATCAGCGCGGGGTGCAGCTCGTGACCGACGCCGTGGGCCACGTCGAGCGTGACATCGCCGCGCTGCCGCGCCAGGTGGTCGAAGGCCTGCTGCACCTCGGCGAGCGTGAAGATCGGGTCCTCGCGCCCATGCAGGAAGTGCAGCGTGGTCAGCCGTGGCGCCGTGGCGGGCAAGGTGCAGTAGCGCGATCCGAACGCGAGCACACGGCCGGCGATGCCGTCATGGCGGGCAACCAGCTCGAGCGAGAGCAGCGCGCCCTGCGAGAAGCCGCCGAGGCAGGTGGCCGGCGCGGGCACGCCCAGGCGCTGCTGCTGTGCACGCACCCAGGGCTCGATCCGCTCCAGCTGCGCGGCCACGCGCCCGGCCCAGGGCGACGGATCCTGCTGCAGACCCTCGATCGAATACCACATGCGGCCGCGCCGCCCGCCGTCGGCCGGCGTCGGCGCCTGCGGGACCAGCACCGCGGCCTGCGGGAACTCGCGCGAAAGCACCCCGGCCAGCGGCGCCAGCGCGCGTGCGTCCTGCGCCCAGCCGTGCAGCAGCAGCACGAGCTGCTGCGGCGGGCCCGAAGCGGGCAGGTGCTCGATCGCCACTTCCATCGAGACATTGTGGCCCGAGACCGCGGCTCGCGCGCCTTCGCGCGCGCGCCGGGCTCAGGGTGTGACCGCGCGGTCGCCGCCCTTGCCTTCCCCTGCAGCGGGCGCCGGGATGCGTACCTCGCAGCGGATGCCGCTGCCGGCCGCTTCGGTCCAGCGGACCTGGCCCCCGAGCGCGCGCGCACGCTTGCGCACACCGGCCAGCCCCAGCCCGTGCACCCAGGCTTGCGGATCGCCGCCGCGGCCGTTGTCGCTGACGACGAGCTGCACTTCATCGTGCGTGACCTGGAGCTCCACGATCACGCGCGAGGCCTGTGCGTGCATGATCGAGTTGCTGACCAGTTCGCGCAGGATGCGCGTCAGCGCCGACCACGACACCACCCCGAGCGCCAGCTCGCGCGCTTCGTGCAGGCGCCAGTCGAGCTCGATGCCCGCGGCCGACAGGCGCTGGCCGAGGTCGGCCTTCCACTCGCCGGCGGCTTCGGACAGGGTCTGGCTTCCCGCGGCCAGCCCCCGTGTGAGCGTCTTCAGGTCCTGCAGCGTATGCCGGATGTAATCCTCGATCTCGGGATCGGTGGCCTTGTACATCAGCGTCAGCAGCCGCGCGCCGATGTCGTCGTGAAGGTCCTGCGCGATGCGCTGGCGCTCCTCGCTGCGACCCTGCTCGAGCGCGCGGTCGTGGGCCAGCGTGCGGCAGACCTGCTCGACGAGGCGCTCGGCCAGCAGCGCGTCCTCGTGCGTGAAGATGCGCTGGCCTTGGCTCGCATGGCGCATCACCAGCGTCTCGTCGAGCGTCAGCGCCGTCCCCGGCGCGGGCACCGGAACCGACAGCGCGCGTCCCGCGCCGAGCACGCGCGCGCCCTTGCTGTGACGCGCCAGCTGCACCGCCTCGCGCGCGTCAAAGAGCTCCTGCAGCAGTCGGCGCAGCAGTCGAGCGGTCAGCTCGGGCTGCCGCTCCGCGGCGCGCACCGTGCGGTAGACCTGCTCGAAGGCGTGCTCGGCGCTCAGCGCGCTGCCCCCGCCCAGCATGTGCTCGAGGATCCAGCGCCGCGCGGCGAAATAGACGAGGCCGGTGAGCGTCACCGACAGCAGCAGGGCGCCGACCGGGCCGAGCGCGAACGCAGCGACGAAGACCAGCGCAAGCGGTCCGGTGACCGAACCGATCCCCGCGACCAGGGCGAACTCCCGCAGCACGCGCCGCGGCCGCACGACGAAGGGCAGCAGCAGCAGCAGCGAGGCGAAGAACAGGTACCAGACTTCGGCGCTGGCCGCGGCCGCGGCGGACACCGTGCCGCCGCTGCGATGGGTCGCAGCCACGCCCAGCGTCACGGCCACGACCGTTCCGAGCACCAGCCAGGCCAGTCGCTGGACCAGTGAGAGCGCCGGGTCGGCGTGCTGCCGCAGCGACCAGCCGATGACCAGGATCTGCAGCAGGCCCAGGCCGATCAGCGTCGCCTGCGTGAATGCCCAGAGCGCCGGTGCGTCGGGGACCAGGGCGGCCTGCGCCCACGCCACGCCCGCGGCGAGGGCTGCGAGGATCGGCACGGCGGCGTGGCGCAGGGGCCTTGGGTGCAGCGCGTAGGCGCATACCGCGGCGACGGCCGTCAGCACGTCCAGCAGCATGCGCCCGTCCGGGTCCGGCGCGAGCAGCAGCGGCGGGATGCCCAGGCCGCGCCAGGGTTCGCTGGCGATCAGCAGCAGGTTCAGCGCCTGCGCCAGCGCCATCAGCCCGAAGAGCGCGTTGCCGACGCCCGGGCGCCGCAGCAGCACCGTGACGCCGACCAGGTAGAGCGCCAGCGCCAGGCCCGCGATCGGCCAGAACACGACCGGGACATGCGTGTAGCCGCGCGGCGGCGTGTCCAGGTCGAGCCAGGTGTCGTCGCTGAAGCGCAGACGCACCCGGCCCTGGGCCAGGTGGCTGGCGAGTGCCCGCTGCTGCTGCTGCCACCGAGTGCGCTGCGCGCCGTCGACGAGCCAGCGGGCGGTGCGACGGAGCAGCCACACGTCGGCGTCGAGCGGAGGCAGCCCGTCGGATTCGACGGCCACGAGCGTGCGTCCGCTCATCGCCGCCAAATCGGGGCGCGGGCTCGTCAGCAGCGTCGGCTGCCCCAGCGCCGTGGCCTGCCATGCCGAAGGCAGGTGCGGGCTTGCCGCCAGCACGCGCACCATCGCCGCCACGAGCAGGAGACCCGCGAGCGCGGCCAGCGCCAGCACCCACAGGCGCCATCCGCGCCAGCGCCGCGGCGTGCGCTGCTGCAGCGAAGCCTCGATGGCGCGTTCGTCCAGGGCACCGTCGAAGGCCGCATTGGCGCCGCTGGACGAAGGCATGCCCGGCCGGCCTCCTTGCGGCCCTCAGCGGCTTGACGTCGTCGCGCGCGCCCGCGCGGGCGTCACACCAGCCCCTGCTTGCTCGCCAGCACGGCCGCCTCGGCGCGGCTGGAGACGTTGAGCTTGCGATAGATCGACTTGATGTGGTCGTTGACGGTGAACCACTTGATGCCCATGAGGCTGGCGATCTCCTTGATCGTGAAACCTTTGCTGAGGTAGGTCAGCACCTCGGTTTCGCGCGGCGTCAGGGGTTCATGTTCGGGCGCCGGCTCGATCGCCGGCCGCGCCATCGGCGGGTTCGATGCCGCTTGCAGCGTGCCTGCTGCTCCCGGATGCGGCGTCCCTGGCGTGCTGCGGAAGTGATTCAGCAGCCGGCGCGCGATCGCCGGCGACAGCGGCGGCTGGCCGCGCACGATCTTCTGCAGCTCCTCGACCAGCACCTCGAAGCGGTCCTCCTTCAGCAGGTATCCGTCGGCACCGCGCTGCAGCGCCGGGAACAGGTGCTCGTCGTCGGAATAGAGCGTGGTGACGATCTTGATCGCCGGATAGTGATCGAGCTCGGCGAGCAGATCCAGCCCGGTGCCGTCGGGCAGCTCCAGGTCGACCAGGACGAGCCGGAAGGGATCGGTGCCGTGCAGGCCGGTGGGGCCGCCCGCCAGCGCGATCTGGCGGCGCGCGGCCTCGAGGTCGCCCGCCTCGACGATGGTCTGCGCG
>Ga0116142_10000505_pt1 | contig 51677 bp, 45 predicted proteins | sample AD_UKC033_MetaG_FD_89785 | JGI IMG/M metagenome (GOLD analysis project Ga0116142, IMG submission 89785) | Active sludge microbial communities of municipal wastewater-treating anaerobic digesters from USA - AD_UKC033_MetaG | ecosystem: Engineered > Bioreactor > Anaerobic > Digestate | place: USA... | reverse complement strand
TTTATCTTCTGCAGGATGAACGCCGAGATCTGCTGAGGCGTGAATTCCTTGCCCGCGGCTTTGAACTTGTAATCCTGTCCCATCTTCCGCTTGGCAGCATAGATGGTCCCTTCCGGATTGATGGCGGCCTGCCTGCGCGCCGGCTCTCCCACGAGCCGCTGTCCGTCCTTGGTGAACGCGACGTATGACGGGAACGCTTTGCCAGACGCAACGCCTGCGCCTTCAGCCGACGGGATGATCACCGGCCGGCCCGCTTCCATGACCGCGGCAGCCGAGTTCGATGTTCCCAGGTCTATTCCGATTACCTTTGCCATATGTGCCTCCTTGTTCCAGCTCCGCGCGCGGCTATTTGCCAAGCGTCGGAGCGCATGATTTATTCGTGTGTATCTTTCCCCTGTCCTTTTTCCTGTTCCATCTGCTTCTTGCGCGATACCTGCACCTTTGCGGTGCGCAGCACGCGGTCGTTCATCATATAACCCTTTTGCATCTCATCCACGATCGTATGCTCAGGACAATCGTCCTTTTCCACGGTCATGAGCGCCTCGTGGTACTGCGGGTCGAAACATTTGCCCTGCGCTTCCATGCAAACGACCCCGTGCTTCTTCAAAAGATCGTGTATATGCGCAAGGATCATCTCAACGCCTTTTAAAAAGGCCTGATAATTCTCGTTTTTCTGCTGGGACAGCTCGAGACTGCGTTCAAGCTCATCGACGATATTGAGCATGTCGCACAGCAATTCCTCATTGGCGAATTTGGTAAACTCCTGCCGTTCCCGCTCCCAGCGCTTGCGGACATTCTCGAAATCAGCCTGCAGTCTGAGGACCCGGTCGGCATTCTCCGCCGCCTTTTGCGCATCCGCCTTGAGCCGGTTGTATTCCTGCTCGGGGACGGTTACGGTCTTCTCCTCCTGCGCCTGCGCGTCCGCCTTGCGGTTGTTCTCTTTTTTCTCTTCGTGATTCTTCTTATCCATATCAATAATTCTCCAGCAGTTCGTTCAGCGTTCGCGTGACAAACTCGAGCGTCGATACCGCCTGGTCATACGACATGCGGCGCGGCCCGAGCACCGCCACTTTCCCCCTTCTGGGATCCTTCTTTCCTTTTTTATACGGCGACACCACGAGCGAACACTCGTCATTCACGAACGCGCACGCCATCTCGTTGCCGATGTATATCGTCGGCGCGTTGATATCGGCGTTCAACAGCCGCAGCAGCTGGCGCTTCTCCTCCAGCAGTTTGATGATAAGGAACAGCTTCTGCTTATCCGCAAACTCCGGCTGCTGAATGATGTTGCTTAAGCCCGCGAATATGAACCGGTCGTCCCAGTCGGGGAACGAGACGATCGCGGTATAATGCGTCAGTGTCGCAATGATCTCCGTCGTCTTTTCCAGCACATCCTCAAGCGAAGTGATGCGCTTCTTGTACTCGTTCAGGATCGACTCCTTCTGAAAAGAGCTCAACTGCACCTGTCCCATGAGAAAATCCACATAGTACCGGTACCCTTTATCAGTAGGGACCCTGCCCGCCGAAGTATGCGGCTGGAACAGATACCCGTCATCCTCAAGCTCAGCCATGATATTGCGCATCGTAGCCGAGCTCAACCCGAATAATTGCGCTAACTCTTGAGAACTCACAGGGTTACCGCTTTTAATATACAAGCTGATGGTCGCTGCAAGTATCTTGTTCTTCCTGTCCTGGTGGTCCACTTGTCTAACCATAGGCTTAATATTTTAGCACAGAACCCTGTTGTGTCAATTAAAGATAATCTCCTCAGACCGGCTGTCAATAGACACCGTATCTCCCTGCTTGACCGCGCCTTCAAGCACCTTGAGCGCAAGCGGATCCACGATCCTGCGCTGGATGAGCCGCTTCAAAGGCCGGGCGCCGTACACCGGATCGAACCCCTCTTTGGCCAGAAGCGCCACGGCTTTTTTCGACACAGAAAGCCCTACATTATTGTTCTCTTTCAAGCGCTCCACGACCTGGCCCAGCTGTATGCGCACGATCTTCTCCATATCCGATTCCTTCAGATAGTTGAAAATGATCGTCTCATCCACGCGGTTAAGGAACTCCGGCTTGAAATGCCGCTTGAACTCTTCATCGATCTTGCGTTCGATCACCTCCCTGGGGTTGTCACGGTCGATCAACTGCGTGCCGATGTTCGAGGTCATCACGATCACCGTGTTCTTGAAATTCACGACCCGGCCCTGGCCGTCGGTGAGCCTGCCGTCGTCGAATATCTGCAGGAGCACGTTGAACACGTCGCCGTGCGCCTTTTCGATCTCGTCGAACAATATTACCGAGTACGGCCGCCTGCGCACCGCCTCGGTCAGCTGTCCGCCCTCCTCATAGCCGACATATCCCGGCGGCGCGCCGATGAGCCGCGACACCGAATGCTTTTCCATGTATTCGGACATATCGATGCGCACGAGCGCCTGCTCGTCGTCGAACAAAAACCACGCCAGCGACTTGGCCAGCTCAGTCTTGCCCACGCCGGTCGGCCCCACGAATATGAACACGCCCGCGGGCCGGTGCGGATCGCTCAATCCCGACCGGGCGCGGCGGATACAACCGGCGACCTCCTTCACCGCCGTATCCTGCCCCACAACGCGCGCCTGCAAGCGCTCTTCCATTTGAAGCAGTTTCTGCGTTTCGCCTTCGCGCAGTCTGGTCAAGGGGATCCCTGTCCACTTTGCCACCACCGTGGCAATATCGTCCTCATCGACCTCTTCTTTCAACAATGATCCGTCCTCCTGGCCTTTTGCCATCTTCGCGCTTGCCGCTTTCAATTTTTCCTCAAGTTCCCGCTGCAGGCCGTAGCGGATCTGCGCAACACGGTTCAGATCGGCTTTTTTCTCAGCATCCTTCTCTTCGCGCTTTGCCTCCTCGATCTGCTCCTTGATCCTGCGCACCTCAAGGATCGATTCCTTTTCCTTTTTCCAGCGGCCTGTCAGCTCGGCGCTGGTCTTTTTCGTATCCTCAAGCTCCTTCTCAAGCGCCTTCAGACGCTCTTTCGAAGCATCGTCTTTCTCTTTTTTCAAAGCCTGGCGCTCGATCTCAAGCTGAAGGATCCGTCGATCCGCCACATCCAGCGCCTGCGGCTTGGAATCTATTTCCATGCGCAGATGCGACGCCGCTTCATCCACCAGGTCGATCGCCTTGTCCGGCAGGAAACGGCCGGTGATATACCTGTTCGACAACTGCGCCGCAGCGATCAGCGCGCCGTCCTTGATGCGCACCCCGTGATACAGCTCATACCGCTCCTTAAGGCCCCGCAGTATGGCGATCGTATCCTCGACGCTCGGCTGTTCTACATACACCGGCTGGAACCTGCGCTCCAGCGCCGCGTCCTTTTCAATATATTTTCGGTATTCATCGAGCGTGGTCGCGCCGATACAGCGCAATTGCCCGCGCGCAAGCGCAGGCTTAAGCATGTTCGACGCATCCACCGCGCCTTCAGCCGCGCCTGCGCCCACCAGCGTATGCATTTCGTCGATGAATAATATGATCTCCCCATTCTTCGATTCAACCTCTTTCAGCACAGCCTTGAGCCGGTCCTCGAACTCCCCGCGGAACTTCGCGCCCGCGATCAGACTTCCCATATCCAGCACCACGATCTTCTTGTTCTTAAGCCCTTCAGGCACGTCCTTCTGGGAAATACGCTGAGCAAGACCTTCCACAATAGCAGTCTTTCCCACGCCTGCCTCGCCGATCAGCACCGGATTGTTCTTGGTCCTGCGCAGGATCACCTGGATCACACGGCGTATTTCGTCGTCGCGTCCGATAACCGGATCAAGCTTGCCCTGGTTCGCCAACTGCGTCAGGTCCCTGCCGTATTTCTCAAGCGGTTTGTATTTGGCTTCGGGATTCTCGTCAGTCACCCGCTGGCTTCCTCGAATGCCTGCGAGCGCGGACAGGACCGCGTCCTTGGTCACATTATGCTTCTTCAATTCCTCAATAAGAACGGAACGGCTGTCGGAGAATTCAGCCAGAAGAATATGTTCGACTGAAATGAACTCGTCGTGCAATCCGTGCGCCTCATGCTCGGCATCCTTGAAGACCTTATTCAGCCTCTGGGAAAAATACGGCTGCGCATGAGCCCCTGCCACTTCGGTAAACCCGTTGATCGCCGATTCGACCGCGTTGATCACGCCGAACGACGGCACCGCAAGCGCATCAAGAATATGAACAAGAACGCTGTCCTCCTGCCGCAAAAGCGCCAGATCAAGATGCTCAGGCTCGATCTGCTGATGATTCTTGCTCTGCGCTGACGAAACAGCAAGTTCCAACCCTTCCTTTAATTTCTGCGTCATCTTTTCTGATCTCATGCTGCCTCCTTATATTAGCAGTCAGTTATGCTGACTGCTAACTACCTGCTAAAAAAAATCTATTCAGCCCTTTCCATCTCTATGATCACCTTGATGCCGCGGATATTCACATGCTTTTCTTCCATCAGATAATGAATATACTCAAGCCGCCTCACATCCTTGTTCGAATAAAGACGGCTCTTTTTTCCGATCCGCTTCGGGCACACCAGGCCTGCCTTATCCAATTGACGAAGGGTCCATATAGGTATACCCACAAGCTTGCTCACTACGCTTATCACATAAACCGGCTCGTCAGGGCTTATTCGTATCTCAAACGTTCCCATATGCTTCTCCTCGCTTTCAATAAATTTATACCACAACCAAATAATTTTGTCAAGTTTTTATTACAAATTTTATTAGATATCCTAACAGTTCTAAAAATCTAAAAGGCTAAAAACGGGGTCAGAATTATTTATTTGATGCCTACCTCGTTCGAAGCAAATAAATAATTCTGACCCCGTTTTTAGCCTTTCCCTTACTCGAGCAATTCGATGTCTTTTTCGCGCAGGATCTTTTCTGAGGTAACTTTTGGCAGGTTGATCATGACCTTGATAGCACGCTGCTGGTATTGAATATCAACAACCTTCCCGATCTTGTAGAACTGGCTGACCAGGTCCATGCGGGTATGCGGGATCCTCAGGTTAAGAGTAACGATCGTGTCCTTAAAATTCTCCTGGATCTTTTCAAGCAGGCCGGATAAATTAGTTCCCGCAGTAGCGCTGATGAGCACAGCGCACGGATACGACTCTTCGAAATTCCGCAGCAATGCCTTGTCTTCGACAAGGTCGGCTTTGTTCAGGACCGCGATAACCGGCTTTTCGTGCACGCCCAGCTCCTCGAGCACATCATTGACCGACTTATAATGCTCCAGCGCCCTCGGATGGCTGATATCGAGCACGTGCAAAAGAAGGTCTGCCTCAATGACCTCCTCAAGCGTTGCCTTGAACGCTTCGATCAAATTATGCGGCAGCTTATGCAGGAACGCGGCCGTATCCGAAATAACGATATTCTCTCCGTTGGGTAGCCGCAAAGCCTTTGACAGCGGGTCGAGCGTGGTGAACATGCCGTCGTGCACCACCGTTTGTGCCTGCGTGAGCGCGTTCAGCAGCGTGGATTTGCCCGCATTCGTGTATCCGACGAGCGCCACGGACGGGACCGCATTCTCCTTGCGTTTTTTGCGCGCCGTTGCCCGGTGCATCTTCACATGGCGCAGGTCCTCCTGGAGCTTCTCGATCTTGGTGCGGATACGCCTGCGGTCGATCTCAAGTTTGGTCTCGCCCGGCCCGCTCGTGCCGATACCGCCGCCCTGACGCGACAGGATCAAACCCTTGCCCAGAAGCCGAGGCATCAAATACTGCAATTGCGCCAGTTCCACCTGCATCTTGCCGTCTGGGCTTTTCGCATGATGCGCGAATATGTCAAGGATCAGCTGGGTGCGGTCAATGGTTTTGCGGCCGATCACATCCTCGAGATTGCGCTGCTGCGTGCCTGAAAGGTCCCGGCTGAAAATAACCGCGTCCACCTGCGCGTCCGCGGCGACCATGGCGATCTCCTCAGCTTTGCCCTTGCCGACGAAAAAGTTCGCCGTCGGGCCGTCCACGTTGCAGGCGATATGCTCGACAATGACCGCATCGGTCGCGCCGATCAATTCCTCCATCTCCTGCGCCAGGTCGTCGAGCGTCCACGCGTCGGTCTCATGCCGCCATTTGATCGTGACCAAAAGCACCCGTTCCATATATCAAAGCCTCTTTTCTATTTTTTTGCACACACCGCGGCACGTATCGCCCGGAGATACCGGTATCCACTCAATGCGCGTATCTTTTCTGAACCACGTCAACTGCCTGCGGGCGTAATTGCGCGTATTCTGCTTCATCTTTTCCTTTGCGTCATCCAGGCTCGCGCGCCCTGCGAGATAATCGCTCACTTCCCGTATTCCGATAGCCGCAGACGCTGTTTTGCCAGGCTTCTTTTTCAGCAGGCCTTTCACTTCACGGATCAACCCGCGCTCGAACATCATATCGACCCTGTCATTGATCCTGCGATACAATTCCGCGCGGTCAAGGTCAAGGCAGAATATCCTCACATCGAAATCCACAGCCAGGCCGCGGCGGTTTTTTTGCAGCTCGGTGATGGGTTTCCCCGTCACTTCGAATACTTCCAGAGCCCGGACGATCCTGCGCGTATCGTTCGGATGTATCTTCGCGGCAGCATCCGGATCAACGCGCAACAACCGCTTATGCAGCATCGCGCTGCCCGATCGTTCAGCCGCGCGGTACAACCGCCTGCGCACCGCCTCATCCTCAGCCTTCACCTGAAAGATGCCGTCGATGAGCACCGTCATGTACAAACCCGTGCCCCCGGCGAAAAGCGGGATTTTTCCCTTTCGCAGGATCGCCTTCACCGCCTTCAGCGCCCTGGCCCGGAATTGCGACACATTGTATTCCTGCGATGGAGGAATGAATCCAACGCAATAATGAACGATCCTGCGGCGGTCCCGGGCCGACGGCTTTGACGTCAAAATATCCATGCCCCGGTATACCTGCATGGAATCGCACGAAATTATTTCAGCGTTGATCCGCTTTGCCAGCTCGATCGAAACATCGGTCTTGCCCGATGCAGTCGGCCCCACAAGGAATATTAAGCGCGGTCTCATGGATCACTGAATGATCTTGGTCGGATATCCCTGCCTGCTCAATTTCGCGGACACCGAATCGACTTCGTCTTTGGAATAATACGGCCCGACGCGCACCTTGAACACATCCCTGTTGTTCAGCGTACTTTTGATCACCGACGCTTTGTACGAAACAGCGCGCAGCTTCTTTGCCAGATTGCCGGCGTTCTTATTGTTCGAAAAAGCTCCGACCTGAACCCAGAACTGCCGGCCCTGTTCCGCGGGCTGTGCCGCTGCCTGCTGGCGAATGCCCGGGGCAAGCACAATATCGATATCTTCCTGTTGCACATCCGGCGGAACATGAACAGCCGGTTCCACAGCCGCAGCCGCAGGCGCAGGCGCGGCCGCAACGGACGCAGGCATTGCAGGCATCGGCGCCGATATTGTCGGGCTCGGCGCAACGACAACCGCCGCCGGCCCGGCCGCCTGCCGCGCTTTCAATCGCGCCTGCCGCGTCTCGACATCCTTTCTATGCACCGAATCGGGATATTTTTTCAGGAAGTCCTGCGCATATTTAAGCGTTTGCTGCGCATTGCCGTTACGGTCATACGCGTCGATCAGCACAAAATGCGCCTGCTCCCTGAACCGCGTCCGGGGAAACTCGTTCAAAAGTATCTCGCAGATATCCGACGTGCGCAGATAATTGCCGTCCTTCAGATAACACAGCGCCAGATAATAATACAATTCGTCAAGGCCGGCAGAATTGCGCCGGGCCTTTGCCAGCAGCGCCTCGCCCTCCCTGATCCCCGCCTTCCACTCGCTGGCGAGAAAATGCCGTTTCACTGCGTCGAGATTCATCGCATGGACGCCGGTTTGCAATGCCAGTACAATACACGCTGCGCACAGTATTTTTCTCATGGTTTTATTATAAACGGCTTTTGCGATTAGGCAACGCTTCTTTTCCTGCTTTTGGATATCGACTTTTGCAGATCGAGGATTACCTTATGGCGCCGCACTTTTTCGCCCTGGGCCACATCATCGGCCAGCATGCACGCTTTGGTGTTCGGCCGGGGAGAATATTTGAAAATATACCCCGTGTCAAAACCAATATCCCTGACGAGGTCATGCGTTGCCTGAAAATCATCGTCTGCCTCTCCGGGAAACCCGACGATGATATCGGTCGACAAAAGCCCTCCTTTGACGATCCTGCGGTATTCCTTCGCCAGATGAACATACCCGGCGCGAGTATATCCGCGGTTCATCGCCGCGAGGATCCTGTCGGAACCCGATTGCACAGGCAAGTGCAGGTATTTTTTCACCGTATCGCATGAGGCCATTGCCTCGAACAGCCTCACGGTCGTATCCCTGGGGTGCGACGTAATAAAACCGACTTCCTTCAATCCGGAAATATTGCTGACAGCCATTAACAGATCGACAAAATCAACGGGCTTGCCCTTCATCGGTTCAGGCGAATGATACGAACTCACGTTCTGGCCCAGCAGTGTAAACCGCGTAATGCCGCCCGCGACAGCTTCCTTGACTTCCAACAGAATATCCTCAGCGTGCCGATGCCTGACCGGCCCGCGCACGAACGGAACAATACAATACGTGCAGAAATTCGAACATCCTTCGGAGATCACCACATACGCATGGTCTTTTTCTTCGTAAAAACCCGTATGATATATCTCTTCCGGCCGCACGCTTCCGTCCGTCTCCCAGATCTTCATGTCCAGCAATCCGCCGCGGCCGGCAGATTTCCGGTGCGCAAAGATCTTTGTCACGATATCAGGGATCTGCGCGATATCCGCCGGCCCCACGCAAAAATCCACTGCCGGCGACCGCTCAAACACCTGCTGCTGATAATTCTGCGCCATACATCCGACCAGCCCGATAATCGGGACTGTCCCTGCCCTGTTTTGCTTGGCGATCCTGCCGATCTCGCTCCACACCTTGTCCTCAGCATGCTGCCGCACCGAGCATGTCACGAATATCACAACATCGGCTTTGGCTTCGTCATCGGTCAGCGAATACCCCGCCTTCTTCATAAGCCCGGCGATCACCTCTGCATCCCGCACATTCATCTGACAGCCGAAGGACTTCAGGAACACCTTTGTTTTTGCAACTGTTTTATCTTTCATAAGTCAGCCAAATTTTTAAGTCGCGTATTTTAATAATTTTGAGTCAAAATGTCTCGCACATTCATCGGTTCTTACAGGAAAAAACTATCCTCTATTTCACTTCTTTTCTTTTGTCTCTGCAAGGATCCTGTCGATCATCCGCTCCAGGAGCACATTGAACCGGCCCGGGTCTTCCAGCATGATGAAATGACCGCGTCCTTTCATCAGCGCCATCTCGTATGACGGCACAAGCTTTTTGTTTCCGTCAACATTGGTCGGAAATAAGTCGGCGTTGACACTTTTCAGCGGCACTGTCAGACCTTTGATCAACTCCAGGGCCGATACCTTGAAATATTCCCTCATCGAGCTCAACGCCACCTCCTGCGGAGCCGATGACATATCCAGGGCGACGGCATCAACCAAAGTTTTATCGGCGCCGGCCGGGAACATACTGCGGACAAACTTCTGCACCTCCGGAACAAAATCCGCGGCGATCGGCGCATAGATACTATTTTTTATCTCATCCGGATACACCATCCCCAGATCTTCAAGAGTATCGACCCCGACCAGGCCGGCCACCCGTTCAGGCGAGATCTTAGCCGCATACAGAATTATCTCTCCTCCCATTGAATGGCCCACCAATACTGCTTTCTTCACATCAAGCTTCCGCAATACTGCAGCCACGTCCTGGCCGAACGATTCTGTTGTATAGACTTTCCTGCCGAAACCGGAATTGCCGTGGCCGGCCAAATCGACAGTAATTACCCGGTATTTCTTCGAGAAATACGGGATTTGATCGTGCCAATACCGACTGTCGCAGCTCCACCCGTGCACAAAGACCACAGCCGGCTCAGCCGCCGGGCCGTACACCGCGTAGGCAATCGGCACTTTGTCTGCTGAAATAGCGCTGGCAATCGACTGCGTGCGCGCAGGAGGCTCACAACCGCATGCGCAAAGAACAATAGCAAAAACCGCGATAATATATCGCGCTAATCTAACCATATGCGTTAACTCCTTTTTTTAAAAATCGCGACGGCTCTATAATAAGTTACAAGTTACTAAAACGTCTGTTTATTACTTATTATATACCTCTTATCGCCTTGTAAATTAAGCTGTTAAGAAAAGTGCCAGAATTTATCATACCGTTCGGTTCTTTGTCAATTCTATCGCATTGCGCCAGGGCTTAACCCAGCCTTTCTTAATCCAGTAATATAAGTTTGTCTTGGCACATTGAGTATCTTTGCTGCTTGAGAAAGATTGTACCTTTTAAGCTTTCTTTTTTCTGCCTTGCGGACGATTTTTTTATCCGGTTCATCTAATATTTGATTTACTTGCTCTTCGCATTCTTTCTTTTTGCTGAGTAATTTATCTAAGCTCCTCAGGGAAAGTGGCTATAATCTCACCTTCCTTATTATAAAGAACCAGATCCTTTTTTAAAATCATTCATAGGCACCTCCTTTAGAATTTCTCTTCATTTCAAGAGTTCCCAACCTTTTGATAATACATATCTAAACCAGTATCCTGCAACCAAAGAGGTAATGATTGCTGCTAATACGAGCACTACAAAAAATGTTTCATTGATAATACCTAAATCGAAAACAACTGTTGCAAGAACTATCCCCGGACCTCCCCGTGTATTCATTGCGACACCCAAATTAAAACTTGATAACCAGTCTTTCTTAATAATTTTTGCAACTATCATCGTGCCGGTGAGTTCAAAAAATGATGAAAAAAGCAAAAACCATAATAAAAATCCAAGATCGAAATGACGTATCAAATCCAGTTTCAGTCCAACTATCGCGAAATAAATCGGAATAAAAAAAGCTAGCCCTATTTCCTTAACATGATTCTTCTCTTTCTCAAATTTTTCATTAGGCATTAAACCAATCGCTATTCCTGCGAGGAATGCTCCAAAGACTATATTGACGCTTAAGATACTGGCAAGTGCCGAAAAAAGAAAACAGATAAACAAAACGTACCCAGCCACTGACGACTTGATTAATAGATTATATTTTAAGGTGTTAGCAAAATGCATTACCTTTGGCATAAAGACAAGGGTTAAAATAAAAAAAGCGACAGTGATTAACACGGAGGAGGTTATGCCAGCAAATGAAATGGTTGCTGCGCTAACCAAACCGGTTGCAATAGCTAATGCAATCCATAATATAATATCCTGTATGGTTGCAGCCGCTAATACTACTTTAGCGAAGCGCGAATGAAGAACGTCAAGATCGATGAATATCTTGGAAATAACGGGTATGGAAGTAACTGCCACGGCAATGGCAATCACTATCTGTAGCGCAAGCATGTTATTCTTAGGGCCAATGTAGCCGGAAAAATCGTATATAGAGGGCGCAAGCCAGCCTGCAAAAAACGGTATTACGGTTGCTCCTAAGATTACGGCCCCAACGATTCTTTTATCTTCGCCGCTATATCGCTTTTGAATCTCAAAACCCGAAACGAACATCAGCAGGATCAACCCAAACCAGTAAATGAGCGAAATAAGCTTACCTTCTTCAGCAAAGGCGCTAAACAACCACTTATGCACATGAGGAAAAAAATGGCCTAATACGGAAGGTCCTAATAAAAATCCGCCGAAAATCTCGCCTATCACCTTAGGAAGTTTATATTTATGAAATACATACCCAAAAAAGTGCGAAAAAACCAATAGCAACACTATGGCAAAAAAGAATCGTGTTAGTTCAAAATTACTTAGCGTAATCGACTCTGCGGCGCTCATATTTTGTGACTTCCATTGTTTCCTATTGCTTCCTATTGTTGCACATTGCAACAATTTTTGATTTTCAACTCAATTTAACGCAACTCCCTCACTCCAAATCACTTAACCCCTTTAAAATGCTTAAAATCATCTCGCGCCACTTACACCACCGGTTAACACATCTATTCACAGCCATTCAACCCTTGCACCAACAGCCAACCCGGATGCTTCAGGCAAATTCAATTACTCATCGTCGCCGTATGCGAAGATCCATTATTCATTCCGCATGTCCTTTTTCCACGCGGAGCAGTACGTATGTTCCCCGAACAGATTCCGCAACCCGCTGCTCTTGACCGCGCCGTGTATCGCCTCTATATCGCATGCGCGATGCATATGGAACTTATCGCTGGGCCCGCTGAGATCGATGAGCAGGACCAGAAGCCCGTTATCGCGCACGTGCGACGACAGCTCCCCCGCCGCCTGCACGGGATCCACGACATGTTCCAGGGCCGCATCCGTAAATATAATATCGTACTGACCGTTCAGTTCCAAAGGCATGACCGGATCCACGATAATAATATCCGCCCTGATACCATGCTTGTTGAACCGCCATCGGGCAAAATCGCTGATCTTACCCGGCACGTCGAGATACGTGACGTGTTTGCCGAATTCGCAAGCGATCTCGCAGAACAGGCCGGTGCCGCCGCCGAACTCCAGGAACTCCTTTCCCGGATGCTCCCTGACGAGCTTTATGATCCCGGGATTAAACCGGTTCAGCTTTGCGATGAGCTTCTCTTTGCCGGGATTGTACGATAAGAGATCGTATATGTAATATTCCGATCCTGAATAGAATTCCCGGGCCTTACCGGTATGGTCATGGGAAGGAATGCGGTCCCATTCGCGGTTCATAAGCGAGGGGAACTTCTTGATGCGCGCCCGTATCGTGGACAGCGGGATGCCGGAGAACTCGCTGAAATCCTGCAGCACCGGCCCCGGCGATTCGGCATGTTTCCTCAGTGCGCACGCAGATAAAAGATACCTCAGCGCGTTTTTCACTTTTCCGCAATGACAAGCATTTCGAAATGATCGGGCGTGAGCTTCTCGCTCCTGGAATACGCCCCGAGCGTCGCGCCGACAATATCGATCTTTTTGAATCCGAGGCTTTTTAACAGCCACGTTATCTCGCTGGGCACGTAATGACGCTCGTTACACTTCAGCTCCTTTTTATTGCCGGAATCATCCTCAAAAACAGCAGTGTTATGATCGCGGAACGTCATCAGGTCAAATGAGGACTCCTTGCACTGGGACTGTCCCTCTTTCTGCGCAGACTTATAGAAGTCATTGACCGAATGGAACAGCGGGAACAATCCGTTCAACGTGGTGAAAATGAACTTGCCTTTACTTTTCAGCGCCTTTGCCGCGCTCCTGAGGATTGCGAAGTTCATCTCATCCGTTTCCATAAGGGAAAACCCGCCTTCGCACAGCATGATCGCCAGATCGAATTCTTTGTCAAACGGAAGATCGCGCGCATCCTGTATTTGGAAGTCAATGGCCACGCCTGCCTCGCGCGCCTTTTCCCGCGCCCTTTCGATCTGATTTTCGGAAAGATCAACACCGGTCACATGATATCCCCTTTTTGTCAGTTCGATCGCATGACGGCCCGTGCCGCATCCGATATCGATGATCTTTATTGATCTATCTTGCCCGGCCTCCTGCTCAATAAAGTCGCATTCGCCTAAAGTCCCCTGAACAAAAGGCTCGTTGTCGTATTTACGCGCATAGTTCTCAAATAATGATTCATACCATTGTTTCATTTTACCCCTTTCTTACTTATGTGCGCTGTTCGCTATTGAAACACCTTCCCCGTCAATCATCCGATGTCAGCACTCTTCGGCGGTAATCATCCGCCGCGTCCTGCCGGTCACGCCGGTACTTGTAAACTTCATCGCTGATCCTTGAGGCCTCGCTTTGCGCATCCATCACAGCACGATGCTGCGCCTGCCATTGGGCGTCCGGCGACATCATCATTTGCTGCTGACCCTGAGGGTATTGCTGAGCCTGGTCCTGATCACCGCCCGGAGTGAACGCGAGGGCAATGAAGATAACTGCAAGGACCATGACGGCAATAGTCCCTAACGAAACATAAACCGAGTTCTTGGGATTCTTCCTCACATAGATGCCCAAAGGCGAAAGCTTCCCCCTCCACGGACGATAAACCGCCGTCGCGAAACGATAGGCTTTTTCTTCCAGAGGACTCAGTCCCACCGGCATCCCATCTCCGGGAAGCGGCGGAGGCGTTGTTTTGTCTGCGGGCAAAGGCGGCGGCTGGGTGCGGCCTTTGAATAATTCCGCTAATTCCTGGATCTCTCCGGCAGGCTTCCAATTATTCATCCCCTCGCACCATGCAAGCATTTGGGAAGTGATCCGGCCTTCCGTAATCTTTTTTTTGATGGCCTCCCGGTCGAACGGACCGATTTTCTGATTGTCTTTGCCGAAATAATAAACTGTGCCCATGTCTTCTCCTCCTTTTTTGCCGCTTCCTGAAATTCAGGAAACGCACAGCCATACATTATTCAGCTCGGGTTACGGACCGCATCGCCCTGTTACCGGCAAGGCATTGGACCAGAGTTTCGCGTTCCCACAGACACAATTTCCCCGCCAGCGCGCCCTGCCTGATCTCGTCTATCTCCAATACGGGTTTGCAGAAATTGAACGGCGGCAGTTCCAGGTTCAGTCTGCGGCAGCTTCCGGTCGGTATATCCTCGTTGCGGCTGCACAAAGGATCAGTTGACACCAGGAAATATCGTATATTGCTTGCGAGCAGGTTGCGCAGCGTCTTAAGTATGTCCCGGTTGGATAAATGGTTGAGCGCGTCCCGGCACAGCCACAGGTCAACGTCAGGAAGCTTATCCTCGATCACGTTGATGACGGAAAAAGAGGTCAGGGCATTGCCGTATTTCCTCTGGTTCTCAACGATCATGGGTTCGACGATATCTCCTCCCAGATACCGAACCCCCTCAGGCAGCTCGACCAGTCTGAACCAGTTGAAATCGCCGCACGGCGCGTCCAGCATACACCGCACGCCCAGCTTCCGAAGCAATACCGGAAGCTCCTTGCGGATATTTTCCGTATTTTCTATCGTCGATCCGCGGCCGGAAACGCTCTCCGGATCGCCCCAGGCGTTTTCTCTGTAATACAAAGAAAAAATGTCTTCCGGCTTCGAAACTCCCCGGCGGACGCGAAATAATAAAGAATCGATCAGCCAGACGAGTTTTTTTCCTCCCGGTATGGTCGAAACGCATTCCCTGAACTTTCTTTTTATGGAAACTGCCATACCTCGTTACCCTTTATGCCGGTACTTGATCACCCGGGCCTTTTCGAGCGTGATCAACCCTTCCTCGACCACCTCATCCAAAAAAGGCAGCAAGGTATCCAGCTTTTCTTTCGAATCCACGATCTCGATGACAACAGGCAGGTCCTCGGATAAGCGCAAGAGCTTTGCCGTATGAACCCGGCTGTCTGCCCCGAACCCCATGATTCCCCGCAGGACCGTTGCGCCTGCCAGGTTCAGCTCGCGCGCCTTCAAAACGATCTGTTCATAGAGAGCCTTGCCTTTATACTGGTCGCTCTCACCGATAAAAACCCGCAGCAGCATGCCTTCTTCCGGGATATGCATTGCCCCCCCTTATTTATACAGATTAACGGCCATTCTGGACAGCCAGTATCCCGCAAAAACCAGCCCGATGCCCAGCACGTTCGATAAAACGATATTTGCGAATGCGATTGTATGCTCCCCGTCTCGCATAAGATTGAAATTCTCAAGAGCGAACGTCGAGAACGTCGTAAACCCTCCGAGTATGCCGATAAAAACGAACATCCTCACATTCGATGAAACCGCCGTCACCTCGAACAGTCCCCACAAAAACCCTATGAGCAACGACCCTGACAAATTGACCACAAGAGTGCTCACCGGGAATACCTCGTCCGACAGCCTATAATCAATGGCCGAGAGTATATACCGGCAAACAGCGCCGAGCGCCCCGCCCAGGCCGATAAGAACGATCTTCATCATAAAAGCCCCCGTCCCGTCATATCTTCGGTTTGCTCTTCTCTATTTCCCTTCCAAGCTCGATATCGATCAATTTTGATTTTTTGAACGCCAGTATCTGCGACGGATACACGCTGCGATGGCCGGTCATCAAAAAGCTGATGATACAGACCAGCGCCGCATACGGCGCGATCCGCGGGCCGAACAGCTCGATCGCCATGATGCTTGCGGCGATCGGCGTATTTGCCGCGCCTGCAAGCAAACCGACAAAACCTAATGATGAAAAAAGCACCGCATCCAGAGCCATGAACTGCGCGAACGCGTTCCCGGCGCTCGAGCCCACGAAAAAGATCGGCGTCACAATGCCGCCGCTGCCCCCGAAATTCAGCGTCAGGCTCGTCGTAACCGATTTGAGGATAAAAGAGTACCAGGGCACATCCCTGCCGTTGAGCGCCGATTCGATCGGCCCCAGGCCAAGCCCCAGGTAATCGCGCGAGAAGATCAAAGCGATGATGATCAAAACCGCTCCGCCGATAAGGCCTTTTAACGGCGGCCAGATCCGTATCTTGTCGGAAACCTTTTTCCCCGCGCGCAATACCTCTATCAGCAAAAATGAACAAAGGCCGAAAAAGATCCCGGCAAGGATGATCTGATAAAAAAGGACCATGGAAAAATCGAGCGGCATGGTGAACGCGCGGTGAAAATACCCGATACCCAGCGCTGACGACACGTTATACCCGATGATCCCGGCGATGAACGACGGCAGCATCACGTCGTACAGCATGGTGCCGACGAACAGGACTTCGACCCCGAAAAGCGCCCCGGCGATCGGCGTGCCGAACACGGACGCAAACCCCGCGCTGATGCCGCAGATCACCAGCTTTTTCCGGTCATGCGCGTCGAACCGGAACAGCCGCGCGAATGTCGAAGCGATGCCTGCGCCGATCTGGGCGCACGGCCCTTCCTTGCCCGCAGATCCTCCCAGAGCGATCGTGATCACGGTCGCAGCCAGTTTTACCGGCACGACCGCGGCCTTGATGACGCCGTTATGCTTATGCACCGCTTCAATGACCTTCTCCGTCCCGTGGCCTTCGGCATCAGGCGCAAGGTACCTGATCAGCAAAGCGCTTAAAAACATCGCAAACGGAAGCAACAGAAAATAGAATTGATACGACTGGGCTGCGCGCGACGACCAATCAAGCGCTTTCAGGAACACCGCCGTTGACGCTCCGACCATTGCCCCGACAACAACGGACAAAGCCACCCAGCGCAGCACGCTGTAAAAGATCATGCTTTCTTCTTTGATACGCCTTTTCATCGCGATACCCATGCTTCATACGCCTTCATGAACCGCGCGAGAACCTTTTGCGTCCCTTCATTGATCAACGCTCCGCTTGCGTCGAACAGCTTTTCTGCGTTGCCGATATACACCTCTGGCTGAGGCATGACCGGCACATTCAGGCACACCAGCGACTGCCTCAGATGATGGTTGGCGCCGAAGCCGCCGATGGCGCCCACGGACACACTCAAAACAGCGCCCGGCTTATTGCCCCAGACATTTGCGCCGTACGGCCGCGAACCCACGTCGATCGCGTTCTTGAGCGCGGCGGGAACCGAACGGTTGTGTTCAGGCGTCACAAATATGAATCCGTCAAAACCCTTGATCCGCTCGCGAAACCCGGCAAATTCGGCAGGCGGCGCATCGTCCGAATCCTGGTTGTACATCGGCAATCCCGCGATCTCGACGATCTCCGGCTTCAGCGTGTCCGGCGCGCATGCGATCAGCGCGCGGGCCGTTTTACGGTTAAAAGATTCCTTGCGCACGCTTCCCACAATAACCGCGATCTTCTTTACGCTCATATCCCCTCCCCCTGTGTTCACAGGCGAGCCCGTGCTCGTTATCCGTACGTTAACCCTTTTTCCGAATATGCCGCGCGGCGAATATCGACTGGAACAGCGGCCAGATATCGTGCGCGCCGCCGGCTTTCAAAAGAGACTCCCTCGCCTGCTCCTGGCTCATCGCTTTGGCGATACAGCCGAGGATCTGCACCTGGGCGTCGTATGCCTCGGACGGGGTCAATATCAGAAAAACCAGCCGCACGGGCTTTCCGTCCGCAGTATCCCACTCGATCCCGTCTTCCGACCTGCCGAAAAAAACCATTGGCCGCCTGATCGAGGCCATGCGCGCATGCGGCACCGCAAGGCCTTCCTCCATGCCCGTTCCCATATCGTTCTCGCGCCGCATGACAGCATCATATATCGCTTCCGTTTCGGGCATATCATCCTGTTCTCCCGCAAGCCGGCACAATTCCATGATCGCTCCTTCGCGGTCGTTACGCTTGATCGATCCGATGATGCCGCGCGGGAAGAAATATTCAAGGACGCTGACCTCCGTGCGCTTTTTGATCGAATAATCGAACCACGGGCCGAGGATCACCGACGATATGACCGCGCCGAAAACTATAGCAACGAACACCGGCTCGGTGATAAGGTTGTATTCGAACGCAAGCAGCCCCACCACGATCTCCATGGCGCCGCCGGGGGTATGGGCGATCGCGATCGAAAGGCGGTTGGTCCTGGGCAGTTTCGTCATATTGACCCCGATCCACGCTCCGATGAACCTCCCGAAAATGCCGATCACGCTTATCAACAGGACAAGAAAAAGGTCAAAGCTCTTTAAAAAATCCACTTTCAGGCCGATGTTCACGAAGAACAGCGGCACGAACACCGCATACACCATCTGCGATATGACCTGCCGCACATTTCCCGAAAGCGCGCGCGACCCTCCGGCCATTATCCCGGCGATAAAAAATCCGAACAACGCGTGTATGCCTATTTTCTGCGTGACGGCGCCGCAGAGCGCCGCGAGCACGCAGATGAACGTCAGCGGCGCGCCCGGCTGAGGCATCTGCGCCGATTTTATCCGCACCATGATCGCATCAACAACCCTCCTGCCGTATCCCAGGCACACGGCAGTAAACGCGATCGTCGAACCGGCAATGACGGCGACCCTTGCCAGATCCACGCTTGCCTGCGTGAACACGCCCAGGACCACGGTAAAAATAAGCCAGCCCGCGATATCGTTGATGGAAAGCGCGGACATGATAAGGAACCCGAGGTCGGTCTTTGAAAGCTTCAGGTCATGGAGCGCCCGGGCCGTAACCGGCATCGCGCTGATGGTCATGACCGTCGCCATGAATATCGCAAACAGCAGACGCTGGTCCGTATTGACAAGATACTGAGCAGGCAGGATGAAACACGGCACGAACGCGATCGCCATGGGAATAAAAATATCCGAAAGCGCGATCTTCAGCGCGTCGCCCCTCTGCCTCCATGCCGAGGCAAAATCGATCTCGAGCCCTGTCTCAAGCAGCAGGAATAACACGCCGATCCACGAAGCCGTTTCCAGCATGGTCTGCTGGGTGATATCCGCAGGGAAAATGAAACTCGACCAGCCGGGCAAGAACCTGCCCATGATCGTGGGGCCAAGCATGATACCCACCAGAAGCTCAGCGGTCAGCGGCGGCTGTTTCCATTGGCGGAACAACTCCCCGAGCCCGCGCGCAAGCCCCAGGAGAACAGCCAGCTGCAGGAGGAATATGAATATGTGTTGTTCGTCCAGATAATGCATGGAATGAATGATTATGCGGCTTCCTGTTTCTTCACTTTCTGCAGAACGGAATGCAGGGCCTTGCGGTCGCGCTCATGCGCGAGCACCAGCAATACATCCCCGCCCTCGATCACGGTCGAGCCGTTGGGAACGATGAATTTTTCGCCGCGCGATATGAGCACGACGAGCGCCCGCGGCGGCATGCCGATGGATGCGACGGTCTTCCCCGCTGCCTCGGACTCATACGGCACGATCATATCGGTGAGCGCCGCCTCGATACCCTCGGTGTACTCGAACTCGATCGGGTATTTCTTTTTCATATCGAGCGGCGTGTCCACATGCAGGAATTTCGAAACCGCGGGGATCGAGGTCCCCTGGATAAGCACCGATGTCAAAACGACAAAGAACACGATATTGAATATCGTGTGCGCCTGCGGGATCCCTGCCAGAAGAGGGAACGTCGCCAGGATGATCGGCACGGCGCCGCGCAATCCCACCCATGATATCATCACCTTCTGCGGCAGGCGGAACCTGAACGGCAGCAGGCACAGGAACACCGCGGCGGGACGAGCGACCAGAATAAGGATCGCCGCGATCAGCAGGCCGCTGCCCATGACCGGCACGATCCTCGACGGAAACACCAGCATCCCCAGCGCCAGGAACATAAGGATCTGCATCAGCCACGCAAGCCCCTCATAAAACCTGACCAGGGACCGCTTGTGCACAAAATCCGATTTGCTCATCAAAAGGCCCAGCAAGTACACGGCAAGAAACCCGCTTCCGTTGACCAGCGTCGTGACCGCGTAGGTTATCAGGACAAAACCGATGGTCAGGACCGGGTACAGCCCTTCGTATTCAAGCCTGATCCTGTTGATAACGAACACGCCCAGCCGGGCCATCAAATATCCCATGATCAGGCCCACGCCCATGTTCGTGACGAACAACGGGATCAGGGTCAGGGCCGATTGCCCGGAATTGGTCAGGATACCGAGACAGCCGATCGTCAGAAAAACCGCCATCGGGTCGTTACTGCCTGATTCAAGCTCGAGCAAAGGCCGCAGATGGCCCTTGAGGGATACCCTGCGCGACCGCATGATGTTGAACACCGCCGCCGCATCGGTCGATGACACGATCGAACCGAGCAAAAATCCTTCCATCAGCGATATGTTCAGGATGAGCCTGGCGAAAAATCCCACGACAAGAGCGGTTACCAGTACGCCCGCGGTCGATAAGCACAGGCCCGGAGCGAAAAGCGGTTTGACCGATTTCCACGCCGTATCGAACCCGCCGAAAAATATGATAAAGATCAGCGCGACCGTCCCGATCGATTTTGCAACGCCGTAATCGTCGAAATATATCCCGCCCAGGCCTTCGGACCCGGCGAGCATGCCGATGAACAGGAATAAAAGAAGCGCCGGCAGAGCGACCCGGTCCGTGAGCTTGCTGGCGAGCACGCTCGCAAGGGTCAGGATGGAAACCCACAGGATAATGATCTCGATCGTCATAACGCATGCTCCGCGAGGCAATACGGGTCGATCCGCATCGCCTCCGCTTTATGGAATGAGGCCTTGTTCTCGTCCTTCATTGACGCGTATATCATTGCGAGCCGGGCATGTGCCCGGGCATTCTGTTCGTCCACCAGCACGGCGCTTTGATAATATCCGACCGCTGCGGCAATATCCCCCTCTTTCTCCGCAACCATGCCCAGGTTATTGTACAAGATGGCCGTAAGAGGCCCAGCCAGTATCTCGTCATTCCGCCCGGACGGGCCTTTTCCCCGGAAGCAATCAACGCCTCTGCGAAAATACTCCTTTGCCGTCGCGTAATCGCCGGCCCTGCCATATAATGCGCCGAGCGTGTTGAACGCGTACGGATTCCGGGGCACAACATTCAGCCAGTATGAACAATACGTCAGCTCATCCTTCCACAAAGCCGAATGCGCCCGGCTCATGCTCCCGTATGAAAGCGCAACCGCGAACACCAGCGCGATCCATACATGCAGGCGCGCGATCCGCCGCGCCGTTGCCAGGATGAACGAGAACACCGCGAACAGCCCGATCGACGGCACATACCCCCAGTTATCCTGCATGATAACGCCCATCTCAGGCCGCGAGAACATCAAATAATACAGCGGCAGTATGCCGGCGATAAACCACGCCAGGCCGAACCAGACGCCGCGCAAACGCCGGTATGCCAGGATCGCGCACCCTGCAACGCCGATGCCAAGCACCGCGTACATCGCGCCTTTCATTCCGGAAACGAGTTCCGGGCCGATAGTATATATTAACACGCTTTCGCGCGGATATGCAACAAGTCTCATATACCTGACTGCCATAAAGAAGAACGAACTCACGCCCTGCCATGACACAAAAATATCCCTGTTGCCGGCAGCAGCGCCATAGTGAAGAATGCTCATCCGGATCAAAAAATATGCACCAGCGATACAAACAGCACCCGCCGCGATACCGGCCATCTTTCCGACATGCCTTCGGTCATACATGGCCGCAAAAATACATACCAGATACGCGGGGAACACGACGGATATCTCATGGCTCAAAAGGGCGAACACAAAGAATACGAACCCGGGAATGATAAAACGGTTATTGCGGAATTTGAACGCGGACAAAAATGATATGAGCGCGGACAGCATAAACAGCGCCGAAAGCAGGTTGCTGCGGTCGGCAATGTAATTGACGGGTATGCCTGCAGCCGGATGCACAGCGAACAACAGTCCGGCAATGCATGCAACCCGTATATCATTCCACAGAAGGAACAACAGAAAAAATACCAGGCAGGAATTGCAGATATGCAGAATGATTGACGTCAGATGGTAACCGAAAGGGTCAAGCTTCCAGATACCGTAATCCGCCATGAACGACAGATGGGTAACCGGCCGGTAATAGAATTTGAGGAACGGCCTGAGAAAGCACGGCAGGATGAACGATACATTGCGGATCAAGGGGTTCTGATACACCACATGGACATCGTCCATGAGAAAACCGTTGTGCACGCTCGGCGCGTATACTGCCAGGCCGGCCGCAGCCAGCAGGACCACCACAGCAATGACCTTCACCCGCACCGGCAATGCCCTCAGATGCCCTCCCCATCCTTTCATAACGCCCTATGCGCCTGCGCCCCGGACGATCTTCCCTATGATCGCATCCAGCTTCTTATGCCTCAGAGGCGATCGGCGTGCTGTCAGATGAAACCGCGATCGAAGGACCGGTATCCGCGCACGGTTATTTCCCGATACGACTTGATGAACGCCCGGGCAGATATTTATCCCGCAAGCTTTGCTCCACCAGCGCGGTCATTTCCTTGCGCCCCTGATCGGGAAGATATTGCAATATCTTCTGCGCCAGGGCCGGCGCGTCATCCTGGCCCTTGCCCAGGCATAACAGCCGCGCGCGGAACGCGAACGTCTTCAAATACGACTGCATGTCCCGCAGGTCGGAAACCATTGAAAGCGGGCCGTGGCCGGGGACCATGACCGTGGCTTTGGTGCGCTCCAGCCCAGCCAGCACACTGACCCATGAAGGGATATCGCCCTCGCCCAGATACGGATGATAGGTCGTGAACAGTATGTCGCCCAGGAATATGACCTTTTCGTCATGCACCGCTGCAGTGATACTGCCGTCCGTATGCGACGGCCCGGGAAAGTCAAGATCCACCACGACACCGCCCAGGTCGACCCGCATGGACTTATCGAACGTGATCGTCGGCGGGCACAGGACCGTTCCTTCCATCTGTTCGGCGCTCAAGCCGGCTTTGGAATAGTGCGTGAGGGTATATTCCGTCCCGGGCGCGGCCAGCCGAGACTTTTCATGGCCGATCACGACAGCGCCGTCCTTGACGAACACGCCGTTGCCTCCAACATGATCGATATGAAAATGGGTATTAACGACGTACCTGACCGGCTTGTCGGTCACCGTGCGGATATCCGCATACAGCTTTTCCGCATCCCGGGCGGAAATGAGCGGATCGATGACGAGCACGGCGTCGTTTCCCACGACAAATCCGCAATTCGCCCCGAAACTGTTCTGCGCCGAGGCGTTTTGCGCGCCGGTATACGCGTACACATGGTCTGATAATTTTTGAAGCACGCGGGATTCCTGACAGCGCGCAGGCGCCGACGCATATAAAACACAGGAAACTGCCAGCGCAGAAATCACGAAGAACCCTGCGATCTTTTTACTCATGAGCCCCTCCTTCGGTTCGTGTATTCTTACAAAAGCGGCAACAGGAAAAGACCGATCCCCGCGCGATGTTCCAGGGATGCGCCTTTTCCTGTCAGCCGTTCGATCCTGAAACAGCGTGTATCCGGCAGGCCTATTTGCCGAAAAGCTTGTTCGTCGCGTCAGTAGCCGCTTTTTGCGCGGCTGCTTGAAGCTGCGCCTTCGCTTTTTCGATCAATGCCTTGGCCGGCTCAGATTCCCTGTCGATATTGTTCAGCACGTACTGCGCCGTATCAATGGCCTTCTGGAAATCCTTCGAATTATAAAAGATCTCCGCCTGCTTCACCATGTAATCGGCTTTTTCCTGCACGGTCTTGAATGTCTGAGAATTCTGTATCGCCTCGCTCACCGAGCCCAGCGGCTTGGACGAACAGCCCGCGCATATCATAATGCCCGAGCACAGGGCAACGATACACCCGACAGCCAATAATGCCTTCATAATGCCTCCCTGGTCCTAGCTTTTTTTATCCGTCAGAACAAGCCAGAGCGCGTGGATGATACCCGGGAACGCGAACAACAGCGTCAGCACGATATTGATCCAGAACTGCGTGGTCAGGCCTACCTGCATGTACGCTGCTACCGGCGGCAGGATGATCGCTAAGATGATCTTTAAAATCTTCATAGCCCCTCCTTTGTTAGAATTTATATTTGATACCGGCGATGATCTGCGTATCGGTCTTCTTCTTGCCCGCCGGCTCGGTGTTATGGTCGACGATATACTTGATCTCGAAGTCGAGATTATCCCGCAGCGGATTGGAGAACACGGTCTCCGAATGCAGGACAATGCCGTCATCGGCTTTGAACCCGGGATACACGGTCAGGTCTTCGGATAAAAATGCCTTATCGAAGATCTTCTTCTTCAGGAACGTATGCGCGACCATGGTCGGCGCCTCGTCATCCTTTGCCGAATTGATCCGGTAGCGGGTAATACGGTAGCCGACGCCGGCATCCGCATCCCAGATAAAATCCTCGCCGGTCAGGATATGATACCCGGCGCCCGCGCTGGGGGTGACCCGGTAATCGATATCGGCGAAGTAATCATGGTCCACCAGGACCTGGGCAAAGCTGTACCAGCGGTACTCCTTGCCGAAATCCCATGTATACCTGTTCAAAACGTCCCATTTCTGGCCGTCCATTTTATCGTTGGTATTCGAATACAGCCAGTTCCCTTTGATGGTATACTGTGACCGTTTGAACTTTTTGATTGCCTGGGCAGACGCCGAACCGGTCGATTTGTTCGTATTGCCGTTGGTCTTGGTATATCCGACAAATATGTCGCCGGTCCATCCGTCAAGAACACCTTCGGCACGCGCCTCCGGGCACAGCCCTGAAACGCCGAGCACCGCAAGTGCGCCGACTGCCGCTAATTTGATTGTCAGGAACATATTACGCATTCATTGCCTCCTTAATCATTCACTACCGTTCACACTGCCTATTTCGCCGCCTTTTTCTTCAGTGAATTAATGCCTTTTACAACAATGAATATCGACAATGCGACGATCAAAAAGTCCAGAGTCGTATTGATAAACTGGCCGTAATTAAGCGTAACTTCCGGCTTATCGATGGTCGCAGCTTTAAGTATGACCTTCAGGTCCTTGAAATCCACTCCGCCAAGCAGAAGGCCTATCGGGGGCATGATCACGTCATTCACCAGAGACGTGATGATCTTTCCGAACGCGGCGCCGATAATGATACCAACTGCCATATCGACCGCATTCCCCTTTATTGCAAACTCCTTAAATTCCGATATGAACGACATGCGCACCTCCCTTTTTTGCCTCAGGCACGTTCTATCAGGCGATAAAATCGCTGTGCCGTAGGTGGTTACATGTAATACTCATATTCTTGCCATATTATAGCATATTTCCCTGTTCTGTAAAGGACATAATACCATACGGCCTTACCTGCCCCCGGCCAGCAGAATGCTTGCGGCCTTTACAATACCGAACAGTATGAACATGCACGCGGCAATGATCCTGACCGCATTGGCATGAAGATATTTGCCCAAAAGCCTGCCGCATCCGATACCGATGGCATCTGCAATGAGCATGGCCGTAGTCGTGCCCAGAAGAACGGCTCCGATAGAGCGATACTGGACCGCCAGGCTGACCACCGCAAGCTGGGTCTTATCGCCCATTTCAGCAAGGAAAAAGGCTATCCCCACGGTCAAAACCGGCCCGAACCGCGATGTACGGCTGTCGTCTTTGTTCAAAACGTCCGCATGCAGTGTCCAGAGGCCGAAGCCGATGAACGAAACCGCGGCTATCAACGAGATCACGTGCAGAGGGACAACGGCGGTCAGGATCCTGCCTGCTGCAACCGCAAGCCCGTGATTCAGCACTGTGGCGAAAAATACGCCCAGAAGAACCTTTTGCCACGGATACCGGGAGGCGAATGCCATTGCCAGAAGCTGGGTCTTATCCCACATCTCGGCAACGACAATAAGAAGAAACGAAGCGAGGAATGCTTCCATGGGGCGAGTATAAAGAGTTATCCCTTACCGGGCCGGCAGGACATGAAGCTTTTTAGTCCCGAACGAAAATACGAAATACAGCGCAATGAGAGAATACGCGGCAAAAGAAAAATAGGTATTCACCCATGCCAGGGATGCCGCGATAACATAAAAAAGGAACCCGAAGAAGAACGCGAAAACAACGCTTTTCTTATACACCTTGAGATTGATGCCTTCCTTAAGCAAACCGGTATGGCGCAAGCCGTACATGCGGGCGATGAAAAAACCAAAACCCAGGCACGCCATCACAGCCCCGTAAAACGCGACCGCAAGCGGATTATGGGGATAATCGCCGATCAGCGCGGTCGGGAACGGCACGAAACATACCCACAGGAGCAGGTTCACGTTCACCCAGAAGAACATGATATTGATACTCCTGAACACTTCGAACAGCCGGTGATGGTTCACCCACACAATGCACAGCGTCACGAAACTGATGACCCAGCTGGCGAACTTGGGAAAAAGGCCGGCGATCGCATACGCAAGCTCGCGGCCCGACGCCGCATGCTCCAGATGCGGGACTTTGATCTCGAGGATGAGCAGGGTCACGATGATCGCGAAAATACCGTCGCTGAACGCCTCCACCCTGTTCTTGGTCAAAAGCCCGTATTTGAACAGCTTATCTTCCACGAGACTGCTCCAGATAATGCTCGATGAGATTTTCCACGACGCGGCGCGTGTCGTCGTTCATGGCAAGGAACTCGATGCGCGTATCGAACGTAATGGGATTATTGCTCAGACAGGACTCCACCACCCTGCCCAGCAGACGGATCGGCGTCAGCCGCGACGGCCAGGGGATCTCAAGCACCAGGCACACCCCCCGCTTGAACTCGGTTTCGGTCCTCAGGAGAAACCCCGCAAGGCTCGAGTTCTTGGTCTGGGCATAGGAAAGATTATCGATAAGGCCGAGAATATGATAGTTCACCTCGATGGAAACATCCGACCTCGGATGCTTTCGGCGCTCGTTACGTGGTTTTTCCGGCATAGTGTTCTCCTATGGAAGAGAGCCGCGCGACTTGCGCAGCGAATATTCCACATACCCGCACAAAACCTCCTGGACCTTGGCCGGAGGCGGAACGACGAAAAAATGGGATATGATGGCGTGCGCCATCTCATGGCCGAGCATGCCGACGGTCACGTCGGCAAGGGATATATAGATGACGTCCTTTTCGAAATGGTACAGCGACCGCTCCTTGAATTCCATGCCGTGCTCCTGCCTGAAAAAACGCGCGAGCGCAGGCTGGTCTGGAAAAACCTTGATCGCCCCTTTAAAACTGTAAATATGGATATCGAGAATGTCGGACACTTCCTGGTACAGGCCGTCCACCGCCTTTCCGAGCATATCGCCGACCGAATCGCCCGACTGCCCGCCGCGGGCATACGCCTGATAATTCGCGTCTATGCCGGCAAGCAGCGCATACGCATCAGCCGGCGCGTCCCCATAGATAGTGAAATGCGTTCCGGCGGCAATGCGGCTGCCTGACGGATCCGCGTATGCGGTACCGCACAGGGACAGCACAGCGAACAACAATGCCGCCTTGATCTTCATTTAGACCTTGAAATACACCAGGATATCGTCTATGTCCTTGAGCAGGGCTGAAAAACGCTCTTTGTCCTCGAATGCGACGCAATAGTTCTTGTCTTTCAGGAACGACCGCAAAGAATCGGTCTTGGATTTCAGCTCGGTATGCTTCTGGCGCAGGACCAGGCCCATATCGTTGAGACTGCGCGCAAGGCCTTTGAGCTGGTCCTTGTCGCGGATGATGAACGCGCTCGTCAGGTCCCCCCCGCGCAGGTTATCGATCTCTTTCCTCAGCCGGTACATGGGGCCGGCGATGCGGTGCGTCGCGATCAGCGCCATCGCGAACAGTATCGCAGAAAAGACGACCGAGACCACGATGATGGTGATCACCAGCTGCGGCAGTATGAAATCCGCCGTCGGCTTGACGAACACCCGCGTGTTCTCGATCGCGACGGTCGTCGAACTCCGGGTAAAGAAGAAAATGAAAAGCCCGATCGCCAGCGAAGCCAGGATCACGATCGTGCAGAACTTCATGATAAATGCCAGCTGGAACTTCTTGTCGATCAAATACTGCCTGCGATGATATGTTCGGGCGTAGCTCATCATTCCTCCTTGGTTTCCGGTTTGATCCCCAACTGGTCGTGATCGTAGTGGATGCGCGCATTGCGCCGAAGGTTCCCCATCCAGTTCTGAAGCTCGATCTTCTGCTTCACCTGGAACAAAAGTATCTTGATCTGAGCGCTGACCTCGGACAAACTTTTCCCCGCGAAGTCCGTGTCCTTATGGCGCTCAAAATAATCGGCTATTTCGTTGTCTGAAACGCGAATGACAAGGGTGGATTCGTTGATCTTGCGGGCGATGATCGATTTCATAAGCGCCTGTTCCCAGTACAATTGCAGACCCTGCAGGAAAACCGGGTCCTTATCCAGCCCCAATTCCTCCGCTTCTTTCAGGAATAGTTTCCGGTTGACGTATAAGTCCAGAAACTCTTCGCGGGATATCTCGCGGCCGGTCTGGAACCTGCCGTCCTGGTAGGCCGCTTCGAACTCCTCAGCGCTGATGCGTATAGAACCGATAGTCAAAGCCGGCTTCGGACTTTGCCCGCAGCCGCCGCTCAATAACATGCAACACGTCAACAGGATAAGGAATATTCTCATACCGCCTCCTTGCGTGATCTTTTCGTATATTATACTGCAAATAGAAAAAAAGGCAAAACTAAAAACGGGGTCAGAATTATTTATTTGCCGCATAGCATACGCCGGGCAAATAAATAATTCTGACCCCGTTTTTAGCCTTTAAAACTTGGGGACGGTTCTCATTTCCCCGTAAAACTTGGGGACGGTTCTCATTTCCCCGCGCGCATGATAGCCGGGAAATGAGAACCGTCCCTATGTTTTTAAACAGCTCCTTACAGCCCGTAATATGGCGATAACGGCTTCTTGGTCTTGATATTATCCGAGATAAAATCATATGCGCCGATATCAAGGTCCAGATCGTCGAATGCCGCCATATTGGTCGGCGTCAACGGCCGGTAGCTGAAGAACGTCGGCGTGGCCGGCTCGCTCGATACGAACCGATAGACGTTCAGGATCTCGTAATACGCCCTGATATTCTTTACCAGCGGCCCGACCAATTGCGATGACGCATCCGGCAGCGGTTCCTGCGGCGGCGCAGGCGGCGGCACCGGAGGCGGCACCGGAGGCACGTACACAGAGTAATTCAGCGTCAACCCCGCAGTCGCCGTAAATGGTTCAGGGTCGTCCGCCCCGCGAACCGGAGCCGCTGATTTCGACCCATCGATCAGCTGAATGCACACTTCAAGCGGATTGAGCGGCTTGCCGAACACGAACGGCGTCACTGAAGGATCAGGCCAGATCTGCACCGCATCGCCGGTGTTGGCTGAATCCTCGTAAATATTCGCAGCGCCGTACCCGTTGCCGTCCGCATCTTCATACGCGACAAACCCCGACGCAGGCACGCGGTCGAATCCGGGCCCGCTTGTATCGCCGTCAGCGCCCGGGCGGACGATCCCTTTGATCGCGCCCTGCAGATCGGCGTCATCAGACGGATCCGCGCCGATCGTGCCGTTCGGAGCAGAGAAATACGACTGCCCCGTTGCCCACACATGGGCGCTTGTATCTAACGGAAAATCCATCATGACCGGGGACAGATACATGTTCCCGTCTTCCTCCGAGGACATGAACGTCGCATCCATGAAGAAATCCTCGAGCAATCCGGCAATGACCTCATCCGTATCGGTCTCTTCATCGTCTTCAGCGCCGAGGATAAAATCGACCAGCGCTCCGGCGATCCCCGCAGCCGAATCGATCGTTCCCTGGCTGATCGACGGGCACCATCCCCTTCCGGCATAAATATTCCCCTGCTTCGATTCAAGGAACACGCCGCCGCGCAAAGCGATGACCGAATTCACGGTCATGTCGCCTTCGCTGGTGACATGGACAATGCCGTCCTTGGCTGCCACCGACGCACCGATACCGATCTGGTCTTCATACTCGACCCAATCCTCCCCGTCGCCGGTATCTTCCAGGTTGTAGAGCGTTATCGGCACATACATCCCGAGCTCGACATTACGCCGGGCATTGTTCTGATACAGGTAAATATCGCCCTTCGCATACGAATACGCGCTCACGATATCGACGTCCATATTGATCGGTGCATCAGCCGCGCCGATATCGCATGCAGCCAGCATGGCAAGATAATTCGCCCATATCTCGCCTTCGCCCCCGTAGATCGAACCGGTGCCCTCGCCGCCCAGGCCGAGCGCCGCGACTCCGACCATGTTCGCGTAGATATCGGTCAGATACACATTGCCCATAACCGAACCAAGCAAGGAAAATCCGCTGTACGCATGCTGGCGGTCAATGGTTATACATTGCGTCGGGTCATCCCCGCCGAGAAGCTCATTGATCATGTCTTCCAGGTCCTGCAATGCATCCGGCCCGCCCGAAGCGATGGACATCGCCGTGCTGTTCTTCACGGTCAGATCCCCCATTGCCAGAAGCGCGGCAAGCGCGGCGCCGTCGTTATTGAACACATCGACAGGCCCGAGCGCATTGAGGTTGCCGCCGGCGAACGCGAGGATCGTTGAGATCGAATCATTGCTGGACGCATAGAGCGAGCTCGTTCCGTCAATGGTGATATCTGCGCCGGCCAACAGCGACATCGCGGCAGTGCCGCATGCCTCCATGACAGTGATGCCGCTTTCGTCAAGCACATCGATATTGCCCTGCGTGTTCATATATACGTACGCGCCGCCCTCAGACGACGAGCTCCATGCCTGCGCACCCACATAGCTGTTGCCCGAGATCAGAATGTCGCCGAGTATCGCCGCGCCAAGATCGATATCCAGAAGCGGGACCGTAAAAATGTCCTCGAGCTCATAATCATACATATACACGCCCGCTTCGCCTTCGCCGCCTACCAGAGCGGTCACCGCGCTCTCATTCATGACGGCAATCCCGCCGCTCTGCGGATTCAGATACACCTCTGCAGTGCCGTCGGTATCGACAAGCGCCGTGACCGTAGAATCGTCGATCGTAATATCTTCGGTGGATTTGATATCCACCTGCGCCGTATAGGCGCCGCTCATGATACGCGCCAGAACATCGGATCCCGTGATCGACACCGGGCCGTTATCATTGTAAATGCCCACGCACGCCGTGCCCTCGGGATCATACACGCGCGCTGTCACTTCGCTGTTGGTTATCGTCAGATAAGAAGCCGGGCTTTCTCCCGGATCTGCGCCTGCCTGAAGGGTAACATACGCATCACCGGATCCGTAATTTTCCGCGCGCACGGTTGACATCGCTTCTGTCTCGCCGCCGGTGCCGGCGATCGACAGATCATTGCCCGCGTTCACGCTCACGCACACCGTGCCGAAATTCTTCGTCGCCTCGATCAGGCTGTCCTCAATGCTGATATCGAAGCCGTTAAGGAATATATCGCCGTTATCCGCAATAATGCTCGCGTCAGTTACCGACAGGTCAGCGCCCGCGTCGATATAAACAGCGCCGTCCTCCACATACGTATCGCCGCTCACGAAAATATTGAAATCGTCCAGCCAGGTCTGATCCCCGGAATAGCTGCCGCCGGTGATGAATGTATCGCCGCCGTGCGCGTTGTATACGCCGAAATCAGCATTGATCGCAGCGTTAAAATCAGCTCCCTGCGAATCCACGCGCACGATCCCTCCGGCCGCATTGATCAGGCCGCCGATTGCAACGCGCTGGTTCGCGCTCACCCCGACTTCGCCCATCAGCTCGTCTATGGAATTCGCCTCGATGATACCGCTGGTATTGACCGCGTTCTTGAATACCCCGTCAAGCGCCTGCGCGGTCAAAAGCACCTTGCCGCCGTTTGCCCTGATCGTGCCAACATTGAGCACCGCATCGTCCTTGCCGTCCGCATTCACGATCGTCGCTTCATCGACCGCCACAGAGATCAAACCCTTTGGATCGAGCTTAAGCGTAACCGCCTTGCCGCTTGCCAATGCCACACTGCCCAACTCCGCTTCAATAATTCCCCGGTTTTCCACGCGGGACCCGAGCAATGCCACATACCCGCCCGGAGCATTCAAATAACCCAGATTGACCACAGAACCGCCGTTGCCGGCAAAGGTATACCTGCCTGCCATAAAATCCGCGTTCGACAGGTTCAGCGTCGAAGCCACCAGCCCCATCGTATCGACCCTGCATCCCTGGCCGAACGTAACTCCGTTGGGATTGATCAGGAATATCCTGCCGTTAGCGGTCAACGTACCGAGGATCATGGACGGATCGACCCCGGTCACGCGGTTCAACGCAATGCTCGATGACGACGGCTGGATAAAATGCACCGCTTCAGGCTGCGCGATCGAGAAGCTGTTGTAATTGGCGATCATCTTGTCCGTCGCCTGATTGACATTGAGCGTATCGGCCTGCGACCGGTCGAATGTCGCACTGCCTTCGACCACCTGCTCGCCCTGCGGCAAGCAATAGCCGTTGACCGGCGCCAGCGCCAGCGAAAGCACGACAAAAATAGAAACATGCCTGAAACGTTTTATGAACATGATAAAACCCCCTTGGATAAAGTTACGAGAACAAACCGTGGCAGGTAATGCCGGAAGCGGATTTTGAAAGCGTTTTCAAAGGCATCTATGTGTAAGTATAGCATTTGCAAACCCATTTTTCAAGCCGATCTGCTTAGAATTTCGTCGTTAATTCGACCCACGGATGCGCGTGATCCCCGTCGGAAGGCATCTCGTCGCCGATAGGATAACCGACCTCCACCCTGAACGTCAGATTATCCTTGATATTAAGCCGCCAGCCAAAACCCCAGCCCTTCAAACACGGATGCTTCTTTTCACCCGCCTGCGGATTGTTCAAAGACGCCTGCGCGTAATCGAAGAATACCACAAGCCGGTTTGCGTCATACCATTTCACGTCTGACCGGGGAACGGTAACGTCTTTGGGTAGGAAATATACCGGGATGGATAATTCCGGCGACGTATAAAATCCGCTGTCGCCCGAATATTCGGCAGGCGCGTAGCCGCGCACCGATCCGGGGCCGCCCATCTGGAACTGCTCTGACGCGACGAGCGCGTAATTCGTATACTGCGCGTTGTTCTCCCACAAGAACGACATTCCCATCGGCAGGGACTGAAGGCGGTATATATTGAACAGCCCTTTGGTGAACTTTCCGCCTGACCCCGCGCGCGTGGCCAGCTCGTCCTTTGCCTTCATCCCGCCCATGATATCCGGAATACCCTGATCAACCTGAACGTTGAATATATTCCTGCCCCAGTCATCGGTCAGGTCCAGGTCCCCGCCGGCTTTAAGCACGCGGACATTATCGCGCGATATCTGAGAACCAAGCTGATAGTTGCGCAGGCGCTTGTAATCAAAACCCGCGGTCAGCCGCAGGTCCATGAGCCGATCATGCAGCAGCTGATGGTTCAAAAACAGGCCGTACACCTGTGCCTTGCCCTCTGAATCCAGATCTTCGAATTCCTTGCCGAGTTCGACTTTGCTGTTCACGAAATACGCGCCGAATTCGGTGGACTCAAGCGGAAAAAAGCTGTACCGTCCCTGCTGTAAATACATCCGGTCGCTTTCAGCGGCCTGTCCTTTAAGGAACAACTTGTCATCGAAACCGAGCAGATTGTTATGCTCGAACACCAGCGCGTACCTGTTGCGATTGATATACCGGGAGCCGTAATTATCATACTCGAACCCGACATGCACAGGCAGGCGGTCTTTCACATCCACGATGACGTCCGTTGATCCCGGTGCTGTGCCGGGCACCAGCGTTGCCGATGCCTTCCGGTCAGGATGCTCGTTTATATAGACCATTGCCCGCTGAAGCGCTGAATAATCGAAATAGCCCGATGGGCCCAGGTCCATTTTCTTCTCAAGCAGGCTTGTTTTGAAATGGCGGTTCCCCTTGATCTGCATGGAGCCGAGCTTGCCTTCCACCACGCGGATGATCAAAATCCCCTGTTTGACATTCTGCAGAGGAAGATACGCGCGGCTTGTCGCATACCCTTTTTTGCGGTATTCGTCAGTGATCAGGTCTGCGATCTTCTGCATTTCCCTGAAAGAAAGCTCCCTGCCCTGGTACGTGCCTGTTATCGGATCGATGACCGTGGGCGGAAGCAGCACAGCGCCTTCTACCTTAATAGTATCTATCTTGACCCTCGGCCCCGCGTCTTCGGGAACAACCTCTTCCCTGGCAGCATCAGGGCCGGGCCGGGCAGATTCGATCTTCTTCTCCAATTCCTTTTTCTTCTGAATATCCTTATCCTGCCTGGTAATGCCGCCTGCTGTCTGGCCTGCGGGCAATTGACAGAAGCCAATTCCGGCTGTCAGGACCAGATTAAACAGAATGACCTGCCCCAGGAGCATCTTCATGCGCATATTCATGGTTTTCCCTTTCGATTTAATGAGAGACAAAAATACCTGATAAATAAAGAAGTTAGGCTTATAAAGTATAATCTAATTATACTACGGTTTTTAAAAAAATTGTAAATGTTTTTTCTCCACTTTTAATTGACCATTTTCTACCCCTGTTTTTAGGTTAAAAATCGCATAGAAAGTCCTTGACAAAGGCCGGGGCAAGGGTATACTTTATATAGATTTGAAAACGCTTTCATTTGATCATTATAAACAGTTTCACAAGGAGTGCACCATGAAAAACAGAATTTCACGGGTTGTCTTGATGTCGTTGATCGCTCTTCTTCTCGTCGGCAGCAACGCATTCGCCGCATTCGAGCTGAACAGCTATGCCAGAATGTGGATGACCAATGCCAAGGGCTTTGAGCCCGCAGTTTCGCAGACCACGTTCGCTTTTGACGAACAACCCTGGCTCTACATCCGCTTCTTCGGCGATGCAGCCCCGGGCGACAAGATCGGCGGCAGCCTGACCAGCACCATGTGGACATGGGACGGCGGCGAATCAGCTGATAAATCCTTCCTCAAATTCTATATGGGCAATAAGAACGACATCTGGATCGGCTTCAGCGAAGGATACTGGAAAAAGAATATGCAGCTGGCAGGCGACTGGACCATCTCAGCGCTTTCCCTGCTCAATGACAAGACCGGCATCGGATGCGGCGGCAACCTCGAAGCATTCGGCGGAACAGTCAATTTCAAAGTCAATGCCGTTCCCGAACCAGTCAGCGCTCTGTTGTTCCTCACCGGCGGCGCAGCAATCGCGGCATTTCGCAGAAAAAGAGCATAACTTAAATTATCCTACCGTAGTACAATGACCCGGCCTCGTTCACAGGCCGGGTCTCTTTTTGAAGACGCAGACGCTTTGGCTAAAGCTTTGCAGTAGAGAAACTTACAGAGCTATTTTTTGGCAATAAACAAGGAAACCCGGGTTCTGCACAATCCCGAGTTTCCTGTTCGATTCATATTACCTAAAAAGCTTGCGTCTGATCGCGAAGATACCCCCTCCTATAGTAAACAACACCAGGCTCACAGGCTCGGGCGCAGCAGTCACCTTTAAATACGGCCTGAATGATGCATCGGCATATTCTGACGAATAGAACCTTGAGTATAATTCATTAACGGCAAGATCCTTATTATTCTCCAGCGCAAGGCCGAAATTCCCGCCTTGGCCCCAGCTATCAACCATGCTCTCAAGCCCCGCCCACTCCCTCCAGCCAGCAGTATTCGTCTCACCTGACAACGCAACATTGCTGACCGGCATCGCATCATAAACAGGCCTTGTATCCCAGGACACCGTTGCCTCATTCCAGTCTGCTCCGATACGATGTACAGCTATACTGTCCCCTGGAGAATTTGTCCCCTGGTACTGATACAGCCACAACGATGCGGACGTAATAGGCATTCCTGCCAAAGCGCCAAGCTCATCCTGACTGAACCTGATATACGCCTCAGCCAATCCTGACCGGTCCTTCACACTCATATAAGTATTACTGCCGTAATTCGCCGTAGGATTCGCCTCATTCACCCACGCGTCCTGATCAACGGGAATGATGAACGTCTGATCAGCCCGCGTAATGCCAATGCTTCCAAAAACAAAACTGGCAGCCAAACATATGGCTGCCAGCAATACCGTGTATCTCATAGCGCCCTCCTTGCCAGCGTTAAACCCAAGGCACAACCATGTGCCCTCACTGACAATAGACGCTCAATCCCGCAGAATCTCACATAAAAATGCCGGATTCTTTCGAAATCCGGCATTGTGAATCCATCTCTATTCCTTACGCGGCTCTTCGCCTGCGCGCTGCAGCAGCTCCAAACACGCCTGAACCAACGACAAACAGCAAACAGCTGATCGGCTCGGGCACGACCTTGGTCGTGATATCCATTTTGATGCCGTTATTGTAATAGTGGCAATCAGGATCAAAACCAATACCGAAATTCGCATCGGCAAGCGCTGAGTTCAACGCTGCCAACTGTCCGGCATTGAACGTGTAGGTGAACGTCTCAAACGTGGACGCATCAGCGTCACTATACTGGAACAATTCCTGAGCCCCGGCGGCAGAACCAAAGAAATTTCCCGCTGCCGGAGAATCAACGACCGTTGACACGCCGTAAGCTGCACTGTCAAGAAGGTTCACAAAAAGCGTGTTGGGCTCGTTCTGCCAGTTGCGGATATCCGTAAAAGTGATCGAGGCAAAATCCACATACTGTCCCTGCGGCAGTTCGAAATCAATGCCCCAGGTATACGCGTAACTATGGGATAGATCTCCCAGATCAGCCGGAATCGGCACAAATTGGACCTGATTGTTTCCGAAGAACGTCACCTCCGTCCCGGTTGCAGACGTGGCAAACGCTGGCCCCGACATTATCAGAACACTTCCCATCAAAATAGCCATTGTCATGAACCTTCTGTACGCGTTCACATCTCTCTCCTTATCATTAATATTTTATGTATTGTACCGCTATTCGCGACATCTGTCAAACTTTACAGCTGTGTCTGACCCATTTTTTAAAGGAGCGCGAGCACATCCTTATCCTCGCCGAAGTTGCCACACACGCGTCCTCTTCCATCTTCAGGATTTCGGACACCCACAACGCAGCTTTATCGAGTCGCGCGCGCGCATCTTTGTTCGCGCAGCACGCTGATATATACGCGCACAGTTCGTCATACGGCATTCGTCCGGCACAGACCTTTGTCTGCACGTCAGCCCACTGACGGTCAAGCTCATTGACATCAACCGCCGCCACAGGCGTTATACCTGCAGATATTGCCGCGCCTGCCTGGCCGGCACAGGCTTCCTGGATTACCGCTGCGGGCATGGCCCTGAAATCCACGCCGCCGACCGCACCGCCCTCCTTGTCCGCGCCCGATCCTGGCACGATAGCAACAGCCGCAGGAGATGCAGGCACCAACGCTGTAACGTTCGGTTCGACTATTTCAGGTTCTGAGGTTTCTGTGTCAGCAGATTCCAGTTTATACAACCACACGAGATATTTTGAATATTGAGCTCTCACAATAAGAAAATTACCGAACGGAGACATCAGCACGACATTCCTGCTGTCCTGAAGCTGATACACCTTCCAGTCACCGTCATAGTTCGCTTTATAATCAATGAAGACGCCGTTCGCCCCAAATCCCTTAGAAAATGTGTTCATCAGCAATTTTCGGCCGCCTGCATTCTGATATGTGACGCGGTATTTTCCGTTATGTAAAGAATCCACCTGCAAATCACGGCCATAACCGACTTTTACGTACAACGCTTTGACCTGTTCAGACGTACTCTCCAGGAACCGGCCGCGCGCAAAATCCTGCGCCCGCCTGTTCAATCCATGCAGTGCATTCCCGACATCGATAGCGTCTTCCCGGCTCTGGATCTTTTTCAGGCGGCCCTGCCACGTCTCCATATCGATGAGGACTTGCTCGGATAACTTGCCTCCTTCCATCGCATCTTCGGCTGATTCAACCGGCTTTTGAGCCTGTTCAGACCGGTAAAAGATCTCTCTGACTCTCCGGTCAAAAATATTCCTCATAAAAGGCTCGGTATTCTTGCCCTGAAACTGCAGAGACAGGAACGCTGCTTTTTCATTGCGATCTAACGTGTGAATATGCTCCTTCTTTATGTGAAGATCGGGCCTGCGGGCATACGGATTCCGGTAAAAATAAAAGTCTTCCTGGGCCTCGAGATATGCTTTCATCATATCGCCGATTTTCCATCCGTACTGTCTGTACCAGCCGCTTTTTACAACATCCTGCATAGCGGCGAAATAATTGTCGACGCTTTGCATCACCGCCTTGTATGTGGCGGGACTGATCTGCCGCTCGATTCCCTGGCCGGGATACGCATACAAGACCCGGTCATAATTACCGAATCCCCTATCTTCTGCTTGTAATACTAATTTCGGTTGATGCGCGGCATACATTGACAGAGTCGCGGCTGATATGTAACTCGGGACGAACGGATCCCGCACCTGCTCCTGGATCCACCTGACAAGCTCAGGAGGCAAGATATCGGGTTCACTCACGATCCTGCTTGCCTTATACGTCATCACCGCGGAGAAAATCGCCAGATAAGCTCCTATGCCCAGAGGAACAAGATACAATATCTGGGTCATTGGCACAACGACAATGCCGACGACGATTGCGCCGACGGTGGCCACGACCAATCCCGAAAAAACCTTGAGCAATCTACCCAGAAACTGTTTGCCCTGAACCCGCTCCATCTGCGTGTTCAAGAATTCAGACGATTTGAAAAACTCCGTTGACAAAGGCTCTACTGCGTTAGACCCGCCCTCCCTGCGCTCCATTCCCCCTGTCATAGAGGACAGGTCATCCTGAACCATCATCCGCTTCATCACCCGTTCGCTGTAAAGCACCGCCTGCAGGATTCCGATAAACGCGGCATACCCGAGCGCAAAAGTGATTGAATGCGACAGCCAGCATGATAATGCGAACGCCGCGATCGCGCTGCCGACGCTCAGCGCCGCAAGTTTTGGCGCGCTCAAACCAACGCTGCCGCCCTCTTTTGACTCAAGAGGCGCGGTGCGTAAACGCAGGAACTCGGCGTAATTTTTATGCCCAAGCAGCTTTATTGAGCTTCTGGCGCTCATCAAACTGTTCAGTATCATAACTGCCTCTAACGCATCCCCTTCATATCCTTTTATTCTTTGAATATCCTTAACACTCACCACAGCATTGCCCTTTTCTTCCATCATGCCTTCAAGTTGTTTGAAAGCATCAGGCAACCAGAGTCCTAAGCTTGACGAAGAGAATATACTGAGAGCGGTATCGTATCGCGGATATTGCATGCGCACGTCATACGCCAGACGTGAATCATTGGCCAGAAGTTCTAGAAGGAACTTTATTTGCGCCAAAGACATCGTCTTGGCCTCCAGCCTGCTGCCTCCTTCAGTTTGGACGTCGCCTGATCGGGGCGTTTCCTGCGAACTGATCTCCCAAAGCGCCGTCTGTATGAAATATACCGCCCGGTCGTTAAAATCGCCGGAATGCTGCAGCAGATAGTCCCTGCCGAACAGCTCGACCATAAGCTTCGCGCTTGAGATCATTTCCCTTCGGTAGTAGTGATAGTCGTATATTTTCTCCCACCACGCACGGACAGACGCCCGATTCATCAGATCTGATAAGCGCTCGAAATTCGCGTCCAGGAACTCAGAAACCCTTCCGGGATCATTTTTGTCATAATATCTCTTCAGGATGTTCGCGGACTCCAGTTTCACGATCAATTTATACCACACGAGGTTCGCAATGACAAGATGAGCATTCCGCAGCTTCTGCGCGAATGAATACGGCTTGATCAACAGCGCCTCCAATGCCTCGATTTCCACGCGATCGGGATCCGCATACCGCATATCGCGCAGGATCCAAAGCATGGGTGAATATCCAAAAACATGATCCCTGGCGTGAAGAATGGCCTTGCGATAATGCTGCGGCAGCCTGATTATTTCCCCTCCGTCAATATTACTATCCTTACGATCATTCTCGGAAGATTCTGCAAGCTCGGCATCCAGCCGGTCAAACGTGGAACGCAGGACATGGGCCAACCGCACTTCACTTACCTCATCCCACCAGCTTTCCGGCACCAGATACCCGTTCTCAAGAACAAACGTGATGAAATATTCCTTTGCCTTATCAGAGTCATTAGAACTGCGGTCCCGCCGGCTTGTCCCGATACTGCCGATCTCACCCGAAGGATTTACCGCACCGATGAAACGCGCCTCTATCTTGCTTTCCGAAGCCAACCGCGAATTTACTATGCTCGTATAGGAACGGTACAGGTCGAGCCAGTTGTCCGGGCCTTCGAGCTTTCCGGATTCGATAAACTTTCTGACATTTTCGTTTATGATACTGTTCTCATCATCATATTGAGCGAATCCTTCATCTATTCCCGCGGCGATCATTTCATCCCTGCTTGCAGTCTTGCGGATCCCCAAAAACGCAAGGCCACCGGCAGCGATCAACGAGATCAACCATACCGGCCCGCCGATAGGATTAAGGAACGAGAAAATAAAGAATCCGACCGCGGCGGCAAACCATATAGCAGCCGCGTGGCTGTTGATAGAGTTCTCTCTGCCGCCTTCGCGGCCGGCGCCTTGAACGTGCGGCTGCGCCGATGCCACAGATGCCTGCTGCAGGTCCTGTTTCGGCAGAACGCTGATATTCAACTTTGCGCCCGGGAGATCAAACTTATACTGCTGCGGATCTCCGATCACCGTTGCGCGAAGCACAACAGGCGACGGGCTTGCCTCAGCCGCAGCCAGGATCGTCATAAGCGGCGCATTCCGGTCTATTACATCAACGCCCTGCTGAAGCTTGAACAGGATCCCGCCTGAAAAATACTGTCTGACCGTCATGCCTGACGGCCCGTTGATCGTCTCCTGCTTGTTGTATTCGCCTTTCTGGAACGATTGGACATACTGATTGAAATATGATTCCTTTGACCATGCTGTTGTAGACGTCAGGCCGCTCAGATCGCGGCTGTCAATGGACTGCAACAAAGCAGCCGCCGCCCGGCCTGTCCCTGCCTCAGAGCCTGCCTCAACCCCTGCCTTAACAGCATACCTCTGCTTGAACCACTGCGACAGAATCAGCGAATAAAACACCTGGCGGAGCCCGGCATACCGCTTTGACGAATTCACCTCACGGGTCAATTGAGGAATAATAAGCTGGCGCACAAGCTCTGAAGAATACTCATTGATCTCTTTTACGCGCGGGTCGTCGAAACTGTATCCGGGCGCGTCCTTGAGATGATCCTGCTCAAGCATGACCTTCATGGTCGCTTTGAACACATACGCGCCGTCCTTATACTCCTTGATGATGATCTCATTGGGAACGATCCAGGGACGGGTAACGGTCGGGATGGTGATATCCGAAGGCCCGAATACCTGTTCTGCGCGGGCATAGAGCCTGTTCCAATATTCCCTGCCTGCGTTGGTATCAGGCGAGGTGAAACGGGCAAGGTCTTTCTTAAGCTGCAGGTCAGCTTCAAGCATTATCTTGCCAATATCCGTGCGGCCAAGATACGGGTCTATGATCTGGTCAGGCGCATCAGGCCGCAGGTTCACCCAGAACATGCTGTCCGGAAGCCGCAGGCCGATCTGGAAATATTCCATGATCCTGGACGTTGACTTCTTGATATCCTGCTCTTTGATCTTCGCATCATCGCCCGGCTCCACCGCAAGGTCGAACGCGTTATTGAGCGGATCATACGACAGCCAGCGCATATGCATGGGCCTGAACTTGTCAGCAGCGGTCAATCCGCTCAAGTATGCGGGGATATTCATATCCGGCGCCACCTGGGCAAAGCCCGACTGCTCGAACACCAGACAAAACATAACAGCGAAAGCGACTATGCGATTAATAATCTTTAACATCTTACTGCCTCCGTTATTAAGTTCTTTGCGAAAGTCATAAATTTATCCATAAAAAAAACCACGATCATAATACCCTGCCCAGTCGGCAGCAGCATTAGAAACCGTGGCAAATTCTTTTCAACACCCTTACCTATATAACTTAAATAAGTATACCCAACAAACCCCCAAATTTCAAGTTTTTTCTTTCTGAAGACGCTTTAGCTAATATATTGCCCTACAATGAATTACAAATTAATTCCACCCGGCTTGAAAACCCTTTCACTATACTGATTATACTCTATTGAATATTCATGCACATAAGGTATACTTATTTTATATAGAAGAATACTAAAAAGGGGGGATTTTTATGCGCCACGGCATAAGAATTGCGTCAGGCACATGTACTTTTCTACTTACCTTTGCCCTCATCTCAAACACCCACGCATACAATCTGGAATCGCGTTTTGCGGAACTGCGCTCAAGCAGATCTGACAATGCCCCTGCAGTTGCCGACAACACTCCTTCAAGATTCAGCCACCCGTCTTCATCCGTATCATTTCCGGAGTCTCGACCCAGTACATCCCGGAGCACAAATTTTTCCACTTATATAACAAACCGTTCCATTTTGCCATCGCGAAACGCGCCACAGACAACTCCTGCGCAAAACATCTCGAATACGGCGAAAATATCACATGATTTCACCCCGACACGAGGCGCCACGCCCGGTATGATTCAACCAACCTCAAACGGCCTGATCAAAAGCTTTATCTCAGACACACAGCAGGCAACCCGCGCGAACACATACGACCAGGCGCTAGCGGTGAAATGTTTTCTCGCTTCCGGTGATAAAACATCAGCCCAAACCGTGCTCGATTACTTCAAGAATATCAGGGATGCATACAAAAACACTCCTCAAGGCCAGGCAAATCCCGGCATTGTCTTCTTCAAATCATATAACATCGATTCCGGCATAGGCAGCGTATCGGAAGATATCATGCGCACCGGCGACACCGCCTGGCTCGGCCTTGCCTCTTTGCAGTATTCAAAGAACACAGGGTCCAACACCTACACGCAGCTTGCGCGCGACATCGGCGATTACCTGGTCTCTCTCGACGCCGCTGACAACGGCACACCCGGCTTACTCCAGGACCCGCGCTATGGTTCCACGGTGAAATCGACTGAAGAAAACATAGACGCCTACATGTTCCTCAAACAATTGGGCGCGCAGACACGGGATAAAAAATACACGCAGACCGCCAATACGACGCTGACCTATATTAAGAGCATGTTCAACACGGATGGGAATTACTTCAACTGCGGCTCATCCGGCTCAAATATCGACACCATGTTCCTCACCGACGTGCAGGCAATGGCAATTTTCGCATTCGGCAAAGACGGGCTTGAATCTATGGGCATTGACGTTAAAGCGTTTGTGGCTTCTGTCGAAACCAGGGGTCAAGTAAAGGACGCGCCATATACCACGTTGTCAGGCGAACCGGCCACTGTCACCGGCTTCGGCTTTACCGAAAACGACAACAAGATCTCTGCGGAATGGACCGCGCAGATGGTCATCGCGTATCTGGTGCTCGCCAATGATTACGAAAATGACGGCGACCTTGCAACTGCGCAACAGTATTACGATAAGGCGGAGTTCTATTATACCGAGCTTGGCAAGATGGCGAATGCGCAGGGAAATCTGCCATATTCCACATCCAAAAACGCGGTCATCGTGGCGTCCTGGGGCTTTAACACGAGCGACGACTCAGGTGCGCTTTCAGCCACTGCATATTACCAGCTCGCATGCGCGGGCGATAACCCATACACGCCCGAAGTCGAGAACCTGTGGAAATAGCGATGTATCAGTTCATCCCGAACCGCGGCCGCGGCGGATCTTCCGGCGGCTCCAATAGCTTCTTTATGGCCTGGAAGATCACCTGGATATCAGCCTCGTGCATATCATATTTCCGCTCCAGCTCGTCAATCTTCTGCGCCAATTCGTTATGGGTCAGCAACAACTCCCTCAGCTTAACAAACGCTCGCATAATGGCTATATTAACCTGTAGTGCCCGCTCACTTTTCAACACGGTCGATAACATCGCAATACCCTGTTCTGTAAATACGTAGGGAACCTTTCTCGTGCCTCCTCTCTTTGATGTCACAAATTGTGATATCAAACCCGAGAACTCATCTCGCCAGTTGATACCCCATACAACTCCGCCAGGTCCCGGGCAAGCATCACCTTCTTTCCCCACAATAGACGCCCCGCAGCGCCCAATAAACACAAAAGCCCGGACCATTCACAGCCAAACAGCCGTGAATAATCCGGGCCTATAAAACCGGCACGCCCCCTGCTTACGTCCCCTGCTTATACAGCCTTATGCCTTCCTGCGCTTCTGCGCCGCCACCCCGAACACGCCGGCACCAACGAGAAATAACACGCTGCTGATCGGCTCAGGCACGACGCCCACCGGCCTTAACTGGCCGCCGCCGGTGAAACTATACGTCTTTCCGCCCAACCACGCGTTCGGCTGAGCCAGATAATAAATATTGCTACCGCCCGCGATATTAGTCACCGACGCGCCGTCCAGCGCGAGTCCGCTCAATGTCCCCGTATACAAAGCGCCCCAGGTGCCGTCATTGAGCTGGCCCAGCGTGAACGTCCCGTTATTGAAGCTGACGTCGCCCCAGGCGAAGTTATTCACATAACCGGTTTCAGTGGCTCCCAGGTCAAGGCCGTTAAACACCACATTGTGCGCGCCTTCAGAGAACAACAACTGCGCGTTCGTCGTATCCCACGCGCTTGCCTGCGCGCTTTTATTGATAAAATCGCCTTTCACGACATATTGATCAGCGCCGGCTTGAATAAAACCGTTGGAATTGACGCTCAAATTATTGAACGTCATCTGCGACGGATCGCTGTAGAATGCGTTATTGTTCACAAAGCTATCCTTGAACTCTACAACCGCCTGCGTGATCCTGAATTCCCCGTAATTATCAACGTTACTGTCAACGACCAACGGATCGCCCGGCGCGCCTCCGTTATTAACATTAAATACGCCGTAATTGACAAGATTCGCCGCGCTGACATTCCCTCCGGAGAAATTAAATGTCCCGGCACTGCCGTCATCTGTCTGAACGTTGAGATTCGAGCCCACATTCAAGCTGCCGCCGGAAAGATTATATATTCCCGTACCTCCACCGCTACTTGAATTTTGTTTCCGTCCGATCACCAGATCGGTAGTCACCGTATGCGCGCCGCCGCTTTGATTGAAAACACCATACCCGGTGCTGCCGATATATTCCCTATAAGCGCTTAAAATGCCGCTGTTTGTCAGATTATATGTTCCAATGCCGCTTGAATTCCCGCCAATGGTCAGAGACGTATTGACTGTATGCGTCCCTCCAGATTGGTTAAAAACACCTTCACCGACATCGCCGATATATTCAGAAGGCACCGTCAATGAACCGCCGCTCAGGCAATATATACCGGTAATTTCGGCGTAACGGCCTACGTACATATTATTTAATATGGAAACACTCCCCCCGGACTGATAGAATCCCGCATCAGAAGATGACGCAACCTGCATGTAGCGAGATCTTAGACTTCCCGTGCCTGATAGACAAAATTCCCCATACCCCGCATAGCCGATATAGATATCCGAATCAATGTCAAGCGTTCCGCCCGATTGATTATAGTAGCCTTCGGCGCCAGAGCTAAACCCGAGATACAGCCGGTAGGCATCCACATCACCCGAGGACTGATTAAATTCTCCCACACTGTGCGCACCAGTATATGCCGTGCCGTTATTCCGTCCCAGGCACAGGTAATCCGTAGCAAAATCACCTTGGGAATTAAAATACCCGCTGCCACCGTTATACCCGATGGAAGTATAGGCATTGTTGTTATTATTATAAAAATTCGCTACGCCATAACCCGATAAATTGTATGTCCCCAGCGAACCTGCGCCTTCTCCAATAATAAGATGATTTGTGACGGTACAATCACCATTATCGTATTGATTAAAGGTTCCCGTCCCGCCGCCAGTGCCTATGATCACGCGCTCAGCACGGAAATCACCAAAGGTACACACATATGTCCCAACAGAACCTGCGCCTTCTCCTACGACGAGATCTGTGCCAACTCCCATAGATTCCGGCCAGCCCATACCCGACTGACCTTGATAAAATAGACCTGTTCCACCCCTGGTTCCCACAACTACACGATTAGCGTATAAGTCGCCGCCGGAAAATTCATAGGTGCCTGTGCTGTGAAAAGACCGGCCGATCGTCAATGCGGTATTGGATATGAACTGGTTTGTTTCCGGATCGTGTCCGACATGACAAAAACCGCCATATTGCCTGAATAAACCTTCTCCTCCTTCATTACCAACATACATATGATCCGTATGCAGAGTCCCACCAAGTAAGACATATTGCCCCACATGTATATAACTTGCCTTATTGACCCCATCATACTGTTCGAGGACGCCGGCTCCATAATTACCAATGTATTGATCTAACGCATTAAGACTTCCGTAATACACCCGCAACGTAATAGGATTGTTGTAATTAGACCCCCCGATAGATAGAGAGTTTAAAATTGGCGTATCAGAATTCAAAGAGATCGAAAACCATTCATCGTTTGTGAGAGCAACATTATCTCCGGCCGCCGGCACTCCATACGGCCACCAGCTCGAATCATGCTCCCAAATCCCATACGGATCAGAATAATCCCCATAGAAATATTTATCCTCAGCAAATGCGTTCTGAATAGATGAAAACATAACGGCAGCCATTACACAGATGCATAACCTTTTCATCACTCTAACCCCTTTCTTTCAGTTATACCTTCCTAGCAGATGATCCTTTTGGTTAATTGATTCTTGCTTACCAATACCCTTCGCTTCGCAGCCGCAGCGCCCAGCACCCCGCTTCCCACAACAAACAGCACCATACTCACCGGCTCCGGCACCACGCCCACCGGCCTCAATTGCCCGGTTCCGGACGCAAACGCATACGTCTTTCCCTCAAGCCACGGGTTCGCCTGCGCCATGTAATAAATATTGCCGTCGCCGTTGAAATTGTCAACCATGTATATCTTATTCAGGTCATCGTTGATATAATCGATCCCCGCGATCGTCTCCACATATAATGCCCCGAACTGCGTGCCTGCCTCATCCAGCGACTTCAAATAAAACGTGTCTCCTCCGAAATCCACCGTGCCCCAGGCAAAATTCTGCACATACCCCGCATTCACCCCGCCCATGTCAACCGCGTTAAATACCACATCGTGGCTTGCGCCGTTGAATATAAGCCGGGCATTATCCGTCATCCATTCCCCGGCCATCGCGCTGCGGCTCTGGAACACGCCGGCGACATTGAACTGATCTTTACCCCCCGCTGCGATATATCCGGCCACATCCACTTTAAAATCCTGCAAATACCACGCAGAACCTTCGCTGCTCATTTCATTAAAATTATACATCTCCCCATTGATCTGAACCGTCGTGTCCGTTGCCCTGACTGTGCCGTAGTTATGCAGCGTCCCTGACACAATGCGCGTCCCTTCCCCGCTCAATTCAACCACCGCGCCCTGCGAATTGGCTATCGACGCATTCAGCGTCCCGCCTGAATAATACAGCCGGTCAAAGTTATTGACCGTCCCTGCATTCACAGTGCCGCCGCTTATATGATACTCGCCCGTACTGCCATTCTCAACCGGCGTCGCAGATATCCACACATTGCCGTTGACATTCGCCGTGCCGCCGGACTGCCAGAACTCGCCATGGCCGCGCGTGCCCACAACCAGGTCGTTATTGCTGACATTCAGCAATCCCGTTCCTGAAAGCCGGTATATTCCAATGCTGTTATCCTGCCGCGCAAGATCCAGAGGATGCGTTGTCATCGCGACCGTTCCGCCGCTGTGGTTGAACTCGCCCGTACCGCCCCATTCCCCTAAAGCCATGCCGGCAGCGCCAAACCATCCGCCTGTCATATTATACACGCCATGACCGCTCTCATAAACGCCCAGATACACACCGCTGTTCTGCGCATCGAACGTGCCGCCGTCCTGCTGAAAATACCCGCTCCCTTCCAATCCGATAAAAACCTCAGGCCGGTGATCATCAAGGTTAACCGCCAGATACCCGTTCGAAAAATAATACTCCCCCAGCGATCCGGCACCCGCGCCCAGCACAAGGTCCTGATCGAGCAAATTCGACCCTGACTCATGAACAAACCGGCCCCTGCCGTCAAACCCGATGTACTCATTGCCGCCGATATACGTATCGTAGCCGTCCCAGTCAGGAATGGGCGAACCCGATTCATCAAGGACGATTGCCGTCCTGCTGTGCAGCGTGCCTGAATAAAGACTGTATTCGCCGAAACTACCTGCCACATCGCCGATCACCAGGTCGGAAAAACTACCCTCGCGCACTTCCAGCCGTCTCTCTTCTGTATTATACACCGCATTATCGCCGATGATCTCGTTCACTCCGCCTGATTGAATAAAATATGCCCCTGGCTGAGGGCCCCAATAGGGGTCGTCATAACCGGCAGATCGACTGGCGATCACTTCGTGGCCTGCAGTTAATTCAGGATAATTAAAACCATTCAGCTCATACATCGCGCTGCTTGCGCCGGACATGCCCAGTCCCAAACCCGTTTTAACAGTATTCGTCCCGCCCCAATGCGCCATATAACCGTATCCCTCACTGCCCAGAACCATTTCCTTGCTCACCAGGGCCCCTGCCATAAGATCATATTCGCCGTACGAATCCGGCATGTCAGCAAAACGAAGTTGATTCTGAACCTCGAATCTGCCATCCTCCTGATATCCATATCCGGAAAAGTCATACCCGAAATACGCGTTATCGCGCACCATCAGGTCAGCGCCTTCGGAAAGAATATTGAGCGCCATACCCTGATCGAATGTAAGCGAATTGATTTCCTGCGCAGAATTAATATCAACGGCATAATAACCCATTGATGAATCCGTTATGATCGCATCATCGTCAACCCCGGGCATGCCGTCAGGGTCCCAATTATCGGAATTTTCCCAATAATTATTCGACCCATCCCCTCCGTCCCAATAATAGGTTGTTTGCGCATACGCACTTGTCGCAATGAACAATCCAATGATTACAGCAACAACATAGCTTATAAATCTCATACCAAACTCCTTTTTTAAGAAGATAAAAAAATACCTCGCTATTAGAATAGCATATTCTGTGCCAGACGAATTTAAAAAATAATTTATTAAGTAATATAATCTATTTAATAGCAAGGTGTTACAATGATTATTCTCTTCAGAAAGCTTCCAAGGGAGGAGAAATCCGGGGCTTGTTTAAACCTGTAAACACATTAAAATTCGTGATAATCTGAACACCATAACCCATTTATTATCAATATGTTAATAACGTGAAAACTATAAACGTGAATGGCCCAAAATGACCTTAAATTTAATCGAGAATCAGAAAAAGGGGACAGGTCCGCCAAAATTACTCCGACGATAAAAATGGGCAGACCTGTCCCCTTCCCCTTACAGGGCGACTACTGCTTCATCCTGCGTTATAGATTTGATCTTTTCCTTAACCTTATCCACGAAATCATCCGGTCCAAGAATACGTTTACGCGATAACGCCTGTTTATTCATTATCGATTCATCCAGAACCAGATTGATATAGCGTCTCTGCCGGGTCTGAGCATCTCCCCCCAACTCCTCATACAAGGGACTAAACGTGACCAGGGGATCCTTTTTATTCGTCGCATACGCATTATAACTGCTAAACGCGTATTGATCCGGATACGACACATACCCCGCCCTGACAGGGTTTAGTTCCGCATACCTGCCGCACTGCATAAGATAGCGCTCGGTATCAATAATCAGGCTCTTATACCTCCCTTGCCATAAGTGACCAACCAACCCATACTTATACCGGTAATAACACATATAGGTCAGGTTAACCTTCTGCATAAATTTTCCCAACTGCGTACTCAATTCCGGCAAAATGACCAGATGCACGTGATTATTCATCAGACAATAATGAAGTATCTTGATACAATACTCAGCCATATGCCGCAGCAGCAACCCGTAATACTTCTTCTTATCATCCCTGCAATGGAACACAATCTGCTTATTATTCCCCCTGCACATCACATGCAGCCCAGCTCCCACCACCACAATCCTTCGACTCCGCGCCATACCCCCTCCCGCTTTATGGGGACAGGTCCACCGATTTGCATCCGTCGACAAATTTGGTCAGAACTGTCCCCTTCCGGAGTAATAGACGCTTCGCCGCGAACAATCTCACTACAATTTTTAGGAGCCAAAATGACACTTCCGATAAGACTCGAAACGTATAAAGGGGACAGTTCTGACCAAATTCCTCGTCGAGGCAAAATCGGTGGACCTGTCCCCTGAGTCGTAGTATAATGCGCGTATGTTCAACTACATCATCTGGCTCCTGACAGCTATCCTCTACAGCCCGGTCGTATACCAGCTCTACCGCAGCCGCTGGGAGATCATCGACTACACCCACGCGTATTTCATCCTGCCCGTATCGCTGTTCCTTGCCTGGCGCAAACGCAAGGAACTTTCCGCGCTGTTAAAAAGGGATCAAAAAAGGGGTCAGGCCCCTTTTTCCGGGCAAGCCCCTTTCTATATCTTTCCTTCGCTCCTGGTCATCGGCATCCTGCTCTTCATCCTCGGCTGGCGCAACGAGTATCTCTCGCTCACCGCAGGCTCCATGATCCCGGTGCTCACCGGCCTCATCGGCTTCCTCTACGGCCCCAAAGCAGTGCGCACGCTCGCATTCCCGATCGCTTATTTAGCGCTCATGATCCCGCCGCCTCTGGGCATCCTCGACGCCATCACACTGCCCATGCGCTACGGCATTTCCGCAGTCGCAGGCGGCATCCTCAAATCGTTCCATTACCCTGTCATGCGCCAGGGCCTATTGCTCTACATTGGCAACCAGGAGATCTTCATGGGCGCGCCGTGTTCTGGCTTCCGCTCGCTCATCACCATGATCTCCCTCGGCCTTGCGTATATCCATATCCTTAAAGAAACCCGCATGAACAAGTTCATTATCCTTCTGTCTGTCGTGCCCCTCGCGCTTTTCGGTAATCTCCTGCGCGTGCTGTCCCTGTGCCTTGTCACCTATTACTTCGGCCAGGAAGCAGGCCAGGGATTCTTCCACGACTTCAGCGGCATCATCGTGTTTGTGATCATGATCCTCGGGCTTCTCGCTATCGAGGCGTATCTGAAAATGAAACGGACCATCCATGAAGAATCTTAAACAGATATTCGTCGTCGCAGTCATCGGCATCGCCATCCTCATCGCCTTTGCTTTGCCTAAACCGAAGTACCAGGGCCTGAACATCCTCAAGCAGATCAACATCCCAACGGAATTCGGCCAATGGTCAGGCAAGGACGTTGCCCAGGACCTCAACATCAACGATGACCGCTACAAATTCATCAGCGACATATTTGCCCGCACCTATACCAACAAGGAAGGCGCAAGCCTGCTCTTCCTCATCCTCGACGCAGGCAACTTCCACAACCCCAAAGTATGCTTTGGCTCATCAGGCTATACCATTAAGGAATAGCCTGATGAGCCA
>Ga0116142_10000499_pt1 | contig 52220 bp, 38 predicted proteins | sample AD_UKC033_MetaG_FD_89785 | JGI IMG/M metagenome (GOLD analysis project Ga0116142, IMG submission 89785) | Active sludge microbial communities of municipal wastewater-treating anaerobic digesters from USA - AD_UKC033_MetaG | ecosystem: Engineered > Bioreactor > Anaerobic > Digestate | place: USA... | reverse complement strand
TCCTGACCACTGACGCACCTTGTTTTTCATCCGCTCACTTAGTAAGTACATGATCGGTACCATTATCAATGTTATGAACGTGGCGAAACCCAATCCAAAGATCATTGTCCATGACAGAGGTCCCCAAAATGCAGTGTTATCTCCTCCAAAATAAATGTGTGGATTAAACTCATTGAATAAGCGAGCAAAGTCAATATTCAAGCCAACTGCTAAGGGAATTAATCCAAGCATCGCAGCAAGAGCTGTTAAAATTACCGGCGTCATCCTTGTCTTACCTGCTTCAACAATAGCATCGAAAACAGGTACACCTTTTGAACGTAATAGGTCAGTAAATTCTACCAAGAGAATTCCATTTCTTACAACAATTCCTGCAAGTGCAATGATACCGACCCCGCTCATTACAATTGAAAATTCCATTTTGAATATTGAGAAGCCTATAAATACCCCAATAATACTAAACACGATCTCCGTCAGGATTATTACAGGCTTGCTGATCGAATTAAACTGTACTACAAGAATAAGCACTATAAGCAGGAGGGCAGTCATCATAGCCCATCCTAAGAATGCTGAAGTTTCAGCTTGCTCTTCTTGTGATCCGGTCATGTTGATATCTACACCGGGTAGAGTATTAAAATTTTTGATCGCTTTTTGAACATCCTGTACTACGGCGTTTTCATTGTAGCCTGTAAGAACATTGGATGCTACCGTAACTACACGTTTCTGATTTTTCCTCTTTATAATTCCATAAGTGTCAGAATATTTTACTTCAGCAAATGACGATAAGGGTACATTTCTTACAAGACCACCCATACTCATATCACGGTAAAGGATCTTTAGGTTACGTAATAAGTCAATATTGTATCTTTGATCGTCCTGATATTTGATCACGATGTTATAATCATCGTTTACATCCCTGTATTTCGAGATGTCTGTTCCTAAGACACCGAGGAAAATTTCATTACCAATTGTATAGGTGGAAATTCCTTCCCGATTGGCTCGTTCACGATCAATATTGAATACGACTTGTGGTTTTGAATCTTGAAGATCGCTCCTGAGTTCTTCAATACCTTCTATCTTAAGCGAATCAAGATATCTTTTTAAACCTTTACTGTTTTCTACCAGATCTTCATAGTTGTCACCACTTATTTCAATGTTTACCGGTTTGCCCACAGGAGGGCCGCCCTGTTCCTGAGCAACTGTGATTTCAGCACCGGGAATGCCTTTAACGGCTTCACGGATTTTATCCATATACCCTGCTGTTGATTCGCCATTTCGTTTTCCATATTCTACAAAGGCAACTGAGACTTTACTTTTGTTTGGATAACTATTTTGATCTTCATCTTGAGGATCAGTAACGCTTACCGTAACATTGGCGATAACAGATTTTACCAGAGGATTGGGCCAATCGATCGCTTTATAAACTTTATCCTCAACTATTCTGGTGATAGAATCTGTATAAGTTTGATCTGTTCCGACAGGTAAGCTGGTGTAGACATAAACGAAATTCGGATCTGCAGTTGGGAAGAAACTCACGCCACCATTACGTACTGTGATCATGAATATTGAAAGCAGAAAAACACCGAACGTTGACCACATCATTGTCCATGGTCTGTGTAAACACCATACAAGAAAAGTTCTGTATCGTTCCTGGAATTTTGGCCATGTATTTTCTTGAAATCGTTTGATGACAAATCTTAGCCAATAATGATTAAGTAAATAAAGCAAAAGAGTAAGTACGCCAAAATTACCTGTACCAAAATTTATCAAGTATCCTATGACAATTGCAACTGCAAAGAATACCAATGACCTCTTCAAGCTCTTGTTCTCTTTCTGAGGATCGCGCTTTTCATGGGGCTTCATAAACTGAGCAGCGAATACCGGATTGATGATATAAGCAACGATAAGAGATGCCATCAACGTAACAATGAGTGTGACTGGAAGGAAGAACATGAACTTTCCAATAATTCCTTTCCAAAATAACAATGGTATAAATGGTGCCAATGTAGTCAGTGTACCGGATAATACAGGAAGGAAGACTTCGCTGGCTGCCATTTTTGCCGCTTGTATGATCGGCCTTTTACCATTAGCAAATATCCTGTGTGTATTTTCAATAACAACGATTGCATCATCAACGACAATTCCCAATGCTAATAGAAAAGAGAACAGTACAATCATATTCAGCGTGAATCCTATCGTAGGCATCACTAAAAATGCAAGACACATCGAAAGCGGTACCGACATTGCCACAAAAAAGGCATTGGTTGTTCCCATAAAAAACATCAGGATCAGGAATACCAATACGAATCCAATAATAATCGTATTAATCAGGTCATGAAGTGTCATTCTGGTTTGCTCACTCTGATCACCTGTCAAGGTCACCTTTACATCATTTGGCCATGAATTGGTCTGTAAATCTTCAATGAGGTTGACAATTTTATCTGAAGCAGAGATCAAATTTTCACCTTTACGCTTAATGATATTCAATGTGATAACATTCTTATGATCTAAGCGTGCAAAGCTTTCTTGTTCTTTGTAGCTGTCAACAACTTCAGCAACATTTTTCAGATAAACAGGTTTTCCATCTATGCCATTAATTATCAGGTTTCCAATCTGATCAACATTTTTAAATTCTCCACTGACACTAAGCGAACGACGAACACCTTCAATATTTACTGAGCCACCCGGCATCGTTAAATTTTCTGATTGAATAGCTCTTGCAATATCACCCATTGATACACCAACCGCTTGCATTTTCAGCATGTCGACATTAATCTGGATCTCTCTTTCAAGCGCTCCGATCATTTCAACCTTTTTTACTTCCTTCATGCTTTCGAGCCTGTCCTTTGCGTCGTCTGCATATTGTTTTAGTTTGTTAAGATCATAATCACCACTGATGTTGACTTGCATTATTGGCAAGTCAGCAAAATTTACATCAATGATCTCAGGTTCGTTTTTAAGATCCTTTGGCAGATCCCGCTTAGCTCTATCTACAGCGTCTTTAACTTTTTGTCTGGCATCATCAATATTTACATCAGAATTAAATTCTACAACGACATTACAATAATCCTGCAGGGAATTACTTTTGATTTTTTTGACACCGGCAATATTCTTACATTCTTTTTCTATCGGTCGTACAATAAGGTTCTCCATGTCCTTTGGAGAAGTTCCGGGATAAATTACGCTTACATAGATATTGGGTAATGAGATGTCCGGAAAACTTTCTTTAGGGAGATTATTATATGCGGATATACCTGCGATGGTCAGAATTATCGTGATGATAAAAATGGCGACCTTGTTGTCAATTGACCAGGAGGATGGTTTGAATTCTTTAAAATTCTCTTTCATAATAATTTTTCAAAATTGATATTTAATAGAGGAGAGGTTCAGGATAATTAAAGGCGGATCATATCACCTTCAATGATGTTTTGGTATCCAAAGGTTATCACTTTGTCGCCATCGCTGATGCCTTTGGTGATCTCTGTAATTCCATTATATGTTAATCCTGAGGTGATGGTTTTTCTTCGTGCATAGGTCTTGCCATTTTCTTGTGTGGCTACATAGACAAACTCGCCATCGCTCGATTTCTGAATTGAGCCTACCGGTACAACAAAGGCTTGTGGGGAGGAGTAGTCAACTATTTTTAAAACTGCCACCATATTCGGATTAAAGTTGCCGTCCTTTGGGTTTAATCTTACTTCCACGTTAAAGGTTCTGTTCAAGGCATTCACGGCTTGTCCGGAATAGTTGAGTTTGCTCTTGATTTCTTTTTGCTGATCTGGGAAATAGATCACGACATCGTTACCTTTCTTAACTTTACTGATGAATGATTCTGCAACTTCGGCCGTAATCTTGAGAGAGTTGAGATTAACAACTCTAAATGCCGGCAAGCCCGGTGCAACGGTTTGACCAACTTTTAAATTTATTTGATCAACAGTTCCGTTGATCGGTGACTTTATTTTAGTCAGGTCCCATTGACTTTGCAATCCGGCCATTCTTTTATCCATAGATTCCTTATTTGCCTTTGCCTGGAGAAATTGAATTTCACTGCCAATTTTTTGATCCCACAGGTTCTTTTGTTTATTATACAACTGCGTGCTCAAATCAAGCTGAGCCTGCATTTCTTCAATTCCTTGCCTTATGACTCTGTCATCGGTCTGAGCAAGAACCTGTCCTTTGGATACTTTATCACCGACTTTCACGTTTATAGAAGTAATGGTGCCCATTGATTCTGCACTCACAATTACATCCTCGTCTCCTTCAACTTTTGCCTGAACTTCTATAAAATGATTAAAGACTGTAGGTTCCATTAGGGAAACTCCTACATTCTTCGATCGCAGATCAGCACTTGAATCCGATTCTGCCAGTTGATTTTCAATTTCAAGAATTTTTTCTTTTAACTCAGCTTGTTGTTTTTTTAATGTCACAAGTTCTGCATGCTTATTCGATGTATTGCTGTTGTCAGAACAAGAGCTTATTATTCCTGTGAGTAAAATAAATATTAGTACTTTTTTCATGGTGATGATATTATGGATAGAATAAGAGAGTGAGATAAATGTTAATTTAGTAGATGAACTTACCCATTGACTTTTCAAGATCAATTTTGGAGATCATTACATCATATAAAGCATTGAAATAATTTGCCTGAGAGTCTTTTAGGGAAGTTTCAGCATCTAAGACTTCTAAATTTGATCCAACTCCCTGATCGTATTTTAATTTTGAAGTCGAATAAATATCATTCGCCAATTCTAGATTTTGCTCCTGGACGTTTAAGGAGTTGACGGAATTAATTAAGGCATCACGATTGCTGCTTACTTCAACAGATGCCGCCTCTTCGAATCGTTCGATCTCATTTTCAAGTTTCCGGAGATTTAATTTCTCTTGTTTTATTTTGTTATGTTTCTGGAAGCCGTCAAATAAAGGGAGCGAAAGAGTAGCGCCAATGATTCCAACGGGATACCATCCTTTATCAGAATCGAAAAAATTAAATTCTTGTCTTTGGGCAGTGGTGCTTAAATTTCCATAGGCTATTAAATTCGGGTAACGACCTGAGCGATATCTTTTGACGTTATATTCTTGAAGCTTTTTTTGCGTTTCTAAAATCGAATATTCAATTCTTTCACTTATATCATATTTCTCGAGAGATATTGTCAAATTCTTAAGTTCAGCAGCATTTATGGTTTCAATTGGCTCCAGTACGGCTGACTGCTTCATTCCCATTTGATATTTCAGTATTTTATTGCTTACAATTAATAAGCGGCTGAACTTTTCAATTTCTGTGCTTGCATTATTCAAAGCAACCTTTACACGATCGAGATCAAGTTTTTCAACAAAACCATTTTCATTCAGAACCTTTGTATCATCATAAAGCTTTTGAACTCTTTGTAAGTTAGCATCCATCGCTTTTTTTCTTTCAGTAAGCAGAAGAACATTGTAGTAGGCTTTGGCAACTGCCACAGCAGTCTCCAATTCTGTGCGGTCCAGTTTTTTATCTGAAAGTTCTCGTAGTGTTTTTGTAGCTTTTACACCGATGAGATATGTCGGATCAAATAACAACTGAGTTGCAGATATTGTGCCTGTTGCATTCCACCTCGTTCCGAATTTGACCGGAATAAATGAACCTGCTTCCCCATCAAAAAATTCTCCCGGAATTAAAGAGGTTGGGATCTCTTCATAATCCTTCACGTCGAAACTACCATTCAACTGCGGTAGTCCAATGCCAAGAATTTCCTTGACTTGTGCATTTGATATTTCTGCATCAAGTTTTGCATTTTGAACATCGGTTTGATTTTCCAATGCGAAAGCAATGGCCTGCTTTACTGTAAAGCTGAACACGCTATCTTTAGTCTGTGCACCTAATTGTGTGCAAAGAGGGATAAAAAGTAGAATGAGAATAAGTTTTTTCATATAAATTTAATTACAGGCTTTTTTAAACGATTTCATTTCGAATTATGTGTAAGTCTATTCTTCTTCAATAGTATTTGTGTATTTGTTAAGTAGTTTATGGCCTTTAAGTGTTACAACCCCTTGTACAAAGTGTTCCATTATTGTGAATTGTACTTCGGCAATGTTGAATACGTCAGGAGGGAAAGAATCAGGATCTAAGGCAAATTCTATTTCTGCCAATCTTAACTTTGCCAATATCTTTATCTTCAAGTTTTTTCGATACAAACCTTGTTTCATTCCTTTGGATAAATTTTCTTCAATGAAACCGGCCAACTCCTCTTCTTTGAAAGACCTGAAAATCTTCCACGCAGAAGGATGGTACTTTTTCATATCATAAAACATACTGGGATTGATTTGGCTAAATATTTGTCGCATATATTTCATGGAGTCCAGAAGTTCATGAATAGCGTTTTCAGATTCACTCCGAATCATACACATGTCTTGATGATGACATTTAGTTTGATCTCTGGTTAATGCATCAACAAGTTCATTTTTATCTTTGTAGTATTGATAAATAGTTTTTTTTGAAATGCCTTGTGCTGCAGCAATATCATCCATTGTAATACTCTTTATCCCGTTGCGAAAAAATAATTCCCGGGCGGTATTGAGGATTCTTTCTTCAACCAGTTGGTTGTTGTCTTTAACTTTTTCCATTCAGGGCGCAAAACTAAGGAAACTATTAACATTTACAAAGTTTCCTCAAAAATTAATTAAAACTTTAACATATGCCGTTTTTATCTCATTTTGGCTATTTTGACCCGAAGATTTTGCTTGAAAGGTTTGGATTTTGTTTTTAGTATTTTTAAGAATAAAAATACCTGCTTTTGTACCTTCGCGCTTTCCTTTCAAGCAAATTATGGATTCTCACTCATTGACAGCAATTTCTCCGGTTGACGGACGATATAAAAATCAAACTCAGATTTTAACATCATACTTCTCAGAGGAGGCACTGATGAAGTATCGTTTGAAAGTTGAAATTGAATACTTCCTGGCATTATGTGAGATCCCGCTTCCGCAATTAAAAAACATCAATTTAAATCCGGCAGAAAAATTCAGAGACCTGTACAGAAATTTTTCCGGTAAGGACGCAGTGGTGATAAAAGAGAAGGAGCGCATTACTAACCATGATGTAAAGGCCCTTGAGTATTTTATTAAAGACAGTATGTCTGATTTTGGTTGGGAAAACTATAAAGAATTTATACATTTTGGATTAACTTCTCAAGACATTAACAATACTGCATTTCCACTTGCAACAAAAGATGCTATTGAAGAGTGCTATCTGCCCGCATTGCAGGAACTGGTTGAAAAACTGGACCTTCTTAGTCATGAATGGAATGAGATTCCTATGTTAGCCAGAACACACGGACAAGCAGCATCGCCAACACGATTGGGAAAGGAAATTAAAGTTTTTGTAGAAAGACTGGAAAGGCAAATGTTCCTAATGGACAAAATACCATTCTCGGCTAAGTTCGGAGGGGCTACAGGAAATTTTAATGCACATCATGTTGCATATCCTGAATTGGATTGGAAAGTCTTCGCTAATTATTTTGTGAATCAGGTTTTGGGATTAAATCGTCAGCAGTATACTACGCAAATTGAGCACTACGATGATTTAGCAGCTCTGTTCGATAATCTTAAGAGGATTAATACTATTTTAATAGATTTCAGCAGGGATATTTGGACGTATATCTCTATGGATTATTTTAAACAAGAAATTAAAGCCGGCGAAGTTGGCTCATCTGCAATGCCTCATAAGGTGAATCCAATCGACTTTGAAAATGCCGAAGGGAACCTGGGAATTGCTAATTCATTGTTTGAACATTTAGCAGCAAAGCTGCCGGTTTCAAGACTCCAAAGAGATCTGACAGACTCAACAGTATTAAGAAATACAGGCGTGCCTTTTGCACATACCTTGATAGCTGTTAAGTCAATCATGAAAGGATTGTCAAAGATCAGGGTTAATCCGGAAGCATTGAATTTCGACCTGGATAATAACTGGGCCGTGATTGCAGAAGCAATACAAACTATTTTAAGGAGAGAAAACTACCTCGATCCGTATGAAGCTTTGAAGGGATTGACAAGAACCGGTGATAAGATCACTAAGGCATCATTGCATTCTTTTATTGGAGAACTCCGGATTTCCGAAGAACTAAAAACCCGGCTAAAAGCAATTACACCGTTTAATTATACAGGAATCTGAGAACATGAAGGTTACAGGTTTCACGTTTATAAGAAACGCAATTCGATTTGACTATCCTGTAGTCGAAGCTATACTTTCAGTCCTACCTCTCTGTGATGAATTTGTTGTTTTATTAGGAAACTCTGAAGACGATACCCGAAGTCTGATTGATAACATTGATTCAAATAAAATTAAAATTTATGAAAGTGTTTGGGATGATAGTCTTCGTGAAGGTGGAAGGGTATTAGCTGACGAAACCAACAAAGCATTAGATAAAATTTCTGAGGATACAACCTGGTGCTTTTACATACAGGCTGATGAAGTTTTGCATGAGAAGTATCTCGATTCAGTTAAACAAACAATGGAGTTATGGAAGGAAGATAAAGAAGTTGAAGGCCTTCTTTTTAACTACACTCATTTTTATGGCTCATATGATTATATCGGTGACTCTGTTAAATGGTATCGCAAGGAAGTACGAATAATTCGTAATGATCCATCCATACGATCATTTAGAGATGCACAAGGGTTTCAAAAGAATGGACGCAGGCTTCGTGTTAAACCATTGGAAGCAAGCATTTATCATTATGGTTGGGTAAAACCTCCAGGAAAACAACAAGAGAAACAAAAGTATTTCCATAAACTTTGGCATGATGATGATTGGTTGGAGAAAAACGTATCCTCACATGACGAATTCGACTACTCCGGAATAGATTCCCTTGCATTGTTCAGAGGGACGCATCCAATGGTCATGAAAAACAGAATTTCCGAAAAGAACTGGAAGTTTGAATTTGACCCTCTAAATAAAAAGCTCAGTTTAAAATCCAGATTTAAAATGAAACTTGAAGAATATACTGGATGGAGAATAGGGGAGTATAAAAACTATAAAATTATCTAGCACAGTAATTCAGGCTTAGGTAAATTCTAATCCGAAAGCCTGCTTGCAAAATTGTTAAAGGATATATATTAGGTAAGGATTTTTTTTCTCACCATCCGCTTGCCAGGACATCTGCCAGGTGCATTGTCTTTAATTTTTTACCTGACTTTTTTATGTATCCATCCATGTGCATTAAGCATGATGAGTCTGTAGAAATCAGAAATTCAGCTTTTGTTTCCTCAGCGTTAATGATTTTTTGTTCTGACATGCCTACTGCTATTCCTTCATATTTTACTGAGAAGGTACCTCCAAATCCACAACAGGTTTCACAATCTTTCATCTCGATTAAATTCAAGCCCCTGACATTTTGTAACAGGATCCTGGGTTCATTTTTTATACCAACCTCTCTGAGTCCGCTGCATGAATCATGATAGGTGGCATTTCCTGCCAATGTTGCGCCAACATCAGTTACATTTAATACTTTGACGAGGAATTCTGAAAATTCAATGATGTTTTTCTGCACAGTTTTGAACTGGTTATGAAAAGAAGTATTGTGGAACAGTTCCGGATAATAATTCCTTACCATGCCAACGCAGGAAGCCGACGGAGTTACAATATATCGGTCGTTAGGAAAGTCTTTAATAAATTTTTCACCAACGGATTTGCATTGATCCCAATAGCCGGCATTAAAAGCGGGTTGACCGCAACAGGTTTGTTCGTCATTATAATTAACAGAACATCCGACTTTCTCTAGCACTTTTACCATGTTCAGGGCTGTGTCAGGGTAAATCTGATCAATAAAGCAAGGAATAAAAATGTCTACTATCATTATGTTCTGTCTATAAGTTTAATCTGAATTTAAAAAAGCTGACCTTCCAGCTCTGGTTGTTTTTCCTTTTTCATGCGAAGTAACAAAATCAGACCGATAATGAAAAAGCTTGCCAAAACTATAATACTGTTTCTCATACTTCCGGTAATTTCATTGATATAACCGAATGCAAAGGTTCCAAGAACTGTTCCGAGTTTATCACATACATCATAAAAACTAAAGTAGGATGCGTGATCCTTAGTCTCCGGTAAGAGTTTTGAGTATGTTGAGCGGGAAAGCGATTGTATGCCTCCCATTACAAGACCGACAACTGCAGCAAGAATAATAAACATTGTTTGTTCGTTCACTCCGAATCTTTTATCACATAAATAGGCGCCAATACATATCAGAACCCAAATGATCAATGAGACGGATAAGGAATATATGTTACCATATCGTTTTGACAAGGAACTAAAGAAAAATGCACCACCAATAGCTACAAATTGGATGATCAGGATGATCGCTATTAAAATCTCAGAAGGTAAATGGAGCTCACCGTCACCAAAGAGCGTAGCAACATACATTACTGTTTGTACACCCATGTTGTAAAAAAAGAAAGAAAGAAGGAAGGTTTTCAATCTGCTCGAATGTCTAAGTTCAAACCAAACTTTTTTTAATTCCATATATCCATTGAGTATGTAGCGCCCTTGTGGTTTTTGATCAAACACATTGTTAGGTAAATAATGAAAAGTGTATTGCGCAAAAGCAAACCACCAAATTCCTACAATTAAAAATGCCAATCGAGTTGCATATCCGCTTTCAATATTTCCAAATAATTGCGGAAACATGATCATGGTCAATGAGAAAATGAGTAATAATGAGCTGCCAATATAGCCCATGGCAAATCCTTTAGCACTCACTTTATCCTGATCTTTCACATCAGCAATTTCCGGTAAGAATGCATTGTAAAACACAATACTTCCAGCATAACCAATTGCTGCCAATATTGATCCGAATACGCCGATCCAAAGCGTGTCAAGAGAATCGAAAAAGTACAACGCCGAACATGATAGTGCACCCATTGTGCTGAAGAAATACATAAATCGTTTCTTTCGGCCACTGTAATCAGCAATGGAAGAAAGGATGGGACTTATTGCAGCAATGAGAAGGAACGCAAGTGAAATAGCGTAAGTTTGCAGGGAATCACTATTAAAATTCCGGCCAAGAAATCGAACTTCATTGTTGTTGTCTGAAGTTGTTATTGCATGAAAATAAATTGGAAAAAGTGCAGAGGTAATTACTAGTGAATAGGCCGAATTCGCCCAGTCATACATTGTCCAGGCTCGAATAATCTTTTTATTGCCTTTTTCAATCATAGATCATTGCTAAGTAAAGCCCTTTTGGCAAACAAAAGAAAGAATATTTCTGAATATAATTAAACTAATTTAGGTGCCGGAACTTTTTTATTGTATTTATAAAGAATTTCACTTTTTCGGGATCTGTATCCGGGTACAAGCCATGACCTAGATTTGCTATATGCCGGATTGGGCCAAATGCTTTCAACATCTCCTCAGTTTCAAATTGAATCATTTCTTCGCTTGCATACAATAAGCAAGGATCAATATTACCCTGAAGCGTTTTATTTGGACCGATCATTTCTCTTGATTCTTTGACATCCATGTTCCAATCCAAACCAATCACATCACAATCAAGCTGACTCATTTCCTTTCTCGCAAAATGCGCTCCTTTTGCAAATACAATAACCGGTACTTCGGTAATTGAATCACAAATCATCGAGATATAATGCAGTGCAAATTCTTTATACTGCTCCGGCGATAAAACACCGGCCCATGAATCAAAGATTTGCACAATATCAACTCCGGATTGTATTTGTCCTTTCAGGTAATTAATTGTGCTTTGTGTAATTTTATGTAGCAGTTTATGAGATATGACAGGCTCAGTGTAAAGAAACTTTTTTGCTTCAGAAAAAGTTTTGCTTCCTTTTCCTTGAATCATATATGAAAAGATTGTCCAGGGTGCACCTGCAAATCCAATCAAAGGGACTCGTCCATTTAATTCTCTTTTTGTAATTTGAATAGCATCCATCACATACTTCAGTTCGGAAGCTTCTGCTATCTTTAATTTTGATACATCAGTTTCTGATTTGACGGTGTTCTCAAACCAGGGGCCTGTTGATTCTACCATTTGATAAGGGAGCCCCATAGCTTCAGGAATTACCAGTATGTCTGAGAATATAATTGCAGCATCGACACCGAGTAAATCTACAGGTTGAACAGTTACTTCCGCAGCTGCAACTGGATTCTCTACAAGCTCTTTGAAACCACCAATCTTTTTTCGAACCTCTCTGTACTCAGGTAGTATTCTTCCTGCCTGACGCATCAGCCAAACCGGAGTTCGTTCAGTAATTTCTCCCTTTGCTGCTCTTAATAATAAATCATTTTTCAATTTCATCGCGCACAAAAGTAGGGAATTAAATGTAGCGGTTCTATAGCCCTGTTAAATAATGAGACAATAGCTTGATGCGATTCCTTTGTGAATTAGCCTGCCTTATTATTGTTCGATTAAAAATAGTTTACAATTCCAAAATGTATCTTGCCGTTTCTCAATAGTATAGGATTGTCAAACTGTTTACCTAGTGCATAACTGACAGACATCACCCCAAGTTTTGTTTCAAAGTTTATTCCGGCTCCAAAACCAAATGGTGTGTCAGTTAAAAATGTATGCCTGCTTTTATTTTCATACCATGATAAATTAAAAAAGCTGAAGAGGAACGAATTTTGTTCAAGAAGATATCTGTATTCTAGTTTACCTATTCCAAATGATGAGGCAAATATAGACTCTTCGTCAAATCCCCTAAGTGTGTGCAAGCCACCGATTCGGAAAAGCTCATTACTAAAGATTTCCGGATTATAAATATACCCTCCGATTCCACCAAGATTTAGTACGTGTCTGCCGGCAAGAGAAAAGAACTTATCAAAGCTGACTTCTGCCTGATAGTTAGTCGTTCTCAACCTAAGACTATCGTACAACATCGGATTGATGTCCTGATTTTTTTTGATGTCTCGATTACCGATGCTACCCGTAGCTTCGATACTATATCCTTTTCTGGGATTCAAACGGTAGTCCAGATTTTCATAATGAAAAGTCAAGCCATATGACAAAACTTTAATGTCAGCATAAGGTGGTAATACGGTTGCATTTTCTAACCTTTTTGAGCTTTGAAGGTCACTCTGCTTATCCTTTAAAAAAGCTTTTATATAGTTATTCCCGGAAAACGCATATTGTATACCAAGACTTTTGATCACATCTAAGTATGTGCTGTCTTTCCTGAATATAGATAAGTATGCATCAATTCCAAAAGGTGTATTCAATAGAAATGGATAGAGTGCACGTAGTTTGAGATCTTGCGAACTTGATGGCAGTTGCTTCCAATTTAATTCAATAACCTCTCCACGTCTTAATGAGTTTTGAAGTTTGATATGTGCTTCTCCGGTAATTTTATATTTACCGGAATTCTGTTCATCAGGCAATAATCCAAGTATGCCGTCAAATTGGCTGGCTTTTTTATTCTCAAGGAAAAGTTCCAGCTTTGTTTCTTTATCAGTAAATACTATGCGGTTCTCCCTGACTTCCCTGACAAATGCAAGTTCGCTGAGACGATTGCTGATTTTCGAAACTTGTGACTCATCATAAAGATCACCTGGTTTTATTCCAATGTAATTATAGATAAACACCGGTGCAATGCTGGCATTGCCTCTAAGTAAGATGCTATCTATAAATATTGCTCGATTTTTTTCTAAGTTAAGTGTCGCAAAGAACTCTTCATCGTGAATTTGAATGCTATCCAGTTTCACTGCTGCAAAAGGGAAGCCTTGATTTTCGCAGTTTCTGATTATTCTGTCTTTTATCTTTAAAATAGCATTATGATCGAATGCTTTACCGGATTTGAAATTTTTTCTGAATGGTGTGCCTGCCAGGAAGGTGTTCTCAACATTTCCTTTCTTAAGTATTGCTAACTTGTAAACTGATCCAAGATGCAGTCTTGCATTTACTCTCAGCGAGTCAACGATTATTGTATCAAAGCTTGCTGCCAGATAGCTGCTGTTTTGAAGTTTAGATAAGACAGAGCCCAATTCTTTTTTTGCAGCGCTTGTATCACGAAATGTATTTTTCTCAAGTACTTGCTTTCTGATTTTTTCAAATGAATCGTTTTCTGTTGAATCACCCGGCTCAAGAGTTAGGGCAACTTCTCTTTGTGAATAAGCATGGTTGACTGAAAATAGGAGGGTTAAAAAAATCAAGCAGCATATTTTATATTTATTTATAACACTTTTAATCAAAGTGAAATTGAACGCTGTTTTATTTGTATTCAGTTTCAAGTTATTTTTTTTATCAGGCCTTACTAGCTTTTTTCATCTACAAACTCCAGTCAATTTTTTCTATTCCACATTCTTCTAGGTATTCGTTGGTTCTGGAAAAATGTTTACATCCAAAGAAGCCGCGATCAGCAGCAAAGGGAGAGGGGTGTGCAGCTTTGAGAATGAGGTGTCGTCCCGGATCTATTAAAACTTCTTTTGCCTGTGCATATTTTCCCCAAAGCAGAAAAACTATATTTATTTTCTCAGAAGATATTTTCTGAATCACTGAATCAGTGAATTTTTCCCAGCCTCTGTTTTGGTGAGAACCCGGTTCATTTGCACGAACAGTAAGCGTAGCATTCAAAAGAAGCACACCTTGCCTTGCCCATTTGCTAAGATTTCCGGAGAGTGGTGTTGTCTGACCAAGGTCTGAAAACAATTCTTTAAAAATATTTCTGAGCGAGGGTGGTATTGGAATTCCTTCAGGAACAGAAAAGCTGAGCCCATGAGCTTGCCCGGGACCATGATAAGGATCTTGACCCAATATCACTACCTTCACCTTATCTATCGGTGTGAGGTTAAAGGCATCGAATATTTTATTTCCTGCAGGGAAAACCGGGTTTTTCGCCGCCTTTTCGGCAAGCAGGAACTTCTTTAGTTCAATAAAATATGGAGATGAAAACTCCTGAATCAGAAATTTTTTCCAACTTTCCTCAATTTGAGGTCTAATTTCAATCATTTTGTGAAATTAAGAAGAGTATTTCATTGCCGAAGCAATGAAGCTTTTTAATATAAAATCGATACCTGTTAATATGTTGAAAACTTAGGCTTGTCAAATTTGACTAAAAATGTATTTTTGCAAGGCTTTATTAAAAAGGATACAACAAAAAATATATTATTTCGTTTTTAGAACTTAACAATCTATCAAGAAAAGATGAAAAACCTCCTTCGTACTTGTGCTTTTATAGCCGTAATCAGTCTCTTCTTTGCCTCGTGCAAATCGCATGAGAAATGTCCAGCTTATGGTGACATGAACAAGGCGAAAAACAATAAAGAAATTCGTAGTTAATCTGCTACTTAGTCTTCAATATTTAGCGAATCGATAATCGGTTCGCTTTTCTTGTTTATAGTCAATTCTTGAAATGAAAAGTGAAGTCTTGAATAAGATCCGGGTGAAGGCTCAATGCTACCGGACAAGTTCTGGCTGCAACTTCTAGTATTTTCTGCTCTTTTTCGGTGTAAGTTTTTAATGGCATATCCACATCTATTTTTACTCCTGCAACTTTACGGGGATTGCCAACCATATTTTTGACTATTCTGAGACGCATTCCATCTATTTCAATATTATGAGAGTTTGCTGCAATTCCCATCAAAGTGGACATGCAGCTTGCCAATGAAACACAAAGCAGGTCGGTCGGTGAAAAAGCTTCTCCTTTGCCCAAATTATCGATCGGCGCATCAGTAATGACCGTCGAACCTGATTTCATATGTTTCGATTCAGTTCTTAGATTACCTTTATAAATAGTGTACATCGTTTCCATGGCCTCTAAGTTAGATATAGATTTATCTTGATAAACTAATGTTTATAATTGTTGTTTAATAATTAGTCTTTTCTCATTCTAATGGAATAAAGAGGAAAATTCTTAGTTTTGTATGAAATTATGAAAAAGCTTTTAGCATTTCTTTTTCTCTTTGCTTGCTCCTCCCACATCAGTGGACAGGATTCGTTGAGGTCATCGGTGTTAAATGAAGAAGTTTCACTTTTATTTAGAAATGAGGCTGAAGGCGGATTGACATTGCATTCAGGCGGATTCGGAATATCTTTCAAACGAGGATGGCATAGAACCGGATACAAGAAACGCATGCTGGATATGGACCTTGTTTCTTTAAGACATCCTAAGCAATATAAACAACCTAATCCTTACTACGCTGATTCAAGACCTTTCTTCTTTGGCAAGATTAATTATGTTTACATGCTTCGGGCCGGTTACGGGATGCAGAATATTATGTTTGGAAAAGGAGAAAGAAGTGGGGTAGAGGTTCGATTCAATTATTATTTTGGTGGCAATTTAGGCATGACAAAGCCGGTATATCTGGAAGTACTTCTTGATTCGCAATTTGATTCACTGTTTAAAGTTGTAGATGTGCAACAATATAACCCCGACGATCCTCTCATGCAATCAGTAGAGAATATTTATGGTCCCGGACCCTACTTCCAAGGCTTCGATCAGATGAAATTTCATCCTGGTATCTATGCCAAGTTTGCAATGTCGTTCGAGTATTCTATGTGGCAACATAAAGTTACAGCCTTAGAAACCGGTGTTACCCTGGATTATTTCCCCAAGGCCATTCCTATCATGGCCTACAATAAGAACGAAAATCTGTATGTGAACTTTTATATCACACTTTTGTGGGGAGCAAAGTGGTAGCTTTTGTATGAAAGGGAATAGTCGGATTGACGCATCATTTATATTTCACTCAATTTATAATCACAAAACAGACCAAAAGATTTGGATCGTCTAACAGAAGAAAAATTGCATTCGCAAAACAGAAAACCGGATTGGCTGAAAGTAAAGCTTCCAACAGGAAAGGAATATGCTAAGGTTCGGGAAATTGTTAGTGAGCATAAACTACACACAATTTGCCAAAGCGGTAATTGCCCTAACATGGGTGAATGCTGGGGCGCCGGGACTGCAACATTTATGATACTTGGTAATGTGTGTACCAGAAGTTGTGGTTTTTGCAGTGTAGCAACCGGAAAACCTGAAGCTGTTGACCCATTTGAGCCGCTACGTGTGGCAAAATCAGTAAAACTCATGGGCATCAAACACTGTGTGATCACCTCTGTAGATCGTGACGACCTGAAAGATGGTGGATCTCTGATATGGGTTGAGACAATCCGAAAGATTCGTGAATTCTCACCCGGGACAACCATGGAAACATTAATTCCGGATTTTCAAGGAGTTTGGGATAACTTGCAAAGAGTGGTTGATGAACGACCAGAAGTTATTTCACATAATCTTGAAACAGTAAGGCGCCTGACGAAGCAAGTCCGAATCCAAGCCAAGTATGACAGGAGCCTTGAAGCACTTAAGAGAATTAGTAATTCAGGTGTGGCAACAAAGTCAGGGATCATGTTAGGATTAGGTGAAACCAAGGATGAAATAATCGAGTCTATGAAAGATCTCAGGGCATCAAATGTTTCAATCCTTACATTAGGACAGTATTTACAACCGACAAAAGATCACTTATCAGTAGCTGAGTTTATCCATCCTGAACTATTCGCAGAACTAAAGGAGATAGGATTAGAGCTTGGTTTCAGGTACGTTGAAAGTGGTCCCTTGGTACGATCAAGTTATCATGCTGAAAAACATTTGGGATAAAATGGTTCTTTTAATTGAGCTTCAATTTTCATGAGAGATAAATGTTAAACAAGTAAAATAGTTTACGTTTCATTTTATAAATATTATATGTCAAAGATACGAGTTGCTATTAATGGATTTGGTCGAATTGGGAGAATGACAACCAGAGTATTATTAGCCAGGAAAAATATTGAGATAATAGCAATAAATGATCTCACGGATAATAATACGCTGGCTCATTTATTTAAATATGATTCAATCCATGGCCGATTTAAGGGTGAGATAAAGTCAACAGAAAAGATGTTGCTGGTGAATGGCACATCGATTTTGAGTCTCTCTGAAAAGGATCCGGCAAAATTGCCTTGGAAAGATTTAAACATTGATGTTGTTCTTGAATGCACGGGTAAGTTTACTGATCTGTCGGGTGCACAACTTCATCAAAAAGCCGGTGCCAGGAAAGTTGTTTTATCTGCTCCTGCCAAAGGAAAAGAGAAGGTCAAAACAATTGTTTTGGGTGTAAATTCCGAAGACCTTGATTCGGAAGATACAATCGTTTCAAACGCTTCGTGCACAACTAACAATGCAGCTCCAATGCTAAAGATACTTGATGACAGGTGGGGAATTGAAAAAGCTTTCGTGACCACTGTACATTCGTATACAGGAGATCAAAACATTCATGATGCACCTCACAAAGATTTAAGACGGGCTCGTGCTGCTGCAATTTCGATAATTCCAACAACCACCGGTGCTGCGAAGGCTTTAGGTGAAGTATTGCCACATCTAAGTGGTAAATTGGGCGGAGCCGGAATCCGTGTCCCATCGCCGGATGGGTCTTTGACAGATATAACCTGCGTTTTAAAAGTGGAGGCAAGCGAACAAGAGATAAATGCGGCGTTTAAGCTTGCTTCCGAAAGCGGAATGAAAGGCATACTTGAGTACACAGAAGATCCTATTGTCTCCGTTGACATCATCGGTTCGTCAGCATCATGCATATTTGATTCTGAACTTACTACCGTATTGGGCAAAATGGTAAAAATTGTAGGGTGGTATGACAATGAAATGGGGTATAGTCACCGTCTTGCAGATTTAGTCGAAAAAATGCACCGGTCATAAACCTACCTTTTAGTCTAAATTAGGTACTTGATCAAGTGCCAAACCGGTAACCGGCTTATTAATATCGTCTTTTACTTTGTCACCTTGTCACCTTCTCAGGATGTATAATTTCCTCAGGTTCCAATGTGACATGTCTATAAATTTCAGGTTAAAAGGGGCTTTTTTCTGTTTTTTCTGATGGTTTAAACTTTTTTTAAAATTAACTTCTCTTAACGAATTATATTCCACCAATTATCGTTTCTTTGGACAGCAAATGTTTAAATGATTTTGTTAATAATTGAGGTTATTTCAGACTTTAGACAAAATACGGATAGCCTGGTACAATAATTGTTTCTTCATTCTTAAAACATTTAATGTTCCTTTCTTGTTCCCGATAGCACAGTTCACAAGTTTATAAATTAAGTTATGGTACGTCGCCCTAAAAAGAAGGCAAAAATTGTAAAAGAGCCAATCCGAGATTCTGCAACCAGGATCAAGGTTCAGTTGGATCACAAAACATTGATGGTAGTTCATAGTATGGCTGCTTTTAAAATGTGGAAAAAACGCTATCCGCTTGCTAAAGTCATTGATTAATACCACAGTACATCAAAACACTCTTAATAATTGCTAAAGCTCCTTGAAATGGAGCTTTTTTTATTCCTTTCGCTGAAAAATTTATTTTTTTAAATAATTGGCAATTACAAATCGCTTTTCTACATTTGCAATCCCTTTTTTGAGGGTAGTGCGTTCGTTGAAATTCGAACAAAAAAGCCGATGTAGCTCAGTTGGCCAGAGCTACTGATTTGTAATCAGTGGGTCGGGGGTTCGAATCCCTCCATCGGCTCAAGTTCGTGATAAATTAGTTGATATCGGGAAGGGGAGATACCAGAGTGGCCAAATGGGACGGACTGTAAATCCGTTGCGAAAGCTTCGAAGGTTCGAATCCTTCTCTCCCCACTCAAAGGTTTTGCATATTGTATATCTATATAAAATCAATAAGATCAAGATTTTAAAATTAGGATTCAATATAAAGGAACAAAAGCGGAAGTAGCTCATTTGGTAGAGCATCAGCCTTCCAAGCTGAGGGTGGCCGGTTCGAGCCCGGTCTTCCGCTCGATTGAATAACGTTCGTTGAAATAGCAGAAATTAATAATAGCATATCCTCTAGTATCACGAACTATTGGCCAATGTAGCTCAGTCGGTAGAGCACATCCATGGTAAGGATGAGGTCACCAGTTCGATCCTGGTCATTGGCTCATCTGATCGGGAAATTCCGAATTCAATTTTACTTCATCAAGGAGTAACTTTGATTGGATCAAATTGCTGACACAAATGTCTCATGAAGAAGAGGCATGTTATATGAGTTTTCAGAACCGGTATTTATCTCCGGTTGGAAATATAAAGTAACAAGGATAGTACATTCTTGTCAGTGAAATTAGCAAATGCAGCTTCATGGCAGAAGCAATTCTTTCTCCGGAGAGGATTATTATCGGTTCGAATCCGATCATTCGCTCAAACGAAATAAAGGAATCAGAGCTTCCCTCATCCTTGTTTCGTCTATTGTAACAAATTACATAAACTGAATAATTAACATCTAATAAAACCATTGCCATGGCAAAAGAAAAATTTGACCGTTCCAAACCACACGTGAATATTGGAACGATTGGTCACGTAGACCACGGTAAAACAACCCTTACAGCAGCAATTACAACTGTGTTAGCCGGAAAGGGTTTTGCTGAATTACGTTCATTCGATTCAATCGACAACGCTCCGGAAGAAAAAGAGCGCGGTATTACAATTAACACATCTCACGTTGAGTATCAGACGGAAAATCGTCACTATGCTCACGTTGACTGTCCGGGTCACGCTGACTATGTAAAGAACATGGTTACAGGTGCTGCTCAGATGGATGGTGCTATCCTTGTTGTTGCTGCCACAGATGGTCCGATGCCTCAGACTCGTGAACACATCCTTCTTGCACGTCAGGTTGGCGTTCCTAAGATAGTTGTATTCATGAATAAAGTGGATATGGTAGACGATCCGGAACTTCTTGACCTAGTTGAGATGGAGATCCGTGAGTTATTAAGCTTCTACGAATTTGATGGTAACAATACTCCAATCATCCGTGGATCTGCCTTAGGTGGATTGAATGCTGATGCTAAGTGGGTAGAGTCTATCGTTCAATTGATGGATGCTGTTGACTCATATATTCCGATTCCTCCACGTGAAGTTGACAAGCCATTCCTTATGCCTGTTGAAGATGTATTCTCGATCACCGGTCGTGGTACAGTTGCGACAGGACGTATCGAGCGTGGTGTCATCAATTCAGGAGAAGAGGTTGAGATAATCGGTATGCAGGAGAAATCATTGAAATCTGTTGTTACCGGAGTAGAAATGTTCCGTAAGATCCTTGATCGTGGTGAAGCTGGTGATAACGTAGGTTTGCTTCTTCGTGGTATTGAGAAGACTGATATCCGTCGTGGTATGGTTGTCGCAAAACCGGGTTCAATTACTCCGCACACTCAGTTCAAAGCTGAGATTTATGTGTTGAAGAAAGAAGAGGGTGGTCGTCACACGCCATTCCATAATAAATATCGTCCTCAATTCTATCTGCGTACCACAGATGTTACAGGTGAAATCACACTTCCTGAAGGACGTGAAATGGTAATGCCCGGTGACAACGTAACTATCACTGTTGAATTGATCCAGCCGGTTGCAATGGACAAAGGTCTTCGTTTCGCGATTCGTGAAGGTGGACGTACTGTTGGTGCCGGTCAGGTGACTGAGATCATTAAGTAATCCAATTGAACTCAAGGCGACAGCAGGCGGTCAAAGAACTGTCTGCTGTTTCCTGTCAATAAACGGTTAGACTAATTTGAGAAAAAATCGTCATCTCAAGATGATTAATTTTAAACTCTCAGAGTCAAGCTAAGCCGGGTTTACGGGTGTAGCTCAATTGGTAGAGTAGCGGTCTCCAAAACCGTTGGCTGGGAGTTCGAGTCTCTCCACCCGTGCCAGATTAAAAAGTTAACTTGCATGGAGGAGTCATTCTTTCGGCAATCATAATCAGAGTTGAATAATAATAACGAACAACCTAAATGAGCAAGATTAGCGCTTATATCAAAGAAAGTTACACCGAACTTGTACATAAGGTGAGTTGGCCGACGTGGGAAGAATTGCAAAGTAGCGTTATCGTAGTAATGGTAGCTACTGTCATTATAACATTGATGATTTTCGTGATGGATTTTGCTTTCAATGGCATCATGAATCTCTTTTATAAAATGATTGCATAAGTAATTAAGTCATGGCTGAAGCGCAACAACCGAAAGAACTTGTCAGGAAATGGTACGTGGTACGTGCTATTAGTGGCAAGGAGAAAAAGGTTAAGCAATATATTGAGTATGAAATAAACCGTCTGAAACTTACAGACTATGTGACTCAGGTATTGATACCTACGGAGAAGTTCTATCAGATTCGCAATGGAAAGAAAGTAAGTAAGGAGAGAAATATCCTTCCGGGTTATGTACTTATCGAGGCAAATTTGGCTGGTGAAATCCCTCACATAATTGAAAGTGTCACAGGAGTTATTTCATTCCTGGGTGCCAAAGGTGAACCTCCTGCGCCGCTCAGACCATCTGAAGTAAGTCGTATTCTTGGTAAGATGGATGAATTGGCCGATAGCGAGGCTGTAATGAATGTACCTTATGTTGTTGGTGAAACAGTGAAAGTTATAGATGGCCCATTCAATAGTTTCAGTGGAGTGATTGAAGAAATTAATGAGGAAAAGAAAAAACTCAAAGTTATGGTGAAGATCTTCGGTAGAAAAACGCCGCTTGAGTTAAATTATATGCAAGTAGAAAAGGAATAAATAAACCGAAAAAGAAATTCAATAGACCAGTCTTACTGATCGCTTCCATTCAGGGAAAACTGTTGTATTGAAATTGTAAAAAACAAAGTCATGGCTAAAGAAATAGGAACATATATTAAATTACAGGTAAAAGGTGGAGCCGCAAATCCGGCACCTCCGATCGGACCTGCTCTGGGTGCGAAGGGTGTTAATATCATGGAATTCTGCAAGCAGTTCAATGCTCGTACGCAGGATCAGGCGGGTAAAGTGCTTCCGGTTATTATCACAGTTTATGTGGATAAGTCATTTGACTTCGTCATTAAAACACCTCCGGCGGCAATTCAGTTACTTGAGCTTTCAAAATTGAAGAGTGGATCAAAGGAACCGAACAGAAATAAAGTAGGTTCTGTGAGTTGGGATCAAGTTAGAACAATAGCTGAAATCAAAATGCCTGACTTGAATTGCTTTACCATTGAATCAGCGATGAGCATGGTTGCAGGAACAGCAAGGAGTATGGGTATTGTGGTTGATGGTCAGAGACCATTCTGACCCCTAAGTTGAAATTAAGATTTTCGAGTACATAAATTAGTATTAACAAGAAGGAGGGCGAGATCCTATCAACCCCGTTGGAACTTCAAAATTTTATTTAAATGGCTAAGATCAGTAAAAAGAGAAAGCAGATTCTTTCTAAAGTTGATCAAAGTAAGTCTTACAGTTTGGCTGAAGCCTCAAAAATTGTGAAAGACATTACTACAACAAAATTTGATGCGTCTGTTGATCTAAGTATCCGTTTGGGTGTTGACCCTCGGAAAGCTAACCAAATGGTTCGTGGTGTCGTGACGCTTCCACATGGCACAGGAAAAGTAAAAAAAGTACTGGTACTTTGTACACCTGACAAAGAAGCTGAGGCGAAAGAAGCCGGAGCAGATTATGTTGGATTGGACGAGTATATCACGAAAATTGAACAAGGTTGGACCGATATCGATGTTGTTATCACTATGCCGAGTGTTATGGGTAAAGTTGGTAAGCTTGGTAAAGTGCTTGGTCCGCGCAACCTGATGCCAAATCCGAAAACAGGAACTGTTACTACTGATATCGGTAAAGCAGTCAATGAAGTGAAGGCAGGTAAGATCGATTTCAAAGTAGATAAGCAAGGAAGTATCCATGCTTCTATTGGTAAGGCTTCTTTCGATGCCGGTAAGATTGCTGAGAATGCTCATGAATTGTTGAATACAATTTTGAAGCTGAAGCCATCTTCTGCTAAAGGTACATATATGAAAAGCGTGTACTTATCTTCAACGATGAGTCCATCTGTTCAAATTGACACGAAAACATTATCCTAAAACAGGAATTTAGTTCTGCTAAAATCCTAAAATCGTTAAAACATGAAAAGAGAAGAAAAGGACGTGATTATTGGTGAGATCACGGTACTCCTCGATAAATACCCGAACATTTACATTACTGATACATCGTCGTTATCGGTTGCTAAAACCAATCAACTAAGAAGACTTTGTTTCAACAAAGGAGTGAAAATGCTCGTTGCCAAAAATACTCTTATCCAAAAAGCGATGGAAAAGAAAGATGCGGAAGCGTATCGGGAAATTTTCTCATCACTAAAAGGAACAAGTGCCTTGATGTTTAGTGAGGTCGGCAATGTACCTGCCCGCTTGATAAAAGATTTTCGTAAGGCTGCCGACAAACCTGTTTTAAAAGGTGCGTGGGTAGAGACTGCAGTATTTCTTGGAGACAATCAGCTGGAGACATTGGTCAATCTGAAATCCAGAAATGAACTCATCGGTGACATCATTGCATTGCTACAATCACCTGCTAAGAATGTCATCTCTGCTTTGAGCAGCAGTGGTGGCAAACTCGCAGGAATCGTTAAGACTTTGTCTGAGCGACCTGAGTAATAATATCCTGTGTGAGCAGGAATTGAAATAGAATGCTTCCAGTACCCATTATAATTACATTATTAAACTGAAACCCTAACAATCAAAATCCTATAACAATGGCAGATTTAAAAGCATTCGCTGAGCAGTTGGTTAACCTGACAGTGAAAGAAGTAAATGAATTAGCAGCAATCCTGAAGGACGAATACGGTATCGAGCCGGCAGCAGCAGCAGTTGCAGTAGCAGCTGGTGGTGGTGGCGGTGGTGAAGCTGCCGCTGAGAAATCAACATTTGATGTTATTCTTAAGGCTCCGGGTGGAGCGAAATTGAATATCGTTAAGTTGGTAAAAGAAATGACAGGCCTTGGACTGAAAGAGGCGAAAGATTTAGTTGACGGTGCACCAAAGCCGGTTAAGGAAGGTGTATCTAAAGAAGAAGCTAATTCTATCAAATCACAACTTGAAGAGGCTGGAGCAGAAGTTGAAGTTAAATAAGACCTCGGCATCTGTTTGAGATCATTTATAGACCTTTCCCGGCCTCAAACCGGGATGGGTCTATATCCTTTTTAATTGGTGTGTTTCCGGAACATCACCGTTAGAAAATTTAAGTTCAATATCTAAACCCAAGCAACGTGTCTACAGCTATCAGTCCTTCGAAGAGAATAAACTTCTCTACAAGTTTACATAAAATCGATTATCCCGATTTTCTGGATATTCAATTGAAATCTTTTCAAGATTTTTTCCAGCTTGAAACTACCTCTGACAATCGTCAGAAAGAAGGCCTGTACAAGGTCTTTAGTGAAAATTTCCCAATATCAGACTCAAGAAATAATTTCGTTCTTGAATTTCTGGACTACTTCATAGATCCACCTCGTTATTCTATTGAGGAATGTATCGAGCGCGGATTAACACATAGTGTTCCTCTTAAAGCTAAGCTTAAGCTTTATTGTACCGATCCTGAGCATGAAGATTTCGAAACAATTGTACAGGATGTTTACTTAGGTACTATTCCTTACATGACTCCAAAAGGTACTTTCGTTATCAATGGTGCTGAGCGTGTAGTTGTTTCTCAATTGCATCGATCTCCGGGGGTTTTCTTTGGGCAAAGTCGTCATGCCAATGGCACAAAATTATATTCAGCTCGTGTAATTCCTTTTAAAGGATCATGGATTGAATTTGCAACTGACATTAATAGTGTCATGTATGCATACATCGATCGTAAAAAGAAATTTCCTGTCACAACTCTTCTCCGGGCAATTGGATACCAAACGGATAAAGAGATATTAGAGATATTCGGTTTGGCGGATGAATTTAAAGTTACCAAATCAGGAATTAAAAATATATTGAATAGAAAGCTTGCTGCCAGGGTTTTAAAAACCTGGGTAGAGGATTTCGTTGATGAGGATACAGGTGAAGTGGTTTCTATTGAAAGAAATGAGGTAATCATTGAAAGAGAAACGATCGTTGAAGAGCATCACCTGGATCTTATCCTGGAATCTGGAGTGAAGTCGATCATCTTACATAAGATTGACACTAACACGAACGACTATGCGATCATTTACAACACTCTTCAGAAGGACACTTCCAACTCTGAAAAGGAGGCGGTCGAACATATTTATCGTCAGTTGAGAAATGCAGAGCCACCGGATGAAGAAACTGCACGTGGTATCATTGATAAATTATTTTTCTCCGATAAGCGTTATGATCTTGGTGATGTCGGACGTTATAGAATTAATAAAAAATTAGGACTGGAAATTGAGGATGATATCCGCGTATTAACTAAGGCTGATATTATTGAAATCATTCGACAATTAATCCAGTTGATCAATTCAAAGGCTGAAGTTGATGATATCGACCACTTATCGAATCGTCGTGTAAGAACAGTTGGAGAGCAATTGTTTTCTCAATTCGGAGTTGGGTTGGCAAGAATGGCGAGGACAATTCGCGAACGAATGAACGTGAGGGATAATGAAGTCTTCACACCTGCTGACCTGATAAATGCGAAAACTTTGTCGTCAGTGATCAACTCCTTCTTCGGCACAAATCAGTTGTCTCAGTTCATGGATCAGACAAATCCACTCGCTGAAATTACCCACAAGCGTCGATTGTCAGCACTCGGACCAGGCGGTCTCTCTCGTGAGCGTGCCGGTTTCGAGGTTCGTGACGTGCATTATACTCACTACGGTCGCCTTTGTACAATTGAGACTCCGGAAGGTCCGAATATTGGATTGATATCCTCACTTTGCGTATATGCAAAAATTAATAATCTTGGATTTATTGAAACTCCTTACCGTACAGTGACCGATGGTAAAGTGGATGTAAATACAGAAGTAATATATCTCACTGCTGAGGAAGAAGACAATCGCGTAATTGCTCAGGCAAACGCAAATGTCGATGGCAAAGGTAACTTCCTTGATACAAAGGTAAAGGCACGTTATGAAGGAGACTTCCCTGTAGTCGAGCCCGACAAGATCAATCTGATTGATGTAGGACCTAACCAGATCGCTTCAATAGCTGCCTCTCTTATTCCTTTCCTGGAGCATGATGATGCTAACAGAGCCTTGATGGGATCTAACATGCAACGTCAAGCTGTTCCACTACTTCGACCACAGGCTCCAATAGTAGGAACAGGTCTTGAAGGTTTGATTGCCAGAGATTCAAGGGTACTTATAAACGCTGAAGGTGATGGAGTGGTTGAGTACGTGGATGCTAAAGAGATTGTTATCCGATATAGCCGTAAGGAAAGCGAAAAGCTTGTAAGCTTTGAAGATGATGTTAAATCGTATCCACTTACAAAGTTCCAAAAGACTAATCAAAGTACTTGTATTAATCTGCAACCAATCGTTGTCAAAGGGCAAAAGGTAAAGAAGGGACAGGTCCTCTCGGAAGGATATGCGACACAAGGTGGAGAACTTGCATTAGGAAGAAACTTGAAAGTGGCATTCATGCCATGGAAGGGTTATAACTTTGAAGATGCCATCGTAATTTCTGAACGCGTTATACGTGAAGATATTTTTACCTCAATCCACGTTGATGAATATAGCCTTGAAGTCCGCGATACTAAACGCGGTATGGAAGAACTTACTGCCGATATTCCTAACGTTAGTGAAGAGGCAACACGCGAACTTGATGAGAATGGAGTAATTCGTGTAGGAGCTGAAGTGATGGAAGGTGATATCTTGATTGGTAAGATTACTCCAAAAGGAGAAACAGATCCATCACCGGAGGAAAAATTACTTCGTGCGATTTTTGGTGATAAAGCCGGGGACGTGAAAGATGCATCCTTAAAGGTTCCTCCTTCTGTTAAAGGAGTTGTAATTGACAAGAAGCTGTTTTCAAGAGTACTCACGAAGGATAAATCCCAGAAGAGTGATGAAAAGGTTCAACTTGAAAAATTAGACAAAGAATATAATCAGCAAAGTGCTGAACTGAAAGAGAAGCTCATCGACAAGTTGTTCTTGCTTGTTAGCGGGAAAACTTCACAAGGTGTAACTGATATCTTTAAGGAAATTATTATTCCGAAAGGAGCGAAGTTCACTCAAAAGATGCTCTCTGAAATAAACTACGAGACTATCAATCCGGATAAGTGGACTACTGATAAGGATAAGAATGATCAGATTAAACAATTACTACACAACTTCAACATCAAGTTTAATGATGTAACCGGTTTGTATAAACGTAAGAAGTTTGCACTTGTAGTAGGAGATGAATTACCTGCAGGAATTGTCCAGTTAGCCAAAGTATATATCGCCAAGAAGCGTAAGTTGAAAGTTGGTGATAAGATGGCTGGTCGACACGGAAATAAAGGTATCGTAGCCAAGATCGTCCGCGATGAGGATATGCCTTTCCTTGAAGATGGTACTCCGGTTGACATCGTATTGAATCCACTTGGTGTACCTTCCCGAATGAACCTTGGTCAGATCTATGAAACGATCCTGGCATGGGCAGGTGAGAAATTGGACATGAAGTTTTCGACTCCGATTTTTGATGGAGCATCGATTGAACAAATTGACGAGTATGTTTCCAAGGCAGGCTTACCGAAATTCGGATCAACCTACCTATATGACGGAGGTACCGGACAACGTTTTGATCAGCCTGCAACAGTTGGAATCATCTACATGATGAAACTTGGTCACATGGTTGATGACAAGATGCATGCCCGTTCTATCGGACCATATTCATTGATTACTCAGCAACCATTGGGAGGAAAAGCACAGTTCGGAGGACAGCGTTTTGGAGAGATGGAAGTGTGGGCACTGGAAGCATTCGGTGCTGCAAATATTCTTCAGGAAATTCTTACCATCAAATCTGACGATGTTATTGGTCGTGCAAAGACATATGAAGCTATTGTGAAAGGAGACAACCTCCCTACACCTGGAATTCCGGAGTCCTTCAATGTACTTCTTCATGAACTTAGAGGATTAGGACTTAAGATCACGCTTGACTAAGGTTAGTTAGATCAGGGTCCACTGGCAATGGCATTCCATTGCCAGTAATTTCAAAATCCAAAAAATTAAAAAGATGGCAACCAGAAAAGAAATAAAAATCAAGTCAAACTTTACCAAGATCATCATCAGTCTGGCTTCTCCGGAACATATACTGGAGCAGTCGAGCGGAGAGGTCTTGAAACCTGAAACAATAAATTACCGGACTTATAAACCGGAACGTGACGGGTTATTCTGTGAGCGCATTTTCGGTCCTGTTAAAGACTGGGAATGTCATTGCGGAAAGTACAAACGTATTCGCTACAAGGGGATAGTTTGTGATCGCTGCGGAGTAGAGGTTACAGAAAAGAAAGTACGTCGTGAGCGAATGGGACATATAACTCTTACTGTTCCTGTGGCTCACATTTGGTATTTCCGTTCACTCCCGAATAAAATAGGTTACCTATTGGGTCTTCCAACGAAGAAGCTCGATATGATTATCTATTACGAAAGGTATGTAGTAATTCAATCCGGAGTTAAAGAGGCTGATGGAATCCATTATCTGGACTTTTTAACGGAAGAGGAATATCTGCAGATTTTAGAAGATCTTCCAAAAGACAATCAACATCTTGATGATTCAGACCCGAATAAATTTATTGCCAAGATGGGAGCTGAGTCGTTGTATGATTTGTTAGCCCGACTTAATCTGGATGAGCTTTCTTACAACCTGCGTCATCAGGCAAGTAATGAAACTTCACAGCAACGTAAGAATGAAGCATTGAAGAGGTTGAACGTTGTTGAAGCCTTCCGTAGTGCAAATCAACATATTCAGAATAATCCTGAATGGATGATCGTAAAGGTAGTTCCGGTAATTCCACCTGAATTGAGACCACTTGTTCCACTGGATGGCGGTCGTTTTGCTACGTCAGATTTGAATGACCTGTATCGTCGTGTTATCATTCGTAACAATCGCTTGAAGCGTCTCCTTGAGATTAAAGCTCCAGACGTAATTCTTCGTAACGAGAAGAGGATGTTGCAGGAAGCTGTTGATTCCCTGTTTGACAATTCACGTAAGGTGAATGCTGTAAAGACAGAATCAAACCGCGCACTAAAGTCTCTTTCTGATTCACTCAAAGGAAAACAAGGACGATTCCGTCAGAATTTATTAGGAAAGCGTGTAGATTATTCTGCACGTTCTGTAATTGTCGTTGGGCCGGAAATGAAGCTGCACGAATGCGGTTTGCCTAAAGACATGGCAGCAGAGTTATTCAAGCCGTTTATTATCCGTAAGATGATCGAACGTGGTGTAGTAAAGACGGTAAAATCAGCGAAGAAGATCGTGGACAGAAAAGATCCGCTGGTTTGGGATATCCTGGAGAATGTGCTCAAAGGTCACCCGGTTCTGTTAAATCGAGCCCCGACACTTCACCGACTAGGTATTCAGGCATTCCAACCAAAGTTGATCGAAGGAAAAGCGATTCAATTACATCCGTTAGTTTGTACGGCATTCAACGCTGACTTTGACGGTGACCAGATGGCTGTACACGTGCCGTTAGGCCATGCTGCAATTCTTGAAGCGCAAATGTTGATGCTTGCTTCTCACAATATCCTTAATCCTGCAAATGGTGCACCTATTAGTGTACCGTCGCAGGACATGGTATTAGGACTCTATTACATCACCAAAGAAAGAGTAAGCGATGCGACAATGACCGTAAAAGGTCAGGGTATGAAGTTTTATTCGCCTGAGGAAGTCATCATTGCGCACAACGAGGGTCGGGTTGAACTTCATGCAGCCATCGAAGTCAATGTGCCGGTAATGACAAACGGTGTTACAAAAATCGAGAAAATTAAGACTACCGTTGGTAGAATCTTGTTTAATCAGGTTGTTCCTGCAGAGGCTGGATACATCAATCAGTTACTTACAAAGAAAGCGCTTCGTGATATCATCGGAGATGTATTGAAAAGCTGCGGTGTGGCTAAGACTGCAAAGTTTCTTGATGATATTAAGGATCTGGGTTTTGGAATGGCGTTCAAGGGTGGACTATCATTCAACCTGGAAGATGTTAAGATTCCTGAAGTTAAATTGGAACTTATCGCTAAGGCAAACGCTGAGGTAGATGAAGTGATGAGCAACTATAATATGGGATTCATCACTTACAACGAAAGATACAACCAGATTATTGACATCTGGACACGTACAAGTTCTCGTATCACCGAGACTTTGATGAAACAACTTTCTACAGACCGCCAAGGATTCAACTCAATCTTCATGATGTTGGATTCCGGTGCACGTGGATCAAAAGAGCAGATCCGACAGTTAGGTGGTATGCGTGGTTTGATGGCTAAGCCACAGAAAAGCGGTGCTACAAGTGGCGAGATCATCGAGAATCCGATCCTTTCTAATTTTAAGGAAGGTTTATCAATTCTTGAGTATTTTATCTCAACACACGGTGCACGTAAAGGTTTGGCCGATACGGCCCTTAAGACTGCCGATGCAGGTTATCTCACACGCCGACTTGTTGACGTTGCGCAGGATGTGATCATCACTGACGAGGACTGTGGTACATTGCGCGGGCTTGCAGAAACTGCTTTGAAGAATAATGAAGATGTTGTAGAATCTCTGTATGATAGAATCCTGGGACGAGTATCTCTGCATGATATCTACCATCCTTCTACTAATAAGCTGATCATTTCTTCAGGTAGCGAGATAACAGAGGCGATAGCAACTGTTATTGAAGAATCCCCTATTGAAACAGTTGAGATCAGATCTGTTCTGACCTGTGAGTCGGGCCGTGGTGTTTGTGTAAAATGTTATGGACGAAATCTTGCAACCGGCAGAATGGTTCAGAAAGGTGAGGCAGTAGGAGTAATTGCTGCTCAATCGATCGGAGAGCCGGGTACCCAGTTAACACTTCGTACTTTCCACGTTGGAGGTGTTGCCCAAAAGGGTGCAACTGAATCAGAACTTAAAGCTAAATTCTCAGGAAAACTTGAGTTTGAAGAAGTAAAAACTGTAACCAAGAAAGACGGCGCTAAATCGCATGAAGTTGTGATCGGACGGTCCGGCGAATTCAGGATCATTGATACCAGCACCGGAACAGTCTTGGCTACATCTAATATCCCTTATGGTGCCAAGCTTCATACGAAATCAGGTACTATTGTGGAGAAGGGTGATATAATTTGTGAATGGGATCCATTTAACGCCGTTATCCTCTCAGAGGTAGCCGGTAAAATTGATTTTGATCACATTGAAGAAGGGGTGACTTTCCGTGAAGAATCTGATGAGCAAACCGGCTATAAAGAAAAGGTTATCATCGATACGCGAGATAAAACAAAAAATCCATTGATCAGGATCATGGATGATAAAAAGGAGCAATTAAAGGGGTATAACATTCCTGTTGGAGCTCATATCATGGTAAACAAAGGACAGAAAATTACAGCAGGTGAGATTCTTGTTAAGATTCCTAGAGCAACAGGTAAATCAGGTGACATCACCGGTGGATTACCACGTGTTACTGAGTTATTCGAAGCCAGAAATCCTAGTAATCCTGCAGTTGTATCTGAAATTGATGGTATAGTTTCATATGGTGGTATTAAAAGGGGAAATCGTGAAGTGATCATTACTTCCCGTGATGGAGAGGTGAAGAAATACCTTGTCCCGCTTTCAAAGCATATCCTGGTTCAGGATAATGATTTTGTTAGAGCAGGCGATCCATTGTCAGATGGGGCGATTACTCCAAGTGATATTTTATCGATCAAAGGTCCTTCAATGGTACAGGAATATCTGGTTAACGAAGTACAGGAAGTTTATCGTTTGCAAGGTGTGAAGATCAACGATAAACACTTTGAAGTAATTGTTCGTCAGATGATGCGTAAGGTTGTTATCGATGATCCCGGTGATACATCGTTCCTTGAAAGAGAATATGTAGATCGTGTGGACTTCATGATAGAGAACGATGGAATTTTGGACAAAGTTGTTGTTCTTGATGCCGGAGATAGCACTGAGGTGAAAGTTGGACAGATCATTACCTTACGTAAACTTCGTGAAGAGAATTCAATTTTGAAGCGGAAGGATTTGAAGTCAATTGAGGCGAGAGACGCTATCTCAGCTACGTCGTCACCTGTACTTCAGGGAATAACCCAAGCTTCTTTGCACACGAAGAGCTGGATATCTGCCGCATCCTTCCAGGAGACTACCAAAGTTCTAAACGAAGCAGCAGTCAATGGTAAAATTGATGGCTTGCTGGGATTGAAGGAGAATGTAATTGTCGGGCATTTGATTCCGGCAGGAACAGGTCTTCGCGAATACGAAAAATTGATCGTTGGTTCTCAGGAGGAATATGATTTATTGATGGCTTCCAAGCAGGAGGAAGAATTAAGTCCTAACTAAGGGGCAACAAATAAACTTAAAAACCGCTTTGCACACTGTGTAAAGCGGTTTTTTTATCGATTTAATAAATTGGTTTTATATAGCCATTTTTTCACGTACTTTGTACAAACATTAATATTACAACGATTATGGACGAAAATCAGAATCAAGCTAATCAGCTGAATATTGAATTAACTGAAGACGTTGCAGATGGAATTTATTCCAATTTAGCCATTATCACACACAGCAATTCTGAGTTTGTGTTAGATTTTGTGAAAGTGATGCCCGGAGTACCTAAGGCAAAGGTAAAAGCACGAATTCTTTTAACCCCTCAGCATGCAAAGCGTTTGCTCGCTGCCATACAGGATAATGTCAGCAAGTATGAAAGTGTACATGGTACTATTAAGCAAACAGAAGGTATCGGAATTCCAATGAACTTTGGGGGGCCGGCTGCTCAGGCTTGATCTAAGCTTTACTTTATTGAGTTTTAAGTTTTAATCCGGGATCTTATCCCGGATTTTTTATGTCAGTCTAATGCACTTCTGTTAAAGATAAAAAAGCCAACATGGAAGAGGACAGAAAACTTGTTCTCTCTATCGTCATAGTAATTAAGAAAGAGGCTGACAGGACCTACCGGACTGTGGTAAACAGCACCGACTGAGCCCAGGTAATATCTTTTTGAAAATGCCTTCCCATATTCAGTTTTGAAAGTTGCTGTTTGTATTAACTCCTTGTAAGGCATAAATACAAATCCTTCAATCCGAATATCTAATGCCGGCCGAAGCATGATCACATTTTTAAGTCCAAACCCTGCATAGCTGTGAGCATGGAAATTGGTAAGAAATAGTGTTTGAGACTCCTGAATAGGTTCGAAGGCAGGGGAATTAAGGACTGTCGAAACATAATTGGTCAGGAAAGGCATTGTTGTAGTGGCAGCTTCTGCATAAACACCAAGTTTTAATATCCCTCTGCGCTTGTAGTAATTGTCATATGAAAATTTAAATTGATACCATGAATGATGTGTCTCTGTCTTATTTCTCTCAATAGAAGTAGAGCCGGGAATGGTGCTTTCGTTTACATTTACATAGCGTAATCGTAAGGCCAGGTGAGTGCCTTGATTGGCATATTGTTTTCGGTTAAGCGTGCTGCGTTCAAATGAAAGTGATCCCGTGACGCCATCTAAAATAGATTTGTCGGCTGTATCTTTTTGCAAAAAATCTTGTGTCTGATAATAGTTATCTGCAATTCGAATGTAAGATGCAGAGGTAACAAGTTTGCCTTTATTCCTAACAGGAATTCCGAAATTGAGACCAAAATTATAGTCTGATTTCACTACATAGGCAGGTTTCTGATCCGAAAAGAATGCATTACTACTCCTAAAAAAATCATACTGATTAAGCGTGATATCGGTTTCAAGAAAATAAGGAAGTCTTGTTGGCGCGTCCATTCTTAATTTTAGCTGTCCGGATGTATAAAGTTTTCCGAAGTAAAAATTACTAAATAGTGAATATGATCGTCTATTCCACAGCTTATACTGGATTCCTACAAATCCTTCACTAACAGGTCTTGACGATAAATTTCCTCCGAACTGAACAATGAGATCATTTTCCCTCTCAATTCGCAGTTTCACATCGAATAAACCAGAAACGGTATTATACTTTAAGGTTGGATAAATAAAACGAATATTCGGATCTGCTACTAATCGAAAATAGTTTGCCTTAAACTGATTAAATGAAATTGGAGCATAAGATGGTTTAATTATTTGTCTGACATAGTCAGCTTGTTTGCTGGTAACACCTTCGATCACCACGTGGTCAATTAAAATACTTTTAGCATTTGCCCTGAATTCTTTACGTCTTTGATCAATGATTTTCTTTTCAACCCTTCTTTGAGTGTAAAATTTTACCTGATCAATTTGCCTGAGTCCTTGTTGGTATCCGGCGTCAACAATTTCAGGGATCTTTGTAAAATCAAAAGCAGGAAATTCGTTGGTATTTACATCAATTAAAATACTGTTTTCACAGATGACAGAAAAGGAAGTAGGAATTGTCATCATCGCACGAATATGAGAAAAAACATTGTCTTCTGAGGTTTCCGGATTATCTCCTGCGGAATTTACACCAATGATAATATCAGGTTGAAATTCTGTCAAGGCAATTTCGGCGGGAAAATTATTGTACATTCCACCATCATAAAGTAATCTGCCATCTTTTAAAATTGGTTTGAAATAAAACGGATAGGCTGATGATGCTCTTACTGCATCCGATAAAATTCCTTCTTTAAAAATTACAGTTTGTTTTGTTGAGATGTCAGCTGCTACGCATCGAAACGGGACAAACAATGAGTCAAAATTGTAACCTGTTTGTGCGTTAAGGGCTGCAGTTAATTCAAGTAAAGCAAAATCATATGGGATTGAATTTACAAGATGTGTAGGCAGCCTTGTCTGAATGGTTGAATCAACTGAAAATTTTAAGTTGATCCATGATGCATTCTCATCATTTTTTCTGAAAAAATAGGTGAGGTCATCTTCAATGATCCCCGTAGCCCAATTATAAAAGTCTGACGTTTGGATAAGCGAATCCATTTCTTCCGGTGAATAACCAAGAGCGTACAAACATCCGATTATTGCACCGGCAGAGGAGCCTGCTATGTAGTCGATTGGGATATTATTCTCTTCAAGAGCTTTAATTACTCCTATGTGTGCCATGCCTCGAGCCCCACCACCACTTAATACCAGTCCGACTTTTTGACCATAAGACAATGTGCCTCCTGTAAAAAGGAGAATTGAAACAATAAAAATGTGTCGACAAAGGCTTCTCAATGCAATATTGAATTAGAGATTCCGTAAAATTACGAAGCAGAATTGACTTCTTGGATGATGGAATGGAAATATTCAGGAGCTTTTATGAGATGTGAACCATACCAGGAAAACATTTCGCCATCAACGATGTGGATATCGGCTTTTGGACACAGGGAGGAGATTTCCGGAACATGCTTTAGGGAGAAGGGGTAGGGTTCAGATGAAAGAAAGATAATGTCGGGATCCAGAGATTTGAATTTATCCTTGCTAATCTCAGGATATCTCAGTTCATCTCCTGTCAGGTTTGTAAAGCCACATTTACAAAGCATGTCATGAATAAATGTGTCTCTGCCAACAGAAAGGAATGGGTTCCTCCATATTAAGTATATAACAGTTTGACTTTTGTCGGACTGATATTTTTGGAGTCTTTCGAAATTATTATTTATTAAATGACATATCTCTTGAGCAGGCTTCTGTTTTCCTGTGACATTTCCCAAAGCTTCGATCATTTCTAATGAATCTTGAAGATCATGAATGTCACTAATCCAAATAGGATACTCTTTAGAAAGCAAATCGATCTGTTCTCGATCATTTTCTTCTTTATTGGCAATGATGAGATCCGGAGAGAGAGATCTTATTTTTTCAATATTAATATTTTTTGTGCCGCCAACGATGGTTTTGCTCAGCTGCCATTCAATAGGATGAATACAGAATTTTGTTATTCCTTTGACTTCATCTTCCAGTCCAAGCTGAAAGAGGAGTTCAGTTTGTGACGGAACAAGAGATACAATTCTTGTAGGTGTAGTGTTTAATTTTATATTACGATTTAACTGATCTTTGAATTCCATAATTGATAAAAATAATAAAAGCCTTCTGTTGGTACAAAAGGCTTTTATCGTGCTTTTTATTCATTAATCGATGAGCATAGCTATTAATCGATGTAGCCCATTTTTTTCATCCACTCATCATTAAAAATTTTGCCAAGGTATCTTGAGCCATGATCATGAAAGATGACAACGACCAAGTCGTTTTCTGTCAGTTGATTTTTCATTTGTAACAATCCCGCAATTGCAGACCCTGCGGAGTTTCCAACCCAGATACCTTCTTCCTGTACAATTCGCCTGGTCATTACTGCACCATCTTTGTCCGACACCTTTTCAAAGTGATCAATCTGACTGAAGTCGTAATTTTTTGGTATGAAATCTTCGCCGATACCTTCCGTAACATAGGAGTAAATCTCACTTTGATCCATTTCACCTGTATCTTTATATACTTTAAGAACTGAACCATATGTGTCAATTCCCCACACTTTAATGTTCGGGTTTTTTTCTTTCAAAAATTTCCCCGTACCGGTTATAGTTCCACCGGTTCCCGCACCTACGACTAGGTGAGTGATTTTTCCATCAGTCTGTTCCCAGATTTCAGGACCGGTTTGTTCATAGTGAGCTTTGGAATTTGAAAGATTGTCGTATTGATTTGGATAAAATGAGTTTTTAATTTCTTTGTTTAGTCTTGCTGCGACGGAGTAGTAAGAGTTAGGATCTTCAGGTGCGACATTCGTAGGACAAACAATGACTTCTGCTCCAAAAGCGCGTAGTGCATCCATCTTTTCTTTTGATTGCTTATCTGTGGTGGTAAATATGCATTTGTAACCTTTCACTATCGCCGCAATTGCAAGACCCATTCCCGTATTTCCTGAAGTTCCTTCGATGATTGTACCGCCCGGTTTTAAAATTCCGGCAGCTTCTGCATCTTCTATCATTTTCAATGCCATCCTGTCTTTGATGGAATTTCCCGGATTGAAAGTTTCAACTTTGGCCAGTACGGTTGCTTTCACTCCTTTAACCACATTGTTTAATTTGACAAGAGGAGTATTTCCAATTGTTTCCAGAACATTTTCACAGATTTTTTTCGTTGGATTGGCAGACATTTCTTTGGATTATGAAGGATAGTATTAGTTAAACACAAAAGAAAACATAATAACTACTTTAAATTCAATCATTTGTGTTTAATTTTTCAGCACAAAGGTACAAACTATCGTGAAATATGAACAATAATTCCGTTCATGACAAAATCCACCCGGAGAATGTGTGTTGGGTTATGGCTGTTCTCTGATGCAGAGATTAATTAAATCTTAAGGCTTTTAATGGGGAAACTCTTGTGATCATCATGGTCGGTACAATCATCATTAGTGTACAAATTAAAATTGTGCCTATATTCAAGATGAGTAGGTTTAGCACTGAAAGGTCGATAGGAACTTGAGAAATGTAATATGAAGCCTGATCTAATTTTACAATTCCAAAATATTGTTGAAGGAGACATAAGCCAACCCCAATGACATTACCCCAAATCAAGCCCCTCCAGATAAGAAAGGAGGCTACATAAATAAAAATTTTTCTGACAGATGCATTTGATGCTCCCATTGATTTTATAGTGCCTATAAAGCGAACCCTTTCAAGAATTATGATGATTAATGCGGAGATCATGTTAATGGCAGCAACCAGTATCATTAAAAATATGATAACAACAGCATTAATATTTTGCAATCCAAGCCAGTCAAAAAGTTGTGGATATATTTCGATAATCGATTTAGCGTTTAGGTCAACACTAATTTCGTTGTATACCTCGTCTGTTACCTTTGATAAATTATTAAAATCTTTGACAGATATTTCAATACCGCCAACTTCATCGTTATTCCAGTCATTAAGTTTTCGAATGTGGTTAATATCACAAATAATATAAAGGTTATCGAATTCCTCTAAACCTGTCTCATAAACTCCTGCAATCTCGAACTTTCGAACTCTGGGTGGCTGTTGGATAAAATACATAAGTACTTTATCTCCATGGTGAAGTTTTAGTTTGTGTGCTATAGCGGATGAAAGAATTATTTTGTCGGTTTTTCCGGTATCAGAAAGTGAAAAAGTTTCTCCTTCAACCATTTTAGTATTAAAAAAACTCCAGTCAAAGTCAGGTCCAATCCCTTTTGCAACTACACCTACAATTTCATCACCGGATTTTAATATGCCGGCCTTTGTCCCGAAAACCTGAATGTGTGATATTTCAGAATTTGATTTTAAAGATCCGACTAACGATGAATCGATTTGAATAGCCTGAGTTTCGAATGAATTGTTTTCAGAATATTTACTGATCTGAATATGAGAACCGAATCCTATGACTTTCTCACTTATCTCTTTTTTAAACCCGGTGACGATAGACAAGGCGATTACCATGACAGCAAAGCCAAGTGCAACACCAATCAATGCAAGCCTTATAATCGGCTTTGCAATCATATTACCTTTTCTTTCCGCATAGGCAATACGACGAGCAATTAGTAGTTCATAGTTCAAGCCGGAATGAATATTATTGATAAATTCGTGGTTAAATATATTCCTTTCTAAGCGTTTCATGAACATTACATCGAAAATAGTTATAGCAATCGTTTCAATTTGTCTGGTTTTCTCAAATATTTCTTGTCTTCAAGGTAATACAGGCACAGTAGATAGTCTGGTTCAACAGTCTTCAGGTTTGCAGGTAGGTGCAGAGAGGATCCCTAAGTATTTGCCGATCATCAAGGATAAGACCATAGCTGTTGTAGCAAATCAAACTTCTCTTGTCGGTACGAGGCATTTGGTAGACACTTTATTAAGCCTGGGAGTCTCAATTAAATGCGTTTTCGCTCCTGAACATGGTTTCAGGGGAGAAGCCGGTGCAGGTGATAAGATTCAGGATTCAAAAGATCTTCAAACTGGATTGTCTATCGTTTCTTTATACGGTAAGCATATGAAACCCACTGCTGATGATTTAAAAGGTGTGGAGGTCGTTATATTTGATATTCAGGATGTCGGAGTAAGGTTTTATACTTATATATCTACGCTTCAATATGTGATGGAGGCTTGTATTGAGAATTCAGTAGCGTTAATTATTCTGGATAGACCCAACCCTAACGGATTTTATGTCGATGGTCCTGTTTTGGATGAATCATTTCGTTCATTTGTAGGAATGCAAAAGATACCTGTGGTACATGGTATGACAATAGGGGAATACTCAAAGATGTTGATCGGAGAATCGTGGATTGAAAGACCGGAGAAGCTAAATTTGCATATAGTTGAAGTTGCAAATTATTCACACAAGGACAAATATCAATTGCCGATCCGTCCATCTCCGAATCTTCCGAATATGCAATCTGTTTATTTGTATCCCTCACTTTGCTTTTTCGAAGGTGCTGCAGTTAGTATTGGAAGAGGTACCGATTTCCCTTTTCAATGTTATGGTTTTCCCGGAATGGACGGTGCTGATTTCAAGTTCAAACCGGTTGCAATACCCGGAGTTGCAACTAACCCGCCTTATAAAGACACCGTTTGCAGTGGGATCGATTTGAGAAAAGCAGTTACCGGGCCTTCAAATTTGCCGGCTAAACTTCGATTAGATTTTCTCATTTCAGCATACTCGCTCTTTCCTGACAAGAATAAATTCTTCAATCCTTTTTTTGAAAAACTTAGTGGCACAAATGAACTAAGGTATCAAATCATTAATTCTGAGTCAGAGGAAATGATAAGAAAGTCTTGGGAACCCGAACTGTCCGCTTTTAAGAAAATCAGAAAAAAGCATTTACTCTATGAAGATTTTGAATAACAGAATAATTTAAAATTGACAAAAAGACGATTGAATGATAGTAGTTTTTTGCTTATTAGTTATTTGATTTGCTGACTTCTGCCGGAACATTTTTACGGTTCGGGTAAATTTCCAATGCTTTTTTAAGACAAGTCATAGCATTTGAGAGGTCATCAAGGTTTAAAACGTAGGCAATACGAACCTCGTCAAGTCCAAGTCCGGGATGTGAATAAAAACCCGTCGCGGGAGCAAGCATTACCGTTTTATTTTCAAAGTGAAAATCTTCAAGGAGCCATTGACTGAATTTGTCTGCATTGTCAATAGGAAGTTTGGCAATACAATAAAATGCACCACTCGGCATAGGACAGAATACTCCATCCATTTTATTTAAAGAATCAACAACAAAATTCCTTCTTGCTAAATATTCTTTTTTTACTTCTGTAAAGTAGCTTTCCGGAGTGTCGATTGCTGCCTCGGCCGCTACCTGACCAAAGGAGGGGGGACTCAACCGGGCTTGTGCAAATTTTAGTGCCGTATTCATCACCTCTTTGTTCCTTGACACCAGAGCACCAATTCTGGCACCACAGGCACTATATCTTTTCGAAATTGAATCCAGCATGACTACATTCTCCTCAATGCCTTCCAGGTTCATAACAGAAGTATATGTCTTGCCATCATAGCAAAACTCGCGATAAACTTCGTCAGAAAACAACCACAGGTTGTGTTTTTTTACCAAGCCCGAAAGAGATTCCAACTCAGCTCTTGAGTAAAGGTAGCCTGTTGGATTGCTTGGATTGCAAATCATAATAGCTTTTGTTCTTGTTCCGATAAGTTTTTCAAATTCTTCTATAGGGGGCAGAGCAAAGCCACTTTCAATCGTTGATTGTATTGGGATGATCTTTAGATTCGCTTGTGTTGAGAAGCCATTGTAATTTGCGTAAAATGGTTCAGGAATAATTATTTCATCGCCCGGATCCAAACAGCTCATCATTGCAATTTCAATGGCCTCAGATCCCCCGGTAGTGATTATGATATCAGTATAGTCTACTTCGATTTTATTCTTTTTGTAATAACCTGCCAGTTTTCGTCTGTAAGATTCATTTCCTGCAGAATGACTGTATTCAATAATACTTTGAGAATAATTACGGATAGCATTGAGCATTACTTCCGGTGTTTTGATGTCAGGCTGCCCAATGTTCAGATGGTAGATTTTACGACCTTTACTTTTGGCGATTTCTGCAAAAGGAACTAACTTCCTGATTGGGGATGGAGGCATCTGGCGCCCTTTGGTCGAGATGTGTGGCATGTTTTCTTTGCTTTCGATAACAAGTGCTTAAATTCTGATAAAAAGAGAAGCCCTCCCCATGAGGGAGGGCTTCAAAAGTACAAAAATATTTTTGGCTTATTTTTTATCGTCTTTACTTTCAGTAGCTGCAGGGGCCTCAACATTCCCTTTCAAATGAAGCACAACCTGACTATTTTTCCCATTCGAAGTAATGGTGACAGTTTTGTCTTGTGTACCCATTTTCCCGGCAGAATTAAATTCAACGTTAATAATGCCTTTACCACCTTTAGCTATTGGTTCTTTTGGCCATACCGGCACAGTGCAACCGCAGCTTCCCTGAGCATTAGTGATGATTAATGGTTCTTTTCCTGCATTCGTAAAATTAAAGTCATAAACTACCTTGTCACCTTGTTTAATCGTTCCGAAATCATATGTTTCTACTTCGAACTTGATTTCAGGAGCATTTTTATTCTCCTGCATTTGGGCTGCGCCGGCAGATTTTGAATCTTGTGCATTTGATGATCCAATGGTGAATAACAGGGCTGCAAACATTAGGACTTTTTTCATTTTTTTTCCTTTATAGGTTAAGAGTGAGTATGATTATTTTTTTGAATCGGTCCCGGGACTAGTTGCAGGATCTGCAGGTTTTTCTACAATGCCTTTCATGTGAAGGACCATAGGGTTTTGTTTTGCATTGGATGTGATTGTAACAGTTTTATCCTGAACGCCCATCTTACCTGCCGAGTTGAATGTTACCTTTACGGTAGCACTCTGACCTTTCATAATAGGCTCTTTAGGATACACAGGAACTGTACAACCGCAAGATCCTTCTGCCTTAGAAATGATCAATGGCTCATTGCCGGTATTAGTGAATACAAATTCATGAGTTGATGACTCACCTTGTTTTATTGTACCAAAATCAAACTCGTCGGATTTAAATGAAAATTCAGCTTGATTAGAATTTTCATTGCCAACATTGCTTAGTACTTTCTTATCTGTGTTTTGTGCTGTGGCAACCAGTGAAAAAGAAGCCAGCATTAATATTAGTAGGACTTTGTTTCTCATGATGAATTGATTTTAATATTTCTTTGTTAGGTGTTTTTATTTTGAATCTTCTAATGGCAGTCCGCTAGTCTTCTTTACCGGAAGTGATTGATCCGGTGCCTCTTCAGCAGCTTCTACAACTCCTTTGATAGTGAGTACTTTTGTATCAGTTTTTGCGTTTGAATTGATGGTTACTGTCTTAGTAAAAGCACCGACTCTCTTAGTGTCATAATGTACCTTTATAACTCCTGTTTGCGTCGACATTATAGGTTCTTTCGGGTAGGTTGGAACTGTACAACCGCAACTTCCTTTAGCTGCAGAAATGATTAAAGGTTCCTTTCCGGTATTTTTAAATTTAAATTCGCAATTGCCATCTGCACCTGCCTTTATAGTTCCGTAATCGTGAACATCGTTTTCAAACGTAATCTCAGGTGCATTCGGATTATCAACCTTTTTTTCATCCTGAGCCTGTAAATTGACTAGGTTTAGCACAAGTAGTGAAAAAAGTAATGACAAGTATTTTATAGTCTTCATAGTAATTAGTGATTTAAATAAATGATAAAGATTAGGAGTGAATGGATATAATGCATCGCTGTTAGTGCAATATTACTGCCAAAAATAGAATTGAGCTATGAAGGTATTATGAATAATAACTTTACAAAGGGTATAAAAGGTTCAAAATTGAATCCCAAAATGCTATTTTAACACAAAACCTATAAAACTATTGCGAAAACGAGGTGTTTTGGCTGATTATCTTGTATGAGCTTAGGATGAAAAGTCAAAGCAGGTGATAGAATGTCCGGGTAGAGAACAGGGCATTTATCTGGCAATAAGTGTTGCAAACGGAACGATCATTTCTTCAAGTGAAATCCCACCATGTTGCAGCGTGTTTTTATAATAGGTTACATAATGGTTGAAATTGTTTGGGTAAGCGAAGAACTTGTCTTGCTTGGCAAATACAAAAACCTGCGATAAATTTTGTCTTGGCAGAAAAGCATCAATCGGATTTTTTACTTCAAAAACTTCTTTCTTTTCATAGTTCATGTTTTTTCCTTGCTTGTAGCGAAGATTCGTGTTTAAAGTCCTGTCACCTACAATTTTGCTTGGCTCTTTTACGCGTATAGTGCCATGGTCAGTCGTGATAATTAACCTGACTTTTTTCTCTGCAAGCCTTTTAAGTGCTTCCCAAAGAGGACTATGTCCAAACCACGAAAGTGTTAAGGAACGATAGGCTGCCTCATCATCCGTTAATTCCCTTATCATATCCATTTCTGTACGAGCATGCGATAACATGTCTACGAAATTGTAAACAATCACATTAAATTTGTTCTGTAATAGGTTGGGCACGTCATCAACCAGATTTTTTCCATCTGTATTGTTGGTCACCTTAGTATAGGAATATTTATAATCTTTTCGATGTCTCTTCAAAGTATCTTCCAGGAATTCAAGCTCATGCTTATTTTTTCCTCCTTCGTCCTCATCATTCATCCATAATTTAGGGAAACGTGCTTCTATTTCTGAAGGCATGAGTCCTGCGAAAATTGCGTTACGTGCATATTGTGTAGCAGTAGGCAAGATACTCAGGTAAAGTTCGTCGTCCTGTAGTTTGAACAATTCGTTAATTACCGGTTGAATGATTCTCCACTGATCATACCGTAAATTATCAATCAAAATCATGAAGACTGGCTCTTCAGATGAGTCTACATAGGGAAGAATTTTATCTTTCATGAGCTGGTGTGACATCGTAGGCGAATCTTTGCCGGGGTCTTTGAGCCATTTGAGATAATTATATTCTATGAATTTTGAAAACAAATTATTCGCTTCACTTTTTTGTGAAGTGAGGATCTCGTACATGCTTTCATCAGACGATTTTTCCAATTCTAATTCCCAATAAACAAGGCGCTTATAAATATCTTTCCACTCATCCCAGCTAAGCTTGTCACTCAAGGTCATTCCTAGGTTTCTAAACTCTTGCTGATAGGATGAAGTCGTTTTTTCACTTATTAATCTTTTGTTTTCAAGATTCTTTTTTAAAGAGAGAAGTATCTGATTTGGGTTAACCGGTTTTATGAGATAGTCTGCAATCTTACTTCCGATTGCTTCATCCATAATCTGCTCTTCTTCACTCTTAGTGATCATGATCACCGGAATTCCCGGCTTTATGCTCTTTATTTTTGAAAGCGTCTCAAGTCCGGATAATCCCGGCATGTTCTCGTCTAAAAAGATAATTTCAAAATTATTATTTCGAACTTCTTCTAAGGCATCTTCACCATTAGTAACAGTGGTGACTTCATATCCCTTTTCTCTCAGAAACAAAACATGGGGTTTTAGCAGGTCCATTTCGTCGTCTGCCCAAAGAATATTTATTTTATCCATAGTAAGAATTCCTGTATTGAAGTTTTTTTGTTTTTCAAAGGTAGCAAAGTTGTTTCGATTCATATAGTTTCAGTCTCATTTAAAGGATTAAAATTCCGGGACCTTCAGGATCAGGTACCATTAGAACGAGGAGATGGAGGCTTTATTCTTGTGTTCAAATTATATTTGTTCTTTCAGCTTGTCGATACGGATGGCAGAGGAAATTCAAATAAGAATCCTTAATAATGGTTCGACCCTGAACCTTAAATGACTAAACGCTAATACAGATGTTATTTGCTTCAAGTTTTATATCGAAATATGCATATTGATGTCGATATTTGCATTCCACTAATGTTGATGACTTTATCTTATGAAAGCATTACGTTTAAAAATTATTAATGACCCTTTGTACGGTTTCATTACAATACCCTATGAAATTGTATTCCGGCTCATTGAACATCCTTATTTTCAACGCTTGAGGCGAATTAGGCAATTAGGCATGACTCATCTGGTTTATCCGGGAGCACACCACACAAGATTCCACCATGCAATCGGAGCCATGCATCTTATGGGTGAGGCCATAGATGTTCTTCGGTCCAAAGGTCATAAGATTTCACAGGAAGAAGCAGAAGCTGTAACGATAGCTATATTGTTACACGATATTGGACATGGTCCATTTTCACATGCACTCGAAGACAGTATTGTTCCAGGTATTAGTCACGAAGAGGTGAGTAAACTTTTTATGGATAGGTTAAATGAAGAATTTGGAGGTCTACTCAGTTTGGCCATAACCATTTTTCAAGATGAATACCCTAAAAAGTTCTTGCATCAATTAGTAAGCAGTCAGCTCGATATGGACAGGTTAGACTACCTTGGACGAGACAGTTTTTTTACGGGTGTTTCAGAAGGGGTGATTAGTCATGAACGTATTATCAAGATGCTCGAAGTGCATAATGACCAACTTGCTATTGAAGAGAAGGGGATTTATTCTATTGAAAAATTTATTGTGGCACGTCGGTTGATGTATTGGCAGGTTTATTTGCACAAGACGGTTGTTAGTGCTGAATGTATGCTTATTAATATACTGAAGCGTGCACGCGAAATTGCAAGAAAGGATAATAAGCTGTTTGCAACGCCGGCTCTCAAAACTTTTTTGTTAAGTGACTTGTCTATCGGGGATTTTGGAAAAGATCCGGCTTTATTAGGAACGTTTGCCAATCTGGATGATAGCGATATAACTACTTCAGTAAAGCTATGGCGAGACTCAGAAGATGATGTGTTGGCTTTTTTGTCAGGTTGTTTGATGAACCGATCACTGTATAGAATTCATATTTCAAATACAGAAATATCAGAAGAGATGAAGAGTAAAATTAAAAAGCAGATTCTGGAAAAATTTAAAGTTTCGGATCATGAGCTTGGATATTATATGATAGAGGATACGATAGTCAATAATGCATATAATACTTCTGTCGATAAGATTAATATTTTAAGAAAAGATGGTTCAGTTCTGGACATTAGTCAAGCCGCCGACACACTAAATATAAAAGAACTAAGCGAACCGGTGGTAAAGCACTTTTTATGCTATCCAAAATAGAAAGACTCTAGTTTGATGGGAAGCATTTCTTTTATGAATGACATGTAGTTCGTTATCGGTTTAACTAAGAATTAACAAGATTTAACTAGTTGTTAACTGGTCGGCTATAATTATTGTCCTACTTTCGACTAAGGAAGCAATAATTATTTTTTAATTCTTCATGCGCAAATTTTTACTCCTAATAATTCCATTTTTAATGACCCTGAAGCTGAATGCACAGGATTCTTCTACACTATCAGGAACGGTTAAGAATATTGATGATCAACCAATGGAATTTGTGAATGCGATGCTCCTGAATTTTTCTGATTCAAGTTTAGTGAAAGGTGCTATTTCAGATGCAAATGGTATTTACAAATTTGAAGATATTGATGCGGGTAATTACATTGTTATGCTTTCACAGGTTGGTTTTTCAAAGCATTACTCTGAAAAGATCAATTTTGTTTCAGGTACAGAGGAGCAACAAGTCTCTCCTGCAATAATTTTAGAAAACACAGTGCAATTGAAAGAAGCTAATGTTGTTGCACTTCGTCCCTTTATAGAGCGAAGGGTAGATAAGACTATTGTCAACATAGAGAACAGCATTATTGATGCAGGATCAACAGCGCTTGAAATACTCAAGCGCTCTCCCGGAATTGTTGTTGACAATGATGGAAATATAAGCCTGAAGGGCAAGCAAGGTGTTTTAGTGTTGATCGATGAAAAGCCTACATACCTCTCAGCAAATGACTTGTATAATATGTTGAGGAATATGAGTTCTGATCAATTGTCCAGTATTGAAATCATAACTAATCCATCTTCAAGATATGATGCATCTGGAAATTCGGGCATTGTGAATATTAGGTTAAAAAAGAAGCAAAACCTTGGGATGAATGGATCCGCAACATTAAGTTACGGTCAAGGCAGATATCCGGATTTTGGAGGAGGGGTTAATTTGAATTATAGAAATGAACGCTTTAATTTTTTTGGGAATTACAACTATATGTATGGGTATTATTTCGAAGAGATTGAATTAAACCGGAGGTTTATAGAAACGGACCATACTTCACAATTTATTCAGAATAATTTTGATAAAGGAAGATATATCAATAATAATTTTAGGGGAGGGCTCGACTATTTTATCACTGACAGACAAACACTCGGTTTTCAAATCAGGGGCTATCATTCGGAGAATGAAGATCGAACCACGAGTAAAACTGATATCTACAATTATAGCTCTGTTCCGGATTCTGGTTATGTGACACGAACGGAGAATGATAGTAGATGGGAGAACGTTTCTACAAATCTGAACTATAGATATAAGCTCGATTCGTTGGGTCATGAAATTTCTGCTGACCTGGATTATGGAAAATATACGAATAAGAGTGACTTTCGATTTCAAACAGATCATCATTTCCCATCAGGAGGAAGAGAACCATACAGGGAACTTGCAACGAATGACCAGCCGGCCTCAATTGACATACGTACTGTGAAGTTGGATTATATTCGTCCTTTCTCTAAGACTTTTAAAATTGAAGCAGGTTTGAAAAGCAGTTTTGTGAAAACTGATAGTGATGTCAGGTACCATAATATTGTAAATGATGCTGCTCTTCTTGATACTACTAAGTCTAATCATTTTATTTATAAGGAAAATATTAATGCCGCTTATCTAAGCTTGGCTTTTGAGAAAAATAAATTTGGCTTTCAGTTGGGTTTGAGAGCAGAGCAAACAATAGCAGATGGAAATCAGTTAGCAATATCTTCAGTTTTTCATAGGGATTATATCCAGCTTTTCCCGACTGCATTTTTAAGCTATGCGTTCACTGAAAAGCAAGAAACGCGTTTGTCCTATAGCAGAAGGATTGACAGGCCCGGCTATCAGGAGTTAAATCCATTCAAATACTTTTTAGATCCCTACAATTACCAGGAAGGCAATCCTGAGTTAGAACCACAGCTCACTAACTCCTTTGAACTGGCACATACTTTGTTTAAAATGTTCACCCTCTCGGTGAATTATCGTCATACTTCGAAAGCCATGACTCAAATATCCAGACAAATTGATTCAATCAGGACAACCTCCGTCAGAACTGAGAATCTTGATGCGAATGACAATTATGGTGTCGGTTTAACTTTACCTGTGCAGTTAACCAAGTGGTGGTACACAAGCAATAATTTTAATTTCTTCAACAATCGTTATAAGGGCATTTCATCAGTAGGATCGGTAGACAAGCGATTGAATTCTTATACATTCAATACATACAATTCCTTTTCACTTCCACATTCATGGTCGATGGAGCTAAGTGCATATTATTCTTCAAAAATGGTGTGGGGTACCTTATTAATCGATCCGCATTTTGCAGTCTCTGCCGGATTTAGGAAAAACTTTATGAAAGATAAATTCAGTTTACGGGTGAATGTTAATGACATTTTTCATAGTGAAAGCTTTAATTCAGTTATCAAGTACCAAAACGTAGATGCCGACTATAACCGGGTTTATGACAGCCAATTTGTGCGTCTGCACGTATCGTACAATTTTGGAAAGAAAACGGTTCCAAGAGCCCGACAAAGAGCCACGGGTTCACAGGAGGAGGAGAATAGGATTAAAACAGGGCATTAAACTTCATTCCCATTCGAAACATGGGAAGTTGAGAGGATCGTTACGAATTGTTTATCCTGATAAACATAGAATTTTCTATTGAATTCGTCGTTTTTTAAATCGACCGGAATTGTCATTGACTGCTATTGTATAATTGACTAAATTCGTGCCTCATTTTAAGATCTATGGAATTCACAGCCAGGCAAATCAGCGACTTACTTAATGGAACGGTTGAAGGTGATCCATCCGTTATGGTTAGTAGGCTTAGTAAGATTGAAGAAGGGAAGTCAGGTGACTTGACATTTCTGGCTAATCCAAAATATGCTCCTTTTATTTACTCAACGAAGGCCTCGCTTGTTATTGTGAATAAGAGTTTTGTTGCTGAACATGCAATTGAACCTACGCTGATCAGAGTAGAGAATGCCTATGAGTCATTCGTTCATTTACTCGAAATTTATAATCAGATACAGAAAGATAAAAAAGGAATTGAACAACCTTCGTTCATATCTGCAACTTCGAGTCTTGGTGAAGATTGTTATGTTGGTGCTTTTGCGTACATAGGAAATAATGTTAAGATTGGAAATAATGTCAAGATCTATCCGCAGGTTTTTATTGGGGACAATGCAATTATAGGCGACAATACCACCTTATATTCCGGAGCCAAAGTCTATAGTGACTGTGTAATTGGAAGTAATTGCACTTTGCACACAGGGACTGTAATTGGTGCAGATGGATTTGGGTTTACTCCTAACAGAGAGAATCAATATCAAAAAGTAGCCCAGATCGGAAATGTTATTATTCACGATTTCGTTGAAATAGGAGCAAATAGTACAATAGACCGCGCGACTTTAGGCTCAACCATTATTCGAAAAGGCGTGAAGCTTGATAATCTTATCCAAATAGCACACAATGTTGAAATTGGTGAAAATACAGTGATAGCTGCTCAAACCGGTGTAGCGGGATCTACCAAGATCGGAAAGGATTGCATGATTGGCGGACAAGTAGGAATTGTAGGTCATATCACCATTGCCGATAGGGTTAAAATTGCTGCACAATCAGGCATAGGGGCAAGTATTACTGTTGAAGGTGAGATTGTTCAAGGTTCTCCCGCTTTTAACATAGGCGATTACAAGCGAACTTATGTTGTGTTCAGAAAACTTCCAATACTGGAAAAGCGAATAAAAGAGCTTGAGCAAATGATTTCCGACTTGAAGCAAATTACCTCATAAAAAGTCCCTGTTTTGGGTATATTATGTGGTTCTTTACAGCATTCTGTTTCAATCCTTTCAATTCCCTTATTTATTTTTATTTTTGACGACTTTAAATTTTGGATGGAATTGTAATTTATCCCAAATCGAATAAAAATGCCTGAAAATCAGATAATTGAACTCGATTCAAAAAAAGAGACAAAAATTTTGGCTGGGGTGCCTTCAACAAACTCTACACCCATGATCATTCGACAGACAACATTAGCCAATCAGATAACCATATCCGGGGTTGGACTTCATACAGGTGCATCTGTAAATTTAACTTTCAGGCCTGCACCTGAAAATCATGGCTTCAAATTCCAAAGGGTTGATCTGCCCGGTCAGCCGATTGTGGAGGCTGACGTGGATAATGTAACTGACACCGACAGGGGCACTACATTGAGTAAAAATGGAGCCCGTATAAGTACCATTGAACATGTCCTAGCTGCACTTGCCGGTATGGAAATAGACAATGTGTTGATGGAGATCGATGGGCCGGAAGTGCCGATTATGGATGGTAGTTCAAAGCCGTTCATTGAATTATTGGAAAAGGCCGGCATTCAAGAGCAAAAGGAAGAACGTCATTATTATTCATTGACGGAAAATATTACCTACGAAGACCCAACACGTAAAACCGAAATGTTGGCAGTGCCTAGCGATGATTTCAGGATCACTGTGATGGTAGACTACAATAGCGATTTGTTAGGAACACAGCATGCAACTCTGTATAACATCCGCGAATTCAAAGATGAGATAAGTGATAGTCGTACTTTTTGCTTTCTACACGAGCTTGAAATGCTTCTTGAGCATAATCTTATAAAAGGTGGGGATATCAATAATGCAATTGTGGTTGTGGACAAACCTGTTGCTCAGGATAAGTTAGAACATCTGGCTAAAGTTTTTAAGAAAGATAAAATTATTGCAGAGCGTGGCTTTTTAAACAATGTTAAACTGCGTTTTCAAAATGAGCCGGCAAGACATAAGTTGCTGGATATCGTTGGCGATTTGGCTTTGGTTGGTGCACCTCTGAAAGGGCATATCCTTGCTGCCAGACCGGGGCACGTTGCTAACGTTGCCTTTGCAAGAAAAATAAAGGAGATGATGAAGCGCGATCGTTTTCGTGAGCGCGCACCACGCTATGATCCAAGTGAAAAGCCTTTGATTGATATTAATGGAATAATGAGATTGCTACCTCACAGGGCGCCTTTTTTATTCATTGACAAGATCACAGAAATGAGTGATACCCATGTGATCGGAGTAAAGAATGTCACAATGAACGAATGGTTTTTTCCCGGACACTTTCCGGGGGCACCTGTTCTTCCCGGTGTAATCCAAATTGAAGCCATGGCTCAGGTCGGCGGTATACTTGTCTTAAGCTCCGTCCCAGATCCTGAAAATTACCTGACCTATTTTATGAAGATAGAGAGTACGAAGTTTCGCGACATGGTTCTTCCCGGAGATACACTCGTCTTTAGCCTGGAATTAGTCTCTCCAATCAGAAGAGGAATATGTCATATGCGTGGAAAAGCCTATGTCGGTGACAAGGT
>Ga0116142_10000496_pt1 | contig 52280 bp, 44 predicted proteins | sample AD_UKC033_MetaG_FD_89785 | JGI IMG/M metagenome (GOLD analysis project Ga0116142, IMG submission 89785) | Active sludge microbial communities of municipal wastewater-treating anaerobic digesters from USA - AD_UKC033_MetaG | ecosystem: Engineered > Bioreactor > Anaerobic > Digestate | place: USA... | reverse complement strand
GCCCCTGATGCAGCGGCGTCGGCACCGAGCGCTCGACCGTCGCTCCCTCGGGGATGCGTCCGGCCGAGAGGTGGTTGATCTGCACCTTGGAGCCGCCGGCGGCGGCGCCCGCCCCGCCGACGATCAGATTGCCCTGCGCCAGCGCGTAGATCTGGCCGTCGGCACCCTTGAGCGGCGTGGCGACAAGCGTTCCGCCGCGCAGGCTCTTGGCGTTGCCGATCGACGCCACCGCGACGTCGATCGTCTGCCCCGGCTGCGCGAACGGCGGCAGCTGGGCAGTGACCATCACCGCGGCGACGTTCTTGCTCTGCACCTGCATCCCCGGCGGCAGCGTGATGCCCATCTGCTGCAGCATCGCGTTCAGGCTCTGCGCGGTGAACGGCGCCTGCGTCGTCTGGTCGCCGGTGCCGTCCAGGCCGATCACCAGGCCCAGGCCCTGCAGCTGGTTGCTGCGCACGCCCTGGACGCCGGCGACCTCCTTGATGCGCACGCCCGGCTGCGCCTGGGCATCGGCAGGCCACCACAGCGCTGCACTGGCGAGCACGGAGGCAGCGACGAGCAGCCGGCGCAGGAGGCGTTCGAGCGCGGGGAGCGCCGCGTCCTCTTGAACCCGCGGCCCGATGAACTCATGACTTGGCATCGCGTTCCCTCAGATCGGCAGCACGCTCAGGAAGACGCGCCCGAGCCAGCCCATCACCTGCGCGTCGGCCTGCGCGCCGCGGCCGCGCTGCTCGACGCGCACGTTGGCGATCTGCGTGCTCAGCACGGTGTTGCCGGCCTGGATCGAACGCGGATCGAGCTGACCCGAGAAGCGCAGCGTGTCGACGCTGTTGTTGACGCCGATCTGCTTCTCGCCGGCGACGATCAGGTGCCCGTTGGGCAGAACCTCGCGCACGACGACGGTGATCGTGCCGCTGAAGTTGTTGCTGCTCTGGGTCGCGCCCTTGCCCGCGAAGGTGTTGGCGCCGTTGCCCGCGGCGCCGGCCCGGCCGATCTTCTTGACGCCGGGAAACGCGCTGATGCCGGCCTCGACGCTGCCGCTCTTGTCGACCGTGCTCGTCGAACTGGCAGTGGCGCTGACGCGTTCGGTGATCTGGACCGTGAGCGTGTCGCCGATCAGGCGCGCCCGGTGATCCTCGAAGAGCGGACGGTAGCTCTGGGCGCTGAAGATCGCGCCCGTGGCCGGCGGTGGCGCGGCAAGCGCCTGCGCGGCCGGTGGCTGCGACAGCGGGCGGGTGTCTCCCATCTCGACCCGCGGGTAGAGGTACTCGCTCACCGTCGCCAGGCAGCCCGAGAGCAGGCCCAGCAGCGGCAGCAGCGACAGCAGGCAAAGCGTCCGTCTCGCAGCCATCGAGTTCATGATCACAGCTGGCTCAGGCGCTGCAGCATCTGGTCGGAGGTCGTGATCGCCTTCGAATTCAGCTCGTACGCGCGCTGGGTCGCGATCATCGAGACGAGCTCCTCGACGACGTTGACGTTGCTGTTCTCGACCATCCCCTGCTGCAGGCTGCCAAGCCCTGCAGTGCCGGCGGTCCCGGTCTGCGGCGCACCCGAGCTCGCGCTCTCGGCGAAGAGGTTGCCGCCCAGCGGATCGAGGCCAGCCGGGTTGACGAAGGCGGCGAGCTGGAGCTGGCCCACGACCTGCGGCTGCGCCTGTCCGGAGATGCTCACGCTGACGGTGCCGTCGGCGGCGACGCTCACCTTCTGCGCCTCGGCCGGGATCGTGATGCCCGGCTGCACCGCGTGCCCGGCGGCGGTGACGAGCTGGCCATCGGCATCGAGCTGGAAGCCGCCGTCACGCGTGTAGGCGGTGCCGCCATCGGGCAGCTGGACCTGGAAGAAGCCGCGGCCCTTGATCGCCAGGTCGAGGTCGCTGCTGCTCTGCTGCAACCCGCCCTGCGCGAAGTTGCGCGTCGACGCGGCCACGCGCGAACCCAGGCCCACCTGCAGGCCGGTCGGCAGCGTGCCCGCGCCGGCGTCGGCCGCGCCGGTCTGGCGCAGGTTCTGATACATCAGGTCCTCGAAGACGACGCCGGCACGCTTGTAGCCGTTGGTGCCGACGTTGGCCAGGTTGTTCGAGATCGCGTCGAGCTTGGTCTGCTGGCCTTCCATGCCGGTCTTGGCGATCCAAAGGGAACGAATCATCTGAGGCACTCCGGGGTCGGGAGGGCATCTTCGCCCGGCTGAAGCTGCCGAAGCCGCAGAAAAGCACCCTCATTGCCGCGCAAAACAGCGACGGGGCCCGAGGGCCCCGACAGGCAAGGCCCGGCGGCCCCGCATCGATGGACGCGCCCGTCCGTGCAGCGGCACGGCAAGGCCGGGGTCGGCGCTACATCGCCACCGGCGAGAGCAGCCGCGCCGCCGACTGCTCGCGCTGCTCGGCCGTCTGCAGGCTCTTCATCTGCTGCTCGAACTGGCGCGCGGCAGCGATCATCGCCACCATCGTCTCGACCGCATTGACGTTGGACCCTTCGAGCGCACCGGACTGCAGCCGCGCGGCGGGATCGGCTTCGAGATCACCGCCGTCGCCACTGCGGAAAAGCCCGTCGTCGCCGCGCTGCAATGCGCCCTCGGGCGTCACGAGCTTGAGCCGGCCCACCGCCTGCGGGCGCTCGTTGCCGATACGCGCGTTCACCGTGCCGTCGGCGGCGATCTCGACGCTTGCAGCGGAAGGCACGCTGATCGGCCCGCCGTCCCCCAGCACCGGGCGTCCGCCCGCGGTGACGAGCTGACCCTCGGCGTCGATCTCGAGTGCACCTGCGCGCGTGTAGGCCTCGGTGCCGTCGACGGCCTGCACCGCCAGCCAGGCTCGTCCCTTCACGGCCACGTCGAGATCGCGGCCGGTGCTTTGCACCGCTCCGCTGCGCTCGTCGTAGCCGATTGTCGACTCGAGCGCGTAGGCACGCGTGCTGGCGCCGTCGCCGCGCACCGGCACCGCGCGAAAGGCCGCCATCTCGGCGCGAAAGCCCGTCGTCGACACGTTGGCCAGGTTGTGCGCCAGCAGCTCCTGGCGCTGCATCGTCGCCTTGGCGCCGGACATCGAAAGGTAGATGAGGCGGTCCATGCGTCAGCTCCGGGTGACCCAGCTCATGTTCAGCGGATGTTCATCAGCGTCTGCATGACCTGGTCCTGCGTCTTGATCGCCTGCGCGTTGGCCTGGTAGGCGCGCTGCGCGGTGATCATGTTGACCAGCTCGGCGGTCAGATCGACGTTCGATTCCTCCAGGCCGCCGGACTGCAGCACGCCCAGGTTGCCCATCCCGGGGACCCCGGTCACCGGATCCCCTGAGGCGTAGGTGCTGGCCCAGAGGTTGTCGCCCAGCGGCTGCAGGCCCTGCAGGTTGCGGAAGGTGGCGAGCTCGATCTGCCCGACATTCTTGGCCTGTCCGTTGGAGTAGCGTCCGGTGACGATGCCGTTGTCCTCGATGCCGATCGCGACCAGCTGCCCGGCCGGGTAGCCGTCCTTGTCGAGATCGGTGACGCCGAAGGGCGCGGCGAACTGCGTCACCTTGAGGGTGAGCATGAGGTCCGTCAGCGGCGCCGGCACATTGCCCGAGTCGTCGGGCCCTGGGTTCAGCGGCGTGGGCAGGGCCACGGTCATCTTCTTGGTCACCGGGTCCAGCGTGCTGCCCGCGGGGATCACGCCGGCCAGATCGGGCATCGACCCGTCGGCCACGAAGGGGACGGTTATCACCGGGGCCGGAGCGGCGGCCGTGCCTGCGACCGTCTGCCCGTTGGCGGTGATGTAGACCTCCCACACGTCGGCGGGCGCCGCAGGCGTGCCGCTGCCGCTGGCCGCGGCGCGCTGGAAGTAGTAGGTCAGCGCCACCGGCAGGCCCTTGACGTCGTAGACCGTCAGCGAGGTCGCGTTGTTGTAGGTATCCGAGTCGTTGAAGTCGATGAACGGCGCCGCGGCCGGCTTGGTCACCTTGTCCGCGGCATCGAGGTTCAGCTCCATCGCCATCTTCTTGGTCGCCTCCGGCGCGATGCCACCGGTGGGCATCCGGATCGGCGCGGCGGTGCCGGGCTCGATCTTGCCGCTGATCGGATCTGCCCGGTAACCCATCAGCTTCAGCCCGCCGTTGTTGACGATGAAGCCGTCGCGGTCGAGCTTGAACTGGCCGTTGCGCGTGTACTTGGTCGGGCTCACGCCATCACTGACCTGAAAGAAGCCCCGGCCGTTCACCGCCAGGTCCAGCGGGTTGTCGGTCGCCGTGATGCTGCCTTGCGTGAACTCCTGCGCGATGGTGGCAAGGTAGGTGCCTATGCCGGTGTTCGTGGACGACGAGTCGTTGAGCGAGGCGGCGTAGAAGTCGGCGAACTCGGCGCGCGAGGCCTTGGAGCCATAGGTGCCCGCGATGGCGATGTTGTTGCCGATCACCTCGAGACTCTTGCTCGTGGCGTTGAGACCGGAAAGCGCTTGCTGGAAGTTCATGGTTTCGTCCTTGCTGCCGCGATCGCGGCGGTGGATGGCGAGACGGCGTGGCCGGATTCAGCGAAAGGCGACGACGTTGCCGGTTCCGGTTGCGCCGAGCTCGCGCAGCGTCAGTTCAAGCTGGCCGCCGACGGTACCCACGGACTGCACCTGGTCTATGGATAGCGTGCGTCCGCTCACCGCCTCCTGGCCCCGGAAGGCGGTGACACGAAAGCCGTAGCCGACGTCGGTGGGCAAGCGGCCGGGATCCCACTCGAAACTGCTGCGACCGGCGTCGAGCGCACCCAGCTCGAGAGTGTCGACGACCTGCTCGCCGGCACCCAGGATCTCGACCTTGACCGAGGTCGCCGGGCCGTCGAGTTCGATCGCGCCGCGGCCGACGCCGTTCTCGAGCTTGATCACGTTGCCCTTCACCAACACCTCACGGCCCACCAGCGCCGCGCCCTGCAGCAACTGCAGCTGCAGGAACTGGCCGGAGAGCGACTGGATCGAGGCGTTGACCTTCTCCAGCCCGGTGACGGCATTGATCTGGGCGATCTGGCTCGTGATCTGCGCGTTGTCCATCGGGTTGAGCGGATCCTGGTTCTGCAGTTGCGTCACCAGCATCTTCAGGAAGCGATCGGCGCTGCCGGGATCGTCGGCCTTGCTGCGCGCCAGCGACGCCTCGGAGGGCCGCAGGGCGGCGAAGGGATCGGCGGCAGGATCGATCGTCGTGCTCATTCGGCCCACCGCGCGAATCAGGCCTGCTGGCCCATCTGCAGCGTCTTCTGCAGGAGGCTGCGCGCGGTGTTCATGACCTCGATGCCGTTCTGGTAGGAACGCGAAGCCGAGATCATGTTGACCATCTCCTCGATCGCGTTGACGTTGCTGTAGGTGACGTAGCCCTCGGCGTCGGCGCTCGGATGCTTGGGGTCATGCACGCGCCGCCCGGGCGTCTCGTCCTCGCGGATCGTGCTCACGCGCACCCCTGCCGCGGCCTCGGGCTGCTCGCGCGCGCCCATCAGCACCGTCTGGAACACGACCTGGCGCGCCTTGTAGGCCTGGCCGTCGGGGCCGGCCACCGTGTCGGCGTTGGCGAGGTTGGAGGCGACGACGTTCAGCCGCTGGCTCTGCGCGCTGACCGCGCTGCCGGCGACCTCGAAAATGCGGAACATGCTCATGATGCGTCTCCTGTGCGTGCGTGCGGTGCACGCGATCAGCCGCCGGTGTGCGGCCGCATGACGTCCAGCATGGCTTTCACGTTGCCGCTGATGAAGCGCAGCGTGCTCTCGTACCTGAGCGCGTTGTCGACGAAGGAGGCGCGCTCGCGGTCCATGTCGACCGAGTTGCCGTCCAGATTGGTCTGCGACGCCGCGGCATATCGCAGCGGCGGCGGGCCGCCGCCCGCTCGGGTGGCGGACGTCCGCGCCAGCCCCGCGTTTTCGGCCAGACGAAAACGACCGGCGCCGCCGCTGGCCGCGCGCAGCGCCTGGGCAAAGTCGAAGTCCCGCGCGAGGTAGCCCGGGGTATCGGCGTTGGCGATGTTGCTGGCGATCAGGCGCTGGCGCTCGGAGCGCAGGCTCAAGGCCTGCGCCTGGAGGTCGAGGGCATCGGTCAGGCGGTTGATCATCACGGGCTCCCGAAGGGATGGACCGGCATTGCGGGCATTCTCGAAGCGTCGGGACGTGGTCAAGGCCACAAACAGAGGGCTCAAGCAGCGGCATTTCCGGCCTCCCGATCGATCGCGCCGCGCCTAGAGTGCAAGGCGTGAGAAGAGCCTTTTCCCCTGTCCTTGCCTGCGCCTGCCTGATCCTCGGCACGCTCTGTGCCCGTCCCGCCGCCGCTGGGGCAGCGGCCGACGCGCCGGCGATCGAGGGCGAGCTTGCAGCACAGATGCAGTCGCTGCTGCAGGAACACGCGGCGCGGATCGGCGACGCGGCACGCACGCGCATCGGCCGCACGCCGACCGCGGCGCCACGCGTGGTCGTGCAGGTCGGCCGGCTCGACCCGCGCCTGCGCCTGGCGCCCTGCGAGCGCATGGAACCGCGGCTGCCCCAGGGCCCGCTGTGGGGGCGAACCCGGGTCGGCCTGCGCTGCGTTCAGGGACAACGGCCCTGGCAGGTCTGGCTGCCGGTGACCGTGCAGGTTCACGCGCCGGCACTCGTCGCCGCGCGTGCCCTGCCCGCCGGCACCGTCCTCGCCGCTGCGGATCTGAGACTCGTCGAGGTCGACTGGGCCGCCGCCGCACAGCCGCCGACGGCGCAGCCCGCGGAGCTCCTCGGGCGCACGCTCTCGCGCCCGCTCCAGCCCGGCCAGGCGGTGCGGCGCGACGATCTTCGCCAGCGGCGCTGGTTCGCCGCGGGCGAGACCGTTCAGGTCCTGGCGCGGGGCGCGGGTTTCACGGTCGTCGGCGAGGCATTGGCCCTGGGGCCCGGGTTCGAAGGGAAGCCGGTGCGCCTGCGGACCGAGGCCGGACGGATCCTCAGCGCCCTCCCGATGGGTGAGCGTCGCGCGGAGATCGAACTGTGACCCATGAGGCAGACCCCCTGATCCTGGGGGTCATGACGGAAAATCGCCGCCGAGCCCTAAAGTCCGTGCGGCTCGCGACCGATACCTCGTTCACGTCCACGGGGAAATCCCCCGCGGAGCCGCTCCCACGGAGTCAAGCATGAAGATCGGACCTCTCGACAAGACCCCGCCCGTCCAGCCAGCCGTGACGGAACGCAAGGCCCCTGGCGCCGCCTCGAACGGCAACGGCAGCGCGGGCGTCGCGGCCGTGAAGGGCACGCCGGTCGCGATCTCGGCCGAGGCGTCGGCGCTGGCACGGGCCGCCGACGACGGTGGCTTCGACGCCGCCAAGGTCGAACGCATCAGCCAGGCGATCAAGGACGGCAGCTACCGGATCGACCCCGAGGCGATCGCCGACAAGCTGATCGCCAACGCCCGCGAGCTGCTCGAGCGCACCTATCGCTGATCCACGCCGGACCCTACCGTGATGTTGACTTCCGCCGAGGAATTGCAGGCCTTGAAGCGCGTGACCGACCTCGAGCCGCCGCTGGCCGAACTGGAAGGCTATCTGGGCGGTCTGGCTCAGGCCCTGTGTGCGAACGACGCGCGGGCCATCGAGGAGCAGGCCGGCCGGCTGCACTCCGCACTGGCGCGTGCGGTCGCGCAGTTCACGCGCGCTGCCAGGACCGGGGAGGTTCCCTCCGCGCTGCGCCAGCGCCTGGCCCTGGCCGGTGGGCGCGTGGCCGCCCAGCGGGAAGCGCTGGCGCGCGCCACGGCGTCGCTGGATCGCGCGATCGACGTGTTGCTGCCGCCCGAGCCGGTGGGCAGCGGAATCTACAGCGCGGCGGGCAGCAGCAGCCGAGCAGCCGCTTCGGGCCATCTGCAGGCCTGATCAATCCCCCTCCCCCACCGGCAGCCCGAGGGCGCGCCGGGCCACCGCCAGGCGCTTGCGCAGCGCGACTTCCGACAGGTCGAGTTCGGCCACCAGGGCCCGCAGCGCCTCGTCGTTGATGCGCTGCGCGTGGCGCTCGGCGTACAGGGCCTCGCGCTCGACGCGCAGCGCCTGCAGGCGCAGCTCCATCTCCACCAGATAGCGCCGGCGGCGCTCGCGCACCGCCTCGGGGGATTCCGCCTGCGCCTCGGGCGTCTGGGCCGCGTCGGGCGCCTCGAGCATGTCGATGCGCTTGCGGTAGTCCTGTGTGAGCCGGCCGGCGGCCTCCTGAAACTGCGTGCGCCAGGTCGGCTCGTCGTCTCGCGCCTGTTGCGGCGGCTGCGCCAGGAACTCGATCGCCGCGCGGCAGGCGGCAAGGCGCGCTTCGCGGTCCTCGCGGGCCAGCGACGACTCGTCGGGCGGCGGCAGGCGGCGCAGCACCATCGGCAGGCCGATGCTGCCGATCACGAGCGTGCACAGGATCGTTCCGGTGGCGAGGAAGACGAGCGCGTCGCGCCCCGGAAACGGCGACCCGTCGGCCATCAGCAGCGGGATCGACAGCGCACCGGCCAGCGTCACGGCACCGCGGATGCCGGCCAGGGTCGCCGCCAGCGTCAGCAAGGGCGAGGGATGTTCGGCCATGCGACCGCGTTCGTGCGCGCGCCAGAGGCTGCGGCGCACGCCCAGCGCGAGCCAGAACCAGCGCAAGCCCAGCAGGCCCACGCTGATCGCCAGCGCCTGCACAACCGGCAGCCACCAGGACTCGCCGGCGGCCTCCAGCGTGCTGCCGACGATCGACGGCAGTTGCAGTCCCAGCAGCAGGAAGACGGCGCCGTTGAAGGCCGACTCCATCATCGTCCACACGCCTTCGGTCTGGATGCGCTCGGCGATGAAGGCGCTGCGGCGCAGGTCGGCGAAGTTGGTGGCGAAGCCGGCCGCCACCGCCGCGAGGATGCCCGAGACGCCGATGCTCTCCGAGAGCAGGTAGGCGGCAAACGGCAGCAGCACGAGCAGCAGCACCATCTGCGTGGCGGCGACGTCGCCGACGCGTCGTGTGACCGCTTCCCGCGCCGTCGCGAAGCCCCAGCCGAGCAGCGCGCCCAGGGCAAGCCCGCCGAGCGCGATCCAGAGGAACTCGCGCACCGCCGCGGCCCAGGAAAAGGTCCCGGTCAGCACTGCGGCCACGGCGAACTTCAGCGCGACGAGGCCCGAAGCGTCGTTGAGCAGCGATTCGCCCTGCAGCACGTGCATCGTCCGCGCCGGCATCCCCAGGTTGCGCGTGATCGCCGACACCGCGACCGCGTCGGTCGGCGAAACGACCGCCGCCAGCGCGAAGGCGACCGCCAGCGGGATTTCGGGCAGCATCCAATGGATCAGCGTGCCCAGGCCAAGCACCGTGAAGAACACCAGGCCGAAGGCCAGGCGCAGGATCGGCCCCTGCAGCGCGAAGAATTCGCGCTTCGGGATGCGCCACCCGTCGGCAAAGAGCAGCGGCGGGATGAAGAGCGCGAGGAAGAGCTCCGGGTCGAAAGCGATGTGCAGGCCCTGTCGCGGCCAGGAGAGCGTGGCCCCGAGCGCGATCTGGATCAGCGGCAAGGGGATCGCGCGCAGATAGCGCGCGACGATCCCGGTCAGCGCCCCCAGCAGGACGACGACGAGGACGAGCTCGACGGTGTGCATGCCCGGGAGTGTGGGGGAAAAGGCGCGTCGGCCCGCATGCCGCCGGCGCTTGTGCGCCCGGACCGGCTCAATTGCCGCGCCGACGCAGCAGGCGCACGTACATCGGCCGCGTGAAGCGTGCGCCATCCGCGCCGACATGGGGCTCGAACCGCGCGCGCACCGCGGCGCGACTCTGGTCGTCGAGGTGGCGCTCGGCGAAGCTGACGTCGATCATGCGGCGCTCGAAGTCGGCGAAGTCGCGGAAGTGCACCGGAGTGTCGAAGCTGCGCTCGATCACCGTTTCCCAGCGAGCGCTCGTCAGCGCGCGGTCCAGCGCCGCCTGCGCTTGCGCACGCACCACGAGCTCGTCATTGAAGAGGCGCGTGATCCCGCTGAGCGCGCCGGCATGGATCGGCTCCGAGACGTACAGCCAGCCCTGCGGACGCAGCACGCGCCGCGTTTCGGCCAGCGCGGCATCCATCGCGTCGACAGGGATGTGGTGCAGCGACTTGAGCATCAGCGCCAGGTCGAAGCTCTGGTCCGGACACGGGATCGCCTGCGCACCGGCGGCGATGAAGTTCAGGCCCGGCTGCGGGTCGGCCAGGTTCTTCTCGTGTTGGCGGACGTCGACTTCGAGCCCGGTGACATGACTGCCCGGGAAGCGACGCAGCAGCGCGCGCGCCAGGCGCGCGCTGCCGCAGCCGAGTTCGACGATGTCGAGCCCGCTCGCGAGCGGCAGCAGCTGCGCAAGCAGATCGAGTTCGTCGTCGACGAGATGCGGGGGCGCAAAGCTGGTGTTCATGGGGTCGATGCGCGAGGCGCCGGCGAGGTTGCGCAGCACCCGCAGTGAATGACGCTTGCACGCGGTGTCATGCCTGTTGCCGCGGCGTTCGTCACGGCGACAGCCTTCGGCAAGCGTAACGCAAGCCGCGCGCCCGGGCCGTTCGCGTTCCGCTGCGCGGGGACGCCGGGCGCTGGCGCCTCGCGCAGGCACCGGTCAGAAGTCGCGGCGAAAGGCGGTCAGAAGCGGTACGCCAGCCGCAAGCCGCCCCAGTGGCGGCCGTCGATCTCGATCGGTGCCGACACCTCCTTCATCACCGTGAACTGCCCGCCGCCCATGTCGCGGCGATAGGTCTGCAGCAGGAAGGGCCGGGTATTGCGCGCGCTGGCCAGTCCGGTGCGGTCGTTGAAGATCCGCCGGCCGCGCGCGTTGGCCGTGTTCCAGAGCATGTCGCCGGCGCGCTGCGTCTGGTTGTAGATCCTGTTGTGACAGGGCACGTAGCCGTTGCGGTCGACGGCGATGCAGAAGACGACTTTCTCGGAAAGCCCGAGCAGCCGCTCCTGCACCTGCGGAAAGAGCCGTTCGGCCAGCGCCGTGAAGCGGGTCATGTGCTGCTGCGGCGAACTGCCCTGCACCAGCGAGTAGCGCTCGTCGAACAGGTCGTCGACCGTGGTCGTGCCGATGCGCAGCGCGTCCTCGAGCAGCGCGGCCACCTCAGCCGCGGCCTGCTGCGCGGCCTTGATGTAGGGTGTGTCCTCGGTCTCGATGCCGCAGTCGGCCACCGCCTCGATCAGGTGCTCGGACACCTGCAGGAAGGTCTCGGTACGGCCCAGCGCCGAATCGAGCGCACCTGCGGTGCGCTGCATCTCGGACTCGATCCGGCGCATGCGGGCATCGAGCTGTTCGCACTGCCGGCTGCCCTGCTGACTGGCCTCGGCGATGCGGTGCATCGCGGCATCGACCTGCTCGAGCGCGGTGTGCACCTGCCCCTGCTTGTGTCCGCGATCACGCGGTCGCGCCGTCTCGCGCGCCAGCAGCGCAATGCGCTCCTCGAGCGTGCCGACCGTGCCCATGATGTGCTTGGACGAGCTCTCCACCCGCGCAGCCAGGTCCTTGACCGCATCGGCGACGACGCCGAAGCCGCGCCCGGCCTCGCCGGCGCGCTTGGCCTCGACCGAGGCGTTGAAGGCCACGAGCCGCGTCTGCAGCGCGATCTGCGTGATCTGGCCGGCCGCTTCGGCCACCTGGTGCAGCGTCTCGACGATGGCGCTGACCTCGCCGCCCAGTGCCTGCACCGCCTGGCGCGCACCCTGCGCGGCCGCCAGCCCACCCGACGCTTCGCCGTCGATCGCGTGCTGGCTCTGCAGCAGGCGCTGCACCTCGGCCGCGAGCTCCTGCAGCGCCACGGCCTGCGCCTGGGCCAGCCGCGTGCTGTCGTCCAGCACGCCGCGCACTTCGGCGGCATCCTGCCCCATCCGGCTCGCGCGCTCGCTGAACGCGCCGACCAGCGTGCGCGCGTCCGGCATCGCCGCAGCGGGCGGCTGGCCCTCATCGGGGACGCCCGCAACCGTCATCGCAATCGCCGCCGGCGACGGTCGGCGTCTGATCAGACTGAGCATGCTCGCGACTCCTGTCTCCATGGGACGGTCTTCCTGCCGCCGGCCGCAGCCATCGGCGGGCTCACCACTCGCGCAGCCGCGTGCGCAGGCGCGCGATCGCCTGGCTGTGCAGCTGGCAGACGCGGCTTTCGGTGACACCGAGCACCGCGGCGATCTCCTTCAGGATCATGTCCTGCTCGTAGTACATGCTCATCACGTACTGTTCGCGCTCGGGCAGGCCCTTGATCGCGTCGACCAGCGCCTGGCGCATGCGCTGGTCCTGCACACGCCCGAGCGGATCGGCCTCCTCGTCGGCGACGTGGCGATCGAGGTACTCGTCGTCGCCGCCGTCACTGCCCATGTCCTCGAGATAGATCAGCTGCGTGCCGCGCACCTTGCCCAGGAGCTCCTGGTATTCCTTGAGCGGGAGCCCCATCTCGGCGGCGATCTCGCTCTCGCTGGGTGCGCGCCCCAGACGCTGCTCGAGCCGATGCACCGCGGTCTCGATCGCGCGCTGCTGGCGCCGGTCCCCACGGCTCATCCAGTCGCTGCCGCGCAGCTCGTCGAGCATCGCGCCGCGGATGCGCTGGGTCGCGAAGGTCTCGAACTGCACACCCTGGCTGGCGTCGAAGCGTGCCAGCGCGTCGGACAGGCCGATCATGCCGACCTGGACGAGATCGTCGAGTTCGACGTTGGCCGGGAGCTTGGCGATCATCTGGTGCGCAAGCCGTCGCACGAGCGGGCTGTATTGCTTGAGCAGCGTTCCGGTATCGAGTTGGCCCTTGGCGGTGTACATGGTGATGCAGCCCTCGGGTGGAGCAGGTCAGGCCAGGAACGGCGCCGGCGCGCCGGCGCCGACAACCGTCCGATGCATGGAATCCGGGTGCGGTTGCGAGTGGGGGAGCGGATGCGAGCCGGGGTAGCCGGGGTAGCCGGGGTATCGGTCCTCGGCCGAACCCGGAGCCGGCAAGAAGCGGCGGCCCGCCCTTGCCGGCGCGCCGACGTCGTCCTGGTGCAGCTGCGCGGCCAGCATCCGCGCCAGCGCGGCATCGTGCACCGCCTGCGGGTCCAGCGGATCGACGACCGCGCCGCCCCGCACGATCGCGCCGAGGAAGCTGTCGGCGCAGCTCGCGAGGCGCTCGACGATCAGCTCGCTGCGCGCGCCCTCGCGGCCGGCCACGAACAGCAGGTCGAAACGCATCAATGCGCAGCGCTGCACCAGCAGCTTGCAGCCGGCGTAGGCCTGCTTGATCGGTTCGACGCCATCGGCGGCCAGCAGCAGGGGACGCACGGCCCGGGCGGCGAGCATGCGCGCCAGGTCGCCCGGATCGGCGTGCAGCAGCATCAGCTCGCAGTTCGGCGCGGCGTCGAAGGCCGCTTCGACGAAACCTGCAGCCGAGCCGCGCGCGTCGACGTGGGCCAGCGGCATCCCGCGTGCGGCCAGGTAGCTGATCTGCGCGTGCAGGTGCTCGACGCCGGCGGCGAGGTCGATCGCGCACATCTCGTGCGGCGCCGGTGCCGTGCTCGCGGCGTCGACGACGAGCACGTGACGGCCCTGCGCGGCCAGCGCCGCCGACAGCAGCCCGAGCACGGCCTGCCCGCCGGCGACGAACGGGTTCGCCACGACCGGCAGCAAGCGGCGCTGCCGAGCGGAGAACAGGCGGCGCAGGCCGCTGGCCTGATCGGACGGGCCGTCGGCCGGTGCAGGCACCCGGTGCAACGGGGCGGGCATCGTGATCATCGCTTCGCCCCGCTGGTCACACGTCACCGATCATCGCCGGCGAGGCGACTTCGTGCATCGGCGCCGGCTGGCCGCTGAAGACCAGCTTGACGTCGGCGTTGTCGAGCTTCCAGGCCGCCGACCCGCCGCTCCTGAGCGCCCGCTGCACCAGGGCCTGCGCCGAGAGGCGGTGCCAGTCCTCGGGGACGCGCTGGCCGTTGGCCACCGCCAGCACCTTGACCCGATGGCGGATGAGCGCGTCGAGTGCCGGCGCGAGCTTCATCGCCTCGTCGATCTTCGAGAGCACGACGCCGCGGCAGCTCCCAGCGCGGTACGCGGTCAGCACGTCCTCGATCGTCTCGCCCTGGTTCGCGGCGTTGACGACCAGCAGCCGGTTGATCGAGCGGTGGTTGAGCATGTCCAGCAGCTCGCGCGTGCGCGTGTCGCGCTGCGCCATCCCGGCGGTGTCGATCAACACCATCTTCTTGCCCGCCAGCAGCTCGAGCAAGTCGTCGAGCGAGGCACGGTCGTGCGCGGTGTGGACCGGCACGCCGAGAATGCGGCCGTAGGCGCGCAGCTGCTCGTGCGCGGCCACGCGATAGGCGTCCAGCGTGATCAGGCCCAGATTCCCGGCACCGTGGCGCGCGGCAAAGGCGGCGGCGAGCTTGGCGGTGCTCGTCGTCTTGCCCACGCCCGTCGGGCCGATGAGGGCAAAGACGCCGCCGATGTCCTCGAGCACACTCTCGTTCTCGCCGGTGGCCAGGTTGCGCTGCAACACGCCGGTGGCCCACAGCATCTCGTCGCCATCGGCCGGCAGGCTCTCGACCAGCTTGCGCACCAGCACCGGCGAGAAGCCGCACTCGAGCAGCCGGTGGCTGAGCAGCGCCTGCCGCGGCTGGCGCTGCAGCTTCTCGATGAAGGCCAGCTCGCCGAAGCGCTGCTCGATCAGCCCGCGCACCGAGCGCAGCTCGCGCAGCATCTGCTGCTGATCGAGCTGCAGCTCCGGCGCCAGCGCGGCGGCCTCGCGCGCCGGCGCCATCGTCGCCATCGTCGCCATCGTCATCAGCGACTCGTCGTGCAGCGCGCGCAGCAGGCGCGTCTCCCGGCCGGAGACCGCAGGCGCCGATACCGGCATCGCCGCATTCCGCGTCCCGGGCGGTTCGGCGCATGCCGGCCCCGCTTCGAGCGGCGCCTCCTGCGCCTCGGACCGGGCGGACGATGTCGCCGGCCGGATGCCGCTTGCAGTCGTGTCCGCGACCGGGTTCGCCTCGCCCTGTGCCGCCAGTTCGCTGCGGCGCCGCTTGAGCATGCGTTCGCGCACGTAGTCCTGGAACGAGAGCGTGCTCATCGCCAGTTGCGCGACGTCGCGCTCGACCGGGCCGTCGGTGACCACGGTCGCCTCGCCTTGCGCGCCCCGGGACGCCGCATCGGCGGCAAGCGGCACGCCCGAGCCGCGCTTCTCGAGCTGTTGCAAGCTCTCGGGAGCCATTGCCAGCACCTCGATGCCCTCGGCGCAGGTGCGCGTCGACATCACGACCGCGTCCTTGCCGAACGTCCGGCGCACGAGCGCCAGCGCCTCGCGCGAGGTTCGACCGGTGAAGCGCTTGAGGTTCATGCCAGGCCTCCGATGACAGAGCCGATACGGATCGAGTGGGTCTCAGGGATCTCGCTGTGCGCCAGCACGCGCAGGCGCGGCGCCGCACGGCGCAGCAAGCGTGCGATCGGTGCGCGCAGCAGGTCGGGAACGAGCAGGCAGGCAGGCAGGCCCAGGTTCTCCTGCCGCGCCGCGGTTTCGGCGGCGCTGCGGGTCAGCGTCTCGGCCACCCCCGGGTCGAGCGCCGCGCCATGCGGCGACCCCAGCGCCTGTGCGACGAGCCGCTCGAGCTCGGGCTCCAGTGCGATGACGTCGAGCTCGGTCGCCGGGCCGTAGATCTGCTGCACGATCACCGGCGCCAGGTGCACCCGGATGCGTGCCACCAGCTCGGCCGGCTCGCCGACCGTGGCCGCGTGCTCGGCCAGGCATTCGACGATCGAGCGCATGTCGCGGATGTGCACACCCTCTTCCAGCAGGAGCTGCAGCACCTTCTGCAGCGTCGAGATTCCGACCATCTTGGGGATCACGTCCTCGATCAACTTGGGCGCGAGGCGGGTCACGTGCTCGACCAGCCCTTGCGTCTCCACGCGGCCCAGCAGCCTCGCGGCGTGCATCTGCATCAAGTGTGAGAGGTGGGTCGCGACGACGGTGCCGCAATCAACGACCGTAAATCCGCTCATTTGGGCGGTCTCCCGGTGGCGCTCCTCGATCCACACCGCGGGCAGCCCGAAGGCGGGGTCGCTCGTCTTCGTTCCCGGCAGCTGGATGGTCGCGCCGCCCGGATTGATCGCCAGGAACTGCCCCGGGTAGGCCTCGCCCTGGCCGACCACGGCGCCGCGCAGCGTGATCTGGTAGACGCTGGGCTTGAGCTCGAGGTTGTCGCGGATGTGGACCGGCGGCGGCAGGAAGCCCACGTCCTGCGCGAACTTCTTGCGCACCCCCTTGATGCGCCCGATCAGGTCGGCGGCGCCGGTGCTGCGCGCCGTGTCGACGAGGGCGATCAGTCGCAGTCCGACCTCGAGCCCGAGCGTATCGACCGGGGTCAGGTCGTCCCAGCTCGCCTCGGCACCGGCCACGGGCGCCTCGCTCGGCGCTGGCGCCAGCGCCGCCTCTGCAGCCCTTGCCCTGGCCTTGCGCAGCAGCATCCACGCCAGCCAGCCCAGTGCCGCACCGACGACCCAGAAGACGAGGTGCGGCATCCCGGGCACCAGCCCGATGCCGAAGACGATGCCCGCGGCGATCGCCAGCGAGCGCGGCGAATCGAAGACCTGGCCTCGGATCTGCGAGCCCACGTCCTGGTCCTTGCCCACGCGCGAGACGACCATTGCCGAGGCCACCGAGATCAGCAGCGCCGGGATCTGTGCCACCAGCGCGTCGCCCACCGCCATCGTCACGTAGCTGTCGGCCGCCTCGGCGGCGCTCATGCCATGGCTGGCGATGCCGATCACGAAGCCGCCGACGATGGTGATGAGCAGGATCAGCAGCCCCGCCATCGCGTCGCCGCGCACGAACTTGCTCGCGCCATCCATCGAACCGAAGAAGTCCGCCTCCTCGCCGACCTCGGCGCGGCGCTTCTTGGCCTCCTGCTCGTCGATGAGGCCGGCGTTGAGATCGGCGTCGATCGCCATCTGCTTGCCCGGCATCGCGTCCAGGGTGAAGCGCGCGCCGACCTCGGCGATGCGCTCGGCACCCTTGGTCACGACGACGAAGTTGATGATGACGAGGATCGCGAAGACGATCAGGCCGACGGCGAAGTTGTCGCCGATCAGCACGTGGCCGAAGGACTCGATGACCTTGCCCGCGGCCCCCGGCCCGTTGTGGCCGTCCATCAGCACGACGCGCGTCGAGGCCACGTTCAGCGACAGCCGCATCAGCGTGGTGACGAGCAACACGGTGGGCAGCGCGGTGAAGTCCAGCGGCTTGACCATCTGCGCCGAGACCATCATCACCATCAGCGCCATCGCGATGTTGGTGGTGAAGAGCAGATCCAGCGCGAATGCCGGCAGCGGCAGCACCATCATCGTCAGCATCAGCACGACGAAGGCCGGGATCGTCAGCGTCCTGACATGGCCCGCGTGCGGGCCGAGCCACGCCTGCAGCCGCTGCATCAGCGCTCTCACCGCACGCTCCTGCGCGTCCTACGCGGCCGGCCGCCCTGCAGCGGATCGAGCTCCGGAGGCACCAGCGGCTGCGGCGCAGGCAAGCCCTGCGCCTGCAGCGGCGCGGCATGGCGCAGCTGGTAGACCCAGGCCAGCACCTGCGCAACGGCAGCGAACAGCGCCGCGGGGATCTGCTCGTCGATCTCGGTATGCGCGTAGAGGGCGCGCGCCAGCGGCGGCGCCTGCAGGACCGGAACGCGGTGCTCGGCGGCGTGATCACGCATCTTCAGCGCCAGCAGATCGGCGCCCTTGGCGACGACGCGGGGCGCGGCCATCGTCGCCTCGTCGTACTTCAGCGCCACCGCGTAGTGCGTCGGGTTCATCACGACCAGGTCGGCGTCCGCAACCGCGCTCAGCATGCGCTGGCGGCTCATCTGACGCATGCGCGCCCGGAGCCGGCCCTTGACCTCGGCGTTGCCCTCGAGCTGCTTGAGCTCTTCCTTCGCCTCCTGGTGCGTCATGCGCAGCTGGTGCGCGTTGCGCCACTTCTGCAGGGGCACGTCGAGCGCCGCAAACGCCGCCAGCGCCAGCAGCAGCAGCAGCAGCCCGCCGCGCAGGAGCTCGCCGGCGCTGGCCAGGGCCGCGGGCAAGGACTGCGCGGCGATGCCGCCGAAGACGCCGAGCTCGGACCACAGGTGGCGCGCGCCGACCGCGAGCAGCACCGTGGCCAGCACGCAGGCCTTGAGCGTCTCGATCAGCTGCAGCCGGGAGAAGATCCGCCCGAAACCCGAGACCGGATCGAGCTTGTCGAACCGGGGCATGAGCGGCTTGAGGGTCCAGTTCCAGCCGCCGCACAGACGCGCGGCAAGGACAGCCGCCGCGATCGTCGCGGCCCCGAGCGGGACCACCAGCAGCAGCATCTGCAGGACGAGCCCGCCGAGCTGCCGCAGCATCGCATCGGCTGTGCCCAGTGCGCTGACGTCGAACTGCAGCGCGCCGGCGAGCAGCTCCTGAAGTCGCCGCACGAGCCAGGGCGAGAAGGACAGCAGCAGCGCGGCAGCAGTGCCGATCGCCGCGGCATGCCCGAGGTCGCGCGAGCGCGGGAGCTGCCCGTCCTCGCGCGCCTTGCTGAGCTTGCGTGCCGACGCCGGCAGCGGCTTGTCCTGGGTTTCGGCCATGGCCTCGTGAATGACGCTGCCCAATGCAGCGTCGGCGATCGTGCCCGCGGCCGGCGCCGGCTTGAGGCCGATAAGCGCTGCAAACGAGCCCGTATTCGCCCCGGCGGCGCCCGGCCCGCAGGCTTCGCCGCGGACGCCGTGAGCCGAGCGCGCGAACAGCACCGCGGACGCCGCGCTCTTCAGGGCTAAGGCCGCGGGCGCCCGATGCCGAAATCACCGCTGCGACCGCCCGGTCGCGCATCGAGCGTACGCCCGGCGAAGCGCCGGGCGTTCGTCGGCCCCGGTTCGAAATCCCGTTTCCGAGTGCCCTGCACTGGCATAAGCGAGCAGCCCATGGAATTCATTCGCAACCTGTCGATGTCAGCCAAGTTCGGGCTCATCGGCGGCCTCACCGCCTGCATGCTGGCAGCACCCACCGCGCTCGTCGTCGGCAACTCGCTGCAGGAGATCCGCACCGCCGAGAAGCAGCAGGCAGGCATCGCGCCGGTGCGCGAGCTGCTGCGCCTGGTGCAGCTCACCCAGCAGCACCGCGGCCTGGCCGCCGGGCTCCTGAGCGGCGACGATTCGATGGCCGCGGCGCAGCAGACCACGGCCAAGGAGCTGATCGCGGCGCTCGGCGCGACGCAGGCCGCCTTCGGTGCCTTCGGCGATGGCGATCACGCCAAGCGCATGGCGCAGGCGGGCAAGACGCTGCACGAACTCGCCACCGCGGTCGGCAAGGGCGCAGTGACGGTGCCCGAGAGCTTCAAGCGGCACACTCGTGCGGTGGCCGCCGAGCTGGAATTGCTCGAGGACGTGGCGCAAAGCAGCGGCCTCGTGCTGATGGCCGATGCCGCCGACTACCACCTGCAGGATGCGGTCCTCAACCTGATCCCGAAGATGACCGAGTCTCTTGGGCAGCTGCGCGCACGTGGGATCGAGGCGCTTGGTCAGGGCACGCTCGGCCTCAAGGGCCGTGCCGACCTGCAAGCGCTGCTGACGATGGCGCATGAACGCGAGACCACCGCCGCCAAGGCGCTTGGCATTGCCGCCAAGGGCAGCGTGGAGCTGCAGCGAATCCTCGGAGGATCCAAGGCCAAGGCCGAAACCGGCCTGAAGTCGCTGTTCGAGCTGATCGACACCAAGCTCGTCAATGCCGAGCTGCTGCAGCTCGCGCCCAAGGACTACTTCGAAGCGAGCACCAAGGCGCTCAACGACGTCTTCGCCTTCGGCAACGAGGCCTTCAATCACCTCGACCAGCGCACGAGCGAGCGGCTCGCCGCCGAGCGCACCCGGCTCACCGTCATGGCGCTGGCGATCGTGCTGCTGGCGGCCTTGTGCGCCTGGCTGATGTGGGCGATTGCCCGTGCCGCCACGCAGTCGGCCGCGGCGGCGGTGCGCGTGGCGCAGGCGGTGGCCGAGGGCGACCTCGGCACCGCGGTGCCCGAGGCCGGGCGCGACGAGCTGGGCCGGCTGCTGGCCGCGCTGCGCGAGATGCAGGGGCGCCTTGGCGACGTCGTCGGCCAAGTGCGCGGCAACGCCGAAAGCGTGGCCACGGCCAGCGCCCAGATCGCCCAGGGCAACCTCGATCTCAGCCAGCGCACCGAGGAGCAGGCCAGCGCGCTGCAGCAGACCGCGGCGTCGATGGACGAGCTCGGCTCCACCGTCGCCCACAACGCCGACAACGCGCGCCAGGCCAGCGAGCTGGCCCAGGGCGCAAGCGAGGTCGCCGGCCAGGGCGGCGCCGTGATGCACCAGGTCGTCGAGACGATGAAGGCGATCCAGGCCAGTTCGCAGAAGATCGCCGAGATCATCGGCACGATCGACAGCATCGCCTTCCAGACCAACATCCTCGCGCTCAACGCCGCGGTCGAGGCCGCGCGCGCCGGCGAGCAAGGCCGTGGCTTCGCGGTTGTCGCCTCGGAGGTCAGGAACCTGGCGCAGCGCAGCGCCGAGGCCGCGCGGGAGATCAAGGCGCTGATCGGCGCCAGCGTCGAGCAGATCGACGCGGGCACCGCCCTCGTCGACGAGGCCGGCGCGACGATGCAGGAGATCGTTTCGTCGGTCGGGCGCGTCAGCGCGATCATGAGCGAGATCCGTCACGCCAGCGCCGAGCAGAGCCAGGGCGTCGCGGAGGTCGGCCAGGCCGTCAACCGCATGGACCAGACGACACAGCACAACGCCGCGCTGGTCGAGCAGACGGCCGCCGCGGCCTCCAGCCTCAGGGAACAGGCGCAGCAGCTGGTGCAGGCGGTGGTCGTGTTCCGGCTCGCCTCGAGCGCCTCGAGACCCCCGGCCTGAGCACCGGGCCCGGGCGCCCGGGCGGCTCAGAAGGCGCTTTGCGCGTTAGCTGTTTCGAGCACGTAGTCGGTCGTCACGCTTGACTCCCCGTGGCACTGCGAGGAACCGGTGGCGCCAGCGAAACGCGGTGCTGGGCGCGACACCCGACCGCTCGGCGGCTCGGTGCACCGTCAGCCGGTCCGCCAGCGCCTGGCGCTGGTCGAGCCACTTGCCCTTGTGGCGCAGCCGTGCCAGGGGCGTTCCCCACACTGCGTTGACGGTCCTGCCGCAGCCCCGGCACTTGTAGCGTTGCAGTCCATCCGCGGTGCCGTTGCACACAACGCGCTCACCTGCACAGTGCGGGCAGTGCCTATGTCGGCTGACGGTGGCTTCCAGCAACTCGACCGACTCGCTGGCTGCCGTCTGCGCCGTCAGTCTCCCGATGAGTTCCTTGCGCTGCGCCCGGGTCAAACGTCCGACCAGGTCCCACAGCCGCCGCATGTCTCGCTTGTTCATCCCAAGCTCGTTGCCTCACCTGGGGGCTGTTCGAGGCAGTCTGACGGTCGGCTGGCTCTGGGCGTGAGCTACGCGTCACGACTTAACGAGTGAAGCGCCGCTCAGAAACCCAGGCTAGCGAGCAGCTCGTCGACCTCGCCCTGGTTGGCCACGATGTCCGTGCGGCCCTCCGGATCGACGACCGGGCCGTTGAGCACGCCCGGATCGACCTTCTCGCGCTGGTCCTCGGGAACGACCTGGACGAGCAGCTTCACCAGGCTGTCCTCGAGCTCGTTGGCGAGCTTGACCACCTTGGCGACGACCTGGCCGGTGAGGTCGTGGAAGTCCTGCGCCAGCATGATGTCGGTGAGGTGCCGGTCGATGCGCTCGGTGCGCGCCTCGACGTCGGCGACGAAGTTGTACACCGCACCCGAGGCCACCGCGCGCACCGGGTCCGCGGCGAGTGCCCGGGCCAGTTCGCGCGTCTGCTCGCCGATCGCCCGGTGCTCGAGCTTGGCCTGGTCGACCGAGTTCAGCACCTTGTCCGCTGCCGCGGCGGTCTTCTCGGCAATGTAGTTCAGGCGGCTGCGCGCGTCGGGCAGACCCTCGGCCGCCCGCTGCAGGCGCGGCATCACGCCCAGCTGCTGCATGGTGTCGTGCAGCAGGCGCGTGATCGCGCCGATCTGCTGGAAGATCTGCAGTTGCGTCGCGCCGTTGGCGAGCAGGCCCGGATCGGCCCGCTCCAGCAGGAGCTGCGCGCTTTCGATCGTCATCTTCCCGTTCCCTTCAAGGCTTCAGGCAGCGGCGGCGAGCTTCTGCACGATCTTCTGCACCTTCTCCTCGAGCGTGGCCTTGGTGAAGGGCTTGACGATGTAGCCGGCCGCGCCGCTCTGCGCGGCCAGCACGATGTCCTCCTTGCGCGCCTCCGCGGTGACCATCAGCACCGGCAGGTGCTTGAGCCCGTCGTCGGCCTTGATCGCCTTGAGCAGCTCGAAGCCGTTCATGTTGGGCATGTTGATGTCCGAGACGACGAAGTCGAACTTGCCCGACCTCAGCATGGTCAGCGCCACGGCGCCGTCCTCGGCCTCCTCGGCGTGGTTGCAGCCCATCTCCTTGAGCAGGCCGCGCACGATGCGACGCATCGTCGAGAAGTCGTCGACGATCAGGAACTTCAGATCGGTGGGATTGCTCATGGCTCGGGCCTCGGACTGCCGGGAGGATCGTCTGGCGTGGGGCGTGGGAATGGGGGACTGCGCAATCGATATCGGACGGCGACGGCCGGGACTTGAGACCCAGCGGTCAGCGCCGCGGCGGCACGAGCTGCGGCACGATCGAACGCGGCGGCGCGCCCCGGGCCGGTTCGCCGGGATCGGCGCGAACGCTCGGGATCGGCTCGGCACCGGCCTGCGATGCCGCCTCGTCGCGCGCCTCCTCGTCGAGTCCGTCGCGAAAGAAGCGCTTCTCCGCGTCCCGGTTCATCACGAGGATGCTGATGCGCCGGTTGCTCGCCGCCAGCGGGTCCATGGGGTCGAAGAGCGTGCTCGCTGCCAGCCCCTGCACCCGCAGCGGCCGGTCCTCGGGCATGCCGCCGGCCATCAATTCGCGGCGCGAGGCGTTGGCGCGGTCGGCGCTGAGCTCCCAGTTGCTGTAGCCGAGGTCCCCGCCGCCGAAGGGCGCGGCGTCGGTGTGGCCCTCGAGCGTGAGCCGGTTGGGAACCTCGGTGAGAATCCCCCCGATCGCGCGAAGCAGCTCGCGCATGTATGGCTTGACCACCGCGGAGCCGCTGTCGAACATCGGGCGGTTGCCCTCGTCGACGATCTGGATGCGCAGGCCGTCGCGCGTCATCTCGAGCCGGATCTGCCCTTTCATCGCCGCGAGCACGGGGCTTGCGGCGATCTTGCGCTCGATGCGTTCCTGCAGCGCCTCGAGCGCCGCGCGCTCGGCGCGGATCTGCTCGGCCTTGAGCGCCTGCAGGTTGATCGTCTTGCGCTGGGCGGCGATCTCGCCGGACTTGACCTGTCCCGTGCTGCGCGTGAGATCCTGACCGCCGCCCTTGATCACGTGCGAGGCGTCGCCCGAGCCGGCACCGCCGCCGAGCAAGGCCACCTTCAGCGGCGTCGAAAAATAGTCGGCGATGCCCTTGCGATCGCCCTCGGTCGTGCTGCCCAGCAGCCACATCAGCAGGAAGAAGGCCATCATCGCCGTGACGAAGTCGGCGTAGGCGATCTTCCAGGCGCCGCCATGCGCCGCATGGCCGCCCTTCTTGACGCGCTTGATGATGATCGGCTGCAGCTTCTTGGCGTCACCGGCCATGGCCTGCTCCGATCACTTCTTCTTCACGTGGGATTCGAGCTCGGCGAAGGTCGGCCGCGTCGTCGAGGTCAGCACCTTGCGTCCGAACTCGATCGCCACCTGCGGCGCGTAGCCCTGCATGCTCGCCAACAGGGTCGTCTTGATGCACTGCAGCTCCTTGCTGCCCTCCTCCACCTTCTGCTCGAGCAGGCCGGCCAGTGGCTCGGCAAAGGCGTAGGCGAGCAGGATGCCGAGGAAGGTGCCGACCAGGGCCGAGCCGATCATCGCGCCGAGCACCGCCGGCGGCTGTCCCACCGAGCCCATCGTGTTGACGACGCCGAGCACCGCGGCAACGATGCCGAAGGCCGGCAGCGCGCCGGCCACGCGCTGGATCGCAGCCACCGGCGCGTGCGCTTCCTGGTGATGGGTCTCGATCTCGCTGTCCATCAGCGACTCGATTTCGTGCGCGTTCAGGTTCCCCGAGACCATCATGCGCAGGTAGTCGGTGATGAACTCGGTGACATGGTGATCGGCGCCCACGGTCGGGTACTTCTGGAAGAGCGGGCTCGATTGCGGCTCCTCGACGTCCTTCTCGATCGCCATCAGGCCTTCCTTGCGCGCCTTCTGCAGGATGTCGTAGAGCAGCGCGAGCAGCTCCATGTAGCGCGCCTTCGTGTGCTTGCTGCCCTTGAAGCAGCTCATGGCGCCGCTGATCGTCGCCTTGATCACCGGCATCTGGTTGTTGACCAGGAAGGCCCCGAGCGTCGCGCCGCCGATCGTCGCCATTTCCGCCGGCAGGGCATGCAGGATCACGCCCAGGTTGCCGCCATGCGCGGCGAACACGCCGAATACGCAACCGAGGACGACGACCCAACCGATGATGACGAACATGAGGCGGCTCTAGCTCTTGCAGCACACGCGGGCATCACGGCCCCGCGGACGCTGCCTCACTATCGGCACTTCGGCCGCGACGTTGAGCGCGGCTTGCGCGCGCTCGGGCATCCGGTACGCCCAGAGCGTGCGTTCGCGCCCCGCCGACAGGCAGAGCTCGGGCGCGACGCCCGGCACTTCGAACTCGAGGCTCAGCAGCCACGCTCCGGGCGCGAGCTCTGCGCGCGCCTTCGCGTACGCACGCGGCATGCTTTCGGGGCGCTGGAAGAGGTAGACGAGTTCGAAGCCGCCCCAGGCCTGCGCCCACATGTCGCCGCGCTGCACCTGGGCAAAGCGGCAGCGCCGGCGGCAGAGCCAGGCCAGCGGCGCGCTCCACTCGATGCCGTGCACCTGCACTTGCGGCCCCGCACGCCGCAGGGCCTGCAGACCATGACCGATGCCGCAACCCGCGTCGAGCACGCGCGCGCCGGCAGGCAACGGCAAGCCCGCAGCCAGCGGCTGCAGGGCGTGCCGCGGCGTCGGGAAGAAGGGTGCGTCGGCCCAGGCGCGCAGCGGGTACGCAAGCAGCAGCGGCAGCGCCGCCAGCGCCCAGATCCAGGACGGAACATCGAGCTCGAGGGCAATGCCCGAGAACACGAACCCGGCTGCAATCAGAACCCGCCGCCAGCGCTCCTCGAACCGCGTGACCACGAAGCCGACGAGCGCCGCCACCACCAGCAAGGCCACCGCAGGTTCGGCTCCGGCGCGGCGCAGGCCGACAACAAGCGCCCAGGCCACCACCCACGTCATCAGGGCCGGAAGCGGCCAGCGCAAGCGCAGGAGCGAGCGCGTCGACGCACGTCGAGCCGGCAGCTGCAGCGCAGGGTCCTTCACGACGACGAGTGTCCGGGACCTCAGGCTTGCACAAGCGCCGATCAGGCCTCGTTTACTCAGGCAGTTGACCCAACGCGGGCATAAAAGAGGGCGGATCCCTTGCGGAATCCGCCCGAAAGCACAGGGGACTGTGCCAGGAGGAGACAAGCGCTTCAATGCATCCGATACAGCCTCGTCTTCGGCCGTCCCGACGAGGTCTTCAATCCAATTGCGTGATCGAACTCACGCGGGCAGCGTCGACGCGCGCTCGGCCTTGGTCGCGGCCCGGCCCAGCGCCGGCAGCTGCAGCGCACCCGCCGCCTTGCCCTTGCCGGCGCGCGCCGGCGGCTCGCACAGGCCGCAGACGTAGTTGCGTGCGATCTCGTGCGGATGCGTGACGAAGTGGCCGCCGCACTTGCGGCAGCGCGTCATCGTCAGCATGCCGTTGTCGACGAACTTCACCAGCCGCCAGGCGCGCGTGACACTCAGCAGCGGCTCCAGCCCCTGCGAGCCGATCTGCTCGAGATAGAGCTGGTAGGCCTTGATGATGGTGTCGATCTCGTCGAGCTCGGCCACCTTGTTCAGGTATTCGTGCGTGTTCAGGAAGAGACTGGCGTGGATGTTGGGCTGCCAGGTCATGAACCAGTCGGTCGAGAACGGCAGCTGACCCTTGCTCGGGCTGTGGCCGGCGACTTCCTTGTACAGGCGCAGCAGGCGCTCGTAGCTGAGGTCGGTCTCGCTCTCCAGCACCTGCAGCCGTGCGCCCAGCTTGATCAGCATGACCGCGCGCTCGATCTGCCGCGCTTCGGTCAGGACACTCTTGTTTCGTGCCATCGTCTGCTCCTTCCTTGCGCTTCGACGAACTCGACCGGGCCGCCGCTTACGCGGCCTCCTGATGGCGCCCCGCCATCAGGATCGATGCATGCAGGCGGGAGACGCTGTCGTTGGCCGCACCCTTGCCGTGGCTGGTCAGCAGGTTCCACACCAGGTCGTCGTCCATGCGCAGGCGGCACAGCAGGGTGTTGCCGGTGGCGATCTTCATCATCTGCGCCGGGGTCAGCGTGCCGATCAGCATCGCGGTCTCCTCGCTGATACCCAGACGGAACAGAGCCTGGTCACGGTCGCTGCGGATCAGGCTTTGCGCCAGCATCAGGTACGACAGGTTGGCTTCGCGGATCTCGGCAAGGATCTGTTCGGAGGTCATGGTCTCGTGCTTCCTCGGGTCGGTCGGCGCTGAGGCCGGTTTGCGTATCGGTGTGCAACGGACTGTATGGATTGGAACTGGGCGGCGCGATCAGCCCTTTTCGATCGCTGGAGTCCCCGTTTTTCCGATCGACGTGTAGGACGAATTCCTACACACGGGCGCGTCGCGAAGTCAGGAACCGCAGCTCGATGCGAAGCGCGTCAGGGGCTGAAAGGGCGAGCCGTGGGTAGACCGTTTCGAACAAGCCCCATGCCTGGCGCCCGCCACGGATTTCCGGCCGCCGATCCGTTCGGGTTCGCCTGACTCCGGCTCTCGAAGGCAGGCGCAAATCGAATGCGGTGAGCTCTGGTACGTCCTGAGGACACGGCGCACCAGGCGCGCGGCGCTACAAGCCTCGCACCATCTCGACATGCGCGATGCCGGCCTCGTCGAACTGCGGCCCCCGCGGCTGGAAGCCCGCCCGCAGGTAAAAGGGCGCAGCGCTGGTCTGCGCGTGCAGCAGCACCTCGCGATCGCCGCGGGCACGGGCCGCGTCCATCAGCGCATCGAGCACGGCACGCCCGATGCCGCCGCCGCGCACCGACGACAGCACGGCCATGCGGCCGATCTTGGCCGTGCCCGGCACGTGCTCGAGCAGCCGGCCGGTGGCCAGCGGCACGCCCAGACGGTTGTAGGCCACCGCGTGCAGGCAGCCGGCGTCGGCGGCGTCCCATTCCATCTCGGCCGGGATCCCCTGCTCCTCGACGAACACGGCCGTGCGGATCGGACCTGCGTCGTGCTGCAGATCCGCCCACGAACCGAGCCGCACGCTGACGGCCGGCTCGCCGGCCTCGTAGCCGAGCAGCGCCTCGCGCAGCGCCGGCGGTACCGCCTTCGCGCGGCCGGTGCTCGGGTCGACGAAGACGTAGACGAGCTCGCCCCGCACCAGCCACTGGCCTTCGCGAAGGCAAGCGCACTCGATGACGATCGACGAGCGGCCGATGCGCGCGCAGCGCATGCACAGCGTGAGCACATCCTCGTGATGCGCCGAACCCTCGTACTCGAGCGCAGCCTTGCGCACGCGAAGCTCGCCCTGCAATCGGGCCATCGTCTCGCGGTACGGCAGCGCCAGCGCCCGCCAGTAGCCGGCGATCGCGCTGTCGAACCAGGCAAGGTAGTGGCTGCTGAACACGATCCGGTCCATGTCGACCTCGGAGCGGCGCACGCGCAGGCGCTCGAAGTGACGGAATCCGTCGGGGGCACTCATGGCTGCAGGCTCTCCTTCATCGCCGCCGCGGCCGCGTCCAGCGCCGCGGCGGCTTCCTTGATCGCACGGCCCATCTTGATGAAGTCGTGCGTCAGGCCACGATACAACTCGAGATCGACGCGCACACCCGCGGCACGCAGGCGGTCGGCGTAGGCCAGACCCTCGTCGACGAGCGGGTCGCATTCGGCGAGGATGACGCAGGCGCGGGCCACGCCCTCCAGATCGTCGGCCAGCAGCGGCGCGAAACGCCAGTCGCGCCGCTGCCCGTGGTCGATGTACTGGTCGAAGAACCAGGCGATCGCATCGGCGTCGAGAAGAAAGCCCCGCGCGAACATGCGGTGCGAGGCCGTGTCGGCATACGCGCCCGTGCCCGGCGTGATCAGCAGCTGCAGCGCCAGCGGCAGGCTCGTGTCGCGCGCATGGATCGCCGCGACCGTCGCGAGCGTCCCCCCGGCGCTGTCGCCGCCGACAGCCAGCCGCCGGCCGTCCAGGCCAAGCGCATCGGCGTGCAGCACCAGATGCCGCATCGCCGCCCAGGTGTCGTCGACCGCGGCCGGGAAGCGATGTTCGGGGGCGAGACGATAGTCGAGCGCGACCACGGCGCAGCCGCTGCGCCGCGCGAGCTGGCGGCACAGGCTGTCGTGCGTCTCGAGCCCGCCGATGACGAAGCCACCGCCGTGCAGGTAGAGCAGGACCGGCAGCCGGCCCCGGCTTGGCGCGTAGAGCCTCGCTGGCCGAGCCTGTCCATCGCCGCCGGGAAGCTGCAGATCCTCCACGCGCGCCAGCGGCACCCGCGGCAGATCCAGCACCTCGGCCGCGGCGACGTAGGCCTCGCGCGCCGCCGAAGCGGTCATGTGATGGAAGGGCGTGCGACGCGCGCGATGGATGCGGTCGAGCAGGCCGGCCATCGCCGGGGTCAACATCGGGGTCCTCGAGGCCACTTCGCTGTCGGTCCTTGGGCCTACCCGCGGGGCGGCAAGTCCCGCCCCTGGACGAGAAAAAGGGCCTGGCGACGCCGCCAGGCCCTCTGTGCCTGCTACCGTTGCTTTCGTGATGTCTGGTAGGCGCGACTGGATTCGAACCAACGACCCCCACCATGTCAAGGTGGTGCTCTAACCAGCTGAGCTACGCGCCTGCGAAGCCACGCAGTATAGCGGCTTTTTCCCGATGCCCTTCATCGTCCAGCTCGACGCCGAGCTCGTTGTCGTCGACAAACCGCACGGATTGCTCTCCGTCCCGGGTCGTGGGCCCGAGCGCGCGGACTGTGCCTGGGCGCGCGTGCGGAAGTTCGCCGGCAACGCGCTCGTCGTGCATCGCCTGGACATGGCGACTTCGGGCTTGCTGCTCTTTGCGCGTGGCGCCGCGCTGCAGCGAGCCTTCAGCATCGCCTTTGCGCAGCGGGCGGCGCACAAGCGCTACGAGGCGCTGGTCGAAGGCGGTCCCGATGTCGCTGCGGGCGACGCCGGCGAGATCGCACTGCCGCTCTCCGCCGACTGGCTCAACCGACCGCGCCAGCACGTCGACTTCGTTCGCGGCAAGCCGAGCCTCACCCGCTGGCGCGTGCTCGAACGCGATGGCGCGCGCACCCGGCTGCTGCTCGAACCGGTGACCGGGCGCTCGCACCAGTTGCGCGTCCACCTGGCTGCGATGGGCTGGCCGATCGTCGGCGACCGCCTCTACGACGATCCGGCCCGCGCGGCACGGGCGCCGCGTTTGATGCTGCACGCGAGCGAACTGGCGCTGCGGCACCCGATCGATGGCCGGCCGCTGCGCTGGGACTCAGCCGTGCCATTCTGAGCGAGCCGCCCGAACAAGCTCCGACCAAGGCCGCAAGCAGGCTTCCTTGGCGAAGCCACCCTTTCACCATTTCCCTGCTGTCGCCCCATCTACTTCGACGGCTGCAGCAAAGGCACTCGCAGCCGCGACTCGAACGTATCCACTGTGGTCACCTGCAAGAGCGCCCGGCCCCGCGCCTCGTCCCAGGCGATCGCCAGGCCTCGCTGCGGATAGAGCCAGTGCTGCACGCTGCCCTCCCCCGGCAACACTTCGGCCGGTTCACCGAAGCGCGCCCGCAGCGTCGCCGCGTCGATGCGACCCGCCGGCAGGAAGCTCAGGCCCGAGATGCGGGTCGACAGCGCCTCCGCCAGGTCGGCCGCATCCAGCCGCCAGCGCGAAGCCTCCTCGCTGATGAGCTCGCGCTTGCCGGCGCGGGCCCGCCAGTGCGCAAGCGTCGCCGCGTCGGCATCGGTCGCGAGCACGAGCTTGCCGTCGACGCCGCCACCCGAATAACGTTCGAAATAGGCCTCGAGCGCCAACGGCCGGCTGCCCGAGGCCAGCAGCGCCACCTGCAGATCGACGCCCAGGAGTTCGCGCGCGTCGCCCAGCGTCGAGCCCGGCAGGAGCAGGCCGAAGGCGTGCACGCGGCCGGCCTCATCGCGCTCGATCTGCCAGGGTGCGGGCAGGCGGCCCGCCGCAGGAGCCGCCGGCAGCGAAAATGCCCCCGGGGCCTGCACGCCGCGCGGCTGCGCCACCATCTGCCAGAGCACGGGAACGAAGGCCGCGGCGATCACCACGACCCCGGCGATCAGCGCCCACCCGAACGGACTGCGAGGCTTCATCGGCGCCGATGATGCCAGCCGTCATCCGCGGCTATCCTCCGCGGGATGAGCATCACCCTGTCGATCGTCACCGGCGCATCGCGCGGGCTGGGGCGCGCCATCGCCGAGCAGCTGCTCGCTCGCGGCGAGCACCTGATCTCGATCTCGCGCCGCGCACCCGAGGGCCTCTCGTCGTCACGGCTGCAGCACTGGAGTGCCGATCTTGCCGACGCCGGTGCCGTGGCCTTGCGGCTGCGCGAGCATCTGCAGGCGCAGGGGCCGCAGGCCTTCGCCAGGCTCACGCTGATCAACAACGCCGGCGTGATCTCCAAGCTCGCACCGCTCGGCGAAGTCGACGGCGAGGATCTTGCCCGCGCGATCCGCGTCGGCCTGGAAGCGCCGCTGCGCCTGACGGCCGCCTTCCTCGGCGCGACGCGCGGCTGGGCGACTCCGCGCAAGGTGCTGCTCGTGTCCTCGGGCCTCGGGCGCCGGGCGATGGCCGGCAGCGCTTCGTACTGCGCGGCCAAGGCCGGGCTCGACCACCTGGCGCGCGCCGTCGCCCTCGAGGAGGCCGCGCAAGCGCATGGCGCCCAGATCGTCTCGCTGGCGCCCGGCGTGATCGACACGGAGATGCAGCTGCAGCTGCGCAGCGCCGACCCGGATGCCTTCCCCGATCACACGCGCTTTGCCGCGCTGCACCGCGACGGTCAGCTGGAGAGCCCGGCCGCTGCCGCGGCGCGGCTGATCACCTTCCTCGACCGCAGCGACTTCGGTGCGAACCCGGTCGCGGACGTGCGCAGCGCCTGATTCGCAGCCAACGATCGGCCCGACTCGGACCGGCGGCACGTAGGCAGCGCGCCGCCCCGCGCTCAGGTCCCGAGCATCACGCCGATGCCGCGAACCGTGGCCAGGAGCGGATGGTCCGCCGGCACGGTGCGGCTGCGATCGGCGACGTCGCCGATCGGCACGCTGTCGATGCGGTCGCACTGCAGCGCGACCATGCGGCCGAACTCGCCGCGGCGCACGAGCTGCGCCGCGTGATAGCCGAAGCGCGTCGCCAGCACCCGGTCGAACGCGGTCGGGGCGCCGCCGCGCTGGACATGCCCGAGCACCGTGGTGCGCACTTCGCTGGCCAGCCGCTTGGAGAGCTCCTGCTGCAGCAGCGCGCCGACGCCGCCCAGGCGCAAGGGGTCGGGGCTGTCGGCGATGCGCTCGCGCACCACGAGGCTGCCGTGCAGCGGCACGCCCTCGCCGATGCAGATCAGCGTGTAGCCCTGGCTGCGCTCGCGCTCGCGGCAATGCTCGGCCACCGCCTCGATGTCCACCGGAAGCTCGGGCAGCAGGATCACGTCGGCACCGCCGGCGATGCCGCCTTCGAGTGCGATCCAGCCCGCGTAGCGGCCCATGGTCTCGGCGATCAGCACGCGGCCGTGGCTGCGCGCGGTCGTCTCGAGTCGATCCAGCGCCTCGGCGACCACCGCGACCGCGGAATCGAAGCCGAAGCTGCGGTCGTTGTGCATCAGGTCGTTGTCGATCGTCTTGGGCACGCCGACCACCGGCAGCCCGAGCGCGCTGAAACGGTTGGCGATCGTCATCGTGCCGTCGCCGCCGATCGCCACCAGTGCGTCCAGTCCGAGCTCGCGGACGTAGTCCATCGCCTGCGCCGAGCAGTCGGCGCCGCCCGCGCCGATGTAATTGAACGGGTCGCAGCGGTTGTGCGTGCCGAGCACCGTGCCGCCCTGCGCCAGCAGCCCCTCGACCGCGTGTGCGTCCAGGCTGCGCGAGCGGCGCGTGAGCATGCCCTCGAACCCGCGCTCGATGCCGGTGACGCGCGCACCGGCCTCGTTGATCAGCGCCAGCGTCACGGCGCGGATCACGGCGTTGAGCCCGGGGCAGTCGCCGCCGCCGGTCAGGATCCCGATGTGCATTTCAGGCTCCCCCGCCCGAGCCAGGCGGAGAGATCGGCCTCGAGCTTGGCCAAGTCCTCGTGGCGCGTGTACATCATGTGGCCGGCGTCGTAGTAATGGTGTTCGACGCGCGCAGCCACCTCGGGCGGAATATCCAGGTGCGCCAGCGACCAGTCGCTGGCGCTGTAGGGCGTGCCGAGGTCGTAGCGGCCGCTCGCGACGAAGACGCGCAGGTGCGCATTGCGCCGCAACGCGCGCGCGAGGTCCGGCGTCGTCGACGCGTAGGCATTGCCCTGTGCCTGTCCGCGATTCCAGTTCCAGGCCTTGTGCGTCGCCTCGCTGATCAGCTCGAAGCGTGCCGGCAGGCTGAGCCCGAGCGTCTGCCCGAAGTAGGAGAGCGCCGCCGAGGTGTAGGCCGGCGCGACCGCCTCGATGCCCGGGTCGAACTCCCAGTCGTGGCTGCGGCTGGCCCCCATCGGCCCGACCGAGCGCGCTTCCAGGCGGCCGACGACCTGGCCGCGCTCACGAAGCGCCTCGAGGAAGTAGCTGCGGTCGCTCACGCGCAGGTTCAGCGCTTCCACCAGCGCCGGCGACAAGCCGGTGAGCTGCGCGACGCGCCGCGCGACCTGCGTGCGGCGCGCCCCGCTCAGGCGCTGTCCGAGGTGCAGCGCGGCGAGGTATTCCTCCTCGACGAAGGCTTCGGCCGCCGAGCGTGCCGCCTGCGCCGACGCGCCGAGCGTGCCCTTGAGCAGGCCGTGGTACTGCGAGACCTGCGCGAAGGCAGGCAGGAAGAGCGCATAGGGCAGCTCGTTGGCCGGGGCGAACACGAGGGTCTGCAGGTCCATCGCGCAGCTCACGAGCACGAGACCGGCCAGCGGGACGCCGACATCCTGCAGCCGTTCGGCCAGCGCCGCAGCGCGCGTCGTGCCGTAGCTCTCGCCGGCCACGAACACCGGCGAGCTCCAGCGCCCGTGGCGCGTGAGCCAGGCGCGGACGACCTCGCCGAGCGCGGCGACGTCGCCGTCGACCGAGAGCATGCGCTTGCGCGCCGCCTCCGAGGCGCAGATCGACCAGCCGGTGTGCGGCGGGTCGATGAAGACGAGGTCGAAGTGCGCGAGCCAGGTCAGCGGGTTGTCGACGATGACCCCTGGACCGCGCGCCGGGCTCGCGTCGTCGGGCACCACCACGCGCTTGGGGCCGAGTGCGCCGAGGTGCAGCCAGACCGAGGCCGAACCGGGGCCGCCGTTGAACGCGAAGCACACCGGCCGCGTGCCGATGCCTTCGCCGGTGTAGACGTAGCTGGTGGCCATCACCGCGGCCTGCGGCTCGGCCAGCGCGCCGTCGAAGCCCTCGGCCATCACCGGCAGGAATTCGACGCGCGCTTCGTAGCCCAGCGTGCTCGCCGCCGTCTGCACCGTCCCCAGCGTGACCGCAGGTGCGCGCGCCAGCAGCGCCTCAACGGCCTGGCGCAGCTTGCGGTCGCCTTCGCTCTCCTTCCCGCGGGACGCAGCCTCGTCCCGCGCGCTCGCCTCAGAGTCCTTGTCTTCGCTCATCCGATGCTCGATGGGTTCCTGTTTCTTGGGGAGTTCTCGATCGCGCGGGCTCAGGACTGCAGCAGCTGCGCGTACCGCGGAAGGTCGACGTTGCCGCCGGAGACGATCACGCCGACACGCTGGCCGCGCAGGTCGATCACGCCCTCGATCAGCGCCGCCGCGGCCAGGCAGCCGGTGGGCTCGACGACCATCTTCATGCGCTCGGCGAAGAAGCGCATCGTGCCGACGAGCTGCGCGTCGCTGACGGTGAGCACGCCCTTGACGAGTGCGCGCATCACCGGGAAGGTCAGGCGCCCGCAGGCCTGCGTCTGCGCGCCGTCGGCGATCGTCTGCGGCGTCTCGATGCGCACGATCTCGCCGCGCGCAAGGCTTTGCTGCACGTCGTTGCCGGCCTCGGGCTCGACGCCCCAGACGCTGGCGCCCGGCGACCGTGCGAAGGCTGCCACCGCGCAGCCGCTGACAAGGCCGCCGCCGCCCACGCAGACGAGCAGCGCATCGAGCGCACCGACATCCTCGATCAGTTCGAGCGCCGCGGTGCCCTGCCCGGCCATCACGTCGGCATGGTCGAAGGGCGGGATCAGCGTCATGCCGCGCTCCTCGGCGATACGCCGCCCGATCGCCTCGCGGTCCTCGCTGTAGCGGTCGTAGAGCACGACTTCGCTACCGGGCACTCCGCTCTGATACGCACGCGTGGCCGCGAGCTTGGAGGCGGGCGCGTCGCGCGGCATCACGATCACGCTCGGCACCTGCAGCAGCCGTGCCGACAGCGCCACCGCCTGTGCGTGGTTGCCCGAGCTGTACGCGATCACGCCCATGCGCCGCTGCCCCGGCGTCAGGCGCGCCAGTGCGTTGTAGGCGCCGCGGAACTTGAACGCGCCCATGCGCTGGAAGTTCTCGCACTTGAAGTAGACGGTCGCGCCGCTGCGCTCGTCGACGGTGCGCGAGGTGCGCACCGGCGTTCGGTGCGCGACGCCGCGCAGGCGCTCGGCAGCCGCGGCAACGTCGGCGAAGTCGATCGGCAGGCTCGCTGTGCTCATCGTGCGTCCGGGGTCGGGTTCGAGTCGGGGCCGAGGAATCCGCCGCGGCGCAGCGTCACGACCAGCGTGTCGCGATGGCCGCCGGCGGCCGCGTCCAGCGGCTGGATCGGGGTGCTCTCGTGGATCACGCGCGCATCGTCCAGCAGCATCAGGCTCCAGGGTTCGGCCAGCGTGAAGCGCAGGCCGTGGGTGCCGCCGATCTCGAAGACGCGCGTCTCGCCGCCCTTGATCCCGGCCCTGGCGACGAGGAAGACCGCGACCAGGTCGACACCGTCGCGGTGCGCGCCCTCGGGCGTCGGGCGGCCGATGCCGTCGGTGGTGTCGATGCGAAAGACATGCGCTTCCGCATACCAGCGCGGCGCGTCGTGCAGGCCCCCGGCGACGCGCGCGAGCGAGCGCAGCATCGCTGCCCAGCGCGGGTCGGCGACGAGCGCGGGCGCCAGCGGCTCGAACCAGCGCTCGATCCCGCCGTGCAGCGCGTTGTATTCGACCGGCTGCCAGTGCGCGCGCCGCGGCGCCGCCTCGACGCGCTCGTTCTCGATCACGAAGGAGCCGTGCCGGCGCCGCCGATAGCGTCCGCCGTCGCGCAGGTAGAGGTCCGGCGGCAGCCCATCCCAGAACGGGGTCCAGTCCAGCGGCGGCGCCGGCCAGCCGGCAAGCGCCGCGGTCGCCGCGGCATCGAGCACGGCGAAGCCCTGCCCGGCCAGTCGGGCGGGCAGTTCGGGCAGCGCCGTCAGCGGCGGCGAGGGCGAGGAACTCGGCATCGGGATGTATTCGAGCAGGGACTGTTGGTCAAAAGCGACACCCGGACAGGGGGCTGGCCATGACCCTTTCCCGCCACATCAGAGTCGCGACTCTAGAGCCTTGTCAGCTTCGGGCCACCGATGGTCGTTAGAGTCTCCGTGGAGTCCGACATGACCGAACCGATGAACGCCGCCACCGACCACGAACCCGACGCGCTGGAGCTCGCCTCCATCATCGAGTTCAAGTGGCTGCTCGCCGGTGAAGGCGTGCACGTCCACGTCGAGCGCCTGCAGAACGACGCCGAATACGCGCGCGGGTGCCTTGCGCGCGCCGAGGCCTCGCCGCGGGAAGCGGTGCGCCGGGCCGCACGCCGCCTGCGCGAACGCCTGGGCCTGGACTGAAGCCTGCTCATCGGGCGTCCTGCCCGAGCTGCGTGGTCTGCTGCAACTCCAGCGCGCGCAATTCCGTCTTCAGCACCTTGCCGTAGTTGTTCTTCGGCAGGGCCGGCACGAAGCGATACACCTTGGGCCGCTTGTAGCGCGCGATCTGCGCCAGGCAATGCGCGTCGAGCTCGGTGGCCTCGACCGGTGCGCGGGCAACGACGTAGGCAACGATCGCCTCGCCCCAGAGCGGATCGGGCCGCCCGATCACGCTCGCCTCGGCGACGGCCGGATGCGTCAGCAGCACCTCCTCGACTTCCCGCGGATAGACGTTGTTGCCGCCGCTGATGACGAGATCCTTGCTGCGATCGAGCAGGGTCAGGAAGCCCTCTTCGTCCAGCCGCCCGATGTCGCCGGTCCACAACCATCCGTCCCGCAGCGCCGCAGCACTGGCCTCGGGCGCGTCCCAGTAGCCGGGCATCACGACCTCGCCGCGCACGCAGACCTCGCCGACCTCGCCCGGCGCACATTCGCGTCCATCCTCGGCGCGGATCGAGATCTCGACCATCGGCTGCGCAAGCCCGACCGAGGCGGCGCGCTCGCGCCAGCGCGGATGCGCGCGGTCCTCGATCACCGACTTCGGCAGCACGCTGATCGTCATCGGGCTCTCGCCCTGGCCGTAGATCTGCGCCAGGTGCGGGCCCAGCACCTCGCGTGCGGCCTCCAGGTCCGCGAGATACATCGGCGCCCCGCCGTAGACGATGGTCGCCAGGCCTTCGACCGCGATGCCGCTGCGGCGCACATGCTCGGCGAGGCGCTTGACGATCGTCGGCGCGGCAAAGCACGAGGCCTTGCGCCAGTGCGCCGCGAGCGCGAAGAACTCGGCTTCGTCCAGCCCCTTCGAGGCCGGCACGACGTTGACGCCCGCGCTCATCACGTAGGGCAGGTGATAGAGCCCGCTGCCATGCGACAGCGGCGCCGGATGCAGACAGCTGTCTCCGGCCGCAACCGGCTCCACGGTGGCCACGTAGGCCATCGTCATCCAGCGCAGGTTGCGCATCGTCAGCGTCACGCCCTTGGGGCGGCCGGTCGTGCCGCTGGTGTAGAAGAGCCAGGCGGGGTCGTCCTCGCCGCGCTCGGCCGGCCGATCGAGGTCCGACGCGGATCCGGCCGGCACGCCTTCCCAGAGCGCGAGCCCCGCCGGTGCATGCGGTGCCAGTTCTTCTTCGTGGCGCGCGTCGACGAAGCAGGCGCGCGCGCCGCACTGGCCGAGGATCCACGCCGCTTCGCGTCCGTGCAGCCGCGCGTTCATCGGCACCGCGACGGCGCCCAGCCACCACAGGCCCCAGAGCGCGACAAGGTACTCCGGCGCGTTGTCGAGGAAGAGGCCGACGCGTTCGCCCGGCACGATCCCCCGAGCGCGCAGCCACTGCGCACAGCCGCTGGCCGCAAGCGCGAAGGCGCGGTAGTCGAGGACCGCCTCCGTGCCGAGCGCGACCGCCGGACGCTGCCCATGCGCGAGCGCGTTGCGGTGCAGCCAGAGCGCCAGGTTCATCGCCGGCGATGATAGGCATCAGCCCTGCAGCTGCTGCCAGGCCCTCTCCAGCCGCTTGACGCTCACCGGCTGCGGCGTGCGCAGCTCCTGCGCGAAGAGACTGACGCGCAGCTCCTCGAGCAGCCAGCGGAATTCGTCCAGCCGCGGGTGGCGCGCGCCCTTGAGCTCGGCGACGCGGCGCAGCCAGCGCTGCTCGAGCGGGCGCAGCTCGGCCATGCGCGCGGCGTCGCGCGCGGGGTCGGCGCGCAGCTTGTCCAGGCGCATCACCACCGCCTTCAGGTAGCGCGGGAAGTGCTGCAGCGCGGCCCAGTCGGTCTGCGCGAGGAAGCGCTTGGAGAGCAGACGCTGCAACTGCGCCATGATGTCGTCGGCGACCTCGCGCGGCGGCTTGCTGTCCTTGAGCTTCCTCTGCGCCACCGCCCACTCGGCAAGGACGGTGCCGGCCAGCCGGGCGACCTCGGCGGCGATCAGGTTCAGCCGCGTGCGCCCCTCCTCGATGCGCCGCGCAAAGCCGGCCGCGTCGGCGGGCAGCGGCTCGACGAGGAAGGCACGATCGAGCGTGACCTCGATGATCTGCTCGCGCAGCTCCTCGAGCGTGCCCAGGCTCATGTAGGCCGCGGCCATCTTCTGCAGCTCGGGGATGTTCTTCTCCAGGTACTTGAGCGGCTCGCGGATCTGCAGCGCGACGAGCCGGCGCAGGCCCGCGCGGTGCGTGGCCGCCGCCGCCCCGGGTTCGTCGAAGACCTCGATCTCGACATGCGTGCCGCGGTCGACCAGCGCCGGGAAGCCGATCAGCACCTGCCCGCCCTTCTTCAGCTCCATCAGCTCGGGCAGTTCGCCGAAGGTCCACGCGGTGTAGCGCCGCGAGCTTTCCTGCGGCAGCGAACCCTTCTGCGCCTGCGCATCGGGTCCGGCCTGCAGCGGCGCCACGCGCACGGCCTGGCCCCTCTGGCCCCTCTGCCCCCTCTCGCGCCGCGCGGCGGAAGCGTCGGCACCGGGGGCGCCGCCATCGTTCGCGCGCGGGTCCGCGGGCGGAGCCACGGCTTTCCCGGTCTTCAGCGCCGCGAGCGCCTGGAACGCGCTGCGCGCCCGGTGGCCAAGCTCGGCCTTCAGGCGCGCCAAGTCGCGGCCGGCGCCGATCTGGCGTCCGTGCTCGTCGACGACGCGGAAGTTCATGAAGAGGTGCGGCGACAGCGTCTCGAGCTTGAAGTCGTTGCGCACGACGGGCAGCTGCGTCTTCTCGCGCACCGCGTGCAGCAGCACGTCCAGCAGGCTACCCTCGGCGAAGGCGTGCGCGGCGGCGAAGGCCTTGGCATAGTCGGCCAGCGGCAGCAGGCGCGAGCGCGGGCGCTGGTGCAGGCTCTTGCACAGCGCGACGACCTTCTCCTCGAGCATGCCGGGAACGAGCCACTCGCAGCGCGCCTCGCTGACCTGATTGAGCGCGTAGATCGGCACCGTCACCGTCAGCCCGTCGCGCGGGTCACCGGGCTCGTGCAGGTAGTGCGCGGCGCAATCGATGCCGCCCAGACGCACGGTCGGCGGGAAGGCGGCGGTCGTGATGCCCGCGGCCTCGTGGCGCATCAGCTCCTCGCGCGAGAGCTGCAGCAGCCCGGGGCGCTTGCGCACCTCGTCCCGATACCACTTCTCGAGGCTCGCGCTGCTGCAGACATCGGCCGGCAGCTGCTGGTCGTAGAAGGCGTGGATCAGCGCCTCGTCGACGAGCACGTCCTGGCGCCTGGCCTTGTGTTCGAAGGCCTGCACCTGGCGCACGAGGCGCTGGTTGTGCGCAAGGAAGGGCAGCCGCGTCTCGATCTCGCCCTCGACCAGCGCCTGGCGGATGAAGATCTCGCGCGCGCCCTGCGGGTCGACGCTGCCGTAATTCACGCGCCGGTTGTTGTAGACGACGATGCCGTAGAGGGTGGCGCGCTCGAGCGCGATCACCTCGCCGGCCTTCTTCTCCCAGTGCGGCTCGAGCAGCTGCGTCTTCAGCAGGTGACCGGCGACCTGCGGGATCCAGCGCGGGTCGATCGCCGCCAGTCCGCGGCCGTAGAGCCGCGTCGTCTCGACGAGCTCGGCGGCCACCAGCCAGCGCCCGGGCTTCTTCGAGAGGTGTGCGCCGGGATGGCGCCAGAACTTGATGCCGCGCGCACCCAGGTACCAGTCCTCTTCATCGCTCTTGCAGCCGACGTTGCCGAGCAGCCCCGAGAGCATCGCGAGGTGGATCTGCTCGTAGGTCGCGGGCGTCGTGTTCAGCCGCCAGCCGTGCTCGGCGACGACGGTGTGCAGCTGCGCGTGGATGTCGCGCCATTCGCGCACGCGACGCGGGTTGATGAAGCGCTCGCGCAGGCGCTGCTCCTGCTGGCGGTTGGAGAGCTTGTGCGGATGCGCGCCGCCCTCACCGCGCTCACCGCGCCCGCCGCGCTTACCGCCCTCATCGCGCTCACCGCCCAGGGGATGACGGCCGCGCCCCTCCTCGATCCACTGCCAGAGCTTCAGGGTGCCCATGAACTCCGAGCGCTCGTCGTCGAAGGGCTTGTGTTTTTCGTCCGCGGCCTGCTGCTGGTCGAGCGGCCGATCGCGCACGTCCTGCCCCGAGAGCGCGGCGGTAATCACGAGCACTTCGGCCAGCGCCTGGCGCCGCGTCGCTTCGAGGATCATGCGCGCCACGCGCGGGTCCAGCGGCAGCCGCGCGAGCTGCCGCCCGGTCTCGGTGAGCGCGTTGTCGTCGTCGACGGCGCCGAGCTCCGAGAGCAGCGCGTAGCCGTCCGCGATCGCCTTCCTCGGTGGCGCCTGCAGGAAGGGGAAGTCCTCGACCGCGCCCAGCCCCAGCGCCTTCATGCGCAGGATCACGCCGGCCAGCGAGCTGCGCAGGATCTCCGGATCGGTGAAGCGCGCGCGCGCGGCATCGTCGTCCTCGGCGTAGAGGCGGATGCAGACGCCATCGGCCACGCGCCCGCAGCGCCCCGCGCGCTGGTCGGCCGCCGCGCGACTGATCGGCTCGACCTGAAGCTGCTCGACCTTGTTGCGATAGCTGTAGCGCTTGACGCGGGCAAGGCCGCTGTCGATCACGTAGCGGATGCCCGGCACGGTGAGCGAGGTCTCGGCGACGTTGGTCGCAAGGACGATGCGGCGCCCGTTGCCGGGCTCGAAGACGCGGTCCTGCTCGGCCTGCGACAGCCGCGCAAAGAGCGGCAGGATCTCCGCAGGCGGCCCGCCGCGATGCTGCGACGCCAGGTGCTTGCGCAGATGATCGGCGACCTCACGGATCTCGCGCTCGCCTGGCAGGAAGACGAGGATGTCGCCGGGGCCGTCGCGCCAGAGTTCGTCGACGGCCTCGGCCACCGCATCCTCGAGCTCGAAATCCTTGCGCTCGTCGAAGGGCCGGTGGCGCAGCTCGACCGGATAGAGCCGCCCCGAGACCATGATCACCGGCGCCGGCCCGCGCGCCGAGGCGAAGTGTTCGGCGAAGCGCTCGGCGTCGATCGTCGCCGAGGTGACGACGAGCTTGAGGTCCGGGCGCCTGGGCAGCAGCTGCCTGAGGTAGCCGAGCAGGAAGTCGATGTTCAGGCTGCGCTCGTGCGCCTCGTCGATGATCAGCGTGTCGTAGGCGCGCAGCAGCGGGTCGGTCTGCGTCTCGGCCAGCAGGATGCCGTCGGTCATCAGCTTGACCGAGGCGCCGGGCTGCAGCCGGTCCTGGAAGCGCACCTTGTAGCCGACGATTTCGCCAAGCGGCGTCCCGAGCTCCTCGGCGATGCGCCTGGCCACGCTGCTGGCGGCGATGCGCCGCGGCTGCGTGTGGCCGATCAGGCCGCGCCCGCCCGCACCCCGCCCGCGCCCGAGCTCGAGTGCGATCTTGGGCAGCTGCGTCGTCTTGCCCGAGCCCGTCTCGCCGCAGACGATGACGACCTGGTGTTCGCGAAGCGCCCGCGCGATCTCCTCGCGCCGCGCCGAGATCGGCAGCGATTCGGTGTAGCGGATGGGCGGGATGGGGTGCGCCGCGGTCGTCGCGGCGGCGCGCGCCTTGGGCGTCTCTCGCGGCTTCACGGGGCGCGGATTATCGGCGTCGCCCGTCACGGGGCAGCCCTTGCTGCAAAATTCCGCGCGCCATGAGCCTCGTCTTCCCGCACACCTTCGTCCCCTGGTTCCGCTCGGTGGCGCCCTACATCCACGCGTACCGCGGAAAGACCTTCGTCGTCGGCGTGGCCGGCGAGGCGATCGCCGCAGGCAAGCTCAACGCGCTGGCGCAGGACCTCGCGATCCTGCACGCGATCGGCATCAAGCTCGTGCTGGTGCACGGCTTTCGGCCGCAGCTGAGCGAACAGCTCGCCGCCAAGGGCAAGACCTCGCGTTTCAGCCACGGCATGCGCATCACCGACGCGGTCGCGCTGGACTGCGCGCAGGAGGCCGCCGGCCAGCTGCGTTTCGAGATCGAGGCCGCGTTCAGCCAGGGCTTGCCCAACACGCCGATGGCCAACGCCACCGTGCGCGTGGTCTCGGGCAACTTCCTCACCGCGCGGCCGGTGGGCATCGTCGACGGCGTGGACTTCATGCTCAGCGGCGTCGTGCGCCGCGTCGACGGCGCGGCGATCCGGCGCGCGATCGACATCGGCGCGCTGGTGCTGCTCTCGCCCTTCGGTTTTTCGCCCACCGGCGAGGCCTTCAACCTCTCGATGGAGGACGTGGCCACCGCGACCGCGATCGCGCTGCACGCCGACAAGCTGCTCTTCCTCACCGAAGTGCCCGGAATCCGCGAGCGACCCGAGGACCCACAAAGCGACATCGACACCGAGATCGCGCTGGCCGACGCCCGGCGGCTCGTGGCCGCGATGTCGACGGCACAGGAGCCCAGCGACCCGGCCTTCTACCTCCAGCACTGCGTGGCCGCGTGCGAGGGCGGCGTCGAGCGCTCGCACATCCTGCCCTTCGCGGTCGACGGTGCGCTGCTGATGGAGATCTTCACGCACGACGGCATCGGCACGATGATCGTCGACGAGAAGCTCGAGAGCCTGCGCGAGGCCGGCCACGACGACGTCGCGGCGATCGTCAAACTGATCGAACCCTTCGAGCGCGACGGTACGCTGGTGCGTCGCGACCGCGCCGAGATCGAGCGCGACATCGAGAACTACACGGTGATCGAGCACGACGGCATCATCTTCGGCTGCGCCGCGCTCTACCCCTACCCGGAAGCGCGCACCGGCGAGATGGCGGCGCTGACGATCTCGCCGGCGGTGCAGAGCCAGGGCGACGGCGAGCGCATCCTGAAACGCATCGAGCAGCGCGCACGCGCGCTCGGGCTTTCCAGCATCTTCGTGCTGACGACGCGCACGATGCACTGGTTCATCAAGCGCGGCTTCGAGCAGGTCGACCCCGACTGGCTGCCCGAGGCGCGCAAGCGCAAGTACAACTGGGACCGGCGCTCGCAGGTGCTGGTCAAGCGGCTCGGCTGACCCGACCAAGGAGAACGATCATGACCCGCATGGTGCAGTGTGTGTACCTGAAGAGGGAGGCGCCCGGCCTCAGCTACGCGCCCTACCCCGGCGAACTGGGCAAGCGTATCTACCAGAACATCAGCGCCGAGGCCTTCGAGTTGTGGAAGCGCCACCAGACGATGCTCGTCAACGAAAACCGGCTCAGCCTGGCCGACGCGAGCGCGCGACAGTACCTGGCACAGCAGATGGAGCAGTTCCTCTTCGGCGGACAGGCCGACAAGGTCGCGGGTTATGTTCCCCCACGAGCTTGAGGCGCAAGAGAGCTGATCGCGAGGGGTCCGGCACCGACGAAGCGGGCCCGGCAGCACGGCGACGGCCACTCGCAGCGTCTCATCTGCGCTTGCGTAATTGCGATTCGTTCTCGTTCTCAGATAAACTCCGGCTGTCTCATCCCGCACCCGGAGTCGTCGTGATCCGCACACCCTTCACCCGCCGCGCCCTGCTCGCCCCGGCCGCCGCTCTGGCCCTGGGCTTGGGCAGCATGCTTTGCGGCCCTGCTGCTGCGCAGGAGAAAGTCCTCAACATCTATTCGGCGCGTCATTACCAGGCCGACGAGGCGCTGTACGAGGATTTCACCAAGGCCACGGGCATACGCATCAACCGCGTCGATACCGACGATGCCGGGGTCGTCAATCGCCTCAAGAGCGAGGGCGCGGCAAGTCCTGCCGACATCGTGCTGCTCGTCGATGCCGCACGGCTGTGGCGGGCCGAGGTCGACGGCCTGTTCCAACCGGTGCGCAGCAAGATTCTCGAGGAGCGCATTCCCGCGCGCCTGCGCGGCAAGGACGACGGCCAGGGTTCCTCCTGGTTCGGGTTTTCGACACGCGCGCGCGTGATCGTCTACGACAAATCGCGCGTGAAGGAGTCGGACGTCGACCAGTACGAGAAACTCGCGCTGCCGGTGAACAAGGGCCTCGTATGCACGCGCTCCGGCTCGCATCCGTACAACCTCTCGCTTTTCGGCTCCATGCTCGAGCACCTCGGGCCCGAGAAGACCGAAGCCTGGCTCAAGGGCGTGGTCGCGAACATGGCACGTCCCCCCAAGGGCGGCGACACCGACCAGATCCGCGCCGTGGCCAGCGGTGAGTGCGGGGTCGCGCTGACCAACAGCTACTACTTCGCGCGTCTGATGCGCTCGAAGAAGCCCGAAGATCGCGAGGTCGTCGAAAAAGTCTCCCTCGTCTTTCCCAATCAGGGCGATCGCGGAACGCATGTCAACGTCGCGGGAGGCGCAGTGGCCCGCCACGCCAAGCATCGGGCCGAGGCGATCCAGTTTCTCGAGTACCTCTCGAGTCCGCAAGCCCAGGAATACTTCGCCAACGGCAACAACGAATGGCCTGCAGTCACCGGCACGACGCTGTCCAACCCGGCATTGAAAGCCCTGGGCAGCTTCAAGAGCGAATTGATCCCGATCTCCGTGGTCGGCATGAATCAGGTGAAGGTCCAGCAGATACTCGATCGCGTGGGTTTCAAGTGAGGATGTGCCGCCGGCGGAACTTCTTTGCTATATTTCGCCGGTCTCAACAAACCCTCCCGGATATTCCATGGCCAATCGCCTGAACGACCTGCTTGCCAAGAGGGCCGAACTCGAAAAGCAGATTCTGGAGATTCAGCGCGAGGAGCGTGCCTCCGCGATTGCACAGGTGAAAGCGCTGATGGCGCAGCACGGGCTCACCGTCGCGGACCTGGGCACGCGCAGCAGCACGCCCGCGCCCAAGACTCGCAGCACGGGCAAGGTGCCCGCCAAGTATCGTGACGCCGCAACCGGGCAGACTTGGTCCGGCCGCGGCCTGCAGCCGAACTGGCTGAAGCAGGCATTGGCCGGCGGCGCCCAGCTGAGCGACTTCCTGATCTGACTCCCCGGTCGCGCGCGATGCGGTCGCGCTGCACGACGCGCGACGGATCCCTGCCACGCTGGCATGATGTGGCGGTGAACGCTTGCCTCCCGAGCCGCGCGTGAATTCCGTGGACCGCGATTCCTCGCCCGCGGCCTCAGCCAGCAGCGGCTGGCAGCAGAACCCCCTGCTGCACACCGGTGCCGCAACGCTTGCCGTCTTCCTGCTGACCGGCGCGGCGCATCTTGCGATCGGTGCGCATCCAGGGGCTTGCGCCGCGGCCATCGGCGCAGCGATCGGTCTTGCGCTGGCCGTGCACATGCGGGGGCTGCACAGCGTCTCGCTGGCGATGCTGCCGGCGATAGCGCTGGCGCTGCTCATGTTCGGTTGCAGCGGCGCCGCCGCGCTGGGCACGGCGGCGTTCGCAGGCGCGCTGCAGCTTGTCGTCAGCCGTGCACTCGCGCGTGGCGCCTTCGACGCCCGGCTGCATCGTCCGCGCGATGTCGGCCTGCTGTTGGCTGCCGCCGGATTCGTGGCCGTCGTCGTCGGAACAGGCTTTGCACTGCTCCCGGCCCTGCTCCCGCCGCCTCGGCCGGGAACGACGCTGGAGCCGCTTGCGCCGACCACGCTGGTCTGGCTGAGCCTGGCCGGCGTCCTGCTGACGGCACTGCCCGGGTGCCTCCTGCGTCCCGGCGACGCGGGGCTTCCAACCGGTCGACGTCTGGTGACGGCGGCCCTGCTCGCGAGCCTGGTGCTTGGAGCCACCGCGGCGCCGTCGCTCTCGACGTGGCCACAGGCGCGGCTGCTCGCCTGGAGTCTGCCCATCCTCGCCCTGCTGATGCTCTGGGCCATCACCGGCACAGCGCTCGCATCCCTGGTCCTGGCGCTATCCGCGCTCGCGCTCGGGCTGGCCAGCGCCGGGGTCACAAGCGAGCTCCGCGGCCAGGCGCTCGCGCTCGTCCTGGTCTTGCAGGGTCTGCTGCTGATCGTGCACGCGCGCCGCGTGGAGACCATCCGCCGTCAGCGACGCTGGGAATGGGCACTCGACGGCTCGCGCCTGGGTGTGGCCGACTGGCGGCTTCGCGTTCAGGACAGCTTCGTCTCGCCAGGCTGGCGCGCGCTGACCGGTTTTGCGGGCAAGCGCTGGACGCCGAAGGATTGGCTCGAATCGGTGCATGCCGACGACCAGACCGCGCTGTGCGCGGCGCTCGACGAGGTCGCGGCCGGAAAGACTGGACGGCAACAGCTCGAGCTCCGCATGTCGCGCGGCGAAGACTGGCACTGGTTCGAGGCCACACTGCTCGTCATCGAACGCGATGCGCAAGGCACGCCGCTGCGGCTTCTGGCCACGCTGCTCGACGTGGACGAGCGTCATCAGGCGCAAGTGCGGCAGCGACTGACCGCCAGCCTCTTCCAGTACCTGCACGAGGGCCTGCTGATCACCGACGCCGAACTGCGCGTGCTCGATGCCAATCCCGCTTGCGCACAGATCCTGGGTTATGCGCGCGAGGAAATGCTCGGCACCGTGCCTTCGCTGCTGCGGCCTACACCTGCCGACCCGCTGGCGCGGCAGCAGCGCGCCGCGATGTGGGCCGGCGTCGCCAATCACGGAACCTGGCGCGGGGACCTGATGGAGCGGCGCCGCGACGGCGAGGTCCGCACGCTGCAGGTCACGATCTCGAGCGTCAGCGGACCTCAGGGCGAGTTGCGCAACCATGTGCTGGTCGTGACCGACATCACCGAGCAGCGCGTGCAGCGCGAGCGGCTCGAGCGGCAGGCCCATTTCGATGAGCTGACGCGTCTGCCCAATCGCGCCCGGCTGACCCAGCTCCTGACCGAAGGCATGCGGGCCGCGGATCGCGAGGGCTTCCTGCTCGTCGTCTGCTACCTCGACCTGGACCGTTTCAAGCCGGTCAACGACCTTTACGGCCACGACGCCGGCGACCGGCTGCTCGTCGAGCTTGCGGGCCGGCTGCGCGGCGCGCTGCGAACACGCGGGACCTGGGCCGACGCGGCCGCGCGCCTGGGCGGCGACGAGTTCGCACTGCTGCTGCGCGCCGAGTCGATCGAGGAGGCGCGCATGGCGGTCGATCGTGTGCTGCGCGTCGTCGCGATGCCCTACCACAGCATCGATCCGGCGCAGGAACCGGTGCACGTCACCGCCAGCGTCGGTGCCACGGTCTATCCGATCGACCGCAGCGACGCCGACACCCTGCTGCGCCACGCCGACCACGCGATGTTCGGCGCCAAGCAGTCCGGCCGCAACGGCTTCCTTTTCTTCGACGCCGAGTTCCGCCGCCGCACCGAGGAACGTGCGATGTTCATCGGCCGCGTGCAGCAGGCGCTGGACCAGGCCGAACTCGTGCTCCACTACCAGCCCAAGGTCGACATGCGCCAGGGACGCGTGCGCGGCTTCGAGGCGCTGCTGCGCTGGGAGCATCCGCAGCACGGCCTGATCGCGCCGACGCAGTTCCTGCCGATGATCGAGAACACCGGGCTGGTTTCGCACATCGGCGACTGGGTGTTCTCGCAGGCGCTGGAGCACCTCTCGCAGTGGCGGCAAAGCGGGCTGGATATCTCGGTGAGCGTCAACGTCGCGCCCCACCATCTGCAGGAACCGGATTTCGCGCAGCGCCTCTCGGAGCTGCTGGCGCGCCACGAGCGGCCGCTGGCGCCCTACTTCGAGCTCGAGGTGCTCGAGAGTGCCGCCCACGCCGACATCGAGGTGACCTCGGCGTTGCTGGCGCGCTGCCGCGCGATCGGCGTTCGTGTCGCTCTCGACGACTTCGGCACCGGCTACTCGACGCTGACCTACCTCAAGCGGCTGCCCGTCGACGTGCTCAAGATCGACCGCAGCTTCGTGCATCACATGCTCGACGCACCGCAGGACCGCGCGATCGTCGAGGGCGTGATCGGCCTTGCGCGCACCTTCGAATGCGACGTCGTCGCCGAAGGCGTCGAGAGCCCGGCGCAGGCACGCGCGCTGCTGGAGATGGGTTGCGACATCGGCCAGGGCACCGGCATCGCCGCACCGATGCCCGCGGCGCAGGTGGCGGCCTTCGCGCGCGACTACCGCGGCGTGTTCGCGCTGGCGCCCGCCGGCAGCGCCGAACGCAGCGGCGCGCCCGACAGCGGCCCGGGCGACAAGCGGTCCGAAGGCAGCAGCGGCCGCTAGACTGCGCCGCGTGATCCCCACCGGTTTCCTGCAGGACCTGCTCGCGCGCGTCGACATCGTCGAGCTTGTCGGCCGCCACGTCGAGCTCAAGCGCGGCGGCGCCAACTGGATGGGCCTGTGCCCCTTCCACGCCGAGAAGTCGCCAAGCTTCTCGGTCAGTCCGTCCAAGCAGTTCTATTACTGCTTCGGCTGCGGCGCCAGCGGCGACGCGATCCGCTTCCTCACCGAGCACCGGGGCATGAGCTTCGTCGACGCCGTCGAGGAGCTGGCGCAGGAAGTCGGCATGCAGGTGCCCCGGGAGCAGGTCAGCCCCGAGGAACGGCAGCATCGCCAGCGGCTGGCCGAGCGCCGCGTCTCGATCACCGAGGTGCTTGCACGGGCCGCGAGCCACTACCGCCAGGCGCTGCGCAGCGCCCCGTCGGCGATCGCCTACCTGAAGGCGCGTGGCATCTCCGGCGAGACCGCCGCGCGCTTCGGCCTGGGCTACGCGCCGCCGGGCTGGCACGGCCTGGCCGGCGTCTTCGCGCACTACGACGACCCCGTGCTCGAGGAAGCGGGCCTCGTGCGCGCGACGCCTGCCGACGCCGAGGACCCGCCACCGCGCAGCCGCCACGACTGGTTCCGCAACCGGATCGTCTTTCCGATCCGCGCCGTCGGCGGCGAGATCGTCGGCTTCGGCGGACGCGTGCTCGACGACAGCAAGCCCAAGTACCTGAACTCGCCGGAGACCGCGGTCTTCAGCAAGGGCAGCGAGCTCTACGGGCTGCACGAGGCGCGCCAGGCGATCCGCGAGCGCGGTCATGCGCTGGTCGTCGAGGGCTACATGGACGTGGTGATGCTGGCGCAGCAGGGTCTGCCCCACGCCGTCGCCACGCTCGGGACGGCGTGCACCGCGGAGCACATCCAGAAGCTCTTCCGCTTCACCGACACCATCGTCTTTTCCTTCGACGGCGACGCCGCAGGGCGGCGTGCCGCGGCGCGCGCGCTGGAGGCGGCGCTGCCCCATGCGAGCGACCTGCGCCAGGTGCGCTTCTTGTTCCTGCCGCCCGAGCACGACCCCGACAGCTTCGTGCGCGAGCGCGGCGTCGCCGCGTTCGAGGCCGCGATCGCGGAGGCGGTGCCGCTGTCGCGCCAGCTGCTTGCGCAGGCCGCCGCCGATTGCCGGCTCGAGACTGCCGAGGGTCGCGCACGGATGCTGGCGCAGGCGCGTCCGCTGTGGGCGAGCCTTCCGGCGGGCGCGCTGCAGCGCCAGCTGCTGGGCGAGCTGGCGCAGGCCGCCCGCATGGAGGGCGGGGAATTGGCGTCGCTGTGGCAGCTGGACCGTGCATCGGCGGCGCGCCGGGCAGGCCCGGTGGCCGCCGGCGTGCCGCTTTCGCGGCGAAATCCGCACCTGCGTGGCCGGCCGGTCCCCGCAGCCACCTCCGATCTCGCGCTGCGCCTGCTGCTGCGCCATACGCAGTGGTGGGACCGGCTGACCGCCGAGGACCACCAGCTGCTGCACGAACTCGGTGGCGACCATGCCGCGCTCGTCGCCTGGCTCGAGGCCAGGCTGCACGAACACGGCGCCGAGACCTGGGCCATGCTCGAGGAGGCGCTGCGCGAGCACGAGCTGCACGCCGTCGCGGTGCGGATCGCGGATCCGGCCTCGCTGCAGGACGAGCACGAGTTCGCCGACCTCGAACGCGTGCTGCACCGGCTCTGGGAGGCGACACTGAACGCGCAGATCGGCGAGCTCATCGGCAGCGGACGGACCGATCGCGAGCACCTCGAGCGCATCGCCGCGCTGCGGCAGCGGGCCAACGAGCACAAGCGCCTCGGGGTGACGGTGCCGGGCGGCACGGTATAATCCGGCGCCTTTTGCAGCGGCAAGAGTGACAGCAGCACCCCGGGCCCCGACCACCCTCGACAAGGGCATACACAGAGGTCAAATCCCCCCGCAAGGGCTGCGACGACGACGGGTCACGTGAACTTGCCGCCCGATCCCGCATTTCCGTGGTCGCGACGCGACCCGATGCGCGCACGCGTTGACCTTCGCGTGCGCGCTCTGCCGTGCATGAACGCGGCGACGGACCCGGGTCGGTGCCGCCCCCCCTCATCGCGAAGGATCCCCATGACAGCCAAGAAGCCCGTCGCCCCGAAGAGCAACCCGCGCAAGTCCGACGCCGACAAGACAAGCGCCGACAAGGCCGCGGCCGAAAAGCCGACAGCCAGGAAGTCCGCCGCCAGGGCCGCGCCTGCCGAAGTTCCGGCGAAGGAAAAGGCCAAGGACAGCGCCGCGTCGGGCGGCGCGCGGAAGACCGCGGACAAAGGCATCGCCGAGCCCAAGGCAAAGGCAGCCACCAAAGGGGCCGCCAGGACCGACGCCAGTCCCGTCGTGAAGAGCACAGCCAAGGCCGCCGCGAAGTCGGGCACCCAATCGGGCACCAAATCGGGCACCAAATCGGGCGCCAAATCGGACACGAAACCGGCTGCGAAGTCCACCGGCAAGGCCGGTGCCGCCAAGTCGTCCGCGGCCGAAGCAAAGGCTGCGGACAAGGGTCGCAAGGCGCTCGAACCGAAGAAGCTCCCGGCCGACGACGAGGACCTGAGCGACATCGAGGCCGACCTCGAAGGCGAGATCGAGGTCGAAGCCGAGGTCGAGGTCGAGGCCGAGGTCGAGGCGGTCGACGAGAAGGAAGCGAAGGCCAAGCCGCTGCGTATGAAGGTCAGCCGTGCCAAGGAGCGTGCGCTGATGCGCGAGTTCGGCCTCGACGAGACCGCACTCACCGAGGAGGAGGTCGCCAAGCGGCGTCTGGAGCTCAAGACGCTCATCAAGATGGGCAAGACGCGCGGCTTCCTCACGCACCAGGAGATCAACGACCACCTGCCGGAGAAGCTGGTCAACGAGGAGATCCTCGAGGCCATCGTCTCGATGCTCAATGACATGGGCATCGCCGTCTACGAGCAGGCGCCCGACGCGGCCACGCTGCTGATCAGCGGCAGCAACACCGCCACCGCCACCGACGAGGAGGCCGAGGAGGCCGCCGAGGCCGCGCTCTCGACGGTGGACAGCGAGTTCGGCCGCACGACCGACCCGGTGCGCATGTACATGCGCGAGATGGGCACGGTGGAGCTGCTCACGCGCGAGGGCGAGATCGAGATCGCCAAGCGCATCGAGGGCGGACTGCAGGCGATGATGCTGGCGATCAGCGCCAGCCCCACGACCATCGCCGAGATCCTCGTCTACGCCGAGAAGATCGCCGCCGGCGAGATGCAGATCTCCGACGTCGTCGACGGTTTCGTCAGCGACGACGAGGCCGACGACTACGTCGCCGAGGAGGACTACGACGAGTTCGACGATGACGACGACGACGACGGGGCCGGCGGCTCGCGCGCGCTGACCAAGAAGCTCGAGGAGCTGAAGAATCAGGCACTCGAGAAGTTCGCGCTGCTGGGCAGCCACTTCGAGCGCATGCGCCGCGCCTTCGAGAAGGAGGGCTACAAGTCGCCCACCTACAACAAGGCGCAGCACGCGATCAGCGAAGACCTGATGACGATCCGCTTCACGGTCAAGACGATCGAGCGGCTGTGCAACATCCTGCGCGAGCAGGTCGACAGCCTGCGCCGTTACGAGCGCGAGATCCGCAAGATCGTCGTCGACAAGTGCGGCATGCCGCAGGAGCACTTCGTGCGCACCTTCCCGCCCAACGTGCTCAACCTGAAGTGGGCCGAGAAGGAGATCGCCGCCGGCAAGCCCTACAGCGCGGTGCTCGCGCGCAACCTGCCCGCGGTGCAGGAGCTGCAGCAGAAGCTGATCGACCTGCAGGCCAAGGCCGTCGTGCCGCTCGAGGACCTCAAGGAGATCAACCGCCGCATGAACGAGGGCGAGAAGGCCAGCCGCGATGCGAAGAAGGAGATGATCGAGGCCAACCTGCGCCTGGTGATCTCGATCGCCAAGAAATACACCAACCGCGGCCTGCAGTTCCTCGACCTGATCCAGGAAGGCAACATCGGCCTCATGAAGGCGGTCGACAAGTTCGAATACCGCCGCGGCTACAAGTTCTCGACCTACGCCACCTGGTGGATCCGCCAGGCGATCACGCGCTCGATCGCCGACCAGGCACGCACGATCCGCATCCCGGTGCACATGATCGAGACGATCAACAAGATGAACCGCATCTCGCGCCAGCACCTGCAGGAGTTCGGCTACGAGCCCGACGCGCCGACGCTGGCCGAGAAGATGGAGATCCCCGAGGACAAGATCCGCAAGATCATGAAGATCGCCAAGGAGCCGATCTCGATGGAGACG
>Ga0116142_10000495_pt1 | contig 52357 bp, 49 predicted proteins | sample AD_UKC033_MetaG_FD_89785 | JGI IMG/M metagenome (GOLD analysis project Ga0116142, IMG submission 89785) | Active sludge microbial communities of municipal wastewater-treating anaerobic digesters from USA - AD_UKC033_MetaG | ecosystem: Engineered > Bioreactor > Anaerobic > Digestate | place: USA... | reverse complement strand
TGGCAAAGATATTCAACTGTATTTTCCGAAGGTCAATGATTCCATATATAGTTCTTTCAATGGTGTTAGAAGGAATGATGGCTCTATGAATTGGATGGAAGAAAAGGAAAAGACGCAGTCCTCAAAAAATGCCAGATCGGTTGATGTTGGTGTAACTATAGCGGCAGACGGTCGGACTTTAATAATTACTGATAAAGAATCAGCCGACAAAAGGAATCAGGAAATAGCATACAACCCGGTTCTGCAAAAATTCAGTAAAATGTCGGAAGGAGAAAAGAAAGCTTTGGAGTTATATCGTGATGAACAGATGCGTGCAGACTTAAAGAGAGGAAAAGTCTACAGTTTGATCAATTCAAGTAAATTGGGATATATCAATTGTGATCGATTCATAAACAATCCTACAAATATATTTGTCAAGTGTAATTTGAAGATTGAGAATAGTGATTTATCAATTACTTCTGCGGCTTTGATTTTCAGGAAAAGTAATGCGTATCTGGAGTTTTCCCTAAATGGATTTTCTTCAGCTAAACTTGGATATCTATTGCCTACAAATGAAAAAGCAGAGTTAGTGGTGATAGGATCAAATAAAGATCGGCCTTACTTATATCATAAAAGCATAACCCTTTCTGAAAATATGAATGAGAAGATCACACTAAAGGCTTCTTCGTTTGAAGAGATTAAAGAGGTGTTCTAATTTTAAAATGCTTTGAATGCCTTTAATATGCCTTTTTAATTGGCTCTAATTTATTGCTTATAGATTTAATTTGATGTGAATGTCTGTTTGAATGATCTTCACATTTGCAATACTGAGGATTTCGTAAACCTGAACTTTTTCGTAAATTTACTTCATGAAAAGGAGAAAATTTATTTATGGTTCTGCGATGTTGGGAGTGTCACTGGCACTTCCACGCATCTTAAGAGCAGATTCAGGATTGTTAGGGTCTAATAAGGGAAGAAAAATATTCAAGATCCTCAACACTGACAAAACGAAAGTAGGAACACTTCCTATTCTTAGAGCTTTTGCCGGTGATCATCTCGATCATGTTTCTCCGTATGTTTTGTTTGATGAATTTGGACCGGTTGAGCTAAGTCCTAAAAGTCAGCCGTTGCGAGTTGATGCGCATCCTCATGCGGGAATAATTCCTACGACATACTTCCTTTCAGGTAGCGGGCATCACAAGGATAGTCTAAACTATGACTTTCAGATCGGGAAGGGTGACTTTATGATGTTCAGTTCGGGAAAGGGAGCTATCCATATGGAAGAGACCGGAAAGGCTCTGTATGAAGACGGTGGTATCTACCATGGATTTCAGATTTGGTTGAATATGCCTTCGAAGTATAAGTTTACAGCACCTGCAACTTTTGTGCACAAGCAGGATAAAGTCGGAAGTCTGGATGAGAAGAACTATTCTGCTAAAATAATATTGGGCGAATTGTTTGGTGCAAGATCAAAGATAGAGTTATTGTCTCCTGCCTTCTATTATCATATTAAAATGAAAGCGGATTGTCGCCTGGATATCCCCACAGATCCAACTCATAATGCATTTGTTTATATCATCAATGGAAGTGTTGAAACAGAAGGAAGGAAACAAGTGAACAAGGGACAGGTTGCTTTGTATCAAAGAGGAGATAGTGTTTTGAATTTATACAGCAAAGATGGTACTGAACTTTTAGTTCTTGGCGGGAAGCCATTGAATGAGCCTGTGTTTTCATATGGCCCGTTCGTTATGAATACCGAAGAAGAAATTAACAGATGTTTGAGAGATTATCAGTCCGGTAAAATGGGTGATCCAAATCTTGTTAATGCGAAATAGATTTTATTTTAGACCTGCAGATCAGCGAAGTCATAGCAAGCTGATGGTATTTTTTAGAAAAATATATGGAAAATTTTGATTGGACCTGTTTTACACGAAGGATTGCAATAAAGTCTGACATCCATAAATTATATAAAGCATGGACATGTACCGACGAAATTGAAAAATGGTTCTTGTCCAAAGCCAAATTTTTTTCAAGTGAAGGATCTGAGCTGAAGACTAGTGAATTATTTACGTCGGGTTGTGCTTATGAATGGAGTTGGTATCTGTACTCTGAAATAGAAAGGGGAAAAATAATTCATGCAAACGCGAAAGATTTAATTCGGTTTAGCTTTGCCGGTGATTGTTTGGTTGAAGTAAAATTAATTCAAAAGAATGATTTGGTTATCGTCGAATTAAGGCAGAGTAATATTCCAACTGATGATAGATCAAAACGTGGAATTCGTCTAGGTTGTGAAAGTGGCTGGTCTTTTTTTCTTCTCAATCTAAAATCAGTATATGAACATGGCGTTGATTTGAGAAATAAAAATCCTGAACTTCAGGGAATGATAAATAATTAAAACAGAAAAATGTTTTGTTGATTAGTCTGTATAGCTTTTTAGGATTAATAATCAGTTTTTTGTATCTTTGCATTTCATTCGCTTTTGTGAAAATAATACGCCTTTTCTAAGGTTCGAATAAATATATTTCTGCATGCTTTCATGTTCTGCATGCTTTTTTCATTCGTATAACAGCAATTTTGAGATCGACAATGATGGGAACATCACCATGCTTTAGTTTTATTTTCGACTGCTTTATTGAAGTTTTGTCACCGTTCCCGAATGTCTTAAACATTATTTTATGCATCCGATAGATCTCGGAATATTTATAGCATATATGGCCGGTCTACTTGGAGTTGGCTTTTATTTTTTGAAGAAGAATAAAAGCACGGATGACTTTTTTGTAAGTAGCAGGAATATGTCCAAATGGCACATTGGCCTTTCTGTTGTTGCTACAGATGTCGGCGGAGGATTTTCAATTGGTTTGGGCGGACTCGGTTTTATTATGGGGATCTCCGGCAGCTGGATGTTATTCACCGGTTTGATAGGTGCATGGCTTAGTGCTGTCTTACTAATACCTAAAGTGTACAAGCTTGGTCATGAAAAGAAGTTGACAACATTTCCACAGTTGTTCAATCATTACTACAACCCGAAAGTTGCTTTGGTAGCGGGAATAATTTCTGCAATTGGTTATTTGGGATTTACAAGTTCTCAAATTTTAGCAGGCGCAAAATTGGCCGCTGCTTCATTTGTCGGTCTGGACATTCAAACGGCTTTACTAGTGATGGGACTGGTAACCATAATTTACACCGTGATGGGCGGAATGACTGCAGTGATTTATACCGACACGGTTCAGTGGATTGTGCTCATGTTAGGATTGATTCTGGTTGGAATTCCTATTTCATATCATGCCATTGGAGGATGGGAAAGCATACATAAAATATTAGAACCTGAATTACTTTCTTTAAGTTCTATCGGTTGGCAACAATTAGTTAATTGGTCTATTACAATTATTCCTATTTGGTTTGTTGGTATGACTTTATATCAAAGAATTTATGCCAGTCGAAGTGAGTCAGAAGCAAAAAAGGCCTGGTTTATTGCCGGCTTATTTGAATGGCCTATAATGGCTTTCATGGGTGTATTACTCGGACTCTTCAGCAGAGTTGCTGCCGAGCAGGGAATGTTTTCGCATTTGGGTTTTGCGACATCAGAAGATATGGATCCTGAACTTGGCTTACCCTTGTTGTTGCGTCAAATTCTTCCGGTTGGATTGATGGGCATTATGATGTCAGCATATTTTTCTGCTATTCTTTCTACAGCGGATAGTTGCCTGATGGCAGCATCAGGAAATTTGCTCACGGACATAATTGAAAAGCTGTTCCCGCAGCTAAAAAATCACCCTAAAGTTTTGTTGTTTGCTCAGATTTTAACCCTTGCAATAGGTATTGTTGCAATTGTATTAGCTGCAAGCATGGAGAATGTACTGGAATTGATGCTTTATTCATATGCATTCATGGTCTCCGGATTATTGGTGCCATTGATTGCAGCTGTATTCTTTGGTCAGAAGAATTGGAAAGCTGCAATTGCAAGCATGTTGTCAGGTGGGAGTACGACAATAATACTGACTGTCTTCAATGCAGATCTTCCTTATGGTTTGGATGCTAATATTTTTGGAATTAGCATTTCCCTATTGGTTTTTATTGCCTTTACTACTTTAAATTATACACGAAAAAAATTACAACATGAAAACTATACTAATCAATCAGGATAGTGGAGAAAATAAAACGTACAGCAATGAGAGTATTGCTGAATTTCTTTTTAATAATCTTGATCAGTTCGGAGACAAGCTGGAATATATTTTAAAGGCCATTAATTACGCTATGGATCCCGGTCGAGGAGGTTTTTTACTTATAGGGGTGGAAGACAATGAAATTGTAGGAGCTGTCGTCATAAATAAGACCGGAATGGATGGGTATATTCCTTCGAACATCCTTGTCTACATCGCCGTTCGTTCCGATCAAAGGGGGAAAGGGGTAGGCAAGAAACTTATGCAGCAAGCTATGGCAAATACCAGGGGCGGAGTAGCCCTACATGTTGAGCCGGATAACCCGGCAAAAAAACTTTATGAACGCCTAGGCTTCACAAATAAATACTTGGAAATGCGGTATCAACCTTCTAATTAATTTTTATGAGTGGAATTGATTATGATTTACTAAAAAAGTTCAGGAGAGAAATTCATGCTTTCCCTGAAATTTCAGGAAGAGAAAAAGAGACGGCAAGGAAAGTCCTGGGATTTTTGAAAAACTGTTCTCCTGATGAGATTATTACCGACATAGGCGGTTATGGAATTGTTGCTACATGGGACTCAGGAGTAGAAGGTCCGGAGATTATATTCCGCGCTGAGTTAGACGCATTACCGATAGAAGAAATAAATACATTTGATTATAAGTCAGCAATAAATGGAGTTTCACATAAGTGTGGACATGATGGACACAGTACGATCTTGTGTGGATTGGCAAAATACTTGTCTGTCAATAAGAATAGCAAGGGTAAAGTTCGCCTGATTTTTCAGCCTGCTGAAGAAAATGGGGAAGGGGCAAAAGCCATGTTGGAAGATGAAAAGTTTAAAGGTGTAGAGCCGGACTTTATTTTTGCACTTCATAATTTACCCGGCTATCCAATGAGTAAAGTGGTTGTGAAGGATAATACATTTACGGCTGCAGTTAATAGTATTATTATTCATCTTACAGGAAAAACGTCACATGCAGCAGAACCGGAACATGGACTTAATCCTGCTTTAGCTGTCGCTGAAATTATTCAAGGCAGCATGGCTCTGGCTAATAATTATCCTGACAAGGAGGACATGCGTGTAATTACCCCTGTGTATATGGACCTGGGTACCAAAGATTATGGAATATCGGCAGGCGTGGCAACTGTTCATCTTACAATACGGTGTTGGAATGATGAATACTTGAGAAAGCTTGAAGAAGATATTATAAAACTATCGGAACAAATTTCCAAAAAGCATAAATTGAGCGTTAAGTTTGATTTCACTCAAACCTTTCATGCTAACATCAATAATAGCATAGCTGCTGAAAAAGTTCGCAAAGCTGCCAAGAAGCTTGATTTATCATTGGACGAAAGGCAATTTCCTTTCAAGTGGGGAGAGGATTTTGGTTTATTCACTTCAAGGTTCAAGGGCTGTATGTTTGGACTCGGAGCCGGAGAAAATATGCCTGCCTTACATAATCCGGATTATGATTTTCCGGATGAGTTGATTGAAACAGGTGTGAAAATATTCATTGGTATTATGCACGAAGTATTATTAAACAATTAGGACCTATGTTTGAAACTTCAGAAATAGAATTGAGTGCCTCAGCATACCGGCATAATCTGCGCTTTGTTAAAAAGCTTTTGAAAGAAGATGTTCGGATTTGTAGCGTCGTAAAAGGAAATGCATACGGGCACGGAATTTCAGTATTTGTTGAGATGGCTATCCAATCAGGTGTTGATTATTTTGGTGTACATTCAGCTGAGGAAGCCTATCAGCTCAAACAAAATCTGAACAAAATCCCGGATATCTTTATCATGGGTGCCATGGAAGAGGATGCTGTAGAATGGGCTGTAGAAAATGATATTGAATTTGCAGTCTTTGATCAGAAACGTCTGGAGATGGCATTAATGAGTGCTATGAGATTAAAGAAGAAAGCAAAAGTTCATCTGGAAGTTGAAACCGGGATGCGAAGGACCGGATTTTCACATTTGGAGATTCCTGCACTCTGTAAGTGGATGCGATCACATAGCGGGCATATCTTCTTTCAAGGATTGTTTACACATTATGCAGGGGCAGAAAGCAGAGCAAATCATTTTAGAATATCAAAACAAATTGATAACTTCAATCTTTCCCTGAAAGCATTCAAAGCAAATAAACTTATTCCGAAATATCATCATTCTGCATGTTCAGCAGCTCTGATAAATTATCCTGAAACTCACGGTAACATGGTTCGGGTAGGAATTTTGCAATATGGATATTGGCCTAATAAAGAAACGCATATTCGATTTTGCGAAGAGTCGAGTAGTACACCTGATTTATTGAAGAGGATCATTCGGTGGACCAGCAAAGTGATGGCTGTGAAAGAAGTCAACAAAGGTAGTTTCATTGGTTACGGAACGGCATTTCTGGCATACAAGAACATGAAATTAGCAATTGTTCCTATCGGTTATGCCCATGGATATAGCAGAAATCTTAGTAATACAGGTTCTGTGATAATTAATGATAAAGTGTGTCCGGTTGTTGGTACGATTAATATGAATAGCCTGAGTGTTGATATAAGTCTTGCAGGTAAAGTAAGGCCCGGAGATGAAGTTGTATTGATAGGGTCTCAAAATGGAAATGCAATTTCAGTAAGTTCATTCAGTGAGCAAAGTCATCAGTTAAACTACGAAATGCTCACCAGATTACCAATGAACATACGTCGCAGTGTAAAAAAGTAAAAAAATGGCATTTTTAAAATTATATAGAGAAAAGCTTCGGCATAATTACCGGTACTTAAATGATCTCTTTGAAAAGAATAATATATCCTGGGGTGTAGTCAGTAAATTATTATGCGGCAACAAATTGTTTTTAAAGGAGCTTGTCGATCTTGGCATAAAAGAGCTGCATGACACCCGCATAAGTAATATACGAACTATTAAGTCGATGTCTCCGGATATTCAAACGGTATATATTAAACCACCTGCTAAGAGGAGTATTCCAAACATCATCAAATATGCTGATGTAAGTTTCAATACAGATTATTATACAATAAAGCTTTTGAGTGACGAATCTGTTCGGCAAGATAAGGTTCATAAGATCATCATAATGATCGAAATGGGAGATCTGAGGGAAGGTGTAATGGGAGACCAGCTCATGGATTTTTACGAAAGCATCTTTGTACTTCCGAACATAGAAATAATTGGAATCGGAACAAATTTGAATTGTCTCAATGGTATTATGCCAAATCAAGACAAGTTGATACAGCTAAGTTTGTACAAACAACTTATTGAAACAAAATTCAATGTTAAAATCCCCTGGATAAGTGGAGGTACAAGTGTTACTTTGTCACTGTTACTAAATAAACAAATCCCTCCCGGAATAAATCATTTTAGGATTGGTGAAGCATTGTTTTTTGCTAATGATCTTTTCTCCGGTGAAATATTTAAAGCGATGCAGCCTGATGTATTTAAATTGTATACTGAGATCATCGAGCTGTATGAAAAGCCGGTTGTTCCATCCGGAGAGCAAATTGCAAATGTCGCCGGCCACATTCCTGAGTTCGATCCGGAGGATTTTGGAAAAACATCATACAGGGCTATCATCGATATTGGTTTGTTAGATATCAATCCCGATTTTTTAAGTCCGGAAGATGAAACAGTGAAAATCATCGAAGCCAGCTCCGACATGTTGGTTATGGATCTTGGCGATAATAAAAAAAGTTTCAAAACAGGCGACTTAATCTCCTTTAAAGTTCGATACATGGGTGTTTTGGGACTCATGAATTCAAACTACATTGAGAAGGTTGTAAGCTAGTCTGGACTATTCGGGCAGAATATTAATTTGCAAGCATGTTATCTCCGGTCAGGTTTTCATAGTAACAATGTAAGGTTTAAAAACTGTTTTCATACCCTGATTTATTTTCTTCTAATTCGATATGTTTGAGCTGAAATAAATCTTTAGCATGAATCTCTTTCATCTCTTCTCAATTCTCATCGTCCTGTCAGCAGGCTTTGCATATATTAATTTCAGAATCTTGAAACTACCTACAGCCATTGGATTGATGATGGTTTCATTGATATTCTCGTTTCTGATCTTGATACTTGGTTTTTTCTTTCCTTCTCTCACCAACATGGTGGAAGTACGGCTGGAAAATTTGAATTTTAGTGAATTACTTTTAGAGAGCATGTTAAGTTTCATGCTTTTTGCAGGAGCCATACATATTAAGTACGAAGATCTTCGGACTGAAAAGCTTAGTATCATCTTGTTCTCTACTGTAAGTGTTCTCATCAGTACATTCGTCGTTGGGTTCGCATCCTATTATATTTTGAGTTTATTCGGTGTTGAGATCGATCTTATTCACGCCTTGTTATTCGGTGCATTGATATCACCTACGGATCCAATTGCGGTGCTTAGTATATTAAAGAGTGCCGGCATCTCCAAATCTTTAGAAACAAAAATTGCAGGAGAGTCCTTGTTCAATGATGGTGTAGCCGTCGTTGTTTTTATCACCATCTTAAAATTATCACAACCAGGGGCCGACTTAGACGTAACTAGTATTATAACTTTGTTCGGACAGGAAGCAATTGGAGGTGTGATACTCGGGATCTTAGTTGGATTTGCAGGTTACAAACTTATTGCAAGCATTGATAACTATCAGGTAGAAGTTTTGATCACACTTGCAGTTGTAATGGGAGGATATACGCTATCGCATTATATTCATGTATCCGGACCTTTGGCAATGGTAGTAGGAGGGATCATCATTGGAAATCATGGTAAAGAATTCGGGATGTCCCGCATTACTGAAGAGTATATCGACAAATTTTGGGAATTAATTGACGAAATATTAAATGCCATTCTCTTCGTCCTCATTGGTCTTGAAGTAATGATACTTGAAGTTAGTACCACGATATTAGAGGCAGGAGCAATCCTGATTATCATCAGCGTACTTACGCGATTTATTTCACTCTGGATCCCTTCATTATTCATTAAGTTAAGAGAACAGATCACTCGAAAAACTCTTGTAATACTCACATGGGGCGGACTGAGAGGAGGGATCTCTATCGCATTGGCATTATCTATCCCTGCAGAGTTTCATAAGGAAGTGTGGGTGACCATTACTTATATGATCGTTTGCTTTTCTATTTTGGTGCAGGGGATGACGATCGGGAAGTTGGCTAATAGAATTAAGACCAGTGAATGATCGTGTCTTTTATTCTTTATTTTCTTTCACACTATGTTGTGATTTGTGTTTGTCATTAGCTATTGGTAATTCTTCAATTAATACCGATCGTCACAAAAAAATAGCCCAAAAATTTTGTGGAGTTTATTTTAAATGCCGGAAATTCGAAGCATTGAGAATTAGTTGCACTCAAACAAAATTCTTAATACCTGTAATATAAAATCTCCGGGGATGCATAGGAATCTGACAATACCGTGACTTAACTATTTTCTTGTATTTCAACTTGTTGCCATTGAACTTAAAGTCAAAATATACACTTTTGAATTGATTTTAAAGTACTTCATCAGAATGCCAGATTTATGTCGGATACTTATATGACAATGATCATGGTGAGAAAATGGATACAACACTTTCTTTGGTTGAATGATAGGATCTGCACTTGTTCATGACAAATCTATGACAGAAAAAAATGCAAATTTTGGACTTTTGCAGTCGGAAAAATCAGAACCTGCTTTGCAATTTTTAAAAACGATCGCGTTCACTCACAGGAGTATTCCGGTGAAAGAACTTCACCGCTTTTTTCTTCATGAGGAGAACAAAAGAGAGCGTTTAGCATTCATTAAATTTTCGACAGATATCAATGAGATTCTATATCTCGCAACCTGTAACAGGATAGAATTTGTATTTACTTCTCACCTTGCCTGTGATAAAAAATTTCTTGCACGCTTCTTTAAAAACTTCCGCCAGGACTGGATGGAGGATGAAATAGATTTTGCAGTAAATCACGCTGAAGTTTATGAAGGAGAAGATGCTCTTCGTCACCTGTATCGTGTTGCTTCTTCCCTGGATTCTTTGGTGGTAGGTGAAAGAGAAATTATAACTCAGGTCAGAAAGGCTTACGATAGCTGTTATGCAGACGGCTTGACAGGTGACCTCTTGAGGTTAGTAGTAAAAAGTACCATTACTACCGCTAAGAAGATTTATACAGAAACAAAAATCGCTAACAACCCGGTATCTGTTGTTTCTCTTGCCGAACGCAAGTTGAGAGAAAAACGTCCTGATACCAATGCCCGTATTTTACTTGTGGGTGCCGGTGAAACGAATACGAATATTGCTAAGTATTTAATCAAACAAGGTTACCACAGATTTGCTGTGTTCAATAGAACCCTCGAAAACGCAAATAAAGTAGTACATATTATATCATCTGATAAGGTTTCTGCAAGTGCTCATTCTTTAGATGAATTGCAATCGTACTCAAAAGGATTTGATATTCTGATCAGTTGCACAGGATCTGCAGAAGCCATCATTACAAAGACCAATTATTCATCATTGTTAAACGGGGACAAAGAGCAGAAGCTGCTTGTAGACCTTGCTGTCCCTGCCGACATACACCCTGAAGTGTGTAATAATTTCAAGGTTGATTTGATCGATATTGCCAACCTGAAAAGTGTTGCCGAAAAGAATCTTCTTGAACGCAAAGCTGAGTTCGTCGCAGCAGAAGAGCTCATCAGTGAATGCGTGAGTGAATTTAGACATCTTCACCGTACACGTACACTGGAATTGAAAATGAAAGAAGTACCTGAAAAGATCAGAGAGATAAAGGACAAGGCGGTAAATGATGTCTTTGCCCGTGAGCTTGAAGCAATGGATGAAAAATCAAGGGAGTTGTTGAGGAAGGTGCTTGACTATATGGAAAAAAAATGCATCAGCGTTCCTATGGTCATGGCCAAAGAGATCATTCTTGAAACAGCCGATTAATAAGCTGTGAGTATTTATCCGGCATAAAGACTTTTGTGTTTCTTTTTTTTATCGTTTGAAACAGATATTTCCCATAATTTTACTGATTAACAAGAATGCGCACTCCACTCATCATCGGTACAAGAGGCAGTGACCTTGCTTTATGGCAAGCTCGTCATGTTCAATCACTTCTTAAAAAGATTGGACTTGAGAGTGAGCTTAAAATTATCAAGACTCAGGGTGACGAAATTCAGCATCTTTCATTCGATAAATTAGAAGGCAAAGGCTTTTTTACCAAGGAAATTGAAGATGCTTTATTGAATGGGATAACTGATATAGCAGTCCATTCTCATAAGGATCTTCCGACCGAAGGTCCTGCTGAATTAATGATAGCAGCCATTTCCGAGCGAGAGGATCCTTCAGAATTACTGCTGATTCTAAAGGACAAAGTTGATCCGAAAAGAAAGTTTCAACTGAAGAAGGATGCTCTTGTGGGCACTTCCTCAAACAGAAGAAAGGTGCAATTGCTTGCTTTTCGGTCGGATGTTACAATAAAGGATCTTCGCGGAAATGTTCCCACACGTATTGCTAAACTGAGAGAAGGACAGTACGATGCCATTCTGATTGCTGCTGCAGGTGTTGAAAGGCTAGGTTTGGATCTTTCAGATCTCCATGTTGAACGGCTCGATCCAACAGAATTTATTCCGGCACCGGCTCAAGGTGTGTTGGCAATCCAGGTAAGGAAAAAAGACACAGAGCTACAGGAGCATTTAAGGAAAATACATTCATCTGAAAGTGCTACCCTTACTTATATTGAGAGGGAAGTATTGCATCTCTTTAAAGGCGGGTGTCAAATGCCTATTGGAGTTTTGGCAGACTATGATGAAGAGACAGAAACATATAAGGTGAGGGTTAGCAGAGCTCAGTCAGGGGACAAGCTTCCTGCCAGCATCTATGCAGAATCTAAAGACGCAGAAGTTTTAGCTCAAAGAGTGTTGGATAAAATATTGCAGGTAAGAGCCTGTCAGGTTTTTATTTCTAGGGAGGTGAATCAGGGATCTTATCTCCGAAATGTGATGGAAGCAAACGGATTTCAACTTGAAGCCCGGTCATTGATAGAAACTAATTCAGTTCCTTTTGGTCAATTGCCGGATACCGGCTGGATTTTTTTTAGTTCTAAGCAAGCCGTTAAGTATTTCTTCGGACAAAATCCTGTTCTCGGTGATCAAAAGTTTGCATGCGTAGGGAAGTCTACATCAGAGGCATTACGTCGATATAATAAGCGTGCAGAATTTATTGGCGCATCGACAGATACGAAAATGATTGGTAAACAGTTCGCTGCAAAGGCTGGTGCTTCAAAGGTTTTATTTCCTCAGGCAAAAGGTAGTATGCGATCAGTTCAGCAGCAGTTTGTAAAATCTGACCAGATCGTAGATCTGGTAGTATACGAAACGATAAAGAAAAACTCAGGCCAGGCACCTGACGCTCAAATACTGGTATTCACATCTCCATCAAATGTTGAAGCCTGGTTTGAAGTTTTCAAAGTACAGAAAACACAACAGGTAATTGCTATGGGTGATGCAACTGCGCACTCCTTGAGAAAGTATGGTGTAATCATGATCAGTAAAACTGATAGCTTTGATGAAGCCGGTTTGGCTCGTGCAATATTTAGTGCCAGCAGCCGATAAAACATTAACAATAATCAATCGGATTTTCGACTCCTAAATAAATAAAGACTATGCTGCATAGACCTCGCCGACTAAGAAAAAATTCAATCATCCGTGAAATGGTTGCAGAAACATCTTTGTCTTCTGACATGTTCATCTATCCCTACTTTGTTGTTCCCGGAAAAAAGGTACGACAGTCAATAGATGCAATGCCGGGTATTTTTCGTTTATCAATAGATACTTTGTTACTCGATGTAGAACAGGGGTTAAAGCTAGGCCTAAATAAAATTTTACTTTTTGGTGTCGGAGAGAAGAAGACTAAGGATGCTCAGTCATCATATGATGCTCATTCAATAGTGGCGGATGCTGTGACTGCTCTAAAGAATAAATTTGGAGACGACCTGTTTGTAATCACAGATGTTTGCTTGTGCGCTTATACTACACATGGACATTGTGGTATTCTTAAAGGCGATGAGGTTTTAAATGACCCGACATTAGACGTTTTGGCAAAGATGGCGCTCTCACATGCACGTGCAGGTGCTGATATGGTTGCTCCTAGTGATATGATGGATGGTAGAATAAAAGCTATTCGTACAATGCTTGACAAAAACGATTTTGAAAATACATCCATCATGTCTTATGCAACAAAATTTGCTTCTGCCTATTATGGTCCTTTTCGTGAAGCAGCAGATTCAGCTCCGGGGAAAGGTGACAGGAAGTCCTATCAGATGGATTTTCGAAATCCCAAAGAGGCGTTACGAGAGGCAAGGTTGGATGAAATGGAAGGTGCAGACATTATTATGGTGAAGCCTGCACTGGCTTATCTTGATATTATAAAGATGGTGAGAAGGAATACAACACTTCCTGTAGCGTGTTACAATGTCTCTGCAGAATACACTATGGTTAAAATGTCTGCCAAAGCAGGATATATTGATGAACAAAAGATAGTAATGGAAAATATGTTTGCATTCAAAAGGGCGGGAGCAGGTATAATTATTACATACCATGCAAGAGATATATTGTCAAATCGCTGGATCTAAGTTGTGGAAAGCTATGTGAAGCCTCTCAACTCAAATCAATGTATTCAATGTATCGAGGAATTGTATATTCCGAGCGGAACCTGTAGAACATTTGAAGTATCGGTCTTGCCAAATACCGTATTTTTCCCGGATATTGAATACCATTGGTCTTCATCTAAATTGTAGATGAGAAACTCTTTCAATCCATAAATATTGAATTGATTCATTGCTTTAATCGAGTCGTCCAGAAACCTGGCTTTTGTTGAGAGCTCAATTGCTATAACCGGAGTAAAATTTTGTTTCCGCTGATAGATCACAATATCTGGCTGGTCGTTGGTTTTATTAAAAAGGTCAAGATCTCCTTCCAGAACTATTTCGTAAGTTGAAGGACTAAGTAATTTGCTCAGTCTGTATAGGATTTCTCTTGAAAAAAACTTCTTTGTCGATGCCAGTGGATCTGCCCATGATTGATTTAAGATGTCCATGCTGAATTTTTTTGTTGTTTATAATTGATTAATCTGAATATTTTGATTTCGAATCTATATCACGGCTTTTTTCTGAATCTTTTAATTCTTGATTTGATCCTTGAATAAACCCTTGACTTTTTTGAGCCGGGGTAGATAGTATATTTATCAGTTTTTGGTTTTTTTCTTGGCGGTTCCGGAGCGTATAATTCAGTTACCTCAAGTCCTACCGGTTCAATAAACATAAGTGTCAATTTTTGATATTTTTTTCTGTCCTCAAATGTATAGATATATGATCCGGGTGTTGTTAAGTGTATGCTAATTCAATTTTAATTTTTTAAATTAGAGTCCCTGTAAACGCTCAGATTATAAAATTGTGGCATGAAAAAAATTTACCTTGTCAGACACGCCAAATCAAGTTGGTCCAATTCAAATTTACCTGATATAGATCGCCCTTTAAATGAGAGAGGGTATAGGAACGCTCATGAAATGGCGCATTATCTGAAAGTGAAAAAATATGATGTTGGTCCCTTTATTTCAAGCACTGCAATTAGAGCAATTACTACAGCCTTGATATTTTCAAGAGCAGGTTTAATAAGCCAAAATCAGGTCAATCTCGCTCCGGATCTTTATGAATCATCACCTGATACTTATTTGCGAATTATCAGAGAGCAAAGTGATGAGCATGCAACGATTTTTATATTTGCTCATAACCCGACTATCTCAGAATTCTCAGGACTTTTGTGTGGAGATCAGGGCTATGACATGTCAACTTGTGATGTGGTAGTTATTGAAATACCGGTAGAGAAATGGGCTGACGTTTCATTCGGTATTGGCTTGCGGGGGGAGATAATCAATAAGGCAGGTCTTGGTGCAATGTGAAGCCAATGTTATCAACGCGTTAACTTTTATTCTTTGCTTTTAAATTTCAAAAAATAATCAAACCTTACTTCATTATCAATCTCCTTCGGAATTTTCCGATTGGTTAAACTTGTATTGTTCATGAAAACTTCAAAAGAACTAAGAAAAAGAATCGAATCTGAAATCGTTGAAACATTGGCCGGGTTATTCAAAAAACATCATACCGGGTTTTCAAAGGATATATCCAGGGCAATAAATGAGCATGCAGGAAAACTTTCAAGAAAATTTAGTAAATCTATTAAGGCTAAAGAGAAAGCTGAAAAGAAAGCAGCTAAGAAAGAGAATTCAATAAAAACTGTTTCTCCGCCATTGAGCCGGAAGCCGGCAACCCGTAAAAAAGTTACTCGCAGAAGCAAGCCCGCGGGAAAGATTTCTGTTAAACCTGTTGTAAATAAATCAGGAGGGAGAAAGGTTCGGAATGGTAGAGCCACTGCTATTGCCGTCAAGTAGTTTTCCTATGGGTAAAAGGGATTTTGCATTTATTAACAGAGATCTTAGCTGGCTTTTGTTCAATGCCCGCGTGTTACAAGAGGCTCAGGATCCAATGGTCCCTTTGTTGGAGCGCTTACGATTTTTAGGCATCTTTTCAAATAACCGTGACGAATTTTTCAGAGTCCGTATAGCTACTATCAGACGTATGATAGAGCTAGGAAAAAAAGGGAAAGAAATACTTGGTGAAAATCCTAAGGAACTATTAGAAAAAATTCAAAGAATTGTTCTAAGACAGCAGGAAAAGTTTGACAAGATATATAAGAGCATAAGAAAAGAGCTGGAAGAAGAAAAGATTTGCATTATTGACGAGGGTCAACTTAGTTCTGAACAAGGAGTCTTTGTAAGTAAGTATTTTCATGAGCAGGTGTATCCTTTTTTGGTTCCTGTCATGATCAATTCAATTCCTAAGTTTCCCTATTTAAAGGACAAGACGCTCTATCTGGCTGTTCACTTAATTCCAAAAGAGAAAAAGGTGAAAGAACAGTTTGCCTTAATAGAGATCCCTACAGATGTGGTTCCGAGATTTCTTTCCTTGCCGGTTGTTAATGAAAGACATTTCATAATATTGTTGGATGATGTAATCCGCTATTGTTTGAAGGATGTGTTTTCAATTTTTCCTCAATATTCTATTGATGCATATGCAATAAAGCTTACCCGTGATGCAGAGTTGGATATTGATAGTGACATTTCCAAAAGCTTAATGGAAAAGATTTCGAGAAGTGTGAAACAAAGAAAGAAAGGGCAGCCTGTACGCCTGGTATATGATCAAACCATTTATCGGCCTCTCCTTGATTTTATACTAAAGAAAATGAAATTCAAGGTGCTGGAATCACTCGTTCCCGGTGGCAGGTATCATAATTTCATGGACTTTATCAATTTTCCAAAAGTTGGAAGAAGTGAGTTGGCATATCCATTGTTAGAACCTTTTGATCATCCGGCATTTGTTGGAGAAAGCAGCACGTTCAAGGTGATCCGAAAGAAGGATGTGTTGCTAAATTATCCGTTTCACTCTTTCCATCACTGTATTGATATGATCAGAGAAGCATCGATTGACCCGGATGTTATTTCAATCAGGATGACATTGTATCGCCTTGCAAAAAACAGTAGTGTGGTGAATGCATTGGTAAATGCTCTTAGAAATGGTAAACAAGTTATTGTTGTCATCGAAATTCAGGCGCGGTTCGATGAGGAGTCAAATATTTATTATGCAAATAAGCTGCAGGAGGAAGGAGCAGAAGTGATCTTTGGCGTTCCGGGTCTCAAGGTACACAGTAAGCTGTTATTGATTACCCGGAGAGAAGGAAAAAAGACAGTGCTTTATGCTCAAATAGGGACAGGAAATTTTAATGAGAAAACTGCAAAAGTATACAGTGATCATTCATTGTTTACTTGTGATAAAAGGATCACATCAGAACTGGATACCTTATTTAAATTCTATTCAAACAATTTTAAAACCGGAAATTATAAACACCTTATAGTTTCTCCGTTCAATACGCGTAAACAATTTATACAATTCATTAAAAAGGAAATTGAACAAGCCAAGGTCGGAAAACAAGCATGGATGGTTTTAAAGATGAACAGCCTCGTTGATACAGAAATGGTATCCTGGTTGTATAAGGCAAGCAAGGCCGGAGTGAAAATTGATCTGATCATAAGGGGGATATGTGCATTAGTGCCGGGAGTTAAAGGCATGAGTGAGAACATACGGGCAATAAGTATTGTAGATCAATTCCTGGAACACAGTCGGGTTTATATTTTTTGTAATTCAGGACAGACTAAGTTTTATCTCTCATCAGGCGATTGGATGTACAGGAATTTGGACAATCGTTCTGAAGTTGCAGTTCCGGTTTATGATCAGGAATTGCAAAAAGACCTTTGGAATTATATCAGTATGCAATTAAGTGACAATGTAAAGGCGCGATTAGTAAATACTAAAAATGATAATTTATATGTGACACCTGAAAAAGATAGTCCTGCATTTCGATCTCAGCTTAAAATTTCTCAATGGCTACGATCGCGTGCCGGTGTGGAACAACAGAACGCAGGGTTAAATTCAGAATTGGAATTACACTACTGAATCAATTCGCATTTTTGATTTTGTGAATTGGATAATTATTGGAGCATATCACTTAATTCAACTAATGTTTCGTTACGCATCAATAGATATAGGATCCAATGCAGTTCGCTTGCTTCTGTGTAATGTTTCCGAAGAGCATGGACAAGTACATTATAATAAAGGGGAGTTGATCAGAATTCCTCTTAGGCTTGGAGAAGATGTTTTCAGTTCAGGGAAAATATCGGCAAAGAAAATCAAAGATTTGATAAAGACTATGCGTGCATTTAATTTGCTCATTGATGTTTTCAATCCTGATGCACATCGAGCTTGTGCTACTGCTTCTTTACGTGAGGCTAAAAATGGCCATGAAGTTGTACAAAAAATAGCCGAAGATTCAGGCTTAAAAATTGAGATCATTGACGGGAAGACAGAAGCTGAGATAATATATTCAAACCATACGGAGGAATTGCTGAATCACGAAAAAGCGTATTTGTACATTGATGTTGGAGGAGGTAGTACGGAAATAACTTTGTTTAATAAAGGCATCCGGCAAGCAAGTCGATCCTTCAACATTGGAACATTAAGGTGGTTACAAGGAAAAGTTAGCAAAGTTTCGTGGATAGAAATGAAGGATTGGGTGGAAGAGATTACGCGTAACCACGGACAAATTTCAGCCATTGGATCCGGTGGAAATATCAATAAAATTTTTAAAATGCTTGGACGTAAGGACAAGCCGCTCCTGTTTTCTCAGTTGAAGGAGCTCTATTCTGAAATGAAGCCATTGAGCATTGAAGAACGTATGGAGAAATGGGGCTTTAATCCGGATAGGGCTGATGTGATAGTGCCGGCAACAAAGATATTTTTGGGGGTTATGCGATCTGCCGGAGCAGAAAGAATTTATGTGCCACAAATTGGTTTGGTAGATGGAATTGTGCATCAACTACATGAGAACAGGACAACTAAAAGATAGCACGGTTGCACACAAGATTTCGAATTTAACCCTGTGAAATACAGAGTTTTACGCTCATTATTTTTAAAAACCTTATGAAGCTCTGCTATGAGCTAAGCGCAACAAATTCCACAAAATTTTAAAGCCTTTTCTTCAAGTGTTTAAATCCCGTATTCAATTACAGGTTTTAATCGGTTTTGCCAGTCATTTTTGACATCCTTTCTTCAGACTGACTACGAAATATCCTTATCTTTGCGGTCATTTTACATCGAAAAATCTAATACTCATTGTTCTTATGGAACGTCAGAATGAAATGCTCGAAAGGGTCATCATCAAGTTCGCCGGAGATTCCGGTGATGGAATGCAGTTGACCGGTACTCAGTTCACAAATACTGCAGCCTTGTTTGGGAATGACCTGAGTACTTTTCCGGATTTTCCGGCAGAGATACGTGCCCCGCAAGGAACTCTTGCAGGTGTATCAGGTTACCAGTTACACTTTGGTAGTGTTGAAATTTACACACCCGGAGATCATTGCGATGTGCTTGTCGTCATGAATGCCGCAGCCTTGAAAGCGAATTTGGGAAACCTTCGCCGCGGTGGAACAATAATAGCTAACACAGATGGTTTCGACCCGAAGAACCTGCGATTGGCAGGTATTCCTGAAGGCCATAATGCATTGGAAGATGGTTCACTTTCGAATTATCGTCTGATCAAAATGGATGTAAGCAAGATGACCCGTGCAGCCCTGGCAGATAGTGGGCTTGGAGTAAAAGAAATCGATCGTGCAAAAAACATGTTTGTTTTGGGTTTCCTTTATTGGATGTACAATCGTCCGATGGATCACACAGAAAAATTTCTGAAAGAGAAGTTTGGTAAGAAAGAAGATATTTTAGCAGCTAACCTCAGCGTCCTCAAAGCCGGATATAATTTCGGTGATACAAGTGAAGAGTTCACAACACGCTATTCCATAGGGCCAGCTAAGTTACCTCCGGGAACCTATAGAAATATTATGGGTAATCAAGCCGTAGCCTTAGGCTTGATAGCGGCTTCGCAAAAATCAGGGTTACGGCTTTTCTATGGAACATATCCTATTACGCCTGCATCTGATATTCTTCACGAATTATCAAGACATAAAAATTTTGGTGTCAAAACTTTTCAGGCTGAAGATGAAATAGCGGCAATTTGTTCTTCCATAGGGGCAAGTTTCGGTGGATCTTTAGGTGTAACTGCCTCTTCAGGTCCCGGTATTGCTCTTAAAGCTGAAGCCATGGGTCTGGCTATTATGCTGGAGCTTCCATTAGTAATTATTAACGTACAAAGAGGCGGTCCTTCAACCGGCTTACCTACCAAGACAGAACAGAGTGATCTGATGCAGGCATTCTATGGTCGTAATGGTGAAGCGCCAATGCCGATTGTTGCTGCAGCTACACCTTCTGACTGCTTCACTATGGTCTACGAGGCATGCCGCATTGCTGTTGCTTCTATGAGTCCTGTTATGTTACTCACTGATGGTTACATTGCTAATGGTGCAGAGCCTTGGCAGTACCCTAAATCAGCTGACCTTCCCGAGATAAAAGTTGAGTTTGCCAAATCCCCTAATTCAGATGGTAAATTTCTTCCATATAAACGTGATGAAAAACTATCGCGCCCTTGGGCTATTCCGGGAACTAAGGGTTTAGAGCATCGTATCGGTGGTATTGAAAAACAGCATGAGACCGGAAATATAAGTTACGAGCCTGCCAATCACGAATTCATGGTCCACATGAGAGAAGCTAAGGTGGAGAAGATCGCGGATTACATTCCTGATATCGTTCCTGAGGTAGGTACAGCTAAAGGAAAATTGTTGGTACTCGGATGGGGCTCAACTTTTGGATCTATTAAAAGTGCAGTCCTCAAAGCTCGTGCTGCAGGTTACGATGTTTCACATGCACATGTGCGCTATATAAAACCTTTCCCTAAAAATCTTGGAGAGCTTCTATATGCCTTCGATCATGTGTTGATCCCTGAGATGAATAATGGTCAATTGATCCGCATCATTCGTGATAAATATCTGATCCCTGCTATTGCTTTAAATAAAATACAGGGCTTACCATTTTCGTCAGAAGAAATTTACACTAAAATTGAGGAGATTCTAAAGTAATTTTAAATTCAAAAAGAGCAACTCGCTCTTAACGTAAATAATTATGGAAACCAATACTGCATCCCCAGAAAAATATACTGCGAAAGATCTCGTCACGGATCAGGAAGTTCGCTGGTGCCCCGGTTGTGGAGATTATTCAATACTAAAGCAGGCCCAGACAGTCATTCCTGATCTCGGTATTCCAAAAGAAAATATTGTCTTCATCTCCGGTATCGGATGTTCCTCACGTTTCCCATATTATATGGAGACGTACGGGATGCACTCCATTCACGGAAGAGCTGCTGCATTTACAAGCGGTCTCAAGGCAACAAGACCTGAACTGAGCTTGTGGATGGTGACAGGCGATGGTGACGGATTGTCTATCGGAGGTAATCACACTATTCACATCCTGAGAAGAAATTTTGATGTAAATATTCTTCTATTTAATAACGAGATCTATGGATTGACCAAGGGTCAGTATTCACCTACTTCAGAGGCAGGTAAGGTTACCAAATCAACGCCTATGGGTTCCGTCGATCATCCTTTTAATCCCTTAGCTCTTTGTTTAGGTGCCGGTGGCACTTTCATAGCGCGTTCAATGGATCGTGATCCAAAACATTTACAGAATATTTTGAGAAGAGCACATGCACACAAAGGGACGTCTCTTGTTGAGATCTACCAAAACTGCAACGTATTTAACGATGGTGCTTTCGAAGTATTCACCGATAAAGGTTCTAAGAAGAACGAAACTTTGTTCATGGAGCATGGCAAGCCGCTTGTGTTTGGTGAGAGTTCTGAAAAAGGTATAAAGCTAGATGGATTTACTCCTATCATCGTTGAGCTCGGTAATGACGTATCTGCAGATGATTGCTGGATACATGATGAAAAAGACAGAGTGAAGTCAGGAATTTTAACACGATTCTTCGATAATCCGTCAACGCCTGGGCATCTGCCAAGACCATTTGGTGTGTTCTTTATCGAAGATCGCCCATGTTACGAAGATGGTATGCAAAAGCAGGTAGATGAGATGACAGCAAAGCGTGGACCGGGAGATCTTGATGCGCTTTTGAAGGGGAAGGAAACATGGACAGTTAATTAAAGGTAAGATCATTCATAAAAAAAACCGGGCGATAACCCGGTTTTTTTATTGTAACAAAAAGGTCTTTGATCAGAAATTAAAATTAATTCCGGCGCGAAGCAAAGAAATGTCATAGCCTACTTCAGCAAATACTCCAAATGCAGGCTTGAAATTATAATGTGCTCCGATAAATACTCCGGCTACAGGATTGGTTTTATTATAACTGTAGTAATAGCCGTAAGTTGAGTAGTAGTCATCATAATAATTATCATCATTGATTCTTATACCAAACGTTACTCCTGCATAGGGGTCAAACTTATTGTTTTTGTCTTTTAAGAGTGTAAGGTGGTAAGTGCCTCTCACGCCAATAATAAAACTTGAATTCCGATATTTTTTCAGTTCATTTCGGTAATAGTTTTTATAGCTTGAGCTTTTGTAGGCAATGACACCGCCAATTCCAATTGTTCCGGGACCAACTTCCGGGAAAAAGCCATGATCATATGTGAAAAGAAAGGTTGGTGAAACTGATTTCCCGGTGTAGGCTCCGTAATAATTACCATAATCCACTCCGACTCCCAGTCCAAGGCCGATTACATTAGATCCTTTGTCAAAAGCAGGTTCTGCCGCGAAGCTATTTGAAAAGATAAATAAAGAAGATAGCAGCAATCCGAAGATTTTCTTCTTACTTGATAGAATAGATTTTTTCATGATTATGTTTTTTAATTTTTTGCTTGAATGATGAGTGCAAAATTATTGGAATATGTGTTCAAAAACAAGAAATTAATTATTTATTTGAACTTTAGAACAAGGCTCAACTAAGGTATTTCCCGACGATAGGCATTCTCCGACCCATCCCAAATGCCTTGGAAGATACTCTTAATATTGGCGCTGTTTGAAATCTTTTATACTCATTTGTATTTACCATTTTTAAAATCCTCCTCACCAAACTTGCATCGAAGCCTTCAGAAATTAATTCGTTGGGTCCTTTTCTTTCTTCGATATACTCATACAAAATCCGGTCAAGGATGTCATATTCAGGCAATGAATCCGAATCTTTTTGATCAGGTCTTAGCTCTGCGGATGGCGCCTTGGTCAAAATGTCTTCAGGAATGACGTTACCATTTCTATTTATATGGTGACATAGCTCATAGACTTCAGTTTTGTAAAGATCTCCAATGACAGACAGACCGCCGCACATATCACCATATAAGGTTCCATAGCCTACTGCCAGTTCGCTTTTATTCGAAGTGTTGAGCAAGATATATCCGAACTTATTTGATAAGGCCATGAGTAATACGCCTCTTATCCTTGCCTGAATATTTTCTTCAGCTACGTTGAAAGACAGTCCGCTGAACTGTGGCTCCAGAGCTTTCAGGAATGATTCCATCAAAGGTTCTATATGAATCAGCTCTTGTTCTATGCTCAAATTGTTTATGAGCTCAATAGAATGATCCACAGATCCTGACGATGAAAAATTTGATGGCATCATGACTGCTTTAACATTTTCCGGCCCAAGAGCTGATGATGCAAGAGCTGCAACCAGCGCAGAGTCAATTCCGCCTGACAAGCCCAGTATCGCTTTCTTAAAGCCTAATTTTTTGAAGTAATCACGGACACCCATTATAAGTGCGCTGTGTATTCTTTCAATTTTAGAATAGTTTGATAGTTCAGCCTTGGTGCCCGATGGAACGCTCAGATTTTGGTTTGCTTCATTGAACTCGAAGAAACGTAGGTCTTCATTAAAATAATTTAATTCATCAATGATCTCACCATTCTTATCGTAGGCAATGGATCCTCCGTCAAAAATAATTTCGGTTTGCGCACCTACATGATTCACATAGAGAAGAGGAATATTGTATTTGTTTACATTTCTCTGAAGGATGGCCTTGCGTTGCTCAGCATGATCATAGCTAAAGGGTGATGCAGCAATGTTGATCATCAGTTTCGGGTCCTCACGATGCAGTTCTTCCATCGGACTGCTAACATAGTTTGGATCGTCTTCTTCATTCCAGAGGTCTTCACAAATTGTTAATGCGATCGTTACATCATTCACTTTTATACAATGAAAATTTTTGTTAGGCTCGAAGTATCTGTACTCATCGAAAATATCATAAGTAGGGAGCAGGCTCTTGTGAATATAGTCCGTAATCTTCCCCTCTTGTAAAACACATGCAGTGTTGAATAGATTTTTACCTTCTTTCTTAGGATTGATTGTCGGTATACCGATGATGGCTGCGATGCCTATACATTCTGATGCAATATCTAAAGCGGCATCATGACACCTTTTAATGAAATCATCAAACTCAAGAAAGTCTTGCGGAGGATATGCGCAAACACTCAGTTCCGCAAATACTATCAGGTCAGCTTTTTCCTTGAGCGCCTTCTTTATACTTTTTTTTATTTTGAATACATTATTTTGAAAATCACCAATAATGTAATCAAGTTGTGCTAAAGCAATACGCATAAAAAATCCCGTTCAATCATGTTAGATAGAACGGGACAAAGGTATGGAATGAAGGCTTAGAACAAAACTCCGATGCTGAGGCCCAAATAGTTGGATTTTGCTTTCGGGTCGCCATCTACGACATCGCTAAAACCGTTGTTGAATACCAGCCCTAAAAGTAAGTTAGTGTTTCCACTTATATTGTATTCAATTCCACCTGATACGATCATGCTCATATTGAGGTTGTTAATTGCATCTTTGTAGTCAACGTTTTCTTCAGGAATGGATATTGTTCCAATTGTCGTTCCGGCTGTTGAGGTCTCGGTTTTGCTGCTAACGTCTGCCTTAGCTCCGATCTTGAATCCGGGTGCTACGCCAATTTGTAAAAAATAACGCAGAACTCCGATCTCGTTAGTTTTTAATTTCAAGGTTAACGGGATTTCTATGTATTGAATTTTCATCGAAGCCTTACTTACTATTGTCGTAGTGGTGTCATTTACCGTTTCACTGGCTTGAGTCTTGATTTTACCGTTTCGATAAGCTACTTCAATCCCTGTTGCAAATGCATAATTCTCTGCAAAACGGAATTCTGTGACGAGACCATAAGCAAAGCCAAATTTGCTTCCATCGCTTTCTGTGCTTTTATCGTCGGTTTTTATCCAGCCCAAATTAGGTACTGCTTTTAGTCCAAAATGAAATACAGGGTCACTTCCTTGAGCAAAAGCTAGTTGGCTGCTAATAAACATTAAAAACAATATTCGAAATATCTTTTTCATCTTTGTGTGATTTTAGATCTACAATGGTAAAGAAAAATATGACTAAGAATTCAGTTCGCTCACTTGTGTTTGTGTACATGATCATGTTAATTACTTCCTGCATGCCTGATGCAAAAAAGGAGGATAGAGGAGGTATTCAGATGAAGGTACAGCGATTTGAAACTGATCTGTTTAGTCTGGACCCTGCCGATATGGGTTCTGAATTGGAAAGTATGAAGAAAAAGTACGGTAGATTCTTTGACCTCTTCGCCTTTCAGATTACAAGATTAGGCAGCAGGGACTCGGCACAAATGGCTTCGAATTTTTCTTCATTTATTACTGATACAAATTTTCTTGCGGTATATAAGGATTGTTCTTCGACATTTGGAGATTTTTCTAATGAGAAAAAGGATTTAGAATCTGCATTTGACAAATATTCAGTGGAGTTTCCGGAAAGTACAATCCCGGATATCATTACTCTTATTTCTGTTTTTTCTTATCCGATCGTTGTCGATTCTGCAATCCTTGGTGTTAGCCTTGATATGTACCTGGGAACCGAAAGTAAGTACTACCAAACTTTAGACCCTCCTCTGCCATTGTATTTAAGGAACCGTATGAGAAAGGAATATCTTGTTCCTGATGCGGTAAGAGGATGGTTGGAAAGTGATTTTGGAATTGATGAGTCTTCGGCAAAGATTGTAGACATGATGGTAAGCCAGGGTCGATTATTATATGCACTTGATGTATTGATGCCTGAAACACCCGATACACTTAAGTCGGGATTCAGCAATGCGCAGTTGAATTGGTGCCGGGATAATGAATCACGTATTTGGTCTTTCTTCATCGACAACAGTTTGTTATTCAGCGATGATCCAAACCTGCTTCAGAAGTATGTGAATGATGGCCCAACTACAAATGGTTTTCCAAAAGAATCTCCCGGAAATATTGGTAAATTCGCCGGTTGGCAAATCGTAAAGTCTTACATAAAAAATAATAAGGATGTATCACTGACAGAGCTCTTGAACGAGAAAGACCTCATGAAAATTTTCAGAGAATCAAGATACAAGCCTGCCAGATAATTAAAGTCCTTTACACACTAACTATTCTTCGGTAAAATAGAAAAAAAGAAAATGACAAAATCAGAAATTAAATTTACTGTTTCACTTGATGAGGAAAAAGTTCCCGTGAAATTAGAGTGGGAAGCCACTGACAGTGGAATTGAAGGAAGCAAAACTTGCAATGCCACATTACTTACTATATGGGATCCTGCTGAGAACACGACACTTAGAATTGACCTCTGGACAAAGGACATGCTTGTGGACGATATGAAAAGATTTTTTTACGAGAATTTTTTCACACTGGCAGATACCTACAGAAGGGCTACAAATGACAATGAGTTGTCGGAAGAGATAAAAAAATTCGCAGAGATTTTTGGAAAAAAATCAGGAATTCTTGGTGCACCAAAGTTATAGCTGAGTCTTTGCTTTTGGTTTTGGCGGAACTTTAAAATCAGCGATAGACTTATCAATAAATTCAATGATTTCTTCCCTGCCAAGTTTTTTTTCTGATGATGATACAAACATAGGCATCAACTCCTCCCAAGATTCTGTCAATGTCTTACGGTAGTTTTCTACAGACGCATTCACTTTTTCCGCTGATAGTTTGTCTGCTTTTGTGAACACAAGTACAAATGGGATTTCGTTTTCACCAAGCCATTGGATAAATTCCAGATCGTTTTTTTGTGCGCTAAGCCGCACATCTATCAAAACGAAAACATACATGAGGTTAGGTCGGTACTTTAGGTAGTCCCTTATCATTTTATCCCAAGTCGCCTTGTTCACCTTCGAAACTTTGGCATAGCCATAGCCGGGTAAGTCAACCAAATACCAGCTTTTGTTTATTATAAAATGATTGATCAGTTGAGTTTTACCCGGTGTGCCGGAAGTCTTTGCCAGGCCCTTGTGATTTGTTATCATATTGATAAGCGAAGACTTACCGACATTGCTTCTGCCAATAAAAGCGAATTCCGGTATGATGGGATCCGGACATTTTCTAAAATCGGTTTGGCTAATGACAAATTCAGATTCATTGATGATCATAGTGTCTTCATTTGATTGCCGGTTTACCTATTGAGCAAGGAAAAAGGAATGATCCCTAAGCTATTTCTTTGGCAAGAAGCTTTGTAAGCCAGGTGTCGAGAATGCTGTTGAATTCGCCGGCTTGCTCCATCATCGGTGCATGACCACATTTGTCTACCCAAAACAATTCTGAATTTGGCAGCAGCCTGTTGAATTCAGCGGCAACATCAGGTGGTGTGATCGTATCTTGCTTTCCCCAGATGAGACAGGTAGGCAATGACATGTCTTTCAGATCATCACTCATATTATGGCGAATAGCCGACTTTGCAAGAGATAAAATGCGAATGAGCTTAGCTTTGTTGTTCACTATTTCGTACACTTCATCTACAAGTTCTTTTGTAGCATTCTTAGGGTCATAAAAAGTGTATTCAACTTTTGTTTTAATAAAATTATAGTCCTCCCTTTTTGGAAAGGTGCCTCCCATGGCATTTTCATACAGTCCGGAACTTCCTGTCAGAACCATGGCTTTCACATTTTCAGGGTGGCGTTTCACATAAACAAGTGTAACGTGGCCTCCAAGAGAATTGCCTATGAGAATGGGTGATTGATATTTTTTGAAAGAAATAAAATCGTGAATGTTTTCTGCCAGCGCCTTCACATTGGTATTGAGAACAGGCAATGTGTAGATCGGCATTAACGGGATTACAACTTTGTATGATTTGGAAAATTTTTCGACAACATCCACCCAGTTGCTCAAGGCGCCAAATAATCCGTGTAAAAGGATGAGAGGTTGGCCTTGACCTTCTTCAATATAATTAAAATCATTTTCGCGTTTAATCTCGTAACGCATATAATAGTTTTTCCAAATGTAAATAAAAATAAAGAAGAGTCGAAGCCTCTTGCCTTGGTCTTTTATCAAAGGTCTGATGTTCACAATGTAGTGTAATGTAAATCAGGGATGCTTCAAACTTAGGATGGAGTAGGCCGGAAACGAATATCGCTACAAGAGGTCTTCAATCCGGCGTGACCGGTTTCAGCCCGCCGGCCCGAGGCCGTGAAAGCCTTGCTGGTGGCGGGATTCAGAAAAGTTTTCAACAAAGTGTCAAAAAGTGTCAAAAAGTGGTAAAAATTGCTTTACATTAGCACCACGAAAAAGAGGCAGAATGAGCGGGTTTATAGGCGAATATCCATGTACGATCGATGCGAAAGGACGCTTCCTTTTACCAAGTGCTTTGAAAAAGCAAATCCCGGTGAAAGAGCAGAAGTCATTCATCATTCATCGTGGTATTGAGAAGCATCTGGTCATCTACACACGCAAAGAATGGATCAAGATCACTGCAGAAGTAAACGAGTTGAACTTGTACGTGAAGAAGAATCGTGAGTTTATACGAAAGTTTAACAGGGGTGCTACTGAGATGGATCTGGATGGTACAAACAGATTGCTTGTTCCTAAGTCATTGTCTGAGTATGCAGGCATTGAAAAGGATATTATTCTTTTCGCCTATGGAAATCGCATTGAGGTTTGGGCAGAATCAGAATACGAAAGAATGATGAAGGATGAGTCTTCCGACTTTGCCACTTTGGCTGAAGAAGTGATGGGTAAACGCAGAAAAGATGATGACGACGTATCATGAACCTGTTCTCTTAAAGGAGAGCGTTGATGCATTGAACATAAAGGAAGATGGCCTGTATGTTGACGCAACTTTTGGTGGCGGAGGTCATTCTGCAGAAATTTTAAAACGACTGGGAAGCAAAGGTAAGTTGATTGTCTTTGATCAGGATCTTGATGCCCTGGCAAATGCTCCCGACGATTCAAGATGCATTTTCGTCAGACACAATTACAGGTACCTGTATCACTTTCTTCGATATTACTCAATGATACCTGTGGATGGCATTCTTGCAGATTTGGGCATCTCTTCACATCAGATCGATGCTGCTGAAAGAGGTTTTTCGATTCGCTTCAATGCAAGCCTGGATATGCGCATGAGTCGCGACAAAGAGTTATCTGCTGCTGAAATACTTAATACATATTCCGAATCAGAACTTGTACGTGTATTTTCTGAATACGGTGAGGTGTTTAATTCAAAAACGCTTGCAAGAAAAATAGTAGAGGCAAGAATTGCTGCTCCGATTAAAGAGATTGATGAATTCAAAACGGTAATTGCACCCCTTGTAGATCGTTTGCATGAATCTCAATATTATGCTAAAGTTTTTCAAGCATTGAGAATTGAAGTAAACGATGAACTAAGCTCTTTAAAAGAGTTGCTTATTCAATGCATCCGGACTATCAAGCCTGGAGGAAGACTCTCTGTTATTACGTACCACTCTTTAGAAGATCGCATCGTGAAGAATTTCATCTCTAAAGGAAAATTCGAAGGTGAAGTAGAAAGAGACATGTTCGGAAATACTCCGGATCTGGCATTCTCAGCAGTAAATAAGAAACCACTTACTGCAGGTGATACAGAGATTAACAGCAATCCGAGATCACGAAGTGCAAAACTTAGAATTGCAGAAAGGAATAAGTCATGAGCAAGAACAAGCTAAAGCAAAAAGAAGAGGCAGAAGAGCCTAAGGTTTCGAAATCAAAGAAGCAGGACATGGCCGGTGCCCGCCGATTGGTTCGGTTCATTAACATTTTTGGTGTGTTTAACCGCAATCAGATTGTTCATGCTATGCCTTTTATTCTATTCATCACCGTGATGATCATAGGATACATAGCTAATAGTTACTACGCCGAACGAATTGTCCGGGATATTAATAAAACCAAGAGGGAGTTGAAGGAGAAAAAGGCAGAGCATATTTCAGTACAGTCAGCTTTGATCTACGATAGCCGGCAATCAACAGTGGCTAAGTCAGTTGAGAATATGGAAATTAAAGAAAGTACTGAGCCTCCACATCTGATCCGGGCACAAGATCAGAATAAGAAAGATAAAAAGTAGTCTGATTCATCATGAAGATCAAAAGAGATATCATGTGGAGGATCCATGTATCCTTTCTCATAATGTGTATTATGGGATTGGTCATCGTGGGCAGGATTATCCATCTTCAATTTGTCGAAGGTGACAGATGGCGAAAGTTAGCGGAAGAAAAAACAATCAAGTATGTAGCCATAGAGGCGTCACGCGGAAATATTTATTCTGATGATGGCAGAAGTCCCTTGGCTACATCTGTTCCTGTCTATGATATAAGGATCGATACACGTGCTGATGGTCTGAGCAAAGCAACTTTTGACGGAGGATTGGATTCGCTTGCCTGGAACCTATCAGTACTATTCAAGGATAAATCCAAAGCTGATTATAAGCGAGAGCTAAAAAATGCATATGCCGATCGTGACCGCTATTTCCTTATTAAGAGGAATGTAAATTACGTACAACTCCAACAACTGAAGACTTTCCCCATTTTTAGATTGGGAAGGAACAAAGGTGGATTGATGATCGAACAGCGAAATGTTCGTGAACTATCTTTTCAGAAATTGGCATCACGTACTATAGGGACCTTGCGTGATGTGAAGCCAGTTGGTATCGAAGCTGCTTTTAATGATGAGCTAAAAGGTACAAATGGAAAAAGACTCATGCAGAGGTTAAGCGGCAATGTCTGGATGCCTGTTCCGGATAAGGCAGAACTGGAACCTAAGGACGGGAATGACCTTGTTTCAACAATAGACATCAACATTCAGGACGTTGCAGAACAATCACTGGAAAATCACCTTCGTTTTCACAATGCCGACCATGGCTGTGCAGTCTTAATGGAGGTCGAAACAGGAGAGATTAAAGCGATTGCAAACTTGTCGAAGACACCTTCAGGAAATTATGACGAAACATATAACTATGCAATAGGGGAAGCTACTGAACCGGGTTCTACTTTTAAGATGGCTTCCTTACTTGTTGCTTTTGATGATGGCCTTGTTGAACCAACAGACACGGTCAATGTTGGAAATGGTAGTCACTCCTTTTTCGGTCAGTGGATGAAAGATTCACATCCACCGAAAGCAAGCAGGCTTTCTGTTCAACAGGCTTTTGAGACTTCATCCAATGTCGGTATCTCAAAACTCATAACCCAGCACTATGCTAAAAGACCGGAAGCATTTATGGAGAAACTCCATTCGTTCGGTCTCGATAAGGAGCTTGGCCTCGAAATTAAAGGTGAAGGAAAGCCAAGAATAAAATCCACTACCGATAAGGATTTTAATAATCGCGTATCCCTTCCTTGGGTGTCAATCGGTTATGAATCAAAATTGACGCCATTACAGATCCTTGCATTTTACAATGCGGTAGCCAATAACGGCAGGATGGTTCGCCCACGTCTGGTGAAAGAAATACGACATCATGGTAAACTGGTAAAAGAATTTCGTACACAGGTTATTCGTGACTCAATAGCAAGTCAGGCTGCAATAAGTAAAATGCACAAATTATTGGAAGGTGTTGTCGAGAATGGAACAGCATCATTTCTTAATAAATCTCCATACAAGATCGCAGGTAAAACAGGAACGGCACAAATTGCAAATCCGAAATATGGTTATGATATGAGTCATAGATCTTATCAAGCTTCTTTCGTAGGATATTTCCCTGCTGACAGACCAAAATATTCTTGCATCGTCGTTGTATATGCTCCTTCCAACAGTTTCTATTACGGCGGATCGGTAGCAGCTCCTATTTTCAAGGAAATTGCCGACAAAGTTTTTTCAAATCATTTCGATTTGCAGAAGGATGAAGCAGAAGAAGACACAATTGAGAATAAGTTGCCTCTGGCCAGTGTCGGTTATCAAAAAGATGTACGTAAAGTTCTTGCACTACTAAATCAACCTGTTGAATCACTGAATCAGGATGCTTCATGGGTTTCAACTAATCGAAAAGATGATAAGGTTTTATTGCAGGAACGTAAAATTCAAAAAGGTCTTGTCCCCAACGTTATTGGTATGGGTGCAAGAGATGCAGTGTACCTATTAGAAAATTCAGGTCTGAGGGTGAGGATAAATGGCAAAGGTGTAGTAACGAAACAGTCTATAAATGGTGGCAGTCGCCTCATGAAAGGTGATCTTATTATGATCGAACTAGGGTGAATATGAAATTGCTCAAAGACATAATTTATAAAACAGGCATATTGGATGTCGCGGGTCCTACTAATCTCGGGATATCAGAAGTGTGTGCTGATTCTAGAAAATGTAGAGAAGGAAGTTTGTTTGTAGCAGTAAAAGGTATTCAAACCGATGGGCATGCATATCTGAATGAGGTTGTAGAAAAAGGTGTAGTCGCTATAGTTTGTGAGCAGTTTCCCGCAAAGAAAAGTGATGGGGTTACTTATGTCCGGGTTTCAGACAGCTCTAAAGCACTCGCTCAAATTGCTTCGAATTATTATGATTCACCATCTGAAAAAATTAAACTAATAGGTGTAACAGGTACCAACGGGAAGACAACAACGGCCACATTACTGTTTCATTTATTTCGCTCCCTTTCGTATTCCGTTGGCTTGCTTTCAACCGTACGCAATCAGGTGAATGATCAGGTGATCCCTGCCACTCATACTACCCCGGATCCTTTACAATTAAATGCATTGCTTTCTGCAATGGTCGATGAAGGTTGTACATACTGTTTTATGGAAGTCAGCTCTCATGCCATTGTTCAGGACAGAGTGTATGGCCTGCATTTCGCAGGAGGTGTATTTACTAACATAACGCATGATCACCTGGACTATCACAAGACTTTCATTGAATATATAAAAGCTAAGCGTGCATTTTTTGATATGCTCCCGGAAGAAGCCTTTGCACTCACAAATCTTGACGATAAGAATGGAGCGGTCATGCTCCAGAATACTAAAGCGAAGACATATAGTTATGGCTTGCATTCTATGAGTGATTATAAGTGTAAGTTGATTGAAAACAGCTTCACCGGATTACTATTGAATATTGATGGTCATGAGGTGCATTGTCGTTTGATCGGAAGTTTTAATGCATATAATCTCACTGCAGCATATGCCACAGCCGTTTTATTGGGAGAAGATAAATTGAAGATCCTGACCGTACTCAGCACTTTGAGCTCTGTTGAAGGTCGTTTTGACTTTGTCACCTCAAACCAAAAGGTCATAGGTGTAGTCGATTATGCTCATACACCTGATGCATTACAGAATGTGTTGAAGACCATCCAGGACGTGAATTCGGGAACAGGTAAGGTCATCACGATCGTAGGCTGTGGTGGTGATCGTGACATGAGTAAAAGGCCGGTGATGGCAAAGATCGCATGTGAATTGAGTGATCGCGTAATTCTTACTTCTGATAATCCAAGGTCTGAAGACCCTGAAGAGATTATTCAGCAAATGGAAAAGGGAGTACCACCGGGCGATACACGAAAAACACTTGCTATTGTGGATAGAAAGGAAGCCATTAAAACAGCCGTAGCATTGGCACAACCCGGTGATGTTATTCTCCTGGCGGGAAAAGGACATGAAAAGTATCAGGAGGTGAAAGGAAAGAGAAGTCCTTTTGATGATAAACAAGTGTTGAATGATATGTTGAACCCTTCGAACTGATATGCTATATTATCTATTTGATTATTTACATTCTGAATTCAGACTCCCGGGTAGTGGTGTGTTTCAATACATATCATTCAGGGCAGCAATGGCTATAATCACATCATTGATCATCTCTTTGCTGTTGGGTAAAAATATTATCCGCTATCTGCAAAGGAAGCAGGTTGGAGAGATCGTAAGGGATCTCGGCCTTGAAGGGCAAAGCGAGAAGCAAGGCACACCAACTATGGGAGGCTTGATCATACTGGCTGCAATTCTTATTCCAACTTTATTATTTGCCCGCTTGCTTAACGTCTATGTCATCATCATGATCGTTACTACCGTATGGCTGGGCTTTATAGGTTACATCGATGATTATATCAAAGTTTTCAAAAAGGATAAAGCGGGCTTGGCAGGTAAATTTAAAATTCTTGGTCAGGTTGGATTGGGTATCATCATCGGTTTCACACTTTATTATAACCCTAATGTTGTAGTTAAAGAACGCTTGCACAAAGAAAAGATCTTGCTGGAGCCGGGACAGACCAGCGTAATAGATGATATCAGGGCAAATGAAAATATCCTTTATGCGCCCAAGGCGGTTAAATCAACGATTACAACTATTCCTTTCATAAAGGACCATGAATTTGATTATGCGTATTTGATCAAGTGGATCGGGGAAGATTATCGCAGATGGTCATGGATAATATTTGTCCCTATGGTTATTCTCATCATAACGGCTGTGTCAAATGGGGCAAATATTACTGACGGAATCGATGGTCTTGCTACAGGAACATCGGCTATCATAGGAGCAACACTAGGAATATTGGCCTATGTGTCCGGCAACACCGTCTTCGCAAATTATTTGAACATCATGTATATCCCGCATGCCGGTGAATTGGTGGTTTTCATAGCCGCCTTTGTTGGTGCTTCTGTCGGCTTTCTTTGGTACAATGCTTACCCTGCTCAGGTATTTATGGGTGATACCGGAAGTTTAGCTCTCGGAGGAATTATCGCCGTCTTCGCCATTGCAATACGAAAAGAACTCCTTATTCCAATCCTCTGTGGGATTTTTCTCATCGAAAACTTGTCTGTAATGGTACAAGTAAGCTACTTCAAATATACCAGGAAGAAATACGGTGAAGGACGAAGAATTTTTAGAATGTCTCCCTTGCATCACCACTATCAAAAATTGGGTTATCACGAATCAAAAATAGTCTCTCGTTTTTGGATCGTAGGGATATTCCTTGCAGTCATCACCATCATTACATTAAAACTTCGATAGTGCCTCAATGTCTATGCACACCGGAAATAGCTCTTCTTCTTTACTTGTCGTTCTTGGCGCTGCCGAGAGTGGAGTAGGTGCTGCAGTTCTTGCGAAAGAACAGGGGCAATCCGTTTTTGTTTCCGATGCCGGTGTTATAAAACCAGAGTACAAAGCTGTCCTTTCAAAACACCGGATAAAAACAGAAGAAGGAAAACATTCAGAAGAGCTGATCCTTTCTGCTTCGGAAGTCATCAAGAGCCCTGGAATCCCTGACAAAACACCATTGCTTAAGAAGATCAAAGAGAAGAATATTTCAGTCATAAGTGAAATAGAATATGCAGGTCGTTTTACAAAAGCATGTATGGTTGGGATTACAGGTACAAATGGTAAAACAACTACAACATTACTGACACATCACATACTGGAGAAAGAAGGACTGAAAGTTGGCCTGGCAGGTAATGTAGGTAAAAGTCTTGCCATGCAGGTAGCTCATGCAAAGCATGAATATTATGTTCTTGAACTGAGCAGCTTCCAGCTTGATGGCCTGTTCGATTTTAAATGTGATGTAGCTGTATTAACCAATATAACACCGGATCATCTTGACAGATATGACTATGATGTTGAAAAATATGCGCAGTCAAAATTTAGGATTTGTCAAAATCAAACTTCAAATGACGCCTTCATCTATTGTGCTGATGATGAGCTCACATTAAAATATTTCCCAAACGAAAAAATAAAAGCTCATCAATACCCCTTCTCTATTCATCAGATATTAAAGGAAGGAGCCTGGCTCGAAAATAATCAACTCCAAATAACCACTAACAAACACAACTTCTCTATGCTAATTCATGAACTCGCCTTACAAGGCAAACACAATTTGTACAATTCAATGGCTGCAGGTATCTCCGCCCGTGTCCTCGAGATCAGAAAAGAAACCGTTCGCGAAAGTCTTTCTGATTTTAAAAACGTTGAACACCGTCTAGAGTTTGTTGGCTCTGTCCACGGTATCGAATTTGTAAATGATTCAAAAGCTACCAATGTAAATTCGACCTGGTATGCATTGGAAAGTTTTAATAAGCCTGTAGTCCTCATCCTTGGTGGTGTAGATAAAGGCAATGATTATTCTATGCTTACTGAACTGGTGAAGGAAAAAGTTAAAGGAATTGTTTGCCTTGGCACAGATAATAAGAAGATTCTTAAAGCCTTCAAAGACATTGTTCCTAATATTGTCGAAGTTGTAACTGCAGAAGCCGCTGTTAATGCAGCATACCAAATGAGCAAGAAAGGTGATGTAGTCTTATTGTCTCCTTCCTGCGCAAGTTTTGACATATTTGAAAATTATGAAGACCGGGGACGACAGTTTAAGCAAGCAGTAAGAGCTCTCTGAGTAGAATTATAAAAAGACAATAAACAATTGAGATGAGTTTAAACAATATTCAGGCTACCTGGCTGGACAAATATTTTAAAGGAGACAGAACGATCTGGTTGATTGTTTTTATCCTTTCGATATTCTCTCTGCTGGCGGTATATAGTAGTACGGGTACTCTTGCTTATAAGTATCAAAGTGGGAATACCACCTACTATTTGCTGAAACATCTGGTAATTCTTGGTTTTGGCTTGGTGTTGATGTATCTCTCGCATCTTATTAAATACACTTACTATTCTAGATTATCGGCAATAGCTTTGGTATTGACAATCCCCTTGTTGGTGATCACTTTGCTTGGAGGAACAAATCTGAATGAAGCAACACGCTGGTTAACTTTACCCGGGACCAACATCACGTTTCAAACATCTGACTTCGCTAAGTTGGCACTGATCATGTTTGTTGCCAGGATATTATCACGAAAACAAGCCGAGATAAAAAGTTTTAAATCTGCTTTCGTTCCGGTCATATTACCGGTACTTCTGGTTTGTGGTTTGATCCTTCCTGCCAATTTTTCTACAGCCGGGATCCTCTTTGCATCATGTTGTTTCCTCATGTTCATCGGAAGGATTGATATGAAGTATATTTTATCATTGATCGGTATAGGATTGCTAAGCTTCGGATTATACATAGCTATTGCCTATGCTACAGGAAATACCGGACGGATTGAAACCTGGAAATCAAGAATAGAGAGGTTTACTGATGGTTCTGATGTCGATAATTACCAGGCCAATCAGGCAAAGATCGCGGTTGCTACCGGTGGTATCTTCGGTGTGTTCCCGGGAAACAGTGTCCAAAGAAATTACCTGCCTCATCCTTATTCAGATTTTATCTATGCCATCATCATAGAGGAGTATGGATTGTTAGGCGGTGTGTTGATCATTGCCTTATATCTGATCCTGTTCTTTAGGGTCATTAGGTTTATTCATCATAGCCCTATGGCTTTTGGAACGTTGCTTGCTGTAGGTTGTACGTTCTTGCTGGTATTTCAGGCGATGATCAATATGGCTGTTACTGTAAATTTATTTCCGGTAACAGGACAACCACTTCCAATGCTGAGTATGGGTGGTACGTCAATTTGGTTTACCAGTATATCGATTGGAATTATACTGAGTGTTAGTCGACAAGTTGAAAAAGAAAAGAAAGAAGGAGGTCATGAACTCGCAACCGCCTGAGATACGAGTCATTATTAGTGGAGGAGGTACCGGCGGACATATTTTCCCGGCCCTGGCAATTGCCAATGCATTGAAAGAAATTAACAGCAACAATAAAATTCTATTTGTTGGCGCGCAAGGAAGAATGGAGATGGAGAAGGTGCCCAAGGCAGGTTATGAAATAATTGGATTGAATATAACAGGAATTAAGAGAAGTCTTAGTCTGTCAAATATTAAAGTTCCATTCCGGATTCTCTCAAGTCTCTGGAAGGCAAAAAAAATAATTCGTTCTTTTAAACCTGATGTTGTAATTGGAGTTGGCGGATATGCCAGCGGTCCTGTACTCTTTGCGGCTGGTATGATGAAAGTGCCAACTCTTATACAAGAGCAAAATTCATATGCCGGCGTGACGAATCGTATCCTTGGTAAGAAGGCCAAGAGTATATGTGTAGCCTATGATAACATGGAACGTTATTTCCCGGCCGACAAAATTCTTATTACCGGTAATCCGGTCAGGCAGGATATCGGCTCCGGAAAAATAGGAAAGGAAGAAGCTGCAAAATATTTTGGACTCGATCCCGACAAAAAAATTCTACTCGTGATTGGCGGTAGCCTTGGCGCAAGGACCATCAACAGGAGTTTGGCTATAGGGTGGAAAGCTTTGAGTGAGTTTGGAATGCAGGTGCTCTGGCAAACGGGAAAAGCATTTTATGCCGAGGCGCAGAACCAGGAGAAGCACAGTGAAGGTATGCTAAAAGTGCTCGACTTCATTCCACGAATGGATATGGCATATAGTGCAGCAGATATCATCGTTTCCCGTGCCGGTGCAAGTTCTTTATCAGAGTTGGCTATAGTAGGCAAGCCGGTTGTTCTGGTTCCTTCACCGAATGTTGCTGAAGATCATCAAACGAAGAATGCGATGGCACTGGTAGAAAAAAATGCAGCAGTACTTGTTGTTGACGATAAGGCAAAGGATGAGCTGATTGATCGTGTGCTTGATCTTGTTAAATCAGAATCAGTATGCGGACAATTGAGTGTTGAGATAAAAAAAATGGCGAAAAGCGGAGCCGACAAAAAAATAGCAGAAGAAGTATATCGCTTGTTCGAAAATAAGAATTAAAGGATTGCGTTTGTAAAGTAGAGTAGTATAAGATTGAAGATTTTGAAAATAGACCGGCTGACACATATTTATTTTATAGGCATAGGAGGAATCGGAATGTCTGCTCTTGCGCGTTATTTCAAATCGCTTGGAAAGACTGTTGCCGGTTATGACAAAACCCCTACAAGCCTCACAGCCGACCTGGAAAGTGAAGGAATTAGAATTTTCTTCGATGATACTATCGAATCAATTCCTGAAGAATTTGTCAGTTTAAAAGGAGCTGACAATAAAGTCATGATAGTATATACGCCGGCAATTCCAAAGGATCATAAAGGATTATCGTTTTTTAAGTCTTTGGATTTTCCGGTCATCAAGCGCGCTGAAGTTCTCGGAATGATCACAGCAGATACTTACACTGTTGCCGTTGCCGGAACGCATGGAAAAACAACTACTTCATCAATCATTGCACATTTGCTGACACACGCAGGTCTCAATTGCACAGCTTTTCTGGGTGGAATTGCTAAAAATTACAACTCAAATTATCTCCCGGGAAATCCCGCAGCAGGAGAAGGGATAGTGGTTGTAGAAGCCGATGAATATGATCGTTCATTCCTGACGCTCAGCCCTGATTTATCAGTGATCACTTCGATGGATGCTGATCATCTGGATATTTATGGTGATAAAGACTATATGGAAGAATCATATCGGATGTTTGCTAAAAGGCTGAAGCCTTCCGGGAAGTTGTTTTTTCGTCAGGGACTTCCTCTGTCTGATACAGTTCCTGTATGTTCAAGCTATTCTGTTGAAAATAGAAGTGATTTTATGGCTGTTAATATGGGCATAAGAGATCACAAATATTATTTTGACTGGACAGATAATGTGACTATCATAAAGGATCTGAGTTCTGACCTGCCCGGATGGCACAATGTTCAGAATTCTGTGGTTGCAATTGCAATTGCAAAAGTGCTTGGACTGTCCGATGAATTGATCAGGGATGGCTTAAGGACTTACACAGGAGTGAAAAGACGGTTTGATGTACAGTTTAGAGCTAATAATATGGTCTACATTGATGACTATGCTCATCATCCTGAAGAATTGCGGGCTTGTATTAGTTCCGTTAGGGCTCTTTATCCCGGAAAAACTATCCTTGGAATTTTTCAACCACACCTCTTCAGCCGGACAAGGGATTTTGTCGACGGATTTGCTCAAAGCTTATCTATGCTCGATGAATTATTGCTCCTCGATATTTATCCGGCAAGAGAATTGCCAATTGAAGGAGTGGATTCTACAATCATTCTTGATAAAATGACACTTGAATCTAAGTCGATCTGTAAAAAAGAGGATGTTCTGGAGAAACTGGAGAATAAAAAATTTGATATACTACTCACATTAGGTGCCGGTGATATCGATCAGTTAGTAGCTCCGATCAGGAAGTATTTAAGTTCAACCTACGCACAAACACTTGCCGATGAAAACTAAAATTGACTGGGGAAGATCAAAAAGGATGGCCTTACAAATCAGTATTGGGCTTGTATTCCTGATTTCTCTGGGATTTACAGACTCAAGACAGAGCAGAATGAAGTGCTCAGAGCTTGTTATCACCATTGTAGACACCCTTGGACATTCATTCGTTGAGCCTGAAGACATCCGTTTAATGGTCTTAAATAAATTTGGTGAGCTCAAAGGTCAGCAGTTAAGTTCTATTAACATCGCTTTGTTGGAAAAAATCATAGCGAATAATGCTTTTGTCGCTGAGGCAGAAGTATTTTCATGCGTTGATGGAAAACTCAATATTGAGGTTCTGCAGCGTAAACCGGTTGTGCGTGTAGTTAACTTCAATCAGGAGAGTTTTTATATTGATGATAAAGGAGTTTTTATGCCACTATCTGAAAAATATACCGCCAGAGTACCCTTAGCCAATGGATATATTTTTCAACGTGCATCTGAACGGCAAGTTGCTAATGCAGGTTCAACTGATGTTAATTCAATTTCTGACTCTTCAGTTTCAATAATGAAAAGTGTTTATGATGTTGCAAGCTTCATTAACCAAGATGATTTCTGGAACGCACAGGTTGAACAAATTTATGTAAATGCAAAAGGTGATATTGAGTTGATACCAAGAGTAGGTGGACACAATATCATTCTGGGCAACGGACGGGATTTAAATGATAAGTTCAGCAGATTATTTTTATTCTATACTGATGGATTGAGCAAGTCAGGGTGGGATAAGTACAAGACAATAAATTTAAAATTTAAAGACCAGGTGGTCTGCACTAAAAAATAACATGGAAAACAACGACATCATCGTAGGTTTGGACATTGGTACTACAAAAATATGTACCATAGTAGGCCGTAAGAATGAATTTGGAAAGATCGATATTTTGGGATACGGCAAGAGTGAGTCTCTTGGCGTTACGCGTGGTGTTGTTACCAACATTGTGAATACGATCAACTCCATCCGCTCTTCGATTGAAGAAGCTTCAACAAAATCTGATGTCGATATTTCTAATGTTTATGTAGGTATTGCAGGTCAGCACATAAAAAGCTTGCAACATCGCGGTATGCGTACCCGAAATACTTTAGATGATGAGATAAGTCAAAAGGACATTGATGCAATTGTTGAGGATATGTACAGACTTGCAATGCCCCCGGGTGAGGAGATCATTCATGTAATCCCTCAGGAGTTCATCGTTGACAATGAACAGGGAATTAAAAATCCCATTGGAATGTCAGGCATTCGTTTGGAAGCTAATTGTCATATCATCACAGGGCAGGTTACAGCTGCAAAGAATATTTATAAATGCGTAATGCGTGCAAACCTTTCTACTCAGGGTTTGTTCCTGGAGCCTCTTGCCTCATCTGATGCAGTGTTGACCGAAGAAGAAAAAGAAGCCGGAGTAGTTTTGGTGGATATCGGAGGTGGAACGACTGACATAGCTATTTTTCAGGATGGAGTGATCCGGCATACAGCAGTTATCCCATTCGGAGGAAATGTGATCACCGATGATATCAAAGAAGGTTGTACTATCATTCGTGCACATGCTGAATTGCTAAAAATAAAATTCGGCTCAGCTCTTGCCAGTGAAAATCAGGAGAACGAAATAGTCTCTATTCCCGGACTTCGTGGTCGTGAGCCAAAAGAAATTTCGGTGAGAAACCTTGCCAGCATCATACAGGCAAGAATGGAAGAGATCATTGAAAATGTTTACTATGAAATTAGAAATTCAGGATTCGAAAAGAAACTAATAGCAGGAATCGTAATTACAGGTGGTGGTGCTCAACTCAGGCATACAGTTCAGCTTGTTGAATTCATCACAGGAATGGATACAAGGATAGGTTATCCAAATGAACATCTGGCAAAAGGGTCAGATGAATTAAAAAGTCCGATGTATGCAACAGGTGTAGGTCTGGTAATTAAAGGCTTCCAGGATATTGAAAAGAAAGCAAAAGAAGAACTCACAGTTGTTCATGAAGGAAAAGGTAAAGAAAGAAAAGAGAAGTTGCAGAAGTCATTCTTCGAGAAAATTCTGGATATGCTAAAAGAAGATGATCAGGATACTGAAATGAAATGACAATATAAAATTTAACGAAAACAGAAACACGTAACATAAAACATAAATCATGGAATTCGATCTGAATAAAGAACAAGGGTCTATCATCAAAGTGATAGGAGTTGGAGGCGGTGGCAGCAATGCTGTTAACCACATGTATCGTCAGGGTATTAAAGGTGTAGAATTTGTTATTTGCAACACGGATGCTCAGGCATTGGAGATTTCCCCGGTACCGACTAAAATTCAACTGGGTTCAAGCCTGACTGAAGGACGCGGAGCAGGTTCCATTCCGGAGGTTTGACGAAATGCAGCAATTGAAAACATTGAGGACATCAGGAAGATCTTGTTTGAAGATACACGCATGGTGTTCATCACTGCAGGAATGGGTGGAGGTACCGGTACAGGAGCTGCTCCAATCATTGCCCAGACCGCAAAAGAGATGGGCATTCTCACAGTAGGTATCGTCACAATTCCATTCGACTTTGAAGGAAAGAAAAGAAAACAGCAGGCTGACGAAGGAATCGAAGCTCTGAAAAATAGTGTTGATACCATTCTTATCATTCGCAATGAAAAATTGCGTGAGATGTTTGGTAATCTTCGTCTTTCTGAAGCTTTTTCTAACGCTGATGATATACTAACGACGGCAGCAAAAGGAATTGCCGAGATCATCACAGTCACCGGCTACATTAATGTCGATTTTGAAGACGTTAAAACAGCCGTTCAAAACAGTGGTAATGCGATCATGGGTTCTGCAGTTGCTGAAGGCGACAACCGTGCTACGATGGCAGTGGAAAAAGCCCTTTCTTCTCCATTGTTGAATGACGATAATATTAAAGGTGCAAGATTCATTCTCATGAATATTGCCTCAGGTTCCCGTGAAGTAACTATGGACGAGATCGGAGATATTACGGACTATATTCAGGATCAGGCCGGCTTGACCGCAGACATCATTTGGGGAAATTGCCATGATGAAACTCTTGATGAGAAACTGAGTGTTACTATCATAGCCACCGGTTTCAAAACCAGAGAACAGATTGGCAGCGAGATCGCCAAGAAGCACAAGAATCAAAAAACAATTCGTGTCCTTGGGGTTGATGAGCCTGCAGATGAATCAAAGCCTGTAATGAAGAGCTCTTCAAGCGATCCCGAATTGTTCGAGCCTGTATTAATAAATAAAGACACTCCTGTTCCTCCTGTAAATGATGAAAGAACATACGAGTTTAATATCGCCGCTACGCCAAAGGAAAATGAGAGCTCAAGATCAGTAAAAGATACGGGGGATAACAGTGATACCGGAGCAGAGAGCCCTGTAGTCTATGACTTGCACACGCATGCCCTTGATGAAGCCGAAGATGATCAGTTCAGAAAAACTCGCGACCGGATAGCACGATTAAAAGCTCTTAATTATAGAATTAACAATACCGGGAACATAGCCGATATGGAAAAGGAGCCGGCTTACAAACGCCGAAATGTTAAGCTTGATAATGTTCCGCATTCAAGTGATAATAATGTCTCACGTTATACTTTGTCATCCGAAGATGATAAAAAAACAGAGTTGCGTCAGAATAATTCCTTCCTGCATGATAATGTAGATTAGGCTTCAGGAAGGGTATAAATGTTATTCAAAATAGTGTGTTTTCATGTTACGTTTCTTTTTCGTTGTAGCCTCCCATCGGAGGCTACTTTTTTTTGATCTCTGCAACATTTATAAGTATGCTTTTATTGAATTGCATTATTTATCTTCGTTTGTTATTTGGACTGAATAAGAGTTTTTATCAAAAATATAAATACACTTAATTATGAATTTAGAAGAGCAGATAAATCAGGAACTGAAAGCTGCCATGCTTTCTAAGAATGATGTGGCAGTGAGAAGCTTGCGTGCTATTAAACAAGCTATTCTTCTTGCCAAAACATCGGGTAATGCAGAGATGAAAAGAGAGGATGAAATAAAAATGCTTCAAAAATTAGTGAAGCAAAGGAAGGAGTCAGTCGAAATATATCAGCAACAAAACAGAGCCGATCTTGCAGCACCGGAACTGGAAGAAATTGCCGTCATTGAAAAATTTCTCCCGGCAATGCTCTCTGAAGGTGAGATAATGACCGAATTAAAGGGAATTATTGGTGAAATGGGAAAGGTGGGACCTCAGGAAATGGGAAAAGTTATGGCAGTGGCAAGCAAGCATTTTGCCGGAAAAGCCGATAATAAAATCGTTTCTAAGCTTGTTAAGGATATTTTAGGTGCCTCCTGAGATTTGTATAAAATTTATAGATTCTTATCTTTGATATATATTATCGTCCGCAATACCGAATTAATTATTCACCAGGATCAATTTCGCGGATAAATTGTTCTTAGTGACAAAATTATTACCTAATGAAAACCGGCAAAGTAAAATTCTTCAATGAAGCCAAAGGCTACGGATTTATCTTAGTTGACGAAGACCAGTCAGAAGTTTTCGTACACCACAGTGGGATTATTGATAAAATACGTGAGAATGATCTCGTAGAATTCGAGGTTATTGATGGAAAAAAAGGACAAAATGCTGTTAATGTCAAAAAGTTGCAGTAATCCTTAAGAGAAAATTTAAAGGGAATCCGGAAGGATTCCCTTTTTTTATGGCTTATCGTTCATTACGGCTCATGTATTTTTATGCTTCCGCATGAATTCATCCACAGAAAATGAACCCGAACCATAAACCAAAAAGAAAAACAACAGAGCTAAAACAAGCAAAGAAATTCCAAGCTCTGATTCCATAGAGAAAAAACCCCTTTGGGCATTTATAAAAATCACTGCTCCAAGTAGTATTGGAATTTGAAATAGGACGGCAACCCTTGTCAGTAAACCAAGAATGATAAGAATGCCACCCATCAGGTGGGATAAAGCAACAATGTGTGCCATTGATATTGCATAAAATGAGACGGAACTATTTGCGATCATCTCAGAGAGTGCAGTAGTGTTCTGTATGAAACTTATTCCCTTTATGAGAATAATTAATCCAAGAAAGACACGAATGACCGAAAACCATTTTGATTGATGAGTGTCTCCCCATGCTTCAATCTTATGAATGACGTTCATGACTTAAGATTTTTAGAGATTAAAAGAACTATACAAAGTTTACTAAAAAAAATCGAGAATGTCAATTTCAGAAGAGAATTTACTGTGTTATTCTGCTGGAAATTTTAAAGAACAAAATGAAGCCAGGCTAAAAAAATCATTTATAGGCTCTATCTTTGCAAAAAATGCTATCAACTTGAGAAGAATACATTTTTGACGATCTTGTCGGTATTATTCAAGGAGCTCAATTATTTGATAATAACTTGAGAAGAGATACATTTTCCTAAAGATTGATAAATCAAATAAATTTATGACCGGTAAAGCATTGCTTCAAAGAATATTCTCACTGGTGTTTTTAATTTCTTCTTCTACCTTATATGTTGTGGCAGATGATCTTTTAGATGTGCTTCCACTCATACCCAGGCCAAGTCATATGACCCTGAATGAAGGTTCCTTTAATTTGACAGCAGAAACTCCAATAGTTTTGACCAATAATGAACTCAGAAATGAAGCAGAATTGTTCAACGATTATCTCCAGGAGTACTACGGCTTTCGATTAAAGATCAGCACGACAAAGCAAGCAAAGAAAGCATCTGTTATTCTTGGAATTTCAGGTGAGGAAAATAGAAACTCAAAGGAAGCGTATAGCCTATCAGTTAAAACGTCGGGCATTGAAATAAAAGCACCTTCCGGCACCGGGGTATTCTATGCATTGCAGACTTTAATACAACTTTTACCACCCGGAAAGCTGAGTATATTAAACATACCGGGAATTGAAATTTCCGATCAGCCGAGATTTGCATGGAGAGGTATGCACTTGGATGTTAGCCGACACTTTTTTTCTGTTGAATTTATAAAAAAGTATATCGACTACCTGGCCTCTTATAAAATGAATACTTTCCACTGGCATCTGACTGATGATCAGGGTTGGCGGATAGAAATAAAAAAATTTCCAAAGCTTCAGGAAATTTCCGCCTATCGAAATGGCACCTTGGTCGGACACTTAGGGAGTACGCCACAGTTGTTTGATTCGATCAAATATGGAGGGTATTATACACAAGAACAAATCAAAGACATTGTTGCTTATGCTGCCCGTAGGCATATCACCATTGTTCCGGAAATTGAAATGCCCGGACATGCATCTGCGGTTCTGGCTGCTTATCCTGAACTTTCATGTACAGGGAAGCAAGTTGAGGTTGCGCAAAAATGGGGAGTGTTCAAAGATGTCTTTTGTTTAAAAGATGAAACATTTGCATTTATTGAAGATGTATTGAGGGAGGTAGTAGAGCTTTTTCCCGGTGAATATGTTCATGTTGGGGGTGATGAGTGTCCATCTGATCAGTGGAAGGCTTGCGAAAATTGTCGTTCGCTCATGAATGTATTTAAACTGAAGGATGAGCATGAACTTCACGGTTATTTTATGCAAAGTGTTCAAAGGATCTTATTTAAGATGAATAAGAAAATGATTGGCTGGGATGAGATAATTGACGGAGGACCATTGCCGAAAGCTACCGTTATGTCATGGAGAGGAACCAGGGGTGGAATTGCTGCCGCACAGGCAGGCAACGATGTCGTGATGTCACCAACAACTTTCTGCTACTTTGATTTTTATCAGAGTAAATATCCCGGTGAACCATTAGCTATCGGGGGCTATCTTCCTTTAGAAAGGGTTTATGATTTTGAGCCGGTGCCTGATGTGCTCAGTGAGGTCGAATCAAAACATATTCTTGGTGCCCAAGCTAATGTTTGGACAGAATACATAAAAAGTCCGGAGCAGGTTGAATATATGACTATGCCCCGGATGTCAGCTCTCTCAGAGGTGCTGTGGTCAGATAAAAAAGATCGTTCCTACGAAGCTTATACGAAAAGACTTATCAGTCACTTTAAGCTTCTTGACTTTAAAAAGATAAACTACTCAAAGGCTATTTTCGACATCCATGAGATGGTGCTTCCCCATTCAGTCGATGGTGCAGTGGCCATTGATTTATCTACAGCATTCAGGCAAGGTGTCATACGCTATACGATTAATGGTGAAGAACCACAAGGCTCATCTCCAGTCTACCAAAGCAAAATTGTCGTCGATCAATCTATTGGTATAAAAGCAAAAATATTCGATGGATCAATTGCAAGAGGAAAAGAGTATTCCAGAGTTTTTAAGATCAATTTGGCAACCGGCAAAGAGATCATCTTGGGTAACCCTCCGCACGAAGAATACTCCAGGGGAGGAGGATTTACCTTAGTCAATGGCATCACCGGAAACATCCCGTGGATGGGATCAGATTGGCTGGGTTTTCTCGGTGAAGGCTTAGATGCCACGATCGATCTGGGTAAGGAAATGAACATCTCCAATGTCGGCCTCGATGTCTTAAGGGATGAAAACTCATGGATCTATTATCCAAAAGGGGTGAGAGTTATGGTTAGTAATGACGGATTGAATTTTACAAATTTAATCAAGCTTGAAGAACAGGATCTCAACCCTGAAGAAAGACTGATAAAGATGACTTTTGATAAAACAAACACCCGATGGGTTCGTGTGCTTGCAAGAAACTATGGTACCATTCCCGCAAACAAACCCGGCGAAGGCAAGCCCGCCTGGCTTCTTGTTGATGAAATCACTATCAACTAACTAAATATCATTTAGCCATTATAATATTTGCTGTTCCAGTTTTTGTTGCTTACCGTTTTATCAAATGTTAAGCCGGCCCAGACAGTAAATCCAAAAAAAGCAATAAATACGTGAACAGTTAACCAGAGGCGCAAATACATTTCTCCTTCAAAACTTGTCACCTGAATTATACTTGAGGGAATGATAAATGAAAATAGCAAGGCTGCGATCCATAATGAGATAAAGCAGTTTTTGAAAGACCGGAGTGGCCAAAGAGTTAACTTTTTATACCATGCAAGGTCATTTCCCCATTGATGCAATAGAAAGTACTTGTCTTCGCCAAGAGAGGCAAAGAGCAGGGGATCTTTGTTTATGTTTTCCAAATCGAATGAATGATCGGGAGCAGCAATGTAGAATTCCTTGATCTTTGTCTTGTATCTTCTTTCGAAATCACGAATTTCTGAAAGTGCTTCAAAAGGATATTCACTCTTGAAATACATCGTGTTTAGAAAGCGCAAACGAAAACGAACGCAAAGATTTTTAATTTCATTCAGATGGAATATGCGATGCATGTCTTCTTCCACAGGTGAAATCAGGCTTGATGAACCCGTAGGACTTCCCTGAAGCCGTATACGCATATCAGCTTCTTTGGAATCAAATTCTTGCAATAAGCGCCTGGCCTCAATTAACAAGTCTTCTTGCGCCTGGCGTTCGCGGATTAATTCTGTTCGTAAATTTATTTTTGAAAAAAGCATCTGACATTCCTTTACTGGCCTAATTATGCATTGGAATGATTAAAGGTAAAAATTTCATTCAGGAATTCAAAGCAAAGTTCAAAATCAACCTTAACGATAGCGCATTCTATATCTGACCCAATTCGCTCAGCGAAGGAAGAGCATAAAATAAAAAACCCTGCCGTGAGTGGCAGGGTTTTTTATGTAATTGAGATTGGATCTTAGTAGTCCATTCCGCCACCCATTCCAGGAGGCATTGCTGGCATACTAGCCTTTTCTTCTTTGATGTCAGCGATCACACACTCAGTGGTGAGTAACATGCCGGCAATCGATGCAGCATTTTCCAAAGCAACACGGGTAACTTTGGTCGGGTCGATAACACCTGCTGCATAAAGGTTCTCATATTTATCAGTACGGGCATTGTATCCGAAGTCATCTTTTCCTTCGCGTACTTTCTGTACAACGATAGAACCTTCAACTCCGGAGTTGCTCACGATCTGACGAAGTGGCTCTTCCAGTGCACGCTTAACAATAGCGATACCTGTAGTCTCATCTTCGTTTGTTCCTGTCATTTTATCCAATGAAGGAATTGCACGGATGTAAGCAATACCACCACCTGCTACGATACCTTCTTCAACAGCGGCACGTGTTGCGTGTAAAGCATCATCAACACGGTCTTTCTTCTCTTTCATTTCCATTTCAGTTGGTGCACCAACATAAAGTACAGCAACACCACCTGCAAGTTTAGCTAAACGCTCTTGTAATTTTTCGCGATCGTAATCAGAAGTAGTTGACTCGATCTGTGCCTTAATCTGGTTTACACGAGCAACGATATCAGCTTTCTTTCCTGAACCACCAACGATAGTTGTGTTGTCCTTATCGATAGTGATCTTTTCAGCTTTGCCAAGGTAAGACATGTCAGCATTCTCAAGCTTGAATCCACGCTCTTCGCTGATTAGTGTTCCACCTGTTAGGATAGCGATGTCTTCAAGCATAGCTTTGCGACGGTCACCAAATCCCGGTGCTTTTACTGCAGTCACTTTCAGTGATCCGCGGATCTTGTTTACAACAAGTGTTGCCAATGCTTCACCATCGATGTCTTCTGCGATGATAAGTAATGGCTGCCCAGTCTGAACTTGCTTCTCGAGGATAGGAAGCAACTCCTTCATATTGCTGATCTTTTTATCGTAGATGAGGATATGTGGACGCTCAAGAACAGCTTCCATTTTATCGGCATTGGTTACGAAGTATGGAGAGATATAACCTCTGTCAAACTGCATTCCCTCTACGATCTCAACGGTTGTTTCTGTGCCTTTTGCTTCTTCAACTGTGATAACTCCTTCTTTCTTTACTTTAGCCATTGCACTTGCGATCAACTTACCGATTTCAGCGTCGTTGTTAGCCGAAATGCTTGCAACCTGCTCTATCTTTTTATTGTCATCACCTACTTTTTTACTCATTTTCTGAAGGTGCTCAACAACTTTCTCAACGGCCTTATCGATTCCGCGTTTAAGATCCATTGGGTTTGCTCCTGCAGCTACATTTTTCAATCCTGCAGTAACGATTGCCTGAGCAAGTACAGTTGCAGTCGTAGTTCCATCACCTGCAACATCAGCAGTCTTGGAAGCTACTTCCTTTACCATTTGTGCACCCATGTTCTCAATAGGGTCTTTCAATTCGATCTCCTTAGCTACGGTAACACCGTCCTTAGTGATACTTGGTGAGCCGAACTTTTTATCAATGATTACATTACGTCCTTTTGGACCTAGCGTAACTTTTACAGCGTTCGCTAATGCGTCAACACCTTTTTTCAGGCGATCACGTGCTTCTAGATTAAAATTAATATCCTTTGCCATTTTTCTTAAATTGTTTTTAGTTTGTTAGATTAGAATTTAAAATTGAAAAAAACGGGTTTAGGTATTACACCTAAGTCTTTCCCGGTTTGCAATAATTAGATGATTGCAAAAATGTCTGATTCTCGCATGATCAAAAGATCACGACCATCAACAGTTACTTCTGTCCCGGCATACTTGCCATATAAAACAGTATCACCAACTTTTACAGTCAAAGGCTCATCCTTTTTTCCTGTTCCGATAGCGATAACTTTTCCACGCTGTGGTTTTTCTTTTGCAGTGTCAGGGATGATAATACCACCGGCTGTTTTTGACTCTGCAGCTGCCGCTTCTACTAGAACGCGATCTGCAAGGGGTTTCATAGATACTTTGCTCATTTCAAATTATTTTTAAGGTTAGTTAATAGAATTTCATTTTGATATGCCCTGCCTTTCAGAAATGATGCCAGTCGCTGTTTTTCGACGATTCTCTGCCAAGATTTCAATTTTACTGACTTCTTTTATGATGTTGTAACTTATTAGTGACAGCATGACACTTAAAACCTGATTGCCCGGCGGAATGGAGACAGACCTTTGCTTCTTGCCATTAGGAAAAGGCATAAAAAAACCCCGTAATTTACGGGGTTTTGAATGTTTTTAGTTTCCTTCTTCTGCGGGAGGTGTGACAGGCTGCTGTTGAGCAGGCGCCGGTGCAGGTACATTGACGGGAGTGCCTGAATTGTCAATTTGCTCCTGCATGCTTGTTCCTATTTTCCTGTCTTCTGAACTGGGTAGAGAAAAGCTCGCAGCAAGACAAAGTACTACCATTGAAATGGCTAATCCCCAGGTTAATTTTTCAATAAAATCAGAGGTTTTTTTAACGCCCATTACCTGGCTCGATCCGATAATCCCGGAGACAATACCTCCTCCTTTTGGATTCTGGATAAGCACAACAAGTGCCAGCAAAACACTGACAAGAATAATGAGAATGGTTAATGCGGTATACATATTAAAGGTCTTCTTGGTTTGAACGGTTCAATTCCTCATCAATTTCTTTGATAAGGGCGGCAAAGTACGTTCTTTTTTCGGGAAAATACAAACTTAATTTCTCGTAACAAAAGCGGGCTTTAAGGTTATTTCCCTGCTGCCTGTAAATAGATGCCAAAGTCTCTGAAACAACATCGTCATATTCCTCCAGACTCCGTTTGGCCTGTGTCACAGGTGAATAAAACTCAATTTTCGAAGGAATAATTTTAGGCTCAGTCGCAATGAATTTGTCGATTAATTCCTTTTTTTGAAGACTTAAACCTTCGTTATCAGAGGCCTTGGGATTCTCTTTGTGCTTTACCTTCCGTGAAGGTTCTGCCGATTCATCCTTAGATTTGCTTTCTCCCGAAAATGGTTCGGTGCTTGTCTCTGCGTGGCTTATAGCTGAATTTGCTGCAGGAGCATCATCAGCATGCACAATCTCAAATTGTCCAAACTCCTTGCCGCTCAGCTTTTGTAACCAGCTTCTGAAAGAACGAGGCGAACTGATATCATCGCTTTGTGTGCTTTCTTCTTCAAGATCTGCTTTTTTCTCTGCAGATGCAGCCGGTGCCTCCCTTGGTCTTTCAACTCCTTCAATGACCGGAAGTTTTTCAAGCGAACTGAGCAATGTATCTTCCATTGCATATTCAAGTTCCAGTTTTTCAATGGCGTCTAAAGGCTTGCTTGTATCCTCCGGTAAAAGCTCTGATAGACTGTCAGCCGGGGGATGAACCGGAAATTTTGGCTCAGGAGGTACTGACTGTGTATCTAATACGTTTGCTGCTTGAACCGGCGACTTTTGCGGGCTTACGTGCGACTCTGACATTTCCTCAGCAGCAAGGATTTCCCCTAAGTCATCTGTCAGCTCCGATGCTTTTACAGATACGGATTCTGTGTTGTCAGATTTCTTTTTTTCTGTCAGCGATTCGTCTTCACTTTCCTTTTCTGTGTTTCCTAAAATTTCAGAAAGACGTCGCTTCAAAATTTCCCTTGGGTCTGTTGTGGCATTTTCGGCAGCAGGTACAAATGTCTGATCAGCTACCTCTGC